>JACCDT010626962.1_pt1 | contig 18426 bp, 16 predicted proteins | sample 7446291 | NCBI WGS metagenome assembly JACCDT01 (sample SAMN15323446, study PRJNA562643) | freshwater metagenome | isolation source: river surface water | place: USA:Blue River Watershed | collected 2017-08-17 | reverse complement strand
TTCAAAAAATTACTATTTGCTTCCATATTTTTCTTCTATTAATGCTAGTTCAAAACCGTGTTTTAATATCTGTGATAACATTGATGAATGCCATTTTGCCATTTTATCATCAGAGTCTTTATCTGTGTTGATTATTGACTGGTATTCATCTTCAGTTAAATTACAACCATATTTTAAAGCGTAATATGCACTTCTTTCACCCGGTTTCATTGCTATCATACCTTCTGTTTGGTATACATACATTTTACCTTGGTTAATTCTGTGCCATTCGCTTTGATTTGGTTTAAATAAGAAGACTTTTCCTATTTGAGATAAAAAAACAGTTTTTATTATTTTGTTTTTTTCTAATTTTATTTTTTCAGGTAGAATATCGTTTATATAAAGGGAATATTTGCAAACCTTTAAAAGATGATCCAATAAACCACCTGGGTACGCCCCGTATAAATCCAGAGAAGGAGAAGCTGGGCAATGATAAAAATCATCACCCAGAAACTCTTCTAACTCTTTTGTAAAAATGCTGTAAGTTTCATTTACTTCAAGAAACTTGTTTTTGTTTTTTTCAATTTTTTCTTTCGAAATCATTTTACTTGTAATATTCCGGAGTGTTTTTCGCGTCTATTACACATTCAATTGGCATTTTTGCTATACTTAAGCTTTCACTTCCTCTAATATCGCCAGATCTGTATTTGCCAGCAACGATTGTTGCTTCTTCAACAGATTCCGCCTGGAGGACGTACTTTACTTTTTTAATTCTAGGGTTACCCTCTCTGTCCATTTGTTCGGTTTCGTAACCGATTGTTACTAAGTAATACATAATTTTTTGATTTTAATGTTATAAACTAATATAGTCATTTTTTTTCGAAAAACCAAAAATTATTTATTTACTATGGATTTGAGAAATTGAACGCGGTCAGCGCAAACATTTTTTAGTGAGTATTTGTCTTTAACTGTTTCATATAACCTATTACCTAAGTCTTCGATCATATTAGGATTTTCAATCAATCTTTTCATATGTTTTCCCCAATCTTTATGGTTTTTTCTAGAAGATACAACCAACGCGTTACCCGTATCTTTGAATTTACCCTCTTCGACAGCTGAAATCAAATCTAGAGTATATGGCATATTTTCACTTGCAATAATTGCTTTTTTGTGGAATCCAGCCTCAATAACTTTTAATTGAGATTTACAAGAATTAAAATGTGAATCAACCAGTGGGGCTAATGAAACATCAAAATAATTATAATTCAGCGCATATTTGTTAATATCTTGTGTCCATCTTCTCAAATATGGCACATCCATACTTGGATAATCGGATTGAACATATGATAATAGGAAGTTTTTATAATCTGGATCTAAAACTTTATATCCAGAGGTAAAAATACTTTCATATTTTGACCAAACTGTTTCATGTGGTAATATTGGTCTTTGTTTTACATTACCAGTAGCTCTATCGATTTCATGAACACTACCTCTTAAATCAAATCCACATAAAACAAATTGAGTTTTATCTTTATATTCATTCTGAGTGGTTTCAATACCACTTTTCATTAATTCAATATCATGTAAATGTGATGATCCACCTAACCACCCAAATCTGATCTTATCAGATTTAATAGGGTTTGGTTGAAATTGAGGTTCTGTTTCGTCAACAGCATTTGGAAACACAAACACATTTTTTGCACCTAATCGTTTTCTTATTTCATTTGCAAAAAAATCGGTAGTACATGTTATATAATCCGCAGCTTTTAAAAATAAAACTTTTTTCTCAGGAATCTTTTGATTTTTAATTTGTTCATACATTGGATGTCTTTGGTCTACAGTCCAAAAATCATCAATATCCATTATGACTTTAATTCCTCGCTTTTTTAACCACTCAATTCTTTCCATGTTTCTTTCGGCAGGCGCCATATGTATAAAACTATGGAAAATAACAACATCGTAATTATCAAATACACTATCGTTATCTTCTAAATTCATTACAATATCTACATGAATTTCGTCAGAATGTTTATTACCAATAAATTTAAATGGATCTAGTACTCTGTACTTACCAACACCGTGGCTATCAGATGGAATAGCTAATACTCTTATTTTAGACATTTTTTTAATCTTATATGTCTATTATAAGGAAATAAAAAATAAAAGTGAATGTTACTTAGCTTTGTTTACACCGGTAATCTTACCTTTGAAAACAGAATCACCAACTTTCAACACAAGATTTTCATTTATTGATGTTGTTTGTTGTGCTGTCAGGATTTGATTTAATTTTTCGTCCATAACCTTACGAACGGTGTTTTCAATTAAAACAGCAATCGCGTTCATATCAATATTTGCTGTACCGACTGTTTGTTTTTGTTGTGGGGTTGGTTTACTTAAACCTTCTTTTTCCATTAATTTTTTCGCCCCTTTAACAAAATCCATATCAAGGGTTTCGTTTAATGATATTTGTGGGATTGGATTATCAATGTATGCTTGTTTAATAGCATCCGGTAATTTAGATTGTTTTATTTTATCTATATTAGGTACTGGCATTTCTCTAGTCGCAGACACAGATTGTGGCGCGATATCTTCTGGAGCGCTTTTTAAAATATTTTCATTGATGTGTCCTCTTTCAAAGTCACCTCCATCAACTTTATTCATTACTTTTTTTGCTTGCACTAATTTGTGCATTAAATCATTTTCTGATATTGTACCGTTTCCCATAATATTATAAATATATTTGTTTGTTTGATTAAAATAAAGTTAAAAGTATGAAATAAGTTTTTTTACTCGATTTACAAAGTTTTCATTTAAATCATAACGATTATCTTCAGGATCATCGGTTGGTTTTTCTTTTTTAGGTACCTGCGGTAATTTTTTATCTTTTACCTCAGGTGTCTGATCTTTTTGATTAGGTGTTTTGTTTGGTTTTTCTGTTGGTAATGGAATGAGAGTTTCAGGATCATTCTTTTTTGCTGATACTCTTCTAGTAAATGCATTTATTTTTGGTTTATCTTCTGGTTTTACATCTTTACCAATATTTGTAATAGTATCAGCTATTTTATTTAATAATTCTTTCTTTTTATCACCAAGAACTTTTAATTGTTCAATAAATTTCTTCTCTTCTGGTGTCCCCTTATTTTCTTTATATGAAGCTAAAGCTGTTTGAATTTCATTTTCAATTGTTGCTAATTCATCATCAAACTTTTTCAACTCAGCATCAACATTTCTAGCTTGTTTTGTAATTGTTGGCTCTTTTGGTTTTTCGGGTTCAGCTGTTGGCTTTTTCTCCGGTTTTTTTGTATCACCAATTTTTGGCTTTGGCGGTGTTGTACTAAAATCTGTTTTAACATATGTAATGCTCATAGAAGCATCATCTGCACCACCATTATATTTGTCTCTAATTGTATTAAAGGTTTCATTTTGAACAATTTGTATGCTTGACATTCTAGCAACTAAAAATGTTCTCCAACCATAATTTGATTTTTCTTTACCAACTCTAGTAGGTGTACCTCTTTTGGATTTTGAAGGTTCGTCAATATATGCTCTTAAAACTAAATTACCCGTGTGCTTATTTGCACCAAGAGCAACTGCTTCAGCTTTAACACGATAACCAGCTTTTACACTCTTCTTTTTAGGTTTTCTTGGCCCACTATAATAGAAAGTAATGGGATGTCTATTAACAATAGCATCCACTAACGGTCTATTTTTACTGGTTTTTAAAATTGAATCGTATTGTTCTTCAATTATTTCTTCTAATTTCATATTAAAAATCTGGATATCTTTTAGCTTCCCCGTATTTGTTTCGTGCAATTGACTCAATTCTATTATTAATATCCACTGAAGATCCTATTTGATTATTTACATCACCTTTACCTTTTATATCACCATCAGATAATGCATTTGGGTGAATGCTTGAATAACCATTATCGCCATTATAAACATTTTTGTTTACTAATTCTGTTCTTGTATTAATGTCGGTTAATGATCCAACTTTTCCATTATTATCACCTTTACCCTTTTCGTCGCCATCTGAAATAGCGTTTGGATTATTCACTCCGTAACCCTTCGTATTACTATATATGTTTCTAGATAATAATTCTGTTCTAGTATTAATGTCTGTTTTTGACCCTACAGTAATTGTTTCACCTTTTCCTTTTTCGTCACCATCAGATAGTGCGTTAGGATTGTTTATACCATAAGAATTCTCTCCAGAATATGTGTTTTTAACAAGATTACTCATTCTAGTTTGAATATCAGTGGATGAACCGATCTTATCTGTTTCACCCTTACCTTTATCATCACCAGTTGATAATGCATTTTCATGTGTTGATGAATAACCATTTTTTTCAATATATGCGTTTCTAGAAAGATGTTCTTGTCTTTGTTTTTCCGCGATTATTTCTAATTGTGTAGGCATAATTTATAACATTAATTTTTTTATTCTTTCAATCTCTTCGAAAATACCTGTTGAGGTTATTGGCGATACTGAAGTTTTATCTGAATTAGACTTTAAAAAATTTGCATAGGTTTGCTTCTCTTCAGATTTTTTATGGGTATTAAGAAATGGATTCTTTCTTACACCATCCATTCCAGTTAAATTGTTTATTTTTTGTGATGATTGTTTTTTTGATTTAACTAATCCTCTTTGACCATCTAAAAATGTTTTTGCCCACTTTTCCATCAATTCCCCACCATACAGCTCATATCTTAAATTATCATTTTCCTTATCTATCGTTTTTATGTCATGTATAATTCTTTTTAATTGGCCATATGTTACTTTCTTTTCAGAACAAAGTCTCTTTGCTCTTTGTACGCCATGAGTTGATTCATCGCTTACAGAAGATAAAGCCGAATTTATTTTTTCCAAAACATCATTTGGAACATCATATACATTGTCTTTTAATTGACTATTCACTTTTCAACTGATTTATAATCTTATCTATAGATATATTATTGTTTTTTAAGGATTTTTTCAAGGAATCAATTTGTTTTTTAATAAGTGGATTTAATTCCGGCTTATTTTCGTCTTTACTCAAAACGTCTGAGTCATCTGTTTTTTTGACTAAAACACTTTCAATATAATCCTTCATGTATTTTTTAGGATTTTCAACCAATCTAACTAATTCTTTTTCATCAGGAATATAACCCATGGCTTTCAATCTTTCCTTTGCTTCATCTTCAGGTAATCCTAATTTTTTAGTAAAATGTTCATATGCTTCATCATATGTCGCGTCATCACCAAGAGTATCATCATACCCTAAAGCTCCGCTCATATCAGATTCTGCCCAATATTTTAAAGTTGTATGCGTACCGTGAACACCATGTGTTCCCATCGCACCAGCACCAGTTTTGACAACTTTGTCTGTTCTTTTCTTTGAACCTATTGTACTCTTTTTTATACCTAATGGAACATCACTTCTTTTAATATTTCCCTTATCGTCAACAATTTCTTCAATTTCGTCTTCTTTCACTGCTTTTTCTGGTATTTTTTTGAAATTGGTGTCTGCTGAAAATTCTTTAGCCCATTTAGCCCACTTTTTACCCTTTTTACCTCCTTTACCGGCCTGAGCATAGAAAAATCTTTGTTGTGCTTTTGACGCAAACTTTTCTTCAATCACTTGTTTAATAAAATTATTCATCTAATTGGTTTTTTATATAAATATCAAATCCTATGAAAGATATTTATCTAAATATGAACAGCCAGAATATTTTAAAGTTTTATGGGACTAAACTGGATTCTAAGCTAGATACTTCAGAATTTTATGATTATGAGATAGCAAAGGTTATAGATGACCATAATGATGATGTTTTAGACCTATCAACACCAATAACTTACTCTACTCTCAAAATAAATGCTAGTTTAGAGGATTTTGATTGTGTTAGAACCACAATTACCTTATCTGAATATGATAATAGGGTAAATAATGCGTCATACCCATATTCTGGGTTTTCAACAACGATAAGCTTTGATGCTTTTTGTGATGGATTAAGTTTTTACCACAAATATCAGATTTTAAACAATGATGTTTATTTGTTTAAGGATAATGATGATAAGGTGCATTATATGAAAATATCAGGATATAATGATCCAATCTTTATAGACTTGAATATGGGAACTAATGAAGCTGATATTATTTCAAGCTTTGTTGATGAATATTTTTATTATAAATGTGTGGGTAAACTACAAAAACCCACAGCATGCTGTGGCATTACCCCCAAATATGGTGTTAAACCATGGGCGTATCAATTTATACAACCCGAACCAAATGAATGTTCTTCACCGATCATAAAAAGAAGAACAGAAAAGGGTTGGACACTAGATTTTGTATTTAATAGAGAGTCATTACCTTGGGCTGACGGTGGCAAATTTTATTTTTTCGGATCTGGTGGTCCTAGTGATTATTCAAGTATCGCTGATAATAGTTTATCTTTTGGTTTTACCTCAGATAGAAAAATAATGTGGACAGCAACTAGATATTCTGGTTATTGTAACACTATTAGTGGATATACTGAAAGTTATTATGTTGAATCTGACGTCACCCCTCAATTATGTACAACAGATCAAACAAAAGATTTTAATATAACAATTGTATTCGATAGATATAAACACTATACAGATTGTGATGTGGAAAATCATGGAGGTTGGAATGATTTGCTGGGTTGGAAAATTGAAGATTATCGAAACACAGTAGTAACGGCCGTAACAAGTACTCAAATCGCTTCTTATGAAGAAAATTATGAATTTTTAAACAAAAAGTGGGCGGATGAAAGACAAAGAAGGTTGGGTACATTAAAAATTTATTTAAACGGTAGACCAATATATAAAAAAGAAAACTGGGAGGAGGTTGTAGCATCAAATAGAGGCTCACAACCATTTATCCAATCTTGGGGTGGATCACAACAAATGGATATAAACCATAGAGGTGTGTGTTGTTTTAATATAAAATCAATAAAATATTATGAAGAACCTCTAGATTTTGTTCATGTGAGACATAACTTCTTAACAAGATTAAATCAATATGATTTCTTTATATGTGGTTTAGAATGTGAAGATGAATTAATTGGATATTTTTCAGATGGATTATTAATAGAATCTGAAGAATATACCCTAACGGAAGATAATAATACAATACTTTATTAAAATATTTATTTAAATGGCAGGAAAAAAAATATCACAATTACCCAGCGGATCGTTAGCAAATTTACCGCTTAATGGCATACTACCAGTAGTGCATTCCGGGGTAACTTATCAACATAATTTAACACATCTTAGACAAATTCTAGTAGATAGTGGTTCACACTATTTTACTGGTAGTCAATTTATAAATGGAAATTTAACAGTTAACGAATCAAGTAGTTTTGGTAATAGTCTTAATGATTTACATAAGATTACTGGTTCTGTTTTAGTAACTGGATCATTAAATGTTCAAGGAAGTGGTGTAGTAAAAGAGTTTTTATTTGTTTCAGGATTTCAGGTTATTGGTACACCAACACATCAAACTGGTTCAGATGCTGAAAAATTACACGTAGGGTCTTCCGGCAGTATTAATATTGCGCATTTTCAAGGAAATAACCAGTATTATGCCCAAATTAATGTAAAAAACATTAATTCGAGTAGTTTAGCAAGTTCTGATATTGTTGTAACAGCGGATAACGGAAACGAAACAAATCATTATGTTAATTTGGGTATTAATTCAAGCACATATAATGGTGGGGTTGTTGGATACGAAAATGATGCTTACCTATTAAACGTAGGTAAAGATTTATATGTTGGTACTGTTGGCGGTACTGGTCACCCTTCAAAATTAAAATTATTTGCACAGAATCAATGGGAAGATCCACAAATAACAGTTCATACTGGAAGTCAAATAACATTTAACACAAACACATTTACTGAAGGTTACACTTACGAGTTTAGCGGTTCTGCAAAAATGCAAGACGATTTAGAGATTGGTGGATCGTTGAATATTGGTAGTGTAAATGAAAAAATAGTACTTGAAGTTAGCGGTGGAACATCAACATATGAATTTGATTATAATGATGGATCTGTATTTTATTTAACAAATTCATTAAATAATAACATATATAATATATCAAATGTACCAACTGAAGAATTAAGTGCAATATCATTAACATTTGTTATAAAACAAGGTGCTACACCATATATTGCCACATCATATAGATTAAACAATCAAAGTGTTAGCGTTAACTGGGCAAATAATGAACAGCCGACAGGTAATTCAAATAAAACTGATGTAATAGGATTAACAGCGCTTAGAGTTGGTTCGTCTTGGAATATCTTAGGAACATTTACAACATTTGGTTAATATATTATGATTAGTAAAATATCGTCAAGAGTTGGCGCGGGAAGAATTTTTGTGATTAAACCTAATAATGGTCAGGTGGTACCAACTCCTACACCTACTTTTACTAATACACCAACACCAACTTTTACGTCTACAGAGACGCCCACTTTTACACCAACACCAACCCCGACATCTACTTTTACTAATACACCAACACTCACACCTACTTTTACACCAACACCAACGCCGACATCTACTTTTACTAATACACCAACATCAACCGAAACTCAAATAACATATTATTATTACTTTTTAAGAGATTGTGACCAAACACACAATAAAATAGGTAGAAGTTTAACAAGTGGGTTAACAGGAATAATATATAGTCTTGGAAATGGTGTATGTTATGAAATTGTAGGTCTTGATTTAGGTCCAGAATTTGATTATGATTTAGATGATTTAAGGGTCGTTTTAGATTGTGGTGATGTTTCTTGTTCAATACCAACACCTACCCCGTCACCTACAGCAACACCAACAGCAACAGTAACACCAACAGTAACACCAACTATACCTGGAAACGATTTCACATACGTTATTATACCAAATAACGATTTAACATATACACTAATACCTAATAACGACTTGGTGTATATGTTAATACCGAACGATGACTTAACATATACGTTAATACCATCTAATGATTTAACACACACATTAATTCCAAATAATGATTTATTATATACACTTGTTCCTGATGGTGATTTAACATATGTTTTATTACCTAACAATGATCTAAATCCAATTGAAATACCAAATAATGATGTTAATTATACATTAATACCAAATACAGATTTAACATACACATTAATACCGAATAATGATTTAGAATATTCCATATTAAACTCGGAAGGATTTAGATATATCTTAACAGGTGCACAACCAAGTGAGTTTGGACCTCCGAGTAATGGTTATATGATATTACCTGATTTTGAAAATAATATTGGGTCATTAAATCCTAACAGTTTAGGACCTAATGATGGTTTAGACGTGTCTTTTTGGATTAGTTCGATCGATAATAATGGAAACGATAGATATCAATTCTTATCACAATTTTTAAATGGTAATAATCCATTTAGAATGACTTTGTGTCAAAATACTGATTGTGTAACATATACAGGAAACTCATTGAATTTTGTTGGAGAATTTGGGGCGTTTAATTTTGATAGCTCACAGAACACAATTGAATTGATTCAACCATCAAATGAATTATTCTTAAATAACAATGTTGTTTATGTATTATTTGAATCATTAAACTCTGTAACGCCTACTCCTACGCCAACACCTACGGAAACCCCAACCCCGACACCTACGGAAACTCCTACACTCACACCTACGGAAACCCCAACCCCAACACCGACAGAAACACCTACAATCACACCTACGGAAACCCCAACACCTACGGAAACACCAACCCCGACACCTACGGAAACCCCAACACCGACAATAACGCCTGAAATGGCGGTATTAACTATTATAGTACCAGATGGAACACCGGCAATTGTTTTTGATGGTGAAACATTCACTTCAAACATTTCTTATGGGTTAGTTAAAAATCAACAATACACAATTAGTGTAAATAATAGTAATGGTGATTTCTTATATTGGTCAGGGACCGGTATTAATTTACCAGCGGCATCAACGCCTTTTACGGTAGTATACGTTACAGGTAGTACAGGAACATTACAAGCGGTGTTTGGTCAACCAACACCAACCCCAACGAGTACATCAACCCCAACACCGACTAGTACATCAACCCCAACACCGACTAGCACACCTACAGTAACACCGACTATACCTCCATTAAATTTCAGTATTTCAGGTACTTGTACTAATAACGGTTCAATAAGATTAAGTGATTTTGTTGGTTCAGCATCCAATAATTATCAATATACTGGAGGAGTGCATACTACCGAAAATAGTGCACTTAGTTCAACTTTTTGGGCACCTATAGTTGGTGGAAATATTGCTAGTGTAACTATAGGTTCAAGTGGAACATATTGGGTAGCGGTAAGGGAAACCGAAAATCCTTCAAATATTATTGCGAAGTCGGCAACAATTAATTGCGTTGCTGGTCTTGGTTTAGTTTTACATTATGATCCATCTAACACAATATCATATCCAGGTACCGGCACAACAATTAACGATTTAACCGGTCAGGGTAGACACGGAACGATGTCAAATATAACATATACATCACCATACTTTACATTCAATGGGTCCTCTTCTCAAATTTCAGTTGCTGATAGTTTAGGATTAGAACCACAAAGTGGTGATTTTACAATCGAAGTTTGGGTTAATCAATCAGTTGCAGGTAATGACGTTGTACTTGGTAAATTTAATCCAGGTGGATTAACACAAAATGTGAGTTATAGTATCAGAACAACAAATTCTACATTTTATGCACAATATGGTTCGGGTTCAGGTTCGGGAGCGACTTTATATCAAAATAGTACAAATCACACAGCAACAATTGGCACATGGTATCAACTAGTTTATGTCTTTACCAATATTGCGGCAAACACATTTGAAACATTTGTTAATGGTACAAGTATAGGTAGTGTGAATCATAGTTTAGCTAGTATATTGAATACTTCTACAAATTTATACATAGGTTCATATAACAATGGCGAATATGCACAGTGGTTTGACGGTAAAATTGGTATAGTTAGAATGTATAATAAAGCATTAACAGCATCTGAGGTTTTAGGTAACTTCAATGTAGACAAATCAAAATACGGATTATAAAATAAAAAATAACAAAACATAAAAGATAGAATAAAATAAAGTATTTATAATAGACAAAAATTAACAAACTATGGCAATAGGAGCAAGAATAACAAGTGAAAATCTAAGCGGTAAGACGGCAACAGTAACGTTTACACCATATACGGGACAAACATCTGGTTCTACAGTAAACCTTGGAACCAAGACAATCCCTTTCAATAACATCAATACGCACCCGTATGGGGTATATAACCTATACTTTGCTGAGTATGATTATACTTACACCTTAACGGTAAATAAACCAGATACTAGTGTTCAATCATTTGTTTATGTATCTCAAATGGTTAACTCGGATAACTTAGGTGCTGCGGTGTTGAATTTCAACGATTTTACTGCTGAGGTTATTGACTTAGGTATTAGTTCCTATGATTGGTATTGTAGTGACATATATGAATTAACAAATTCAGGTTATATGTACTATTTCAGAGGTGATAGTAATAGTGACGATAGATTAGTAGTATTCACAGATGCCGAAAATATTGAAATTGGTAGATATAGTGGAACAACCGATAGTGCAAGTAGAAATACTTTAGAAGGTAGATGGGTAACTTATGAAGATGTTGACAATGGTGTCTTCAAATATTCAAACGGTGTGTCAGTTTATACATATACTTGGGACCCCCTAACACATTATATTGATATTGAATGGGATTATGATGCAACCACATCTGATGAAACATTTATAATTAAAAAACGAGAAAACCCACCTTTGTCTGGGTGGACCCATAATGGTGATGGTGAGTCATTTATTATGAAGCCTGATGGTACTGTTATTCCATTTAAAACTTGGTCAGATGGAACGAATATTATACATCACATAGCACCATCTTCTGATTTTATCAATGTTATTACAGAAATTCAAGGTGAAACTGATAACACGTATACAAACTTCGAAATATATGATACAAGTGGAAATATTTTAGAAACCGTTTCATTAACAGGTGCAACATATAATCAATTTCATAGTGAATTTCACGGAACAAATAAACGCACCATAGCATTTTCCAATTATCTTGATGTAGATGTTGCATACAAAATTATACATTATAATAGTAACACTGGAAATTTAATCGAAACATCTCACGATAGAGGTACTGCGTACCAAGATATTGAAATGCAAGGTAGCCAAAATTTCTGGGTAAGTGGTGAAGGTGCAAATAAAGGTGCTGTGGTAATTAAACTTTCTAATAATGGTCAATGGACCAATTATGGTAAAACAGTTGCGTTTTGTGACATTATGTATATGTTCAATAACCAAACATCATTTACCACATACACATTTGCAAATGATGAATCAGGAAAAAGAATCAATTCTTGGGGTTTATTAAGTGATGTATATAGAATTGAGTGTGTAAATAGTGATGACATTGCTTCGGTATTAACAATTATGTCTGGTAGTACTCGAATTGAAAGTTTGAATATTAACGTTGCAGACGTTTATCAGTACAATACTCATTATTTAGGTAATAAGTCAATACACCAAATTTACACAACTGATGCAAATACTGTATCATACAAATACGTAAACGAATTGGGGGTTGTTACAGATTCAATGACATATATGTTAAGTGACCCGTGGGCATCAACTATTGATAGTAAAGGTCAAAATAGTTACATACGTGTTAGTACGGAAGGTAACATAGGATTTTATGTATATAGTGGTAGTACAGGATTTACACAAACAGATTATTATAACAACGTATTCACCCCATCATATTACGCAACCAACACATTCAAAACAAATTCTGATATGGTAGTTGCCGGTATTAATGGTAGTACAGGTTTTAGAATAATAAATTCAACAGGAATAACTCAACAATTTTCGTTCCCTGAATATGATGATTATACTATTAGCATTGGTGCAACTAAATTTATGTTTGTCTATCAAGATATTAATGATAATAATACAGTTAAAATAAGATTGTACGATTTTAACGGTACGTTATTGAATAGTGGAACAACAACTTGGACAGGTTGGGATAATACCTTTGGTGTTAATGAAAGATTTATTGTATATAAGAGAGGTATTGATGGTTTAGATGAAATTTACTTGGTTAGTGAAGAGAACATCACATCTGTAACAGTACAAAACACCGATGACGATTACGAAATAAACGACTACATTTATAACGATTAATAAAAATTAATTATGAAAACATTAAACGTTGATGTTAATATCATCAAGAACAAACAAAAAGTAAAAAGATTCCAAAAGACATTTAATACTAACGACCCATTAACGGTTGAGCACGTTAAAAATGTTATTAAGGAAGGATTAGGGTTCCCATTTGAAATAGTAAAAGAAGAATTTTATTATATGTCAGATGAATTAAAGAATGAGGATGTGTTACCATTTTTATCTGGTAACGAATTTATTTTAACAATTAAGTAATGGAATTTTTTATTAGACAAGGCGCATCTGACCCAATATTAAAGATGAGATTAGTGGACGACGGCAAAAATGATAAGTCGTCGTTCAATGATCTTTTGGAAAATTCAGATATAACATTTGAAATGGTTGATCATAAAACTGGTGAACCAGAGATTTTAAATGGTACTGCGTTGTTAACTACAAAAACTAAAAAATACAATCAGACGACTGATGAATACTATATTACTTATAGATTCACAGAGGCCCAAACCTCAAAAATAGGTAAGTTTGAAGGTAAATTTATTATACAATTTTTAGATACAAATTCTAACCCAACCACAAAGCTTATCACCCCTGTAAAGGAAAAACTTTTTATCAATATTATTTAATTTTTTTTTCTCATTAAAATTTCGTATTTTTACTGAGTAAAGGCTAACTACGGTTAATCCGTAAGCTAATGTGTCACTCAAATTTAAAAATATGCAAGAGATTATTTCTCAAGAAGTTATCGAGGACTTCTTGAATGGCTCCGATCCGGAGAAGTACATTGTCGGTGTTGAATATGACTACAAAGACAATAAAATCTACAAAATTATACAAGATCCAGTAAGAGGTAAGTATGTTACTGAAGACACTTTTATCCCATTTCTATGGGCTGGAGATCTAAGCGAATTTAATTTTTATGGTGGTAGTAAAGCCCTTCAAAAAAAGAAGATGGGTGAATACGGTATTTTAAGCACTAAGCTACAAACTGGTGATAACGAGAGACTTGATGCCGGATTAAAATATATGGTTAAGAGCCTTAAGGGATATCAGGAACTTATAAGATTTTTTAAAGATGGTGGTATTGATCCTTGGGGAGAAAAGTTTAAATCACAATTTATTATCCTAACACCTGTAGAACAATATCTTATACAGAAGAAAAAAAGATTATTTAAAGGTATTGAGGATTACAATGAAGTTCATAGAATGGTATTCGATATTGAAACCACGGGTCTTGAGCCAGAAAAGAATAATATAATTCTTATTGGTATTAAGGATAACCGTGGTTATAGAAAACTATTGGATGCGTATGGTGAGGATGGAGAAAAGAGATGTATTGAAGAGTTTTTTAAAATCATTAAAGATTTAAAACCAACAATCATAAGTGGTTATAACTCAGCTGCGTTCGACTTACCGTTCATTTTAAAAAGAGCTGAAATTTTAGGTATTGACATTAAAAAGTTAACACAAATATTCACTACAGATGGTATTAAAACCAAAGAAGGTGTTTTAAAGTTAGCAAACGAAGTAGAACCATTTACACAATATGTTTTATGGGGATTCAGCATTGTTGATATTGCACACTCTGTTCGTAGAGCACAAGCGATTAATTCTGAAATCAAATCATGGGGTTTGAAATACATCACCAAGTATTTGGAAAAAGAAAAACCAGATCGTGTGTATGTTGATGGTGCTTTCATTTCAAAAATATATTTAGAAAATGAATCATACTATATTAACCCTAAAACAGGTGGATATAAAAAAATTGGTGAACCAGGTACTGAAGGCTTGTTAGAAAAATATCCAGGTAAATTTGAGGTTTGGCCGGGTAGAAAAATCGTTGAGCAATATTTGGATGATGACTTGTATGAAACAATGGTTGTAGATGATTCATTTAGTCAATCAACGTTTTTGTTATCAAAAGTAATCCCAACAACATATGAAAGAATCGCAACAATGGGTACAGCTACTCTTTGGAAGATTCTCATGTTAGCTTGGTCATATGAAAATGATTTGGCTATTCCAGCTAAGGATCAAAAAAGAAGTATTACTGGAGGTTTATCAAGATTATTAACGGTAGGTTATTCTAAAAATATTGTTAAGTTTGACTATGCATCACTTTATCCATCAATTCAGTTGGTATATGATGTATTTCCAGATTGTGACATTATGGGAGTACAAAAAACAATGTTAAAGTACTTCCGTAATATTCGTATCTTATATAAAAGATTAGCTGCGGAATTAAAAGACAAAGATCCTGTACAAGCTGAAATGTATGATAGAAAACAATTACCAATTAAGATTTTCATTAACGCGTATTTTGGTTCTCTATCTGCACCTCAAGTATTTCCGTGGGGTGATATGAATATGGGCGAAACTATTACATGTGTTGGTCGTCAATGTCTTCGTATGATGATTATGTTCTACATGAAAAAAGGGTATAAACCTCTCGTTATGGACACTGATGGTGTAAACTTTGAAACACCAGACGATATTGCAGATCATAGATATATTGGATTAGGTAATAATGAATTAGTTGAAAAGGGTAAAGAATACTTTGGTGTAGATGCCGATACCGCTGAATTCAATGATATATTCATGAGAAATGAAATGGGGCTTGATATCGATTATCACGCACCAGCTTGTATTAATGTATCAAGAAAAAATTATATCATTAAATTAATTAAAAAGGGTAAAGAAAAAATTAAACTAACAGGTAACACAATTAAATCTAAAAAACTACAACAATATGTGGTTGAATTTTTAGATGAAGGTTTAAAACATTTACTTAATGGTGATGGTGTCGAATTTTTAAATCTTTATTATGAAACAATAGAAAAATTATATAATAAAGAAATACCATTAGCGAAAATTGCGAATAAATCACGTGTTAAACAAACAGTAGAAGATTACAAAAGACACTGTAATAAAACAACAAAATCTGGGGCTTCTATGGCTAGACAAGCACACATGGAATTAATTGTAGAAAACAATTATCCAGCAACTCTAGGTGAAACTGTTTATTATGTTAATAATGGTATAAAAAAGACTGATGGTGATGTTCAAAAAATTACGAAAGCAACCAAGAAGCAACAAGAAGAATATATGAATCAATATGGTAAAGAAATGCCTAAAGATTACATCAAGATTAATTGTTACATGATTTCTGAACGTGAATTAATGAATAATCCCGATATGACTGGCGATTACAACATTGCTCGTTATATCACCAATTTTAATAAAAGAATAGAACCATTATTAGTTGTCTTTAATCCAGAGATTAGAGAAGATATATTAATTGACGAACCATCTAACAGGGTTTACTTCACTAAAAAACAATGTGAATTAGTTTCTGGTTTTCCTTTAAAAGCAGAAGGACAAGATAGTTTAGATGAAGTAATGACTTTATCTGATGGTGAGGTATTATTTTGGAATAGAATTAATAGAGATCCGTTCTTTATGTATGTTGAAGACAGCTTAAAACATGTTGATCAAAAATGGGTAGAGTACAACAGGAAAGTTGTTTCATTTCAAGCTGAAAGTGTTAAAGAAAAACATGAAGAAGACGACCTAATTGAAAAGAACGGTCATGACTATGCTTTACATGCAGCAATAGAAGATTAGATAACGTTAAATGGATTTGTCATAGGTCTGAACTTGAGAGCCTTATTAAGGTTCTCAGCTTCATTCCCTTTTCTTTCAAGCATTTTATCTGGGCGAAGTCTTTCTAGTCTTTGCATTAATTCTTCATTAAGCTTAAGTCTTTCGTCTTTAGCTTCTGTTAATAATGAATTATAATCTAATTTAACATCGCTATCTGGTACCTTTAAGTCTCCAGAGAATTTACCATATATTCTACCTAATGCTTCTTTACAATAAGTCATTAGATATTTTCTTACCCAGTTTTGTGCTGGTTTGTTTAATTCATCCCATTGAAGTTCGTCTGTCATTACATCTGACGGTAACTTAACAACATCCTTGTTTTCTTTTAAACAAGTGTCTCTATCAAATGTATCATAGTACCAATACCAAACTCTATTGTTACTTTGTATAGAGCCAAAATCAAATTTACCTCCAGGTACATTCATTAAATGTACATATTTTTTACCGTTAGGACCTGCAGTAATTCTATATGTTAAATCGCCACCAATTAAACGGTTTTTCATATTTCTATCTTGCATTCTTAGTAACAAATCAAATGCAGGTAATAAGAAATAAGAACCAGATGCCCCCACTTGAGCAAAACCACCCACACCACCAAAACCAACACCACCAAGACCACCAAAACCACCTAAAAACGGGTCAACAATAGAGTCTGTTAATTCGGCTCTTGTAAACCATAATAATTCATTTATTTCTCTTCCAGCTGGGATCTCATATATTTGAGTATTACCGCTAAGGGTTATATAATCCTTTTTTAATTCCCAAGATCCACCGGCTTGTAAACCAACAATTTTAGAATAGGAATAGGTATATTGAGTTTCGTAATTAATGTCTCTAGTTGTAAATGCTTTGGATAGTGATTGAGTATCAACATCTAAACCAGCCAAAGAAGACCATTGAGATTCAATTAACCAATCACTAACTAATTGGTCATATTCATTTACAGATAATTCAAGAAAAGAGTCCATTTGCTCTTCTGTCAATTCAACACCTCTTACTGGCATACCCAAAAGGTGTAATATCTGACTATAAAGTTTTTCTTTTTCTGGTGCGCTTATAACAGTACTCATTAAAATGGCTTTTAGTAATAAATACCAGATTATAGATAAAACTATATTAAGTTTTTAAGTAATTCGCTAGCAAACGTATCTCCGTATTCACCATCCCCCATAACTTGATCGATGATGTTTTTCTTTTTTTGTAAGATATTATAAACTTGGATCTCGATGGTGTTTTCAAAAACGGGGTAATAAACTAAAACACTTTTTGTTTGACCGTGTCTATAAGCTCTATCTTCGGCTTGTGAATGATGTGCTGGTACAAATGATAGATCGTTCATTATAACCCCTTCAGCGGCCGTTAAAGTAATCCCCACACCACCAGCGATGATGTTCGATATAAAGACTTTTATTTTATCATTTGTTTGAAACTTATCTACACTTTCCTGTCTTTTTTCTTTGCTCATTCTACCATCAAGAACCACAGAATTCTTTTTAT
>JACCDT011332145.1_pt1 | contig 18428 bp, 10 predicted proteins | sample 7446291 | NCBI WGS metagenome assembly JACCDT01 (sample SAMN15323446, study PRJNA562643) | freshwater metagenome | isolation source: river surface water | place: USA:Blue River Watershed | collected 2017-08-17 | reverse complement strand
TCCAAACTTCTCATAACAGAACCCTCACCTTTCCATTCTTCACCAAAATTACTTCTCTCAGGTGAAATACAATCAACATAATCGATTAATAGTAAGTCCAATTTCTTACCATCAGAAAGATGTTTTCTGATTCTTGATTTGATTTCGGAAATGGTGATTGAGTCACTTGGTAATTTAATAATGTTTAAAGAACCTTGACTTGTTTGTTGAATTTCTTCAACCATTCTTTTAACTTCATCTTTTCTTTCAGGTTGTTCGTCTGGTTCAATACCTGTCCAAAGTGTGAAGTGTTTCTTTTTAATATTTGCAGGATTGTCTTCAAAAAAGATTTGAAGTACATTGAAATCGTGATTGTATGCCGTGTTAGAGAACAGGGTTAACAAAGTTGTTTTACCTGTCCCTGTTGGGGCCAACACCACTCCGAGTTCTCCTCTACCCAAACCACCTTTCAAAACATTATCAACACCGGTAATTCCTGTTGGAATTGCTTGTCGATTATCTTTTTCAAGTGCCGAATCGATGTCGTGAAACACATCCATGGATTCTTCGGGAGGAAGACCAACTTGTAGAGCTTTTTGTATAATACCTTCAATTGTTGGGTACTCATGAAATGCTCCATTGTCAATAATAGAATTGATTTTCTTTAACTCCTTTCTAAGGTTTTGTTGTTTACAGAAATTCAACGCCTCATCTTTCACTAATGAAGCATCCTGTGTGTTTTCTTTGATTGCTTCAAGAGTATCCAAGTGGATTCTTGCACTCTCTGGTGACCCCATTTCTGAAGTTATTTTAAGTGCCAAACTATCATAGTTCGGAACTTTGGAATACTTCTTATAGTATTCTTTAATATGTTCAGAAATGAATTTAAAAGATACGTTATCAAAGTACTTGTTCTCGATTACATCAATGATTTGTTCCCCATATTTTTTGTCCTCAATAATTGCTTTTAATAATGCTTGCTGGAATGATGTTCCGAGTGTTCCAAAGTTCTTTTCGCTCATTGTTTTATTTTTTGTTTATTATAGTTGATATGTTAAATAAGTTGTTTCCAATTCCTTAGAAGACAAAATAGCGGTAAGGTCCGCCAAATATCTTTTCAGGTGGGGACGAATGTCTACCGTATACCTCACCTTTGGATGGAAGAAGTATGCGGGAAACTGTCTTTGAATAAATACATCGTCTCCTATCTTAATTTCGAGCAAAAAGTTTTCTTTTTCCACGTCTTCGTTAGGTTCTGCACTATCCAAACCGTAAAAATAATCACGATTTTCATTTAGATAATCCAAAGTTTTTGATTTCAAATCATACTCGATTTCTTCACAAATATTTTTTACATAATAGTGCATGTCTAGCGAGCGACGAGATTTTGAGTTGTGTCCTTTTACGTTAAAATAACGTTGTACGACGATGTTTCCTTCAAGAGTTAAAAGGAATTCAAATTTAGTTAAATCTTGATTAGTCATTGGTTTTAATTTTAATGATTTTTTTATTTTTTTCTTTTCTGGTTAATCTGAGGAATGGATTTAGGAAATTAATCCAAGCGTCATCTGATTTAGGGAGTAGGAGAAAAATTCCGTCCTCCATCATCATCTTCATAGTATTCTTGTATGAACGCCCTTCGGGGTCAAGAGGGTCGGTTATTAAAGAGTTTATTGCCTCCTTCGCCTCGTCTGTTAAGAATGGGTCATCAAGACTTACAATTCGATTGTTAACATCAAAAAACTCTTCACCTAAAACCCCATATTTGGTCACTCCCGTGAGCAAATTGGTTACGAGACGATTATCCTTATCTTCTTCGAAAAGGTTGTTAAAACGTTCTCTAATGAATTCTAATGTGATTGCTTCGGTCCTTAGTTCGGGTACCATTGTGAGTAATCTTCTAACACCCAAGTTTTTGATACCTGCAATGTTGTCAGATGGGTCACCACATAACATCTTGACCAATTTGATGTTTTCTATTCGTATCTCTTCATGGTCATATACAAACATATCATTTGGTTGATACATTTTACTATGTGAAGGGTTGAATAATCTTGTGTTTTCTGAAACAAGTTGGGTGAGGTCACCGTCGGATGAATATATGATGATATTCTCTTTTGGTGAGTTTTGTGAGTAGTATGCAATCGAATCATCGGTTTCACAATAATCATACTCACCCTGTCTAACGAACAACTCCTCAAGGTACTGTTTTACCCTATTTCGTTGTTGTCCGTATGCGTGAACCTGTTCTTCGGTTCTAACTCGTTCTCTTCTATTTTCTTTATATTGATGGTAGTATCTCTTGCGAGATGAGGAACCTTCTTTTCCATCCCAAAAAACGACGACTTTGTCTAATCTGTGGACCTCAATCGACCTGCGTAGGGTATTGATAAAGTGGTATAACCCACCAATGTGATTACCCTTATGAAAGTGATTTTTAAGTCCAAAAAAACCAATGGTCAATAAGTTGTCTCCATCGACCAATAAAACATTAGACATTGCGTCTTTTACTATTATTTGTTAAACAATCAATCTTCTGTGTCTTCGTCAGGTATTGGTTCGAACTTGATGTCGGTTACACTCGACACCGTCTCTCCAAATAATTTACTGATATAATCAAGGTGTTCTTTGATGTAAAGTTCTCTTGATACCTTTTCTTCTGCCGGCTCTTTTGCCTTCATAAAACCATGAGGTGTAACCATAATCTTACCGTCACCAAATTGAATACCGTTAACGTGATTTTTCATAACGGTAATCTTACTTCTTGTTGCGATAGTGATGGTTCTCTTATTCCTTGTGATTGGAATTTTAGTGGTTCCCGCATTTTTCTCGTTACCGAAACGGAATACCAATGTTGAGTTCAACCACACCGATTCACCACCTTTCGCTTCGATTTTCGGTTGTTCGTATGGGTTACTTGGTAATTCTACCCATGGTTGGTTTACAATTACAAGTGTATTTGTATGAGGTTTATCAGACCTTCTTGAACCTGAGATACGTTGGTTGATACCCATACCAATTTTATCTGATAGTACAGATGCGTTGTGTTGTTTACCACCTTTACCTTCCCATGTCATCTTACAAGGTACTGAACCAACTGAATCCCACAAGAATAATAAATCATAAGGAATGTCACCCTTTTCTTGTGCATCAATCATTTCATTGATGAAATCTGTGATTTGTTCGATGTATTCAAAATCATTTCTGAAGATGAAGTCACCTGTAAATGTAATTTCACCTGTTGATGGGTCAACTTCTTCTTGTACAGGAATACCCATAATATTTGCGTGGTCAAACGCAAACTTTTGTTCTGTAATAATGAACACAGGTAAGATTCCCTTTTTGATTGCATCAGCCGCTGCTGATAATAATGCAGTTGTTTTACCCGTATCTGAGTGACCTAAGAACATATTGATATGTCCAAGAGCAGGACCCGGTAAACCCGTTGCATCCAAAAACGCATCACCCAAATCCAAAAACCTATCAGGTTTGTAGGTCATTTTACTTGAGTACTTGGATGTTATACTCGAAATTGAAAAATCTTTTTTCTTAATTGCCATATTGATATTTTTTAAAAAGGAACACCCTCAAGGACAAAATGTCCAAGAGAGTGTCCTTGAGGTTTTTTAGAACGGTAAATCGTCATCAGTTTCTGCGTCGTCCTGAGGGTCAACCACAGGAGTAGCGGGTGAAACATTAGCCGGAGGTGGCATCAATGTAGTTTCTTCTTCTGAATTAGAAACCCATTTTTTGTTTTCTGAATCCCATTTAGGAACTTCACCTTTGGCAATCATTTCCAAGTACTCTTCAGGTTTTTTGGAATAAACATCAGCCCAAGTCAATTCATCATTAACCCATGATTGTGCAACACTACTATCTGTATGTAGTGGAGATGCATCTTCAGGGATGATGGATGTGATTGTGGTATACTCACGACCATTACCTGCTTTGGTTAAACCCAAAGTGATGATAAGGTCACGACCTGTGTTCATTTCGGTGATGTCACCTTTGTTTTTGAAAAGTGGGAAGATTTTGTCAAGGATTCCCTCTCCTTTACTGTTGTGTTTAAAACGCCAGAACTTTACTCCGTCCTGTTCGTTTTCTCTATCAATAACTTTTACAATGTAGAACTTACGAGCTCTGTATTGACGAGCAAGAACCTTATCCGATTCCAAACCTGTCATCATAAGTGCGTCATATACCTCGTTTAAAGGTGAACGCTTTCCTTCTTGTTTAGGGTCATATAATTTAACCCAATTTCCATCTACTTGTACTTCGTGGTAATAAACTTCCTTAAAAGGAGAACCACCATCGGTAGTAGGGAGGATACGAATACGTTTTTCACCACTACGAGCACCTTTTGGTAAAAGGGTGGTGAAGTATTTCTTTAATCGGTCTTCTTGCGAAACCTTGTTTGCGTTGTTGCCGCCAGCGGCTTGTTTGTTTTTTTCGTACTGAGCCAGTACTGCATCAAATGTTGACATAAATCTTAATTTTAAGTTGTTATAAGTAAAGTATAAGAAAAAAAAACCGGATTACAAAATCCGGTCTTAAAGTTTTTCAAAAATGTTTTGTGGAGTATTACTCTAATGTAAGAAGATACAAAAGTTTATTCAATAAACCAAGCATCTCGTCTTTTAAATTTAAAAGGTCAGTATCTCTTTTAGGGTCTAAGTCTTCTGAAAACTCAACTAATGCATCAACACAAACCGAAATCATATCTTTCGGGTTCATATCTGATAAATTTATAAGTTTTATATTATTTGTTTCTTCATCTAAAACAAACCTTCCGTATTTTCCCATTGCGACTTCAACAAATTCATCTATTAAATCTGTTAAATCACCATAAGCATTACCAAATGCTTCGTGACGGGCAACTCCTTTAGTTTGCCAATGATTAATCTTTAATTGAAGATGTAAACCTAATAAGAAGTTTACTTTAGAAGCTAAATTCATCTTGTTCTTCGTTTGGGTTGAACGTGTCTCTTATTGTTTCTTGTGAATAATTTTGAATGTCGTCTTTTGTTAAAACATACTCATTCTTACCACTTGCTCTCATCTCACCTTGTTTTTGTGCGAAGAACTGTTGTGGGTTTTGGTTAAATGGGTATGAATCCAATGAACGCATTTGTAATCTTTCTTCAGGACTTGGTTCTTTAACTTGTTCGATTTTATTACCTAACTCGTCAATTTTAGCCATTACCATATCCATGTTAGCCAATTTCTGTTCCAAATCATTCAATTTGGTGAAGACATCATCCATTTTAGTTATTACTCCTTGGTGTTCACTCTTAGAATCATCAAGGTCGTTCTTAATAGATTTGGTCATATTAACTAAATCTGTGATATCCAATTCTTCGGTATCAGATTCTGCCGGTGCTTCAGGTGCCGGTGCTCCCATTTCAGGTGCCGCTCCTCCTGCCGGTGGTGGTAATTCACCTGCCGGTGCTTCCATTCCCGGTTCAGCCGGTGCTTCGGGTGCTGGAGGTAACTCCTGCTCGTTCATAAGTTTTCTTGCGTACTTATTGATTTGATTAAATCGAGCAACCTCTTCTAATAGTTTTTTTTCCAATTCCATAGTATTAATCTTGTAATAATTGTCTTCCGTCTTCGGTTATGAATTTTTTATTGATTCTTTCAACAATACCATCCTTACTTCTGATAATATAACATTCACCAGTTTTAAGGTCACACTCTTCTCTTTCCATACCATCGTTAGAAACGTTTCTTACGTTCTTCGGTGCCATGTAGTTGTTAAGAGCACTATTTAATTTTTCGTTGTTCATAGTATTTTCTTTTATAAATATCCAAGAAATGGTAAAATCCATGAAAAAACCACCGCTCTTATCAATAAATAACTCAAACAAGAAATATTCAACTGCCACATAATCATGGTTATTTCATCAACAATACTTTCTATTGGGTTTTTTCTTACATAGAAGTATCTAAAAAGAACTACCCACATTGAAATAGTTAGAAATGCGGTCAATGTCATGACATTTTGAAGTATATCACTTCACCTTCGTGGATACCTAATTCTGACATTAAAGCCGGTGACATACCCATACCATACCCATCTACTTTTGGTCCAACAGAAATTGGTCCCTGTACCGTAATGGGTCCGAGATTAACATCTAATTGGTAATTAGGGTTAAGTGTCAACGTTTTATTATTCTTAGGGTTTTTAAATGTCGTTTTTGCGGTTCTAACCTTAGCCGCGTTTGCGGTACCAAGTTGGAACTTAGTATTATAGAACTTCATATTTGAACCACTAACATCACCCCATTTAACTCCTTCAGCAATATTAAATGTCGTACCACTTTCAATTGGGTATTTTTCTCCACCCATTTTAACTACAACTGCCCTTAACCAAGTATCACCATTATCCACTTTTTGAATTGCGGGTTCATTATTGTATCCGTTATATGGTACACCAAATTCAGTAATACCCACCTTTGGTGTTGTTTTAGTAATCTCTTCACCCGGTACAGAAACTGAACCCATATCGGTGATATAAGATACACCATTATAAACAACAGGTTTTTGTGTGCCCGTTTTTGTTGACTCTTGTTGTTTAAGTATCGCCTTAGCTTTACTTGTCATTTTATCAAATAGTACACGGTAACTCGCAATAAAGGAATCTTTAGGGTCAGGTAATGACGTGTATGGGATTCTTGTACCAACAAATGAGGTATTAATCACATTACCCTTAATTGAGTGACTTACTTCAGTAATCCAATATGTTCCCTTAAACATCGGGATGTTTTTCAAATAGAAATACATTGTAGGTTGAATCATTACGTTACCCATACAAGATATTTCACATCTGTACGATGCTTGTTTGTAATAATCGAACAAACTAACGTCGACGTTATATGCTCCCGCACCTGATTCAGACCTCGCCAAGTTTTCTAAAACCACAAACGATTCTGATGTGTTCTTTAATGTCGATTGGTCAAGTTGTATTCCTTTGAAGATACCTTGGTTTTGGTCACCAAAACTCACTTCAAACGCAACTACCTTATTTGATTTACTTAAATCATTTACTGAGAATCCTTCAAGTGAAGTAATCACCAAAGGATTATTATTAACACTTCCAATATAGAAACTATCATCCGCAAACTTATATTCCTTACTATTTGACATATCAGGACGTTTAGATGAATTACCAACTAATTGAATGATAATTTTTGGAGACGATTCTTGGTAATCAACTTCGAGGAATGTTCCAAATAAATTCTTCGCAACTGATTTTGAAGGTGCAATCTTACTCTTGGTTCTAAGATTAGTTCCATAGAAATTAACATATGCCGGAAGAGCTCTCATATCGAGACCTGTTCCCTGTATCAACATAGAAATTGCTCCGTATAAATTTTGATTAGAGTTCTTTGGATTTAGTAATGGTAGAATTTTATCGATGTTTAAGAAAAACTTATCACCAATATCTCTATTTGCCTTATCCAAGAATAAGAACTCCTCAAGTAATAATCTTTGTCCTATTGAATTACCGGCAGTCCACTTATCATTAAATGATTTGAGTGTATTATAAACCTCTAATTTAGTTTGGTCGGTATTATAACCTCTGTAAAGTCTGATTTGTGAACTTTCGTTATTTTGTTTTATGCCGGTTTCTGAACTTATTTTCTTTAATAATTGTGTTAAGAAATACTTTAATCTTTGGTCAGAACCTGCTGCATGAATACCATTAGTATTACCTTGGAATATTGAGGTTCTAAGATATTCTTTAAACGCAACTTTTGTGTTAGTGCCACCCGCTTTTCTATATCCACCATAAATCTGAGCCATTGGTCGATACCTAATGATATTCTCTTCATTAAGTTTTATATCGTTAATTGAAAAGAAGTTTTGATAATATCCATCAATATCCTCACCAATATAAAGTTTAATTAAACCTAAATTGGTTGAGGTAACGTCAGCCACATCAAATGGTTGTTCATTATATAGTGAAATAGGTGACGGTAATCCCATACCATAGAATGTGTATGGGTCAATCTCTTTTGGATTTGCCAAAGTAAATTTAATTAGGTTTTCACTATTCAATAAATTTGATGTGATAACCTCCATTTTATTTGACTGTCTCGTTTTTAAAGTATTCAATAATATATCTGAACCGATAAAATCAGATGTTTCTTTTTTAACAGTTGAGATATCTTTTAATAAATCTTGGAATTTTGGATACCTCACATTTGTGAATGTTTGGTATGGAACTTCATCATTTCCTTTTTCTGATGCAAAATCCAAGAACATTTCTTCAAAAGCTTCCAATATCTTCGGACTGAATGTTCCAATTAAATCAATTACTTTTCTATAATTTGTGTCAATTGAATACACGTTATCGGTTGTTGAACCAGATACGTAGTTTCTTGGGTATTCACTGTGAGACGCAAATGTTCTACCAGAGAATTCGGATGTTATACTCTCATCCTTCCATAAACTTCTAAAGTTGTATTGTCTCGCAAAATCTATAGTTTCTGTATTTTTATTTACTAAATCAGAACTGTTAAAACCATTAGAAGGTAAAAGGGTATAATATAAATCCGTAGGAATGTATTGTGAATTATCAACAAAGACACTCCAATAGTTATTATTCTTTACTTCTTTTTTGTGTATAATCTTGTTTGTTGCCGTTTGTGCACTGTATGATGTGTTACCCGACATAACTGTGTAATGATTATAACCATTAACAATCTGATGATACAATGCCTGATAGAATGGTGCAACACCAACATCAGTTGCATTTGTTAATGTGGTTGCACTAACTGTGAAACCGGTATATGTTGTTCCTGTGTATCCACCATCAAATAGGGTTGAACCTGTAATTCCTTGAGTGGTATTCGCAATGTTTACAAATCCATCAAGTATATCATCACCTGTGGTTATCTGTTTTTTGTAACGATGGTAGATTGCTCCCCATTTTAACATAAGATGATATGGAACAAAATGTGTTGATGAAATCTCTCTAAATAAAGATGACATCAAAATTGTTTTACCACTAAATGTGATGTTATCTTCTAAATCCAAAAATGGTAAAGATGTCAATAACAAATATGACGCACCAACATATCTACCGTAAACTGCATTATTATTAAAATCACTAAACAACTGTTTATGGAAATAAGGTGTATTAACAATACTAACTAAATTGTTTCCCACTTTTAAATTTTGTGAGAACATATTGGTAGTGTAACCTTGTTTTACCCACGCATTTGAGTTGACTGGTGAACAAACAAACCCTTGGTTAGGGTTTATACTCAGAACACCGTTAAACTTAAAATTATCATCCGTAAATGATGTAACATCCAAGTAATCCAAATAAAGATTTGAATTGAACGGATATATGTTTTTTCTATATGGTTCAGGTACGTACTTTACTAATTCAGTATTAAGTTCATCTTTCTTAAATGATTTCGCAGTTCTTGATACGTCCACATATTTTTCCATTTTAAATGGATATTCAATAATCTCTTTAAGATATGGTACCGTAGGTATATTATCTCTAAAATATGGAAATCTCTCATATGGAGACGCACTTGGGATATAACCATCAAAAACTGTTGCGGTTTTTGGTTTTCCTTCCGAATCTAATTGTGGGGTATTATCAGGATTTAATAACGGTGATGATGTTTTAAATCTAATTAATTTATCAACGTCCGTTAATTTCTTACAAAGAGATACTAAATCAATATCCTCACTTATTGTTTCAGCAACGTTTTCATATTCCTCATCAATTAAGTAATTTAAAAAGTTATTACTATATGAATCAAATAATGTGATGAACTTTGCTCTCTCATATAATTCATACACAAACGATGAAAACACTTTATCTTGATATGGTATCTGTTCGTTTAAAACATCTAAACCACTAATGTCATCAATCTTACCTTTATCGAAATCTGTTTCAAAAATGTACTCAATATTACTTACGGTAGGTTCCGCAGATACATTTGTGTCTTTTCTGTTTGTTGTTATTTGAATAAACTCCTCAACAAAATCAACCTCTGGCCATAAATTTCTATCATTTGATTTTAATTTATTAACCAAATCGATATCACCCGGATAAGCAATAACATTTTGTTTTCCCGCTGCGGTTGGTTTTTTAACCTCTGGCCATGGGTATATTGGTTGTCCCTTACCTTTTTGTTCATCAGTTAAACCCGCAAGAAGTGATGACCTTGCTTGAGCAGCGTCAAACGCTTTATCGTGTACATCTTTCATTAATCTGATATACACTTCAGCATTTGCCAATAACACCGCAAAAATATTTCTGATTGTTGGTTCAAATCCAAAACCTTTAGATGGGTCTTTGATGATTTCGTTCATCTTCTTTTCTACCTCATCTTCGAGTTTCTTTCTTTGTTCTTCAAAGGTTTTTCTAATTTCGTATATGTCATTAACCAAATTATCAACACCAACAAGGACTTTCTTCTCACCATTAAGTTCGTAGTAATCTTTAACTGCCTTAACACTTTTTAAAGATACCTTCTTAAAGTCAGCCGTGGTTTTATTCATAAAACCATTTGTATATGTCAATGCGGTATTAATCTGTTCTCTTCCGTTTTCAATAAGTTTTTCAAGGGTACCATTTTTATCCTTATTGATAATCTTATCTGTTTTCGTTTTATCGTTACCTAATAAGAAATACCAATTTTCAGTTGTTGTGGTATTTGTTCCTGTTGTTTTTGTTTTGGTTACAAATTCTTTAGATACGTTGGTATTTGACCATGCTTTGATTGAATTTTCAAAATTATCTAATGCCTTCTCGATATCTTTAATACCCGAGAAAACTTCCATGGTTACGACACTATTAAAGATTTGTTTTTCTAATATTTTGTCAAGCGATTCTGCCAAGTATCCTAACTCTTTTAGAGTTCTTACGGGCATGTCTTGAGGAACTAAACCTTTTTGTTTATACTGAGCATAAATTGAACTCAATATTGCATATCCTCTTGAACCTCGAGATACGTTTTTTTCATATCTACCTGTGGATTCATTAAACTTTTTGTTTTCAACCTTTTCAGTTAAAAACATATATGGAGAATTGATTATTCCCGATAGTGGAATATCATTTAAGTAAGCATATGTTGAACCAACAAAAGTAGTTGATACTTCAAAGTTACCATTTGAATCGTTAAACCTTGAACTAAACTTTACCATGTGTAAACGATACCTAATCGCCTTACCATAATAACCTTTTACTGTTAAATAGAATATTGGCCACGGAATATGGAAAAATGCACGATAAGGTGAAGTTTCCGATGATTCGAATAATACTTTACCTCTTACGTCAACAAAATTAATCGTTACTTGTGGTGTAAAATTGGCACCTTTAACTACGATATTAATCGAGTCAATACCAAAGTTTTGACCTGTTGGGTCGGTAAAAGCTGTAGGTCCAAAAGTTAAATCGTTACCGTTTCTATAATTTGATTCGGCGCCTTCTATCGGTTTTGGAACAAAAGAATCTGTCCATGATGAATCAAAGTTTCCATCGCCACTTTGATTTCTTAAAAAATTTAAATTTCCCTTTGCTACACTAACAAGTGTACTTCCTTGAGATTCAGCAATAAGTCGACTTCTCGGAATCAAATCTGCTTCCAAGTTTGCATACATCACCAAATTTTCTTGTTTTAATCCCCTTGGTTGGATACTTCCGTCCGCATCTACAACACTGTTTGGGTCAACATAAATAAGATTGTTTTGGTCAACTTTTACAAGTATGTTTTCACTATTTGATAAATCACTGTTCCCCATAATATAAGTTATACAATTCTACGCCTCTTTTATAATCTTGTAAAGAGGTAGTCAAAGGAAATGGTATTCTTAGTAAAGAATTATTTGGTATGGTAAATTCAAGACTTCCAACCAAAGGATTTGCCATTAAAATTAACCACCCATAAACAGGACTTCCATAATATTCTTGTGATATTTTATCTAACCTATTCTTACCTCTTTTGTACAATACATATTTGTCGGTTGTTTTAATAGGTATTTCAATACCCGGTACGATTCTGAAATCACCATCCTCCACAAAGAATTGATATCTGTCAAAGTATTCTCTTGCCATTACTTCTTAATTTTATAATAATTTAATTTAGTACCAAGTGGTAGATTATCTGAATGTACCTTTTTTGCTTCATCAACAACCGATGTGTTTGTTTCTGCTGCTTCGGTTATTGTAAACACAATATCCTTTTTATTTTTTCTCTCCTTAAACTTACTAAACTTAAAGTTTTTAGCTTTTGGTGTATCAACAAATTTTTCAATTTTGTTTCTTATTTTGTTTCTAACATTTTCAGGGAAAATGATTGTATCTTTTTCGTATTCCTTAACAATTGCATCCACATTATCTGCCAACATTACCTTCATTATTTTTTCAAAATCAGTAGATGATATCACAGGATTTTGGAAATTTATTGATGTTGTTAAATCATCATATAATTTCGGAGTATTCTTTTCTATGTAATCAATACATGAAGAATATGGGTCGTACAATAAATCATAGGTAAACCCTGATAATGTAGCCGATGTTGCAGTCTCACCTGAAATTTTAGTATCCTTACCAAACTTAACAACAAAGTTTACTTTGTCTAATGACGTAATTAAAGTATTTCTTGTTTTTTCCAAATCCTCAAATGGATTCTTATCTGTTAATTGGTTTACTTTGTCTTCAATATATTTCTTTATCAACGGTTTAATTAACTCATTTGATTTAGATAATTTTGGCGGCGTCAACTCGTTATCCAAATTCATCATAGTTGATAAATCTGTACTTTCAAGTTGTGTGATTAATCCGCTTAACAAACCTCTTTTAAGAACCGATAATTCTTTTGATTTTGGATATTGACCAAATATAGATATGGTTTTACCCGGTGTAGGACTTGTTGTGGTGTAAACATCATATTGATGAACACTTCTATATGTTGGGTCAAATAACATTTTACCGATTTCAGGTCCGTACTTCGGAATGATATCGTTATATGTTTTTTCGTATGATTTAAAATACGCGTCTGTATTTGTGAATACTTCATCCACCAATGGTGAGTATTGTAATGCGGTCGTACCACTTAGTGTACCAACGTAAACACCCTCGCTTATTTTGTTAGCATTTTGTGTTTCGAGACCTTGTGGTGGTTTTGCTGCCGCCGATAATAATTCTTCAAGGAACTTTTTACTAAATGCTTCATATTTCTTTTTCTGAGCATCATCCATTGATGATATTGACCTTTCATCGTACATCTCTGTATTAGCAAAGAAGTTTGATGACAATGCATTTTGTAATCTCTCAATTGGTTTTGATAAACCTTGTCCCCCGATGAACGCGATTTGACATGTCACATTCGCAATCATTGGTTGTACACCAATACCCTCAGGGTTTAAATCCCATGGAGAATCATCGTAAGTGATATTCACATCACGAATAATGATTTTAGAGTGGTAGAAATCACCAATTCGTAAAACACAAACAGGTGGAGGTCCAAATGTTGTATTTCTTGCATTTAAATCCGCATCGTCCGCAATTCCTTTAATAGGTATTGTATCACCCGGTCTTACACATTGTAACATGAAAGTTAAACGTGCGTTCAAACCTTCAGGGGTTGTTGAGTGGAAACCCGGATGGAAGTATTTTAATTTCTCTTTTAATGATTTAAACGCCACAGGAGAATCTTCCTCAAGTTTCTTGAAGTAGTAACACTCTGAAAGTGTTTTCATTATAATTCTCTTTAATGGGTCAATTGCCGGTTTCTTTGTTGGTGATGGTTTAATAATATCTTCACCCGGCTCAATTCTTGTAACCGGAGTTGGTGTAGGTTGTGGTGTTGGTTGTTCAGGTAGTTTATAATAATCAAATGACACTCGAGATTGACGACAGAAGAACGCAATCGGGGAGTGTTTTTTCAATCCTTTAACTGTTATAAATTCTTTACCCTTACAGTATGTGTCCAAGTTTGGATTCGTTCCTGTAAAGTTTTCACCGTAGTTTACACTTTCAATAATAATGGTACCCTGATTATTTTCATAACCAAGTTCACTTAATTTATATTCTCTTCTGATACCAATTGGTTGACCTCTTTTAACTACAACTTTATTTGCCGGATTTTCGGGGTCAGTTTGACTTTCAGATTCGTTAATTGATTTTACCCATCTAGATTCCAACTTGGGTTTTGTACCACCATTTGATATTTTATCAAAAAAATCATTAATAATACTTGAACTTCTTCTTAACGCAAGTTTCTCATTATAAAGTTCTGATGCCACAGATGAACATGAGGATTCAACACTTAAATAAATCTTCTGTATTTTATTATCAGATATCAATTGTTTAAGTTCCGCAGCTTTAGTTGCATATTTGTTGTATTCCGCAAAGGCGGTGTCAAAGTAACCACTTAATTTATTTGTTTGTTCAACTACTTTATCATTAGTGATTACTGTGTTTGGGTCACCAAAAACATATCCTTTCTCTTTTTTAATTTGAGGGGTTATTGTCATTGCGGTAATACTTCTTAAATCAGCGTCTAATCCCGCAACTTCACTTACCTTTTTACCTGTTGGGTTTGGTAATGCTCCGTTATTACCGATAAATGAATCAAATAATGATTGGTAAGGGGTACTTACATAAAGTGATTGTAGATTTGGTCCCGGAATATCGTTTTCATATTTTAAAACAATCATTCCTGAACTTACCTTATTGTCAGTTTGATTGGTCCCACTACCACCGTTTTCGGGGATTTCAACAGGGTCAATTATTGTTTTGTATGTTTTAATTACCTCAGGGTCTTTAGCTTTTTCGAGATAAGCTTGAATTAATTTAATATCATCAGAATCCAAGTATGTATATCTTCTAATTAAATCATAGAAATCAAGGTCCTTACAACCCGCAAAGAATGCATTGATGTAATTTTCCGCTTCCTCATCACTCATATTTCTAAAGTGTTCTCTAACCAATAGATTTAAAATACTTGGGTGGTCAACAACCACTTTAAATGATAACTGACCTGTTCTTGATGTATCTTGATATGTGTAAATTGGTTCAGGTCTTCCTAAGAAAGTATTGTCAGTCCAACGAGCCGAGTTCTGTTCACTGATTTTTAAATCGTATGGTGGGAACCACATTACACGTCCACCGTTAGGACCTCTTTCACAATACGGTAAATCATTATATGTGAAACCTGGAGTGTTTGATGTTCTCCAAGCTAAGTTCTCAATAGAGAACATATATTTTTTAGCGTAAAATCCGTCTCCCTTTTTGAATATGTTTGTTGAAAACCCTTCGAATTCTCTGTCACCGTTTGACATTGGTGCGATATTCAAATTCCATGGGGTTGACATAACACTATCTTCGAACTTACGGATATTACCGGTTCTTTTCATAGTGTCAGAGTAGTTCATATAACCTCTATCTTTTGTCCAAACTCTACAATACTCAACACCAGTGGTTTCATTTGTATATTGGTCAACATATTGGATTGCAGAACCTCTTGATATCATTGATTCACCTTCTTTGAATACTCTACTTGTTTGGTCAATAACATTACCGACGTGAGTTCTTGCCGCTAAACCATCTTTTGGCATTGAATCAAGAATCTCTTGTGTTTTACCTAAAATAGAATCTTCTCTAAAACCATATTTTGTAGATAATGAATCATTTAATTGTGTCGCTTCTTGTGCCCACTCTTTATTGTGTAAACCTAATTCATTTCTTGAGTTAGTACTAATCCAAGTTAGTTTACTACCAATTTGACCACCTTCAGTGATATTCTTTCTTCTTTCGAATAATTCGGCAGCAACGGGGTCGAACATCAAACTCAAATAGTAATTACTTTTAACAGTATTACCATTAAAATCTGACATTGTATATTTTACATCTTCACTTCTATCATCACCAATATACGCCTCACCTCTTGGTGCTTCTAATCCTAAAATAGATTTTACACCTTGAGCAACACTATTGACAAAGTTGAAAAGTTTTGATGATTGTTGTGACCTTGCAGTTGTTGTATAGTTAGGTGCATATTTTGAATATGAAAGGTTATCATACAGAACTTGTTTCTGTCCTTCACCCATATATTCAATCATTAAGTCAGAAGGTTTTCTTGAAAGTTTTGGTCTTCTTTGAATACCAATCAATGAACCTAATGCTCCTGTAATATCTTGTAAAATCGCACCGGCTTGTGTTCTTGGTTCAGGACGATTTTCAATTGGGTTTTGTGGATTACTTAAATAATCTCCCGGTATTTCACTAAATGGAAATTCTACACCGGCAACCGTTTGTAAAAAGTCAATTCCTTTACCTGCCAACGTTTTAGCAACGGTAATTTTATAATTCTTTTCAACTAATGGTTCTCTACCTGTGGCAATATTAATTGCGGTTGCCAAGTTACCATTTAACGCATCTGCTAATCTAACTCGACCTAAAGTAGCCGAGGTTAAGTTTTGTGTAATTCTAGCAAGAACAGGTCCTTGTTTATTTTCTCGAATATTCTGTGCGGCGAATCTCATCAATCTCGAATCATTATCGAAATTGTCACCTGACATAATACCAATCAATCCTGTTGTTACCGGTTGAAATGAATTTATGTAACCCGAATAAACAACACCGTTATTCCCAATTTGTAAATTGAGATTTGATAAAAATTCATATTCTCTAAATGAGTCGGGTTGGAATAAGTTTAATCCAAAACTTCCTCCATACGCCGCCGCCCATCCTGTTTTAACATCTCCCGGGTCGACATTTGAAAGATTACTTAAATTTTGAACCGCATAATTTGTACTCGTAAACGTTTGTGGACCAAACGGTCTTTGTAGGGTTTTTGATATTAGAAAATCCCTAAAAGTTGCGGTGGTATTAAAATCTAAATAAGTTGGCATCTATGTTTTTACTATATAAATAGAATTTTATTTATTTTACTGTTTAATTTTGTAGGTATCCGCCCTTTTCCCATTGTTGTTTAAACGAATCGTGGAAAACAGGGTCTGTATAGAGACTTCTCTTTAAATTATCACTAGTCACATCTCCCATTTGGAAATTATGATTATGTGTATGTTCTTGTGGTTGTGAAGTCGCGGTTCCAGTCTTTATACCTAAATCTTTTTTCACATAATCTTCAGCGTATTTGTTTGTATCCGCTTTTATTCTTTCTAATTCTCCCGTAAATTTATTATCACCGTCTTTTCCGCCAATATAATCGTTTAAGTCACGAATATATGAATCAACTTGTGCCAACGGTTGTCTCACTGTTTTTGCGAACTGAACTTTTAACATTGTTGATATCTCGGAAACTGTAAGAGCCAATTTTTGAGTTTCAGTATATTGTTCTTTAGCAATTTCCTCGGGTGATAGTTTTTCAAAATATTTTTGATTTTCTAAAATTGCATTTGCTTGACCTTGACTTAAATCTTCTAATGCAACTCTTGTTTCAGTTAAACCTAATTTTTTAGCCAATGATTCAGGTACATCAATTACCATTGACCCACCTTCCATTCTTGAGATATTGGTTAAAAATTCTTTATTATCATCACTCAAATTAAGTCCGGATGATAATAATGCACTAGCAGCGGATGACCTTTCAGCAGCAGCAATCGCACCATTTGCCAATTCATTATACGAAATACCAAGCTCTTTAGCCATCGCTTTCGCTTTTCTAAGGTTAACACCTGTAATTTCAAATCTACCTTGTTCTTCGTTGTATGTTGCTAACGAACCTGCAACACCAATTAATGCATCTTGTAAACCTTCAACATTATTGGTGGCCATATACATTAATTTTAATGGGTCGTTGAAGTCACCAATTGCACCACCAATTGCCTGTAGATTAGCAGATAAATCGATTGCACCTTCGGGGTCAAATACTTTGTCTGCAATTTGACTAACCGATTCCATATTCATTCTAAATTCAATAGATTTTTGCACCATTCTACTAAGTCCTTGTATACCGTTTTGGAACCCGTATTCATTTACTTTGCTTAAATTCTTTTGTGTTTCTTCTACAACTTTTCTTGATTGTAAACCAAGTTTCAACGATGATTGACCAACTTTATCAATTGTATTAAGGGCATCTTGTGCACCTACACCGACCATTTCAAAATTTCTGAAAATTCTACCCATATCCTCCAAATCACCAACAAACGCTCTTGACGTTATTGCCATTTGTTTCATCGTATCACTATTCATCAATGCGAAACGACCTGTTTCCTCCATTGTAGAAATTACTGTTTTCTTTAAATCTTCAAAACTATAACCCATTGATACAACACCTGGCAGGGCTTCAAAAATTTCACTTCTATAATCACGAGATAGTTCTCCCGCAATTCCAATTTGTGAATTTAATTCATTTCTTAAATCAACTTCTTTTTTTAAAATATCTGTAGCACCATCCATTGCAGTTTTTAGTGCCATTGAACCCAGATTACCTAAACCTTTAATCATACCT
>JACCDT011447326.1_pt1 | contig 18430 bp, 18 predicted proteins | sample 7446291 | NCBI WGS metagenome assembly JACCDT01 (sample SAMN15323446, study PRJNA562643) | freshwater metagenome | isolation source: river surface water | place: USA:Blue River Watershed | collected 2017-08-17 | reverse complement strand
GCGGGCCCACCAGGACTCGAACCTGGAACCTCAGTTTTGGAGACTGATGTTTTACCATTGAAACTATAAGCCCAACTGCTTGGGATAGATTCTAGCATAAAATAGAAAAAGAGATAGTGAAATTATTTCTTTACCTCCTTGAAAACAACAGTCTTTCGCAATTTCTTGCTGTATTTTTTCAACTCCAATTTCTCACCGTTTTTCTTGTTTCGGCGTGTCATGTAAACTTCACCTGTTGGTTTGTGCTTCAATGTAATCAATTTATCTTGTGACATATTGCAAATAGACTACTATATTATTGAAATAATAGCAACTGGGTTAAAGTTTTTTGCATCCAGCCCATAGTTTGAACTAATTTAAAAAATATAGCCCCGGGTCGCGCTTGCGACCCGGGGCCTCTTCACCGTTTTGCCCCTAGTACCAGGGTTCACAAATCGTGAAAATCCTGCTGCCTGGCAAATACTCTCTTTCGACATATTGTGCCGAACGAATCTTGATTGTCCAGCTACTTTTGCCCGAAATGACGAGCAGCATCTTTCGCTGACAACTGGTTCGAATGACGAAGATATTGGACAAACCATCGTTCAAATTTCTCGCGGTCGAAATCAATCCGAAAACCAAATTGATCGGCTCGATCGGGCGAAAAAGATCACCACTCATTTGAAGAATCTGAGCGGCCGGACTCTTTTGCCCAAGCCGTTGCAGATAAAAATGATGGTCGTGCCACGCCAAAAATTTGCAGTCCTCGGGATGGCAAACCTCTGGCAACACGATTCGAATCTCATCATGAACATAGCCAATTGGAATCCCATTTGTCGGCTTGTAATTCGCCCAGAGATGTCTCTCTGCCAGAAAATGCATGTTCTCTGGGATATCTTCCATGCGAATTTTCACAGTGTCGACAATTTCTTGTACCATGTTGATTCTCCAGGTTGTTTTTGTTGAAGTTTGTACGAAAAAAATCCAAAAAACACAATATCACACCTAGTGATTATAGTCAAACACAAATTTGACAATCGACCTATGGTTGTGATATAATCCGAATGAATTAAAAGGAGTTAAATTTAATAAATTATGTTAAAAAATATATTTACAAAGGGGCTTTTTATCTTGGGAATACTGATCGTTGTGATCATTTTGGCTTTTGCTGTAGTCAAAATTGTTCCACGATTATTTTCTGGATTTGCTAGCGTAGGGACAGCAATCAAATCCCCTTTCCAGGACAAAACTATCGATATGGAAGTGAACGATTCTGATCTAAAGTCAGGAGAAACAACTGCTGTCTTTTGGGATTACGCAAATTCCGAGACAGGTTCATTCGAGGTGCGATATAACTGTGTCGACAGTCTTCAGGTCTCAGCAAATTTTGTCGATGGTACCAAGAGACTTTTGTGTAACACTCCATACAAATTGTCTTCTGACATCCAATCAATAGAAGTCACTCCAACTTTAACGAAATCAAACATTTTGGTTGATTTGCCTTTATACATTAAATACGTAAATGAATCTGGTAAAGTTTTGGCCGATGGAAATACAAAAATTTCTGTGACTAACAAAAAAGATGCAGATCTCGCAAGTACGGCAACTATCATCAAAACAGAAAATGTATCGACAACAGTCACAAAGCCCACAACTGTTACTTCAAATATTCCTAGAATCCCCGATCTACTCTTATCAAACTTGGTAGTAGTTGAAAATGGAATCATTTCATTCACGGTTTCAAACATTGGGAACGGTGCAACTGGCATGTGGTATTTCGCATACACAACTCCAGACAAAGAAACAAGTCTCTCACCTGCACAAATTTCACTCAACCCCGGCGACGCAGTTCGATTTACACTACGATTCAACGGCATGAGAACTGGAGATGTTCGAATTCAAATTGATCCATCAAACCTAATCAGAGAAACAAACGATAACAACAATACAATCACATCTAGAGTTACTGGTACAGTTGTTGATAATGACAATGATGACGATTACAATTCAAACGACGATGCAGATCTTGAAATTGTTTCATTTGAAGTTGGTCGCATGAATGGATCAAGCTTCCGTGAAGATGACACAATCGACGATAGCGATGACGCAGCGGTTCGATTCATTGTGAAAAATGTCGGCGGCGAATCTACTGGCACATGGAGATTCCAAATTGAAAACACTCCTGACGATGGTGATGATTACGAATCAAAAGATCAACCATCATTGAGACCTGGTCAAAGCACAACAATTACAGTTAAATTTAATAACCCAGACATTGGTAAATTCAGAATGAAGTTAGTAGTTGATTCTGACGACGACGTTGACGAAGAGGACGAAGACAATAACGACGAGACCGATACTCTAGAAGTCGAAGACTAAACAAAAAACCGCCACTCGGCGGTTTTTTGTTACTTAAACCAGGGTAGTATTCCAACCTTCCTAGAATATTCTATCCATAAATCACCAAACTGATTTTTAAGAAATGAGTCTTCTTTTTTTATTACATTATTTACAAAGATAGAAGTAGGAAATAATGAAAGTATTAACCAACTATTCAAAACTATGTAGACGCCCACAGCGAAAAGAATAGCTCCGATATAATATGGATGCCGTGTTATCGAATATATACCTTTTGTAAACAATATTTCGCCTGCAGAATCACCCATAAAGCCCCAATCAGATTCTCGATGGATTCTCGCCAAAATCATAAATGACAATCCTAATAAAATAATGACACTTCCGATAATAACCTGCGCAACGCTAATCACAGAGGCGACATTAAATAGATGTGCGGGGTAAATATTAAATACAATCGCAATCGGAAAAATCAAGTATACAGTAGCTGAGATTATAAATCTTCCAGAAACTATCTCTGAAAGTACATTGCTTTTGATTCTCTTCCCCTTAAATGCTGAATAAGCAAGACGGCCTATCCAGAAAAAACCCAACAAAACCAAAGCAACGATTTTGCCGATAAGTTGCGTATCCATACTCTACAAATCAATTTCCGCTAATTTCGCGTTTGTAGTAATGAAAGTCTTTCGTGCAGGAACATCTTTACCCATCAGCATATCGAATACCTGATCAGCCTCGATAGTATCTTCGACTGTTACCTTCTTGAGAATTCGATTCTTCTTGTCCATAGTTGTTTCCTTCAACTCATCAGCGTTCATTTCTCCGAGACCTTTATATCGCTGAACACGCCACTTTGTGGAATTCTTTTTTGTTTCAACCTTCTCCTCTGCTCCATCCTCTGCTTCGCCTTCAGAATTTTCTTCGTTAATGTCGTTATCGTTTCCAACCAATTTAATTTTCTCTTCGTCGCTATACAAATACTGAACTTCCTTTCCTCGAGAAACTTTATATAAAGGTGATTGTGCAATATACAAATATCCTCCATCGATCACTGGACGGAAATATCGATAGAACAAAGTCAAAAGCAAAGTCGTGATGTGAGCACCATCGACATCGGCATCGGTTGCGATGATAATTTTGTGATATCGCAATTTTGAAAGATCGAAAGTGTCTCCAATCGCAGCACCGAGCGCCACAACGAGATTCTTAATTTGCTCTGAAGCAAGCATCTTGTCGAGACGCGCTCGCTCCACGTTCAAAATTTTTCCTCTCAATGGCAACACGGCCTGTGTTCGTCGATCACGACCAGTCTTGGCAGTACCTCCAGCGGAATCTCCCTCCACGATGAAGAGTTCTGCCTCGGCTGCGTCCTTGACCTGACAATCGGCCAATTTTCCTGGCAACGTCATTCCTTCCAATGCACCTTTGCGAAGAACGGAATCCTTTGCGGCCTTTGCGGCCTTGCGGGCACGAACCGCGAGAACTACTTTTGAGACAATGGCCTTGCCGTCCTCTGGATGTTCTTCCAAAAATGCAGCGAAAGCTTCACCAAACACAGCCTCTGTGGCACCACGCGCCTCTGTCGAGCCCAATTTGGCCTTGGTTTGACCTTCGAATTGAATCTCGGGCATCTTGATTGAAACGACGGCAGTGATTCCTTCGAGCACATCTTCGCCGGTGAATGCGCCGTCGGCTTCTTTGATCAAATTGTTATTCTTGCCGTATGTGTTCAGCGTTCTAGTTAATGAAGTTTTAAAACCCGTGATGTGAGTTCCTCCCTCGCTGTTGTAAATGTTGTTTGCAAAAGCGGTGATGCGTGGAGAGATATCATCGACATATTGAAGGGCAACCTCGACATGAATGTTATCGACCTCTTTTTCTACGTAAAAAATATTTGGGTTGATTGGTTTCTGAAATTGATTTTGGAATTTAACGAGAGACGCGAGTCCTCCTTCGAAATAGAAAGTCTGCGATGGTGCCTCGACCTCAGAATCGCTGATGTAATAAATTTCGTCGAAATCCATTTTCTCACTCGCGAGTCGAGCATCGATTGCAGTGATTCGCAAACCTTTCACCAAATATGCTTGTTGTCGGAGGTGACCAAGAATTTTCTTGAAGTCGAATTCGACAGTTTCAAAAATTGTGTCGTCCGGTTTGAAAGTGATGATGGTTCCGTTGTATTTTGTTTTGCCGATCTTTTTGACGTCGGCCTTTTTCTTTCCAATATTATATTCCTGTCGATATTTATCTCCGTCTTTATGGACCTCGGCAATGAGATGAGTTGAGAGTGCGTTAACAACAGAGGCACCCACACCGTGCAAACCTCCGGAGACCTTGTAACCGCTGCCCTCACCTCCGAACTTACCTCCGGCGTGGAGAACTGTCATGACTGTTTCGAGTGCAGAAACTTTCGTCTTTGAATGTTTATCTACGGGAATTCCACGACCGTTATCAACGACGCGGACATAACCTCCGGGCAAAAGAGCCACCTCGATTCGATTGGCAAAACCTCCCATGGCCTCGTCGCGAGAGTTATCAAAAATTTCGGTAATGAGGTGATGAAGTCCATCTGGTCCAGTGGTACCGATGTACATTCCGGGGCGCTTTCTAACGGGTTCTAGCCCCTCGAGCACTGTGATTTCATCCGCACCGTATTTTTGTTTGTCTTTTTTTTCTGCCATATATAGCGGATATTATATCAAAAAAAGAACTTATTTCAAAGTCCTTTTTTGTGGATTTCGTGCTTAATTTTCAATATATTTTACCTCACCTCCCACCCCTGTCCCTTCATCTCACCGGAAATTTTCTCCATGACGGAGTTGGCTTCATCATCGGTAAGGGTTTTCTCCATCGACTGGAATACCAATCTGAAAGCAAACGATGTTCGCCCATCTTTCTTGTAGACATCGAACAGTCGATTTCGCACCATCAAATTGCCGGCGTTTTTCACAATCAAATCGAGGACGGCGGATTCTGAAACTTCATCAGGCACCCACACCGCAATGTCACGCACCATAAATGGATACTGCGAAATAATTTTGTACTTTTGCTCTCCAACAACAGGAGGAAGTTTTTCGTAGCCGACCGACTCGACGGCATTAACAATCTTTTCCAAATCAATTTCAATTACGTCTGTTGTGTCAGAAATTTTCGCACTAATTTCCTGACCGATTTTTTCTGAAACCGCCGTGACTGCCTCGCGCAAAATGTCACCAACTTTTTGTTTCTTTGAGGCATTTTTAATTACGGCACCGATTGCTAAAATGTTTCGCTCGCCTTTCTTGCTGAAAACTTTACCAATTTCAAAAATACGAATTTGATCCAATCCTAACAGGTCGGCGTTTTTCATATTCTTCTCGAGAGCGTTTCGCATTCCAATTTCGAGAGTCGCTCGCAAATATCCTTTATCCTCGGAAATCGGTTTCTCTGGTTGCAATTCACCCTCAGAAACGAAAGTGTAGGTCATGACTTCAGAAAATCCGTGATCAACCAAGACGTTTCGAATCATGGCCGACAACGCATACATTTTGTTTTGATTTGGGTTGAAAGCAAATGATTCAATTGGCTTTTCCTTGATATTTTCATATCCCAAAATTCTAGCGATTTCATCTATCAAATCTGGCGAGTTTTTAATATCAACTCTCTCGACTGGAACAGTGACGGCAAATCTCTTCTCGCCCTGTTTTGCCAGTCTGCCGTAACCAACAATGTTTTTGAATCGTGCGCTCTCGTTTAAATTCTCAATAACTACTCCTGCACCATTTAATTCTGTGGCGTGGATAATTTGTCCGTCACCGAGATAAATTCCCACATGATCAACACCACTCGGAATTTCCGTTCCCTTCAAAAATTCAACGCTCTTGTAATCAATTTTTCTTTTTAATTCACCGGTATTTGAAAATACCAAATCCCCAACTGACAATTCGTCTGCCGTGATTCGCTCCGAGAAAACAAATTGATCAACGGCCATTCTCGGTATTGTGTATCCTGCGAGAGCGTATACATACGAAATGAAAGATGAGCAATCAAATGCTGTAGGAGCATCAAAAAACACGCTCGCAGCATATTTATATTTCGCACCAACTAATTTTTTGGCTTCTTCGGCGACGCGTTCAGTGACACTGACAACTTCACAATTAAATCCGAGCAAATCAAAAACTCGCGCAATATTAGATTCGGTGTAATTCAAACCGAGCAAGTTGTTCGTCTCATCTACTGAAACCCCAGTGTTGTACGCTCGCCATTTTTTCGGATAGCAATCAATTTTTTCTGAAACCGTAGTCGCATCTGATTTGGCATATTTCAAAATCAATTCAGTAGCCATATCCATCGCACGATCGGCAATTTCTGGAGAAATTTCATTTTCATATCGTTTTGAAGAATCGGTTGTGATTCCAATCTTTCGTGCAGTCTTTCTATTCCCTGTCGGATGAAAATTGGCAGATTCCAAAATGATATTTTTTGTGGCTTTGTCTACCTCGGCTTTTTTGCCACCCTTGATTCCAGCAATCGCCAATGGTTCTGAAGCGTCCGCAATTAACAAAACTGTTTCATCCAATTCAACATCCTTGTTATCGAGAGTCTTGATCTTCTCGCCAGTTCGAGCCATTCGCACATTGATTTCAACACCGGAAATTTTGTCCGCATCGAAAGCATGCATCGGCTGACCCATGGTATACATCACGATATTCGTAATATCAACAATTGTATTAATCGAACGCTGACCAATTGATTCCAATTTCTCTTTCAATTCGACAGGAGATTCATCGACGACAACATTTTTAATTTCACGCGACATATATCTTCGGCACGCGCTATCGTGAATGGCAACTTTCAAATCACTTTTGAAGTCACCCGCAACCACCTCAATGTTTCTCTTTTTCATCGGAATTCCAGTGATCGCGGAAACTTCCCTAGCGATTCCATCGTGACAGAGACAATCGTGCGCTCGATCTGGCAAAATTTTGATATCAATTTTGAAGTCCTCTCCGTTTTCTTCGACGCTTTCAATCTCAAAAGCTCGCAGAGAAATCAAATCCGCCAACTGCTCTGGCTCGGGCAGTTTTTCTTCAAAATATGTTTGCAACCATTTGTATGAAATTATCATAAATTAAAATTGATTAATTAAACGCAGATCTCCGTTATACAAAAATCTAATATCATCGATACCGAATTTCATCATTGCGACACGATCCAATCCGACACCGAAAGCAAATCCTGTGTATTTTTTCGAATCGATTCCCATGTTGTCGAGAACTTTCTTGTTAACCATTCCCGCACCGAGAATTTCAATCCATTTTCCATCCTTTCGTTTCATATCGATTTCAATTCCAGGTTCAACGAACGGAAAGAAAGAAGGGCGAAAACGTATTTCCAAATCTTCACCGAAAATTTTTGACAAAAATAGTTTCAAAGTATGTTTCAAATTGGCCATAGAAATTCCCTCCCCAACGACCAAACCCTCAACCTGGTGAAATTGTACTTCATGAGTTTTATCAGTCGCCTCATATCGATATACCTTACCAGAAGCCACAATTTTGAACGGTGGTTTATTTTTCTCCATATAGTGAATCTGCGCGTTCGAAGTCTGGGTTCGCAACAAATGTTTTGGAAAATCCTTTAGCCAGAAAGTGTCCTGCATATCTCGGGCCGGATGATCCGCAGGAACGTTCAAGGCGTCGAAATTGTGATATTCATCATCAACTTCATTACAAGAAACAATTTCGAAACCCATATCCGAAAGTGCTATAGCTATTTCATCTATCATCCGCGTAATCGGATGAATGTGCCCTTTTTCATTTTGCATATTATTCATTAGTGACTATTTTATAATTTTCGCGCCCCTTTTACAAACTTAGAATCTCAACTCGAAGAAAGATCCGTTTTGTAAAACGACAATTCTATTGTTTTCATTGATTCGGAAATCCAATTTGTTTCCGACAAAAATAGGTTGTATGTTGCGTTCTGATCTATCATCAATCTCGACTGCCCAGATTCCATCTACGCCCAAAACAACTAAAACGTGGTCTCTGTTTGGTAGGAAATCAAAACGTGCAATGTCATTTTTCCAATCTAGTTTTTTCTCGCTTTCACAAATCTCGTTTTTACAATAGTAGAAAGGAAACGCATCTTTTTCACCAATCCAATGAATCACAACATCGCCATTTTCAACCCAAGCAACTTCCTCACCGCGGACAATTAGATTATCTAGTTTATCAGAATCTGAGATGTTCAATTCTGTAAAGTATTTTGGAATTTCCTTTGTGGTTGTTGCGACGGACCCTTTGATTGGAGGTGTAACCACAGCTGGCGCGAATAGTTTTTCAACTTTCAAATATTCGGAGTTTTTTGCTAATTTAATTCCCTGAATCATACTTGTTGATGTTGCGACTCCATCTTTTGTCACATAAGGCAAAATCTCATTAGCTTCAATATCTTTTGGCATCATCATGCTCGCAGATTCTGTCACCAAGCCCTCGCGAACTGTGAGAACTTTATTCCAATTATAGTAACCATCTTTTCTGACCTCGATTTTATGTGGAGTCTCTGGATCCAATTCCTGTATCAAAGTATTCTTTATCAACACACCATTATTTTTGAAGTATTCTCCGTCGACAAATATCTCCGTATTAGCAATATCAGAATGAATATAAATTCCTCCGGTCTTGATTATTCCACGCAAATCATCGAATCTATAGCCGAAAGAATAATACAAAACTAGTGGGCTCACGATTAAAAATATCAAAAACAAAATTCCCCATGAAATCGCTCTTTTTTTCTTTGAAAGTGGTTGCATATTATTTTCTATGTTTAGGTGTGACCCAGAAAGCTCCAACGTATTTTCCCAACATCAATCGAGTCTGAGCGTGCAATCCTGGGAAGGATCCGAAAATGATAATGGTGAACGGCACGAAGACCCACTGGAATATCATGACAAACCAGCGAGATTTTCGATTTTTAAATTCTGCAGGCATTTCAGGTAATAATGAAGCCGAAACAATCGCCGCAAAAACAATTCCTAAAGTGGCAATTGTCAAAAGAACTCGCGTCACGATCGGCAAATTGTATGACAAAATTGTTGTACGGAATTCGTTTCCTCCGAGAATAATTGGTAGCCATCCGAGAACCAAAATCATAATTGGATTAGTTGCTAGTGACCAAAATCCAACTAGTTGCGTGAAAGTTTTGTTCAACTTTTGCTTCCAATGAATTTTTTTGTTTTTGATAAAACCAAAAAGCATGTATGGAATATTCTCCACTCCCCACATCCATCGGAAATGTTGTTTGTAAATATTTCTGAGAGTTCCGAACAATGTTGGTGCGAGGTTCGCGTCCATTGAGACAGGATATGCAATCGGTACAACTGCATAATTTCCATCCTTGGCCAAAAATAGATTCCAAAAAATTCGCGAATCATCTGATATCATGTTTGTCTGCCAATAGCCAACTTCATACAGTGATTTGAAAGGAATACTATGTGAAGAAAATGTCGCTAATTTCTCTGGTCGCTCCTGCTGAATCATTTGCCAGAAAGTGCTGGTGATAGCGGCCACTCGTGACAATGCGGGAGCTTGCCAAATGTTGTTATTATAAAGTGGGACCGGCTGATACGATTTGTTGTATGGATCCTCTGCTGTCATGAAATGCCATGTCAAACATGCAAAATATTGTGGCCAAATAACGGTGTCGATGTCGAATGCAGAAACCAAAACGTCTTCATATGGAATATTATTTTTATCTAAAATTTCGATTCGAGCCCGCTCGGATGCATACGCAATGTTCGGGCCCTTACCCTTGATTTCATTTGGTAAGTTTTCTGGGTGGACAGTTACGATGAATTGACCGAAATATTTTTCATACTTGGCCTTCATGTTATTAGCAAGTTGAATCGCCCCCTCGCCGGCGCGCGCCTCTGCGGCGAGAACTACCAGCAATTTTTTCGCTTTGTATTTCGAACTTACGAGAGATTTTATTGTGCCCTCTACCACTTCAATACCCTCTTTGTAGTACGGCAAAATTATGAGGTGCTGGATTCGCTCGAATTTCATGTTCTGCAATTTCTCGTACCAATCTACATCGCTGTTGTGCTTCAATCGGCGCCAGTTATAGTACTGATGATATGAGAGATGAATAGTTTTCAAAAGCCAATACAAATCGAAAGCAATAATGAAAATCGCAGTGTATACGGGGATGAAAATTGAACACAAAATAACAGCCAAGAATGTTCCCCATGACATAAATCCTGGTAAAATCTCGAGCAATCGATAAATCACTCTATCCCGACCGGTCAAATCGCGAGCGTGAGCAACGTGGAAATATGGGCTGTTTTTGTAATCCATTTGTATATTAGACTACCATTTTTATGGAGATTTTCAACTACTTGGAGCCACCTGTCAGATTTGAACTGACGACCTATAGTTTACAAAACTATTGCTCTACCAGCTGAGCTAAGGTGGCTTATTTTATATCTTTCAACGAGTCCTTGTGATCCGAAACAGTTTTCCAATAACTCGATATTGGTCCTCTATTTCCAAAATATTGACTGCGGTGAAAGTGCTCGAAATACTTGTCTACCTTGTTTCGAATTTTACCCCACACTACACTAAGGGTCAATTTCGCCCGATGTGGCCATGTCGACACGACGCTAACTACACGGTTTTTCATTCTACCAATATTTTCAGAGAATGCAAACCATTTTGAAGCCAAAAAACGATCCATTCTCTTTTTGAAACAATCATGACCTGCAACATTGTTTTTATTCAAATCATAATTTTGTTTTAGAACCATAAACAAAATTACAACAAAAGATATGGTGAATATTATAATAGTAGAGTTCATTGAATTTGACTAAATCGCAAATCGAGCCATTCTGCCAATTTCGACTTTCTCTCCAAATTTCTGCACTGCCTCCTGTAACAAAACCTCGATTGTTTTGTCAGGGTTTTTGATGTATGGCTGTTTAATCAAACATTTGTCAGCATCCTCTGGATTATCTGATTTAACCATCTCAGGTGCAGTTGCAGAAATCTGCATTGCAATCTCTCGAGCAAGAGATTTGAATTCTGCATTGTTTGAAACGAAATCAGTCTCGCATAACAATTCGACCATAGATCCAATCATTCCATTTGCGTGAGAGTACATTCCAACTGTTCCAGCGCCCAAAACTCGGTCGGCCTTTTTAGCTGCAGAAGCTGCACTGTTTTTTGTCAAAACAGCTTTAGCCGCCTCCATGTCGCCATTTGCCTCCTCTAATGCCTCTTTGCATTTTTGGATTGAAACACCAGTTACTTCACGTAAAGCTTTTACTTGATCTAATGTGATTGCCATATTTTTTTATTAACCAATAATAAGACTACTTTTTTGTAGCCAAACCCTCTTGGTATGATTCTACCATTTCATTTAGGAAATATTTGATACTATCTACAGATGAGTCATTTCCTGGAATAACATAGTCGATTTTTGAGTAATCGCAATCTGAACCAGCGAGGCTGATTACAGGAACACCTGTTTGTAGTGCTTCGTCTCGAGCAATGTATTCTCGGTCAGCGTCGATAATGAAGACGGCTCCAGGTTTTTTGTCCATTGGAACAATTCCACCAAATCTCTTTTCCATTTTGACGATTTCTTTCTCTATCAAAACTCGCTCTTTCTTTTTGTATTTAACTAGTTCACCTTTCTCCTTTTGAACAGAAAGTTTCAAAAAATGTTCAACTCGTCTTCGAATTTCTGAGAAGTTTGTAAGAGTTCCTCCAATCCATCGGCCAGAAACATGAGGCATATCGATTTTCATCGCGTATTCAGAGATAGCTGAAGCAGCCTCTCTCTTGCCACCAACGAACAAAACCTGTTTTCCTTCGCTTGCTAATTTTTTGATAAATTCTTTGGCTTCAGCTAATTTTGCCTCTACCTTTTCAAGGTCGAAAATCTCGACATTGTTCTTGCGACCGAAAATATATGGTGCAGTTGTTGGATGTCGTCTTGATTTGATGTAACCAAAATGAGCACCAACAGTAAACATGGCGTCAATTTTCTCTTTTGAAACTTTATTTTTTGTTAAAATCATGTAGGACGAAGTCTAGCAAATTGATGTTTAAAAATCAAGGATTATGCCCAGTTTATGCCTCCATATCGGACTTTACCTCTAATTCGGCCTGTTTTTGAGCCAAAACATCGAGCATTTCACCTATATCACCTTTCAACGCCTCTTCAATGTTGTGCCAAGACTCGCCAATACGGTGGTCTGTAATACGATTCTGTGGGAAGTTGTATGTGCGGATCTTTTCTGACCGATCGTTGGTTCCGATTTGATTTTTTCGGTTTGCAGAGAATTTTTTAGCTTCTTCCTCCTCTTTATGCATTTGCAATTTTGCCATCAAGAGGCTCATAGCCACTTCGCGGTTTTTCAACTGGCTTCTCTGTGAAGTACATCGTACATCAATTCCTGTTGGAAGGTGAACGAGGCGGACGGCGGTCTCGACTTTGTTAACATTTTGTCCTCCCTTGCCTCCGGCACGAGAAAACTCCATTTGAATTTCTTCTGGTTTGACCTCTATTTTATATTTCTTGCGAATTGGCAAAATTGCGACTGATGCAGTTGAAGTGTGAATTCGGCCGGCCTTCTCTGTGATTGGAATTCTTTGAACGCGGTGAACGCCAGTTTCGAATCGGAGGGCTTTGTAGACACCCTGACCGTGAATTTCGAATGTGGCTTCCTTGAAACCGCCGGCGGATGAGAGCGATTCGTCCACTTTAACTACCTGCCAGCCTCGCGAGTCAGCATATCGTGTGTACATTTCTGCCAATTGTGAAGCAAAAAGCGAAGCCTCATCACCTCCTGCCCCGGCGCGCACCTCGAGCATGATTTCGTTTGGAAATTGTTCTTCTTCTTTCTCCCCTTTCAAAATATCTTTGATTTGCGAGAGCATGGCGTTTTTCTGAGTGGCCAATTCGACATTTTCTTCGGCAATTAAATCAGCCATTTCTGGTGAAGTTTTCACTAGCTCATTGTTTTCATTTTCTTTCTGAATTAGGCGTTCAAGCTCCTCGGCGAGAAAACGAGTTTTTTGATTTTCTTTATATATTTTTAAATCGTCCGGATTCATTGTATTAGTATACTAAATTAAAAACCCGCCGGCACTAGTTGGCCGGGCAGGTTTCCAATTGTTATTTCTTTGTCTTTGCCATTCGAGCCTTGAATTTCTCGACACGTCCTGCGCTGTCCAACATGTTTTCCTTTCCAGTATAGAATGGGTGTGAAGCTGAAGAAATTTCGATGTGAGTTGCTGGGTATTCCTTGCCGTCTGTCCATTTTTCAGTTACATCTGTTTTAACTGTTGAATTTACGAGAAATTTCTCACCGCTCGAATCGTCGATGAAGATTACTTTTCTATTATTATCTGGGTGTATGTCCTTTTTCATGTTTTTAATTTAGTAGAGAGAATATAACAAAAATGGGTGGAAATGGCAAGGGGTTGAAGCCTAATCCCCCACCTCATCCAAGAATTTGATCTGCTGTTCAAAATCAGAAGCATGCGCCAAAACACTGTTTGCATATCCAATACCTAGAGTAGCCCAGGCCCCTCCGGCATAGTATCTCGCAGCCGCCTCTCTCTCGGCGGAATATCCTCCTCGTGAAGCACCGAGATCAGCCACAAACATTGCGGTCGCGGTGAAGGCGTGTTCTGGAATCCAAGGGTTCGCTGTTGAAACTCCAACTGCTTTTGCTACACGCTCAGCGTAAATATTCCATGTTGAAGGAATAAATTGTGAAGGTCCCATCGCACCACCATAACCGATTGACTGCGGGCATGACACCGGAGTAGATGAATAACTGAGGCCCAATTTTTTCATTAAAGCCAAAAATGTTGGGATGTCACGTTCTGGCTTCATCACATTTGAGAAAGGTGTTCCTGTATTTTTTCCTATTCCTGCTCCTGTTGTTGTGTTGGTTAAATAACATTGTCCGACATTCGTTCCGAGATTTGATTCTTGTTTCAGAATTCCGAGAATAAACGCGGGTCTAACTCCAGTATTTTTTGAAGCCTCTTTCGCATATTTCAAAGCTTCACCGAAAGAAATTCCGGCAGAGTCACGCAATTTGAAGAGCGCCGCTCTAATTGAAGCCGCCTTCGCTAATTTTTCCTGCAAAATCGACGCATAAGTTGCCTCGGATTTTTTGCTGGCAGTTAACAAATAATCTTTTTCCTGTTTCTTCACCGCGACCGTTTTCTTTTCCTGCACAATTGCATCCTGCGCGTCTAAGGTTGCATTTTTCTTCCCTTCCAAATTTTTCTTTTCTTCTTCTGTTTTGCGTTGAGCTTCACGAATCTCATCAAATTGTTTCTTCAACTGATTTTGAATCATATTAAATGAATCCATGTCTGAAAAAAACTCGGACAAATTCTCATTGCCCAAGAAAATTTCTGGCAAACTCGTGACATCCATTTGATTAGATTTTTTTATTAGTTCTGCCAACACAATTTTACCTTTATTAATCTCCGCATCTAATTCAGTAATCGTTTTCTCCTTTAGTTCGATAGTAGATTTCAAATTTTTTATTTCCAGATTCTTTTTCTGAATCGCCAACTCGGCCTGTTTTATCTGATTCGATAGCACATTAACATCGCGTGAAATTGTAGCAGATTCGCTTTTTTGTTTTTGTAGAGTGGCCTCGAGCTGTTTCGCCTCTTCTTCAATTTTAGAAAGTTCCGCTTTGAGAGCCGCCTCCTCTTTTGCGCTTAGTGCCGCCTCGAGTTTTTGAGGAGAAATAGCAAAAAAAGAAAATAAGAAAATCATTAGCAGGAATTTCTTTCTGAATTTCATACAGATTATTATACCAATTTAAAAACAAAAAACACCCCGAGATGGAGTGCTTTTGTTTTGATTATTATTTCTTCTCTTCTGCTGCTGGGGCTGCAGGTGCTGCACCCTCTTCCTCTGTCTTACCCTTCTTCTCTACTTCGATTGTTGATAGGTCTGGAGCTGGTTCTGGTTCCTTCTCTTCTCGTGGTTCCTGTACCAATGCGACAGTTTCCTCCGCTGCGATGTCCAACTCTACACCTTCTGGCAATTTAATATCACCTGTGTGAATTTTTGATGAGAAGTCAACGAGAGATGAAATGTCCACCTCGATTTCGTGTGGGAGATTTTTTGGCAAAGCTGAAATTGGCAATTCGTGCATAACTTTGATCAAAATACCACCAAGTCCCTTTACAGCAGCTGACTCTCCAACGAAAACCAAAGGAGTTGAAACTTCAATTTTCTTTCCTTTTTCAATGACATAAAAGTCAGCGTGTAAAACTTTGCCTGACAATGCATCGTATTGAACATCTTTTAACAAAGTGTCATGCTCCTCTGCGCCGATTTTTAGGGTGATAATTGATGATTCACCGGCCTCGTGGTAAACAGACATGAATTCTCCCTCTTTCATTACTATAGGAGTATTCGCTTCTTTTGGACCATAGAAAACCGCAGGGATTTTGCCCTCTGCTCTGATTTTTGATGTATCCGCTTTTAATTCTCGCTTTTCAGCATTTAATATCAACATATAGGGTGCAATTATACACGACTAGTCTAAATATTCAAGTGCTATGTCGTATTTTCCTTCGTCTGCTAATTTATTCAATTTGAGACGCTTCAAAAATTCCTCTCTGGCTGAAGCTATATTCTCGTCCTTTCCTGCCCAAATTCGGAGAGCGGATTCCTGCAATGCGCGCGCAAATGAGAAAGCAATCTCCCAAGGTAACGGTTCCTGCTCGGCGATTGCGTCCAAATGAGCGGTTGCCTCGACTGCAGTTTGACCGCCTGACAAAAATACGATTCCACCAACTTCACTTGGTACGGATTTTTTCAACATTCGAACTGTGGCGTCGGCGACTTCCTCAGGTGAAGCCTCGTCGCTGTTTTGATTTCCATTTATTACCATGCTCGTCTTCAAAATTAGACCTGGAAGAAATACTTTTGCCTCAGCGAGTTTTTCAAAAAGAGTTGAGACGACGATGGTTGTAATTTTTTCTGAAGTTTTCAAATCGTGTTTTCCGTCGAGCAATACCTCGGGCTCGATAATCGGCACAAGACCGATTTCCTGCACGATTCTAGCGTAACGAGCTAGAGCCTCAGCGTTTGCGGTAATGCATTCTGTTGTTGGGAGGTTTTTCTCTGCGTCAATCTTGATGACAGCGCGCCATTTTGTAAATTTTGCTCCTGCATCAAAATATCTTTTTGCACGATCAGCGAGATCATCGAGACCAACGGTTAATTTTTCATCTGGAAAACCTGGCATATCTTTAGCTCCTAGATCGACTTTGATTCCAGGGAGAATTCCAAGATTAGAGAGACTTTGTCTGAAAGAAACTCCATCGCAATTGTCTTGCCAAAAAGTTTCATCGTACAAAATGACGCCCGATAGATATTCTTCGACTCCAGGCATACAGAGGAAAAGGTGGCGGAATTTCTTTCGCATTTCCTCGCCAGTTGCGATTCCGAATGATTCAAGTCGCTTGTCGGCGGTACCGTTAGATTCGTCGGCCGCGAGAATCCCCTTGCCTTTAGTTAATAATTTTTTAACAGTTTCTACTAATTTTTGTTCGTCGATTTGCATGGGAATATTATATCAAAAATACATGAAGTATTAAAAAAGCCGGTCCGCGCGAACGCGAACCGGCATAAATTATGTACCGTGCCTTGCATTCAGAATGAAAATCAGTTCATCGTCTACCCCTCCTTACAAAACAAGAGCAGGGTGTATTCTTCTCCGAGGTGAGTAAGATCCAGAAATGCAACAAAATCAAACACCATGAGGGTTGGCGGCATAACCTTCATCCGTGGCACATCTGCAAAGTTGTTATACACTTTTGGCAGATTTTCTCTGGTGTCCAAAGAAATAATATCTGTGTTTCCGAGCGCCTGTAGATGCTTGCGCCCCTGCAAATATGCCATGACCAAACCCTGTGCTCCAACAAGTTTTGCATTATTCGCAGAAATGAGATCGAAGCAATCTTTCACCGTAAAGAAGCCTACGATTTTAAACATCTTCACTGAGTAACGATCGCCCGCGACAAGCTTTGTTGAAACCTGTGCGTAATTTTGATCGGTCATCTTTTCATCGAAAAGATAAAAACTTGTCTTGTGCATTTTTGCAAAGCTGGTTAACGAACTGGAATGTTCATGGTTCATTGGAACCACAATCGGAAATGATCCGACATTAAGAAAACATTGACTGTACATAACACTACTCCCTTCTTAATCCTGTTTTTGTGCGATTGCACAGCCGATTGGACTAACGGCTTTTGTGAAAGAACCATTTAAGTATACTATACTACAACCATTCCGTCAATGGCTATAAAAGTAAGTCTTAAAAGTGCACATTACTCTTTGCCAAATTTTTTACACAAAGTTCCTGTCAAAAAAAGGACGACTATTTCAATTTATAAAAAAAGCCGGCTCGCGCAAACGCGAGCCGGCATGAGCCAGGAACGTCAAGTGACCATTGCCGCAGTCATGACTGCGACCATTGCCGCATAGACGTGGTTCAGCTTTGCATTGTCTGAAAGCAACTTCGCCAGGTCACACTCGGATATCCCCGAGGTCAGAAGAAAAGCCGCAAATCCTGTTCCCACCTCTTTTGCCTGTCTCATTGTGATGGGGCGCGGGAAATGATTATCATTTTCAGATGTCATATTGATTCCTTTTTTTCGTTTGTGGTTTAAGAAAGAACACTCGTAGTATAGAACAATTTCTATTTTTGTCAATATGAACAAACTTCCAAACATGACAGACTTCAATGCTAAAATGAATTTATGTTCGGATTTAAAAAACAGCTTGATTTTGTTGGTATTGGTGACACAGTCACAGATACATTTATTGAATTAATGGATGCGTGGATAGAAAATGATAATCCACAGAAGACTCGCGAACTCTGCATGCGATTCGGTGAAAAAATTCCCTACTCAAACGAGGTGACTATTCTCGGTACCGGCAACGCAAACAACGCCGCACATGCTGCGATGAAATTGGGTCTAAAAACCGGAGTGATCACCAATATTGGCGACGACGAGACTGGCGAAGAAACTTTAAAATTTTTTAAAGCTAAAGGCAT
>JACCDT010930663.1_pt1 | contig 18436 bp, 43 predicted proteins | sample 7446291 | NCBI WGS metagenome assembly JACCDT01 (sample SAMN15323446, study PRJNA562643) | freshwater metagenome | isolation source: river surface water | place: USA:Blue River Watershed | collected 2017-08-17 | reverse complement strand
TCATTCATTGCTACGATGAAATTGTAATTCCAGCGAATCTCGTATGGAACCATGAGATATAAATCTCTGTTATGGTCATTGGTGATATATGGATTTTTAGTCTTGACTAAATTAAAAGCACGATGAGGGTAATCACGGAAAATCTCATCGATCATCTCATCGCCACGACGATGTTCCTTTTTAAGATGTTCTACTTGAGCCCTAACCTGTGCGCCGTCGAATTCAAGGCGTTGATTAGATTCGCTGAACAATCTATTAGAACTTTTATTATCTACAACTGTGACACGAACCTTGATACGGTCTTGCTCATTATCTATGATCTCAAAACGGCTGACTCGGCAAGAGGTATAGACAGATGTATTATTGTGAGTAGTAGACTGATTGAAATGCTCTCTATCACTCAATACGGCTTTGCCGCAAACATTAGTGACAGCAGTATTCAATGCATCCTGCTTGGCAGATTCGCGGTCAGAGCCATAACCATATACGGTTACAGTCGTGGCACCGACCGCGATATTGCTAGCCAATGCGATTGCTAGAATCGCTAGGCGTTTCATTAGCGAGAACTAAAAGTTTGCAACAGGTCAGTGCCCTTAGCGTCCCAACGCTTTGTACACTTGACTTCTTGCTTACCTACAACATCTTGTTGCGCAGTAAACCAACCAGTCAAGTAACGCTTGCTATTGACGCGAACCACAGTAGTTACCTCAGTCTTGATATCATTGAGGTTTTCGCGGTTGCTAGACTCGGCAGCACTTTCATCACGGTTACTACTTTGAGTTTCCTTGCTCTGACTGATTTCAGTAGCAGTACCTACTCGGCGAGTAGTGCGGTCGCTTTCGACACGCTGACCCATCCAGTGACTGACATTAGCAAGAGCCTTATCACAGGCAACAAGCATGCCGCTTTCACGATTATTATTTGAACCACCGTTAGTGGGTGCAGTAGCAACACTATCGATACGCACAATCTTACAAGTACGACCGAACATGCGACTTACTGTTCCGCAACCAGAACTAGTGACCTTGATTCCCTCAGCAACGAAATCGGTGCTAAGTTCTTCTTCACGCACAGTATCAACTTTGGGAGGGGTGCTAGAACAAGCACTTACGGCCAAAGCAACTGCGATAACGACCAGACTCTTTTTCATAAAACGATTGCTCCATAGTTATGAATCGTAGTATAATTATAAGATAATCTAGTGTTTAGGTCAACTGTTTTGGTTACCTTTTAAATGGGCTTCGATCTCAGCCCTTTCGTCATCGCTTAATACTTCCAAATCGTACTCGCCCGTACCGATTCTTTCGATGAGGAATTCGATGTATTCTTTATTATATAGATAACTTTGGCTAGAATTTTTATTCTGCTCTAACCATTTTTTACCATCAAACTTGAATACGCGATTTGGGAGAACATCTACACGGACAAATATCTGGCCCTTTCTGGCCATCTTGGGAAATTGAGTTCCAAAATCAGTACTGACTTCATTGCCCGAATCAACCTTGACTCTGAACAAATCCGGGCGTAGTTCTTTTAATGCGTCTTTTTGGAATAGTTTACCGTCATATTCGACATAACCACCGCCCATGTCTTGCAACGGTGTTATGCCCTCTGTGACTATTTCTTTGGGGGCAACAGGTTCTTTGCTAAGTTTAGCAACGGGCTCTTCGACCAATCGGTTAGGTTTTTCCAACTTAACCTTTCTCTTAGGTTTAGTTTGTTTAGGTTCAAACTTAACTTGTTTAAGAGGGATGATGGGTTTAGATTTTTTAGTCTTAGTGACTTTATTTGATCTAATCTTGGCAACCTTAGGTTTTTGAGGTTGCTCAACTTTAGCCTTTCGCTTAACTTTTTTTTTACAGGATTCTCCTGTATTTGATTTGCTATATCACCATCGGCAGTCATTTCTAAATCACTTGCTTTTGGTTCTTCGACTGATTCTTTTATTTGTTCAATTTGAATGTCTGTTAACGGACCATCATCTTTTTCGTACTTTGGTTCTTCTTTTTTCTCATCGAACTCCCACTTGTAACTGCTTATGGCTGCGATTACAAGCATCAATGCTAGTGGGTCGAACACGAAAATCAATAGTATGATCACCCAGCGAACGGCTCGCTCTAATGTAGCATTGTCAGGATTATCGCCATAAATCAATGCGGCGATATACTTGATAGGTCCAACCTCTGCTTCGATCTTGCGATATTGTGATGCTAATGGGGCTTTTTCTAAACTCAATGTCTGTATAGTAGCATTTGATTTTTCTATGCGGGCTTGTGCCTCATCTATCTCTTTAGTATATGCGGCGCGATCTCTACGCTGTGCCGCACGAATCTGCACGGATCTTTCTGCGCTAGCCTCACTAGTACCGCGATCCAATCTTGCGGACACTTGAGCATCTAACTGTGACAATGCTCTGCGGGCCGATTCTATGTTCTCACGCTCACTCTTTATAAGTTCTTTCTGTATATTGATCTTTTCATCAATAAGTGATATCTGAGCAGCCACATCCCCAGTTGGTATCCCTTGGTCCATGTGGGCTTTTGACAGGAATCCGAATATACCCATGCTTGTGACTATTGCAAGAATTATCACAGCACCGGTCAGATAAGTTTTCATCGCCCACTTACACTTATCCCAGTATCTATGTAACCAAACAGTCGTGACAACCTTGGCTATCTCAAGGCTACCGCCCATGATAATGATGGGTATGACGGCGGCAGCGAATATAGCGGTCAAACCAACAACGCTATACCAGGCTGCTATGGCACTTAGCGTCAATGCTGTGATTAACGCTAGTGTGGATAGGCTGAATATCTTCTTAAATAACTGTGGCATTAATATATTTATAAAAAGAATGTGCTTAATATGTGTATACTATTCTCTAGGCATGGGAGGTTCACCCTCATCGAATAAATGCCCATAGGTACCCAAAAACTCTTGCAACGACAACACAAGTTTCCTAGGTATACCCGGTCCTTGTTGTACTAAGAAACCTACTAGGAAATCTTCGTCGCCTCGCCACTTGATATGCTGTACTTCTAGCCAGTCACCATCTGCGAAAGTATGTCGCAACCCTATAAATTTTTCATAGCCACTAGGCTTATTCATCGTCTGGAACCTCATAACTCACATCATATCCGCCCTTGCGATCAGTCCACCAATCATCTTCCCGATCATAATTGTAGTTTTCGATAAACTCAACAAAGGTATCATTTTCTTCATCGGTAGGTTCGTCACCTTCTGTATCCTTCCAATCACTGCTACCCATATGGCTAGCGATCTCTTTGAAACGCTCCACTGAACCAAATGTTTCAATGATATCCTCTTCAGGGATGTCATATGTGAAAATGCTATTAACTTGATGATGCTCAATCTTATTAAATTTCATGGTATTCTCCTATTTAAATTACCAACTATCTGAATCTGTGATGTTGACACGCACAGTAACATAACGCCCGTGGAGTTCATGATCGAACTCTATCTCCAATGTACTACCTATACCGCTATCGTTATTAGAAATCAACTCAAAAGAGTGTTGGATCTCATTTTCTCTAACGATATCATTGATGATATCCAACGCTCGTTTGGATATGGATATTCGTGAAATCATTTGATATCTACCCTCTCGCCTAGTTTAGCGACTAATTCATCAAAACTACCTTCTACATCAAGATCATTGACAACAAGATAGCAGTTCTGGCTACCCCATTGACTACGAACCTCTTTGATCTCGCTTTCACGGATCGCATATATGCGTGGACGCTGAGAAGTTCTATGTGAATTATCTGCACTTCGTCGGCTTTCAGTGAATACAAAAACTCGTTCGTTCATTTTTTAACTCCGTCTTTCAGTCAAGATTTGCTTTTTATCTGGTCATCAGTTTTGCATGGTTGTTTCATATTATCCCAATAGTTGCCAGTCCATCGATAAACTACTTCGTCATGACATCGGTAATTGGTCTTCACTTGATAATCATCTCGACCATCCATGTAACCTAAACTGTATGACCCGTAAGCAATGAATACACATCCTAATATGGATATATAAATTCTAATTTTTTCGTTAGCATCCATTACTTTACTCCAAAATGTTCTTTAATCTGATTTCCAATCATACGACCAGTCCACGCAGGATGATCTTCACAAGTCACTAACATTTCACGAACAATCAACTCGGCGAACTTTTCGGTGCTAAAAAGAACTGTCTCATAGGGCATGTTGTTATCCGGACAAGTTGTTGTGTGAGGCACAAAAGCCTGTCTGTAAAGTTCTTGGATTCGTTCGTTCATTCTTCAACTCCGAAATGTTCTTCAATCATTGTAGCAATCTCACTTGGACGCAAATCCTCATTGCCAAACGCACCTTTTCTTTGTCCACCGTGACGAATGACCTTACTACATTCCTTCACAATCAACTCGGCAAACTTTTCTAATTTAGTTGGGATGCCTTCTGGATTATATGTTGGTAATCCAGCCTCATGAGCAAGTTCTCGAATTCGTTCGTTCATACATTATTCCTTCCGATTCTACTATAGCCCAACTTACTGGTTGTTTCCTTGTCCAGTACTCGTGGTGTTTTTACTATCTTTGGTTTTGTAGGCCAGGCTCTTGTATCTACAGTTTCGCCAGTCAGTTTGTATCTAAAGTCTGGATCATACACCATAGCACCATCTGACCGGTATGCTGGCTTACCATCTCTATAACGAAATATTACACCCCGACACATACAAAATGACCAACCCTTGTCAGTCATTACATTGCCATTAACAGTACCAATGTATTTGACTACATTGCCCAGGTGCATTTGTTTTACGGCTTCGTGGTAGTCAATCATTCTTTACCCCCAATAATTCTTTGATTAGGGTCTTTTTATCTTCCGTGCTCATGCCTTCAAGTCCGAAATGTTGTTTCATTTCTATAGCAACCTCTACCATACCATCATCTTCAAGTTTCTGGCAACATTCCCCTACAATCAACTCGGCGAAGTATTGAAAATTGTCACCTTGGATATGCAAGTCGTTTTCTGAAAACTCTGCTTGTCTAGCAAGTTCTTTAATTCGTTCGTTCATCATTATCCTCCTCCGGCTGATTTCATTAGATAGGCATACACCGCTGGCGGTGCCACACTGTAAATCTGTTCAGGTGTATCATCACCAAATGCCCGATTAGGACTGTTCCACCATTTGGTGGCTAGTTCCTTTCCCACCATGGCCGTAATCAATGCTTCACATCTGGCTCGCATATTTTCGGGTGTGATTGGAAAGTCCACAGGGTTTGATGTATTGCTACGATGGTGTGTCATACGCTCAATCTCTCTTTCTACATCTTGGGGTTTCATTCGATATCCTTATTAGAGTTATGGCTGCGAATAACAGCGTCATCTTCTCCACGATTCAATCTGCTCAAGGCATCAATCAATGCCGGTATAGTTCTGCGGTCAAACTGAAACTTCACGGGATAACCATTAAAATCATAATCGTGCATTTGAATTGACACCATTAACCTTTCGTCACTGACTGTGAGATACGGTGACCCATCTGGTTTTTCAATAATGACTTTCATTCTTCAACTCCGAAATGTTCTTCAATCCTGTTACCAATAATCATACCAGGACCTGACAATTTGGGTTCATCGTATTCGTAAGCAATGCCAATACATTCCCGAACAATCAACTCGGCGAACTTTTCTATATCAAACGATTGATTTCTGTCGTAGATACTAGGGGATGGTCTAAATCCGCATAGTTCGGCAAGTTTTTCAATTCGTTCGTTCACAATAATTCTCCAGTCACTCTATCGACCTTACCTACATAAACGGCTCTAGCAATTTCTTTCCCCGCTTGTTCAATTATTGTTTCGTTAAATCGGTCTATATACCATTTTGCTTCAATAGCAGTTTCAAATTTTTTCTCTAACTTGACTTTTGAATAAACTGGTCTTCCAGATTCTACGGGGTGTACTTTAACTTTGTGCATGATTTTAGATTGTATGATTGGTTCGTTTATCGTTTATTCAACTTGTCAGGTTTAGTAAAGATTATAGTATAAACCTTACCTTTATACAAGATAGGAAGGTCAACATGAACACTAACTTTAGGACCTTCAAGTTCCGAAACTAAACCATCATTACCAACACTACCTACAAATGGGATACCGTTCCATTTGCCTTCGACACGATCACCGATAAACCATGTAGGCTTATAACGGTTCTCACTAAAATATTCGCTAAGTGTCATGGTTTCTTGAGTGCTTCTTCCTTGACCATCTCACGCACAGTCTCTTCGACCATGCTCTTGTAGGCGAACTGATAGTTGAAATATCGGTATACGACAAAACTTGCCGCCGCTGAAATGATGATGACGATCAAGATACTGATATAAGAAAACAATAGTTTCATCATTCAACTCCCATGTGTTCTTTAATTGCTTTGACGCTATTGCTTATGGTATGTAGCACTAAATCTTCATCAAAAGTAGTATGAACATGATGAGTGTTAGTCTTCATCTCCACGGCTAGTATGCATTGTTGAACAATCAACTCAGCGAACCTAGCATTGTATTTTTCCATGGAACAAATACCGGTATCAGGCCTTGTTTCAACATCTTTGGTAGCCTGCCTAGCAAGTTCTTCGATTCGTTTGTTCATTTAAAATGCCTTCCATCTAACAACATTATAGCAACTTCCCACTTGTTTTACAAGTATATCTCTGTCATAATCGTCCACCAATCTGCCCAGGCTGATATATCCAAAAGCCATTTTAGGATCGTTATATGCTATCTTGTTCTTTATGGTACTAGTCTCGTAGAATTGTTTGAACCGTGCTTTGTGCCAATGTTCCATATACTTGTTATCATAGAATCTACAAGTGTGATATGGAGATATCTCGTATTGGGGTAATATCTGATCTACGGGACAGTTAGTATCACCCGCAGAATATAATTCAAAAGGATGTCGTCCTACATGACAATAGTGTAATCTAAGATCACCGAATCTATGACTAGCCTTGAAATGTTTATAATCGTCTAATTCTAGATTTACTCTGTCCTCTCCCTCAGTACAAAACAATAGATGAGGGCGTTCTTCATTTGGTCTTAATGTTAGTTCTTCTAACTCATGTATGAGATCGTTATACTTGGCTAATTGAGTTATATGCGCTATATCAGTCTCATGTTTTTCTTGTTCGGGAAAGTGAATATGCAATCTGTTTGCTGACGATTGATGGTCGTTTTTATCCCATTTTTGATCTATCTTATTATTAACAGGCAACCAAGAATTCAAATCATCTATCAATAGATTGAGTATATCTACTTTCTCATCGATGATATTTTTATTGAAATTTTGCCATGGATTTAAACTAGGTCTTAAATCTTTAGGGCTTTTACTATTGATAAGACCTGCCCATACTTGAGCAGGTCTATGTGACTCAAGTTCATAGACAAGTTTTACCTCGTCTATGCCTTGCAATATTAACTCATAATATTTGAACATGAGTTACTTATCGTCACGGAACCTCACAAATCGAGGGAAGCGAAGGCTGTAAGTACCATCTTGATTCTGTGTGATCACATCGCAAAGAACTTCCGCAGTACGGCCAATAACAGCATCAGAATTACTCCAATAACTATCACGATCCTCATCACTGTATCCGCTACCGACATTAACCTTGATAAACTTACCATCATCAGTTCCTTCGCATACAAGAGCACCAAGACGACCTTCATTACGACCAGTGCCTTCTTCAAGTGCTACCACCTTAAGATCAACCGTGATAGTAGGCTTCCACTTCATCCAGAATGTATTTCGCTTACACTCATAAGGACTATTGATGTCCTTGATCATGATGCCTTCGAATCCTGCGTTCACATTGTCTTTAGCATAACGCATCAATTGATCACGACCTTCGCCGGTATCAAGATCGACCATGATATGCGGCAGTAGTTCAACATTAGGCATCTGATCGATGACAGGACGCAATGAATTAAGAATAGCAACACGCTTATGAAGTTGTGCGTTCCAATAACCACGACCCCAATCTTCATCAGGAATGATATCAAAGATATTGAACACACTGTCACCGGCTTGTACATTATCCTTACGACGGGCCTGACGCATTAGTTCTTGGAAACTGTTACCGATCACTTCGCCATCAAGCCAGAAGCCCATAGCAAGGCTACGATCTTTAGCGGCGCGAACCAATTTAATAAAGTTATCCTGTACTTGCTTTTCGATGATATCAAAGTTCTCAAAGATTTTACCATTACGGCTATAGCAAGTAGTGATCACCTCACCTGCATCATTGTGAATGACACGCATCAATACACGCACACCGTCTAACTTAGGTTCAAGCCGCTTCAAACCCTTCATCTCAGGGCGACCTTCACTGTTGGTAGCCAACTGACAACCAAAGATAGGAATCTCATATTCGGTCTTCTTACAGATTTTGTTGATAGTCTTATCAGAGATACCCGCACGAAGGTCTCGACGGATGACAGGTGCGCAGAATGTATTCCACTCAACGGTGTCAAATCTATTTGACATCATCACCAGGGCGTCACGCGCGGCATTGCCCGTCAATTCGCGGTTGGCGAGTTTACAAAGTAGTTCTTCAAACTCATACCAGGGGTTTTCATGCTCGACTTCCATGCCGTCATCGAATTCACGATTAGGTACTTGCTTGACGCCGAAAGTCACATAAGGGTTATAACAGTACCGTGTGAAGTTAAGAAAGTTCTTAGCATTCACGCTACCAAGGACACTTGCCTCAAGAGCCTGGCGAAGTACATCTTCCTTGTGTAGGCGACTGTCACTCTCGTTTAGTTTACTGATCCAACTTGCGCTCATAGTGCTAATGTGCTCCAGATATATTGTTTCTCAAGATCGGCTTTGAATTCAGGGTACACCTTGCCAAGATATTCTGTACTCAATTGTTCATAGCCTTTGTTGCGTTTAGACCTAATCAACTTGTATAGATCATCATCGTCATCGACTATTTTACTACGAAGGGTACCGCCGCGTCTACCCCAAAGTGTCAATACTTTACCCAATTCATTGGTATCAAAGTTGTATTTTCGCAACTGTATTGCGATCCAAACCTTGTCGTGCTTACCTTCTTTGCACCAACCAATGAAACTATAATCTACCATTTTACTTAAAAGGCCATGCAGTATTTGGGTTAATTTTCGGGCGGGGTTCTAGTTTAATGTTTTCTTCAATGACTACATTATACTCGTCTTCTTCCACGATGTCAACTGTGAAGGGACCATAAATCTCTACATAGTCGTCTTCAACTTCCCAATCACTCCAATCATAGAGCCATGCGGCACCAATCCTGCCATCTGGATCTTCTGGGTCGCCCTCACACCAGAGATTTTCAATCTCTTCTTTTTCCTCATCAGTAAAGTCTCCGTCAAACTCAAAATCAATACTGATGGTGTCATCTAATTCACAACCCCAACCCAATTGATTATTGACGATGATGCATTTATCTTCTAGATGTATTGGTTCATCCAGTTCACGGAAACCCTGACCCCAACGATAAAGTTCGCGCACAACAAAGCCGCGAACATTACCTTCTTCGTCAGTCTTGTAAACATCATAGACAGCATAGATAGATTTCTTATCTACAGGTTTTATACGATATAGTTTTGCCATGATTACTTGTATTCGTAAGTATCAAACAAGATGGTTCCGCCGATCACGAACCACAATACAGCCAATCCTGCATCACCCTGCAATAGAAAATTCACGCCTGACAACACATTCAATGCACCAACCGTGTAACCGATCGGCTTACGATTGCGACCAAACCATTCGAAAAATTTACTCATCATTTTCTCCTTTAAAAAATTACCAACTAGAATTATAAAACACTTTTCGCTTTAGAAACAATTCTGCCTTGGCGTCAATACAGAATTGTAGGTCATGTTCGTGGTAGTAATCATCACTGGGGTTACCGAAAAAGAATCCTTGCGTGTCTAGTTTGGACACTACGCCTGACTTGATATCTTTTTCAAGTCGGTCAATATCTTCCCAGGTTAGTTCAAGTTCAACACCATTGAATTCAGTAGGAGGGTACATATTTTCAATAAACTGGTCACTATCTACCTTCGGTACATAAAGTTTCTCTAGCCAAAGTTTCTCCATCCAACCTTGTAAATTAGGATGCTTACGCCAGTAAGAAACATCTTGCCGGCTACTATCGTTCCACTCAGTATTAGCCTTGCTAGCGATATATGCGTATTGATCAAGTCCCATATCTCTTCCTGTTAATAGTCGTTTCTTTTTCATTGCGCCTTTTCAGTCGCAACCTCTTTTACTTTGTTCACGCCGTTGTCTAATAGTTTAGCGATACCGCTAAAGCCTACTGTGGCGACAATGATACCAAGAATGAATCCTACAAAATATTTCATAACACTTTTACCCTGTTAAGTTGGGTAGTGTTATTATCCTGGCGTTTAACATTACCCTTGATTGACAATATAGTGCCAGGACTCACATCCTGCTTGTAACTGAAAAACACAGCCTGATCACCTGTAGTGATACCGGTAAGAAAGTATACGCCCCATTTCTTACTGTAAACTGACTTAGTGACCTCTATCGTAGCCTCGACCGTATCACCGATACTACCTAGATATCCACCTGCCGCAAACTTGACACGGCGCTCACGCTCATCACGGGCAACACCAGACAGATAACTATTAGGCAAACTTGCGACAACTGCTAGATCATAGCCGTCATACAATTTTTCCTTCTGTAACAGTTCCAACACGCTACGGTCAAAGTTACTGATATACTCACCAGTAAGTAACTTGAATGTCTTACCGTTCCAATAAGTCTTGACCTTCTCAGCCAACTCACGGTCAGCGTCGGTGATTGTATCGAGGTTATCTAAAAATTGATAGACCAACTCACGATTGCTAGGTCTAGTAACATAAGGGCTCTCGCTATCAGGACTACCATCAGCAAATTTGAGGTATGCCTTGTTAACTCGTTGCGCGGCGCAGGCAGCACTCAGCATCAAAAGAGTATCAAACTCCCTACGAACTTTAGGCGTGCGAGCCATGTTGCTCTCCTTAGATCAAATATTCAGGACCAGTCCAACGAACCTTGCTCAAGTCGCCAGACAACACATTACCGCGAGCCTTGTTACGCGCGGGGGCGGCCCATCCTGCAGCCTTGAGAATGTCACCAGGAGCAAACTTAGCGTCCTTGCCCTTGACGATGAAACCCCAGACACTAGAGCCGGTCACAACCTTGATGTACTTGCTACCTTCATCAAAGCGGATGCTGTTGATAAACTCATCAAGCATCTTAGCCTGAATTTCAGTACGGGGCTTACCGCTAGCAACCTGCCAACTATTGTAGTTAGAGATAATCTCGGTCTTGAGATTGTCGAGAGCAGTTTCCATCTTAGTGTCGAACATGAGAGTCTCCTTAAATCAAACTATAGATATATTATACTACCGGGTTTACCCAAAGTCAAGCCTTAGCCGACAAAATTATCGATGACCGAGACAAGATCCTCGGCATAGACATCTTGCACAACCTTGTCCATCTTAACTTCCATCTTGCGAAAACGGAAGAATTGGACTTCATACAGATCAGGTACCGGGTTGTATTTGACATAAACAAAGCCCTTATAAGGGGTCATGCCCGAGGTCTTGAACTTGAGACCGTCGCCCATGTTCATCAGATCCTTAGCACCCCAAGCAAAGAGAGCCATCGGGTCAAGAGTCTTAATTTGCGAAAGAATCGTTTGGGCAGTGTTCATTTCTATCTCCGTTTTCTCAGTCTATATGTATATTATGCTCCCAAACTGACCCAAAGTCAAGCCTTTTTATCCATTATTTTCCGGATATTTTGTTGTTTAAAAACAACAACTTACACTTCCTTTGGATCCACGGTGAATTCCAGTCTGGCCATGCGCCCCACATAGAGTTTCCGTTTCTCGTTATAGTCCATTTCCAGTACCTGATTGGTAGGAAATCTGACCCAAATACGATCTCCATCGATATCTACGATAGGACAATTGATGCCCTTGCCGGCTTCGCTACGGACTGTGACAGCCTCGCCCTTACGCATATTCAGTCTCCCGTTTATTGGCATGCATCAATAGAGCAGCCTGAGCCTCTTCTAATTGCTTGCAGATAAAGTAAAGGTCTTCTTTAGCGATTTCCTCACCCTCATGTGCGAGGACGAAACTAGCCTGGCTGAAACGCTCGGCGACCTGCTGTAGTGAAAGATTATAATTAAACTGCATTAACTGTACTCCTTTTACTTCATAAGATAAGTGCTGATGATCCACTTAGCACGATTGATAGCCTGACGGCTATCTTCGGCTCGCATGTAATTTACTTCACCATACTCGGTGTTGATCATCTCCTGCGCATCGCTAAGGATGCTCATAGCCATCATGCCAGCACCACTGAAACGAAAAGTAAGACTTTCCTCGACCGCTTCACGCATCTGAGCCTCAGTGCATCCGAACATGCGAACCTGACGCTTTTCTTGCTCGGTCAAACCATTGTAAACTGCTGTAGTCATATCAATCTCCGTTCGTTCAGTATGTGTATATTATGAACCCAGACTGCCCAAATGTCAAGCCTTTTTTACGGATTTTTACAGGAAAAATGTTGTTTAAAAACAACAACTTACATACCCGTGGAAAATGGGGACTAGCCCCATTTTTCGTGGAATTTCTTTAGTGCTAACTGTCTAGCAAGCCAAAGCCTGAATTTAACATAGTCACTAAGGTCTTCCTCATCTTCATCACTATCGAATCGAACTCTATAACTCTGATTTAATCTAGTAGGTATGATTGATTCATCATCTATCTCATACCAGTAGGGATCATCGGATAGATATCGACCAATACGATTTGGATTACTTCTTAGCAGTTTCGGCTTTTTTATCTTCGGCTTTAGTAGCAGGCTTTGCTGCCTCGCTTTTAGCAGGTTCTGCTTTCTTTTCAGCAGGCTTGGCAGCGGGTGCAGTTGCGGCTGGTTTAGCTTCAGCCTTCTTTTCTTCTTTCTTAGCAGGTTCTGCGGCGAAAGCAGTTACAGCAAAAAGACCAGCAATAAGTGATGCGATAAGTTTCATGGTTTTTCCTTTATAAAAGTGTAGAGATATACCCTACACTTATATAACGCATGAACTCATCTAACCGTTGACAATAATATTAACCGCCACGCCCACTTCTGCGAACTACAGTAGCACCACCTGTGCCTTTGCTTACTTTACCCTTCTTGCCGTTATTAGGGTTGAACTGTCCCCTGTTGTTTGCTTGTATAGCCTTTTTACGGGCTAGTATTTCTGCTAATTGATTTTTTGATTTGTTGTCTTCGCTCATGTTACTATTGGCCCCTCTTTAAATGGTCTTTGTAATTTGTAATTCATTATGTTTAGATTCTTACAAAAGATGCTTGTGCACCAGGCATGATAGTTATTCCATCCTGGTCCCCAGAAATCGATACGCTTATATCCATGATCAATCAGATGTTGCTGTAGATGATTATAATGCCATCGATCACTATTATCTAAAATGATGACTGTATCTTCGTTAGCATACTCTACAGCAAATACTCCGCTCAATGATCTAGCCATACCATCTAATACAATGATGTCAAAATACCCTTTAGGATATTTCGATATAGTACTAGCATATGCACCGAAATCATCATTCACTAGACCGTGCATGATATCATGTTCTCTATTTTCTGTGAATACTTGCGGAAAGTTTTGCACAAAATCATTGACGATATGTGACACTTCAGGATTTACTTCTGCATGTGCTTCAACAAGATGAATGTTAGCATCAGGTAAATTCTCTCTAACTCTATTCATCCATTCAGGATTATGTTCTACGCTAACAGTTTCTCCTGCTCTAGCGTTAAAAAACATAGTGCTGTAGCCAGATCCATATTCAAAAACTTTTGTTTTTTCTGATACGATATCTTTTATGAATGCTATCGCAGGAAATGTCATCCAAGGAGTGATGCCATCTTGATCTTCGGGATAATCATTAAACCAACCATTTGGTTGTAGATAAAGATAGGCGTGAGTAGTTAAATGTGAGTGTAAATCTGAAGGGAGGTTCAGTTGTTTGAATCCCTGTATCTCTATGCTAGTAATAGGTGTCTTCATTTTTTAATCGATTCAAGATAATCTTTTATACCGCCATACAAAGTAATAAGCATAGCGATCTTGCTATCATATATCCTTATATATGCTGATTTGTATAAGCGGTTCTTAAAACCTATATAATAAGGACAACTGATCTTTTTCCCCAGCGTGACTCCTATAAAGGGATGATCCTCGGCTGATAATGGAAAATCGAAATCAAAATATTCAAGATCAAGAAGGCTGAATACAGTCATGCCTTCTTCGTTCAATCTAAGACCTTCTGTAGACCTTCTAGTCCACCACCAACGAAAAACTAATTTTTCTAATGGTATTTCTTTATAAGGATTGTCGTCTGGAAGATTGTTGTATATCGCTTTTGTTATTGCGAGTTTACTTTTATTCTTCATCAGGGTAAACGGTTCTACCCGAGTTCATGAATACCACAGTAAATTTATCAGTCTTGAATAGACCGTTAAGTTTGCGGCATAAGTTTCTAGCATGTCCTGGATTGCTGAAACTAGTCTTCTTGTATTTAGGAGCCATTTCGTTTGCTAGATAGTGCTGGCTCTTTAAGTTGATAGGTTGGCCATCATAAAACACAGCCCAGATTCCTGATGCTTCTACGATCTGGTCGCATTTGTATGTCTCTTTATCGACATGTTCCAGTATTACTTTCGGCTGTGTTCTGCTCATTTAAATTTGCCACCTGTTATCTCTACCTTGATGACTTCTTCTTTATTGTTGTTCTTATTGTTTATCTCATGTAGATCAGTCAACAACTTAGCGATATCGTCCCTCAGTCCCCTGGCATCTTGCATGGGTAAAACTAGGTCTTTGGCTCGTTTACTGTCTAAATGTGATACTTTATCTAAGAACTTCTTAATATGCATCATCTTAGTTATTTATATGACTATTTGCTTCATCCTCAGACTTATATGGACCATCATACGGATAACGCTGAATAAAGATGTATTTAGGGCAAAAAACCGTTTCCCTATGTCCATTTTGATCGATATTGAACCAACCCGCCACATGGAAACATTTGCTTTTGCTAGTTTTTGTAAAGATATGTAGTTTCCTCTTGATATCGAACATATCGTTATAAGTCTTTGTAGGACTAGGATATTCCGGGTAGGGCATCTTGATCCTAGTATTATTACTCTTCATGGGCTGGAAACTGATCTTAGTCTGTTTCCTGATATCTACAGTATTATTAAACTGTAATGCGCTACCATTGAGTATCACCTCATAGCCTGCACTATTGGCCTGCACATTTCCTACCTTCTTTTCACCATCTGTGACGACCCAATATTGGTCTTTGATGATTGGTTTTGCGATTAGTTCCGTCATAATTACCTCGTTAAAAGTTTGAATAGGTCATGCTTATGCTTCGGTGACCAGTATTTAGCACCAGGACCACACTCTCCTGAATAACCTCGTTCTGCATAGCAACTTTTATAATCAGCGGGTAGAGTCCTACCTCCCGTCACAGGATTGAAATCGATTTCTACCTGCTTACCCGAGCGTTTGCATTTATACCAATGCTGACCCGGCGTGAGCCATGTGCTAGGATAATCGTGCCACGGAACAAAGGCATGAACACAATTTTTACATAACATTTCTTTGTTTAACTTATCAGTCATTTAAAGTACCTGTATATGGATTGTTGAGCCACTTAGCATAACTATCGGCCTGGTCGCTGATCTTTTGCAATTCATACTTGCCACAGAATTTCATGAAATGAATACCTACCTGCGGAGTAGTTTGGGTGCGCACACCTTTAATGATACTAGCATCTACTAGGCTTTTGATCTCGTCAGGCTGTGCGGTCAAGTCGATAAGCAACTTATTGCGTTCATACAAGTCTTTGACACGGAATTCATTGCCATCAGGATCAGCCCAACGCTGTAGCATCATGTTGTTCCAATTGAAGCCCTGTTTTGTGCGATCACTATATGCTTCGATCAGACCTACTTTGTTCTTGCTACCCTTAGTTCGTACACCTGGATATGCGCTGAACACATTGTCTCCAGCATCACCACGCATGATCTTCTCAAAGAGATGGAACTGCGGATCACCCAAGAGTTTGGGTTCCTTAGTCTTCTTATCTTTGACAGGCTTGCCCTTGTCATCAAAATAACCTTCAAGCGTGATCAACTGACCTGCAACGCCATTATATTGCTTGACATTTTCTGCGATCAACTGTACATAGTCTGTGTCGCTACTGATGATAAAATGTTCGTCATTGGGATGTAGATGAATGAATCGTGCGATCAAGTCATCTGCTTCAGCCCGTTCATGACGCAACACAGAGGTGTTAGTCTTCTCACGAAGGAATGTGGTAAACATATCATATGTTTCCCAGAACATCTTGTTCTCTTCTTGTTCGGCTTCTGTGAGTGCAGCCTCAGCAACTTTGCGATGAGCCTTATATTGGGGATATACATCCTTGCGCCAACTACGGCCCTCAAGACAGAAAACAACATGGTCAATGCCATATTTGCGAACAACTTGGTTGACACTAGAAAGTGTGAGATGCAGTGCCATGCCAATCTTTTCCCATGTGTCACTATTGCGTGACGCAATGTGCCTCGCGCGGAAGAAAGTATTAGCAGTATCAATGAGAGCGTATTTCACAAGCACACCTATTTAAGAGTATAATATGCGTATATTATACTATGTGATTGCGAATGTCAACTGATTTCGGTACGACCGTTACCCAAATCTCTTTGTTGTACTACTCGCATATCTCCGCGGGCTCTTTTTTCCGGATCCGCGGCCTCTTGTTCATAGACTTCTAATGCTACATTACGGCATACAGTTTGAAACCAACGATCTACGATCTCGTTGTCTGTATCTTCTTGCTTGATCTTATAACCTTGCTTGACAAGGTTTAATACGAACTTGTCGTTCCAATCTAATTCAAATGCCCCGTTGTTGATATCATTTGGGTTGATATGAACTTTAGTAATGGCGATATAGGGTTCACCGTTTTTATTGGCTAGTTCTTTGGCTGAAGGTTCTTCCTTCTTCCTAGACTTTCTTTCTTTCTTAGGCTTGGGAGCAGCCTCGCTCGGAGGCTGGGGCCTTGGCTCCTCAGTTTTCACTCCCAATAGTTTTTTAATTTTATCAAGCATATGTCTTATATGTATCATAAAGTTTGAAGCTGGCTAAGTTTTTAGCCTTGCTCTCGCACATGATGTCAGCCCATGACCAATGCGAAATCGCCCAATCATTTACAGCATTATTCCAATAGTAATCGCTGTGTGCCCTTAGTTTCTGTTTGTTACGACCATTCTCTAATAGAGTGGTCAAGCACGGACGGCTGACACGGCAGGCATCGGGGAGATAGTCTTCTCTACTGACACTATAGTGTATGACAGGGCGCACGCCGCGCCAACTATCAATAACCATATTAATACGGGGGTCATTTTTTTCAATGTATTCTCCAGTCTTGATCCAATGATGATGAATGTCTAGCACCAAAGCGAGATCGTTTGCGAGTTCGAGGGTGCTGTCGAGTCCCCACGACATTTCTTCGTTTTCGATTGTGATGCTGTTTCGTGCTTCGGGGCTGAGTCTTGAGATAACTCTTTTGATACCGTCGGGGCCTTGGCGACCACTGATGTGGACATTGATTTTGATGTCCTGAAATTGTTTACCGTACCCCATCCAACGGGCCATATCGACATGATATTCAAACTCCTCTATACTCTTATTTACTACCTCTGGACGATCACTTGCTAGAACAACAAACTGATCAGGGTGAAACGATAGGCGGACATCATTAGCACGGGCAGTCTCACCGATAGGAGCCATCCATCGTGCTAGACTATCCTGCACATCGTGCCTACGCCAGAAAGGTTTGAATTCTTCCATAGTATAGAACGAAAGCATATCGCTAGTGATGCGTAACATGCGTAGATTATGCGGCAACTCTGCTACCTTTTTAACAAGGGCATGAGTATTCATGATGTTACGCTTTGCTACATCGATTAACTTATCCTCAACTATCTGCATAGACTTTTGACGCTTTGCCCATGCATGGGTAGTGCCACCTGTGTTGAGGCCCTCGGTGCTAGCGATCTCACCTTTCTTATTGATCTCTGCCCATTTACAAGCAAAGCCAATGCGCTGAATGTTACTGTTGAATGCCATAATGATAAATATTACTATAATTTTGCGAGAATGTCAACATGGATTTTAGAAAACTCATCAAATTGGTAACCGAGGGTGTCAGCCCATTTAGCAAAGACCTCAAAGTCATGAGCCTCGACCAATTCGTAGATAGCGAAGGTAAGGGCAAAGATGATGTCGAT
>JACCDT010860251.1_pt1 | contig 18439 bp, 16 predicted proteins | sample 7446291 | NCBI WGS metagenome assembly JACCDT01 (sample SAMN15323446, study PRJNA562643) | freshwater metagenome | isolation source: river surface water | place: USA:Blue River Watershed | collected 2017-08-17 | reverse complement strand
CCAAAAATGATGGCACCAAGTTTATCCTCAGGAAAGATTACTTGCGAAGGTCTTTCCAGAAAGTACGGTGGAAACGGTGACCACGAGCGAACTTGACGCTGCGTCCGTGGTGAAACTGCTTGCCGTCCTTGCTGAAATAGCTGGGATTGCCTTCGAAGTGGTGGGTGCCAAGGTGTTCTTCGCCGCCGTCCGAGAGAGAGACGACATTGAGAGAAACACGTTCACGCCGGCGGGTGTTGCGGTTGGCCTTCTGCTTGTCCTTCTTGTCGGACTGACAGGTGGTAATGCCTGAGATGGGAGTATTTTTGTAGGAGCGTGCCATTATTGTCCTTTCGCTCATTTTGATTGATGTGGCTTCCTCTAATTATTCACACGCACGAGCCTTTCCTGCTCTCTGTTGAAGAGCTACAAGAATCGGGAAGTTATCGTGGACTGGATGTTTTTGGTTTTTTCAGTTAAGTGAATGCATAGGAGGATAATCTCACCTTACTTAACTAGATATTTTCTATTCAAGCTTTCTAAGCGCACCTTAAAGAAAACTGCCTAGCATAGTTGGGTGAGAGGCGCGAAGTGCTTACCAGATGAGACTGCTCAAGAGTGGCACCGGAATTAAACCTTGCTAATTTGGCTTGAGTCAAACTCACATCGTAGTGTCTGTGATGGCGTTTGCTCGAGACTTGTATTGCATCCTCAAATCGTCTTTCTTGAGATAATACATGTTATCGGCATTTCGTTGAAAGAACGGAACGAGCGAAATTGACTCAGAACCAAAATAGCCCTCAGCCACTTCTAGAGCCTTTTTGAGAACAGGCTCAGCTAGTTCGAATTTTTTTTCGAGCACATAGACATTTCCAAGCGAGTAATACAATCTGGCTTCAACACCAGCTTTAGATGGATCATCTTTCCAGAAATCGCGCTTGATGGCACTAAGATATAAAGCTTCTGCTTCTTCGTATTTCTGTTGTTTAACAAGGCACTTAGCCAGTTTGTCTAATCGGCTATAAACTTGTGCATAAGCTAGTGGTTCTTTTTCACCTAAAACTCGAATAGTTGTTTCAAGCGCATATCGGTAATATTGCTCAGCGCGAGCTTCATCCTGGCGTTCTTGATAAACTGCGGCCAAATTGTCGAAACTATTTGCCAGTGATAAATGGTCTTTGCCAAGTACAGTTTCTTTTACTTCAAGAGCGGCATCAAATAAGCGTTCAGCCATATCGAAATTTTTTATTGATTTAAAATCATTGCCGATAGCGTCAAGCGCAATTGCCCATTCAATCACTGGTGTCACCATCGATTTTGCCGCAGAGCCAGCCCATCCCGTTAAGGGCTGACCTTTTTTCAAAGTGAGTGGACCGCTTTGAGCTTGTCTGTGCTCGGACATTTTTCCTTCCACGAATGCTAGAAGACGTTCGGCTAATGGAGCGGCTTTTGCTTGTGTTCCGTTGTTAATATAAAATCCGACAAGCGAACTCATCGAGGGCAGTATAGCACCACTAGTAGTATCGGTACAGAGTTCTCGGGCGTGCAATTCTTCTTCTAAAATTGGTTCAGCTTCAGCAAAACGACCTCGAATGGTCAAATATTCACCATAAGATCCAAGACTATCAGCAAATCTTTTGTCACCTTCGCCAAATGATGCAGATAGTATCACTGCTTGATTGAGCTGGCGCTCGGCTTTACCGTATTCGGCTAAACGCAGCGATTCTTTGCCTGTGCTGTATATTTTTTGCCATTTGTCCTGGTTGGAATCAGCCCCAAAAGCCGATGCGCTTGTGAGCAAGAATGCAGAAAGGCACAAAGCTATTTGAAGTTTTGCTTGTCTAAATTTCAAAACGGTCTACTTTCTGTCAATAAATGGTAATTTAACAACGCAATTTATTATAGCGCAATCAACCTTTGACGCAGACTACCTGACGCAAAGTGTGCACTATTTCTACCAGATCGTTTTGTGCGTTCATGACTGCATCTATATCTTTATAGGCAGCTGGAGTCTCATCTACAACATCTTTGTCTTTGCGACACTCAATACCTTTGGTGGCTTCAATATGATCTTCGACACTAAAGCGACGTTTAGCCTCGGTGCGAGACATCGCTCTGCCCGCGCCGTGCGAGCAGCTTTGAAAACTTTCAGGATTTCCCTTGCCTCGCACTATAAAAGACTTAGCACCCATAGAGCCTGGAATAATTCCCATGTCGCCCAAACCGGCTTTCACGGCGCCTTTGCGAGTGACCCAGACAGATGCACCAAAATGGTCCTCTTTTTGGACATAATTGTGGTGGCAATTAATAGCCTCGACGTCGCATTTGAAAGGAGGTAGCCCGCTTTTGGCTGCTGCTTCAATCACGGCTTCGAGCATTATTTTGCGATTTTGCCTGGCATAGATTTGCGCCCAACCTACAGCTTGTACATAATCGTCGAAGTGTTCTGTGCCCTCCGTCAAATAAGCTAAATCCATGTCTGGCAGTGTGCCGTGATGTTTTTGCATATCTTCTTTGGCAAGCGAAATGAAAAAACTGCCGATTCTATTTCCTACACCACGCGAGCCAGAGTGGAGCATGAACCAGACTCGGTTTTCTTGATCGAGACAAATTTCAATAAAGTGATTGCCAGTGCCCAATGTGCCTAGGTGATTGGAATCGTTGCCCTTGCCCAGTTTGGGATATTTTTTTATGATCTTTTCGTAGGTGGGAAGCAAGTCGAACCAGCCCGTTTCCACTTTTTTTGGCAGGCTCGAAGCAGACCATGCGCCCTTGTCGCCAGAACGACCATCGGCTGTGCGGCCGTGAGGCACCGCTTTTTCTATGGTGGCGCGCAGTTTGCTCAAATCATCGGGCAAATCGGTCGCGTTCAAAGTAGTGCGAACAGCCACCATCCCGCATCCGATATCGACTCCAACTGCAGCGGGAATGATTGCCCCTTTGGTAGGAATGACACTGCCTACGGTGGCGCCCATTCCCAGGTGAACATCGGGCAAGACGGCAATATGATCATGTATAAAAGGCAGCATGGCGATATTAACTAGCTGTTTTTGTGCTTCCGATTCAAGCTGGACGCCCTTAGTCCACATCTTAATCGGTACATTGCCGTCTTTGACTGTGAGTGTTTTGAAATTCTGGTCGGGACTTTCTTCTATTCTCATTTTCATACTCTCTTTGGATTGCTCAAAGGCGCAGAAAAATTTCATTCCCCTGGGAAGTCGAAAATAAGCATTTGTTCATGATTAATAGCTAGCGCAAGTGAGAGAAGCCTTATTCCAGAATGCGAATGGCTTGGTCAATTTTTTCTAGTGCTTTGCGTGTTTGCTCGCGAGCCAGGCGTAGTCTATTATCTGCGGCGGTATAGCTTTCTTGAGGTGCCGAAAGTAATTTATCCGAATCTTGAATCATGAGCCGGGCTTCAGTGATTATTTCTTCTAATGCAGAAATTAAAACTTGGTCTTGAGCGTGCTTACAGCTTGAGCAGAAGCCAAAAATATCGAATCGACTGCCTTGAAAAATAAAACCTTTGCGCTCTGCAACAGTCCTGCCGAAGCCACTTACAAGCGCATCGGTAAATTCTTTGGTGATGCCACAGCGTGTGCAAATTATGTGGTCATGTGGGTCTTCTTTGCCGGCGGCTTCCCACAAATGACCCTTGTTGCTAATGATGGAGCTGACCAGTCCTTTGTCTTTGAGTTGTTCAAGCACGCGATAAACTGTGGACAAGCTTACATTTGTGCCAAGCTTGCTTGCCTGTTCTTGCAGTTCTTGGGCGCTCACGTGCACTCCTTGAGGTTGAGCGAGAACAAGTTCTGAGATAATATCGCGGGTTTTTCGTTTAATCATGGTCATGGTTATTACCCAATATTCTAAGCTAAATTATGCCCCTCTAATAAAAATTGCCAGTTAGGAAAGCTCGAATAGCTGTAATGCTCAATAGTTATAAACTTTAAATTTGATCCATCATGATTTATTTAACTACGGTGAATTTATCTCTTTTACTTCTTTCAAGCTGAGTTAAACACCAGAAAGTCCAATCAATTCAGAACTAACGTTCTTTTTCTCTAGCAGATGTTTCTGTCTGGAGGAAACCTAGGTTCGATTTGATTTGGATTTCGACTCTGGCGTTTGCTTGCTTTGATTCCCTGAGCCTCACATCCGAGCGCTCCATAACTTCTCACTGAATAGAAAGCGAGGATCACATGAACAAGCGACCTTTGCGGCGTAAGCTCCTGAAGCTTTACGTCCCGATTTTCTTGCTCGGCGTTATCTGCCTCGGCGCCTTCGGTTACACGGTCACGACCCGCGATGGTCAGACGGCCGAGTACAACCAGGGCGTTGCTTCGTACTCGAGCCTCGAGCTCAACGAAGCCCTGGACCACTTCGACCGTTCGTTGGCTGCCTATGAGGCTGTCAAAACCGGTCCCGCCTGGCGCAAATTCATCACGCCACCGGATCGCGTTTCTGCGGCTCTGGCTGCACATCACAAGGCGAATATCCTTGTGCGCCTGAAGCGGTTCAAGGAAGCCGTCGCCACCATCAACTACGCGATGAGTCTCAACCCCGGCGAGAACTACGACCTCATCCGTGACTTCGACAACCTCAACGCGAGGGACATCGACACACTGACCGAGGCGGCGCTGACGTCCAAGAATGTCTACGAGCTTCTGATGAAGAGCGAAGCCATTCGTCGGCAGGTCACCGGCAAGTAACCGGCTGCAAGAAGGAGAACGAAACGTGGCTATCTGGTTTGCATGGGATTAAACCCAAGCAGCCAGATTCCCGTTTCGTTTTTCTTGGATAGTTTACTACTATATAAATTAGTAATATTGGTCTCAAATTAGTAAGACTGGAATTGGAGACAGGAAAGGATATTGCTATCCCTTCCTGCTCCGTATTCAATCAGCTAGTCTGGTCATCTAAGGCACGTAGCGCCCGATGATGTCGTCGAATTTGGTGCCCAATGCCAAAGTGCCATAAGTGTATCCGTGGCTCTTGCTCAGGCGCGATTGAATGAAAGCATCTGCAGCAATTGGTGCCGAATAGCGAATCATGAGCGAGGCTTGCAGCACGAGAGCCAGCTCCTCGACCACACGACGAGCCATAATCTGGGCGTCGTCTCTACCTGTCATGGCTGCCGCTTTGAGCATGTGCAGCTTGCCTATGACAGTGGTGGCTGCAGTGTCGTAAACTGAGCTGTAAGAGCGAGACTTTGCCAATTCGGCCTCAAGCGTATCGATCGCTCCAGCCTCTTTTGCAATGGCTCGCATGACGTCCAGGCACATGATGTTGCCGGAGCCTTCCCAGATAGAATTGAGAGGGCTCTCTCTGAAGAGGCGCGGCATTACGTGCTCTTCGACATAGCCGTTACCGCCGTGACATTCGAGCCCCTCGACCACATGGGTGGGAGCGCGTTTGCAAAGCCAATATTTGGCGATGGCGCTTGTGATACGACGAAACGACTCTTCGCTTTGGTTGGCAGGTGCAAGATCAAACGAGTTTGCTAGGCGCATTGCAAGCAACGCCGCCGCTTCGGATTCGAGCGCTAAATCGGCCAGGACGTTCTTCATCATGGGCTGTTCGATGAGCAATTTGCCGAAAGTGGAGCGGTGGCGCGTATGGTGCACTGCCTGCACGACCGATTGCCGCATCAAAGAAGCAGATCCGATTGCGCAGTCGAGTCGTGTGTGCGTAACCATTTCGATAATGGTGGCAACTCCGCGACCTTCTTCGCCGACCAGATACGCAAGAGTGTCGCGAAATTCGACTTCAGAACTTGCGTTCGACTTGTTGCCAAGTTTGTCTTTTAGACGCTGAATCTGAAAGACATTTCGCTTGCCATTTGGCAAAACGCGAGGCACAAGGAAGCAGGAAAGCCCTTTTTCGCTTTGAGCCAGGATAAGAAACGCATCCGACATCGGCGCAGAACAGAACCACTTGTGACCTGTGATGGCGAAGAGCTTGGATTGAGCGAATTCTCCATTGCCGACTAACCGGGCGAAAGTGGTATTGGCACGCACATCAGAGCCACCCTGCTTCTCTGTCATGCCCATGCCAAAAATGGCTCCACGCTTGTCTTTGCCATCGATTTCTAGTCGGCCATCAAAGTGTTTGGAGCGAATACGCGGCTGCCAGTGTGCCGCCAAATCTGGTGCTTTGTCGAGCACCGAGTACGCAGCATATGTCATCGAAATCGGGCAGCAGTGCCCAGCTTCGGTTTGATAAGCCATATACATCATGGCCGCACGTGCAGCGTGTGCACCGGGCAATTTACGTACCCAGGGAAGATTGTGCACGCCGGCTGCAACTGATGTAGACATAAGCTTGTGCCAGGATGGATGAAATTCGACCTCGTCGATGCGATTGCCGAGTCGGTCATGAGTTCTGAGAACCGGCAGATGACGATTGGCCAGATCTGCTTGCTCAAGCATTAAAGCGCTGCCCATTTTCTGCCCGAATCGCTCCAGATCGGGGCGCATCCAGGCAGTGTGATATCGATTGAGAGCATCGACAAGGACCGGGTCAGAATCGAGCAAATTAGTATCTTCAAGCGGCGGAACCTGGTTGGAAACCTGATGGGTCGTGGCGCTCAAAGCGATACCAGAAAATGCCTGTGCATTTTTTGACATTGCTAATTTCCGTTTCTTGTTTTGTTTTGGTTGTTTTAAGAGTGAAAAGGCTTCTGGAATTGGGTTAAAAAAGACGTTTGAATCTACAAATTAGCTAATAACAAAAACAAGTCTTGATAACTAAATCAAGACTTGTTTAATTAAGAATGCTTTGTCAAGCGGTTTTAGGCCGCTTCGCAGTGGCAATCTCCTTTGGAGCATGCGCAACAAGAACAGCAACATTCACACTCGCTACACATTTCGCAGTTTGAGGAGCTACATTTTTCGCAGGATTTCCCGCAACATTTATCGTCACCCATTTGTTTTCTCTCCATTTTTTTATTGATGATCCACCACAGACGAGCTTTCGCTGTCGTGCAAAAGACAGACTGCCTTTTGCAAAAGTTCCAGAACACATGAATCAATGACGCGATAGCTGATGTTGTTGCCTTTTCGAGTCGCGGCTACAATGCCTCGATCCAAAAGTTTTTGCAATTGGTTTGATACTGCTTGTGGTTTCATAGACAAACAGTCGGCCAGATCGCAAACGCACATTTCTTTGGCTATTGCCAGGTGCTGCAACAGTTTGAGCCTCGTGTCGTTGGCCAATATCTTGAACAAATCTTCCAATTCAGATGCCTGAGCATCGCTCAATGGTTTCTCGTCGGGAGCGATGAGTTCCACTGGGCAGTTGTGTACGATTTGTTGGGCGGTATCGGTCATGATTGATGTCCTCTATTACATTATTACACCATTTTATGTAATAGTGTCGAATTTTAATCTTGAATTTGATTAAAACTATAGGCAGTAGTAAATTGAATTTGAATCGATACCCCAATTAGGGTAGGATCTTGGTCATGGTTGAACAGTCCAAAACTATGGCAAGCAGCGTATATTTTGAAGAGCGTCCCTGGGGAGCCTTCTATGTATTGCTCGACGCCCAAAACACCAAAGTGAAAAAATTGGTGGTAAATCCAGGGCAACGTCTTAGTTTACAAAGCCATAAATTGCGCGAAGAGCACTGGGTTATAGTTTCGGGCAGAGCTCTTGTCACTTTGAACGATACCGAAAAAGAATACGGATATGGCCAGTATGTAAATGTACCGCGCGGCACGAAGCACAGAGTGGCTTGTCTATCTCAAGAGCCGGTTGAACTAATAGAAGTGCAAGTAGGCGATGCCTTTCCAGAGGAAGACATCATCCGCTACAACGACGATTACAATCGCACCTAATCTAATGTGTTCTGCTCAGCTCGAATAGTGCAAGCAAAATTTCGATTGCAATAAGTACGATGATTATAATTTCAAGGAAGCCGCCGCGCGAATGATGCGCTTCATCAATGATGTATCGATAAATTTGATGCACACTATCGAATTTATTTTCGACTTGTTTTTGCCAGTCTGGTAAACCAAAACGCTGACAGGCTCCTTTGTAAAGGCGTGAGTAGAAGGCATCTCCAGTAATTTTCAGGGCGTTGGTTGACTGGTCAGCTAGTTCGCGTACATCGACCAATATCTGCCTCAAGCGATCGGCTCGCATGGTTGCGCCTTGTCCTGTATGCAGCCAGGAAAACCATTTTTTGTCGTCTGTGTGATGATAAATATAATCCAATTCTGTATCGAGCAATTCGTCTAAAGTGCGCAATTCCACCATCTGTGTGTTAGCGAATTCGAGCAAATCTTCAATTGGACTAGCACCAGCTTTAGTATCATAAATGAATGCCGAATCCCAGTGCACAATTGTGAAATCGTTTTCGTAGTAAGAAAAATAAGTCTTTAAAATATCCTTTTGTTCTTGCTTACTTAAAGTTTGTTCGTCTCCTACAATCATCTTGGCGATCGCATCTGAATGAACGTCTAACATGTCGGAAACGGATGGAGATTCAGAATCGGGCACCACGTGAAAGAGATAATAATCTTCCATTACCGCACTACATGGTTTGGAAATGGCAAAGCTTATATCTGTAAGGACTTTCTCTAATTCTTGTCTGGCAAGAATTTCGAGTCTATCGTCCAGTCGCAGTGCTACTGTATGTTTTACACATTGATCCCACTCTCCCTGCATTGTGAGCGAAATGCGCACGCTCACTGTGCCGGATGCATAAATCTTATATGAGACCTTAACTGGTGCCCCAGCGAGCTCAAGCTCAGGACCGGATAAAAATAAAGGCGGGGTGACGAAATGAATATATTGTTGTTGGCTATGTACAGAAAACTGAGCTTTGTGAAAGCTTTCGGTTGAGTTTTGCAATTTATCGAGGTCAATTGTGTCCGCTACGGCAAAGACAAAATATGCCTTGAAATAGCCTTCTTTGACATATGGGGGAAGATTTTTTTCTATGTCACTCATTTTTTCGCCAATTCTAGAAAGACTGTTACCTTGCTTTGAGCTTTAATTGGCGAAACAATGTCTTTCTTTTCTACTGTTGGAATTTCAACGCCATTTTTTAGAGCCAAAACACGTACTGAGTCGTCACTACCTCTAATGAATTTACCTTCTTTGTTATAAGCTCGAATCAAAAAGCCGATGCCTTTTGCATTCTCATTGTCGACAAAAGGAACTACGCTCATGCATTCTATCAAACCTGGCGGAATATCAGGTTTTCCGTCTGGTCCAAAAAGTGGTCGACCAGCTTTCATGTCTTGTAAGGCTTCATTAAAGCGCGTCATTCCCTCATCTTCGTCGAATTGAGCAAATTTTAACTCCAGCGGACTGTATAATTCAATGCCGGGACCAAGGTCGCTAAAGTCTTTTCTTTTCACTGGATAGCGAGTCTTCTTGCGAGAGAAAGAGAAGCCAGCTAGTTCGCCAACTTTACTTATCGCCTTTAATATCTTCTGGTCATCAGCATTTTCTGAATACAAAATAGTACCGCTTGGATCTTCAAATCCTTGCTTTGTTTCCTTCAAAACATAATCTTGTTGGGCTCCTGCCATTTTTCGTGCGGTTGAGAGCATGTCCATGGAGCCACCGCCAATTTCGCATGGGTAACTTTCTGTGTCAGCACCAAATGTGATACTAGCCGTTCCGTCTTGATTGACTTGTAGGGATTTGCCTCCATCGGCACTGATAAACGATTTACCTAGATATGGACCCAGTCGCGCATCAATCATTTGTTTCTTATTCGCAGGACCAGTATTTAAGAGGGCACCAATGCCTACTACCGCCATACCCCCAACTACCAGTACAGCCGCTGAAATGAAGATAATTGGCTTCAAGTTTGGCATTTGAAATGGCTTTTTGTATTCGCCGCGATTTCTGGCCTTGGTAGCTTGCATACGCTGTTTATTCATTTGGGATGCTTGATGCTGCTGTTTGACTGGCTCTAAATCGAACGACTCGTAATTGGTCCACGCCTTGAGGTCGCTTTCATAATCTTGCGTAATTGGCACATCAGGCGATCCGGCTGCGTTGGACAAGCGGTCTTGCAATTCGCGCTCATAAGTTTTGATTTTTACTTTTGGTGCTCCAGCCGCTTCTAGTAACGATATATAAGACTTGTAAACTACCGGCACGAGCGGATGTCCGGGAAGAAGTGTCATGTTCGCAAGTTCTATTGCTTCGCCACCTGCAAGTTCGGCATCTTCTGGTCTTTCTAATTTTTCGTAAGTTTTGGAAAGTTTCTGCAAGTTGACAATAGCGCCCGGTCCGGCCGAGGTGTTGCGCTGGCTGGGGAGATTGCTTGACTCCAAATATAGTGGCATTGCTCGCTCGTAGTCGCCGCGGTAGTAATAGCAATCGCCTAGTTTTTGCAAGGCACTTAAATATTCTGGTTCGTTTTGCCCGTGATCTTCTCGCAACAACTTTAAAATGCGTTCGAAAAGTGGAACCGCCACGTCGTAATTTTGATTTTCAAAAGCAGATTCAGCGGCAATGATTTGACCTCTGGCTTGACGCAATCCAGTACCTGCAGGCATTGGAGCTGACGCTTCAAAAGAGGGAACTGGAGCATCATTTGCGAAAGTATGGGAGTCGTAATTTGCAGATGGAGTTATGTAGGTAGATTGGTCTAGATCAGATGGTAAGGATTCTGATTCCATCTCTGGTTCGGGAGGCGATTGAGGTGCAAATGCTGAATAATTTGCTTCCACCTGAGCTAGAATATCTATGTCTTCTGCTGGTGTCGAGAGTGGCTCTAGTTCTAATTCTAGTTCTGGGGCGTGAGTGGACTCGGGAATTTGAACGGGAGCTTGTGACCTGCTCCACTCTGACTCCATTGGTGGTGCTGATGACGGTACTGTGGATGGTGGCTCAAGCGGTGTGTGTGGTACCTCGGGTGGTGGCGCTTGAGTCGGCTGTGGTTCGGGTCTGATTAGTTCTGATGGTTGGGCGAATTGACTCTGTGACTCTTTTGGAAAAATAAGTTGGGGTAAGTTGTTTTGGGTGGGAGTGCGTTTTATCTCGGAAAAGCTCTTCAATAGAGGCATTCCGCTGGCTGATTTACGAGGATCTATCGATTGCTGTGGTAAGCCGCTGGCAGATCTGCGAGGGTCGGCAGATTGCGGTTGTATCCCAGGCATTCCTGTTGCTGATCTTCGAGGGTTTTGAGCTTCTTCTATAGCAGCAGCCGCGGCGGCGTTGTCTTCTTCCAGAAAACTGCCAGTTACTATCCAATCTTCTTTAGCTTGTGGAGGTGGCGCTATTTCTGGCGTCGGTAGCGCAGTTGGAGCCGAAGTCGGCATCGGCGTTGGCGTTGGAGCTTGTGCTGGTGCTTCAGTGGCCGGGATATCAGCAAACGGAGATGGTGGTTGTGCCAGTGCTTGTTGGAAAACATCAGGTGCAGGAGGCTCCCCAAATCCACTAGGAGGAGCGGGCATACCCATTTGACCAAAACCGGCCGGTGGTTGAGTTTGAGGGGGGCTTTGCAAGGGTGGTGCTTGAGCTGGGAGCGAACTACTCGATCGGTTTGGGATCGGTGGAGGAGGCGGTGGTGCCTGACCAGGAAGCTTGGTTGACGATCGAAATGGAGAGCCAGGCGGTGGTGCTGGTGGTGGTGCTGGCGGTGGCGGAGCCGCTCCAGGTCGTGTACCGGAACTTCGTATAGGAGCAGATTTTGCTGCTGCCCCCGGTGGTAATGGACCAAAACCAGAAGGCGGTCTGGTTTGAGACTGCTGGTCTTTTGCAGGATTAGGAGCAGGAGCAGGAGCGGGACTCTGGGCGGGCGCCGGGGCTTTTGCTAGTGGCGCTTGAAAAAGATTTGGGATACTCGGTCCCTGAAACGAAGTAGGTCCGGGACTTTCAGCGTAAGGTTGCGGGCTTGAATTGGGCGCGCCGAGTGGATTAGGTGGCGAGACTTTAGACCATTGTCCAGTTTGCCACTCAGGACTGGAATCGATTGGAGAAGGGGAAAGCGGGGCAGGAGGATTCGTTCCCAAGACGAGTTCGGCTGGAGGAATAGCTATTTCTTTCAGTTTTCCTTGTGAGGAATTTTCTTCCTCAGATTCTGGATTTTGATTTGGCTGGTAAGTCAGACTAAAAGCCTCGAAAGCATGAACTAGTGATACCTAAATACATACCCCAGTGCACTGAGTTAACCACATTTACAACGTTTTCTTGCATTATTCGACACTGTGCCAAGTGAACTCCCCGGCTGGAATTACTGAGTGTAACACTATAATAAATAGTAAAACAGCTTTCAAAAAAAATAGAGAAAAGAACCGTGGCTTTTGGGGCCACGATTCTTTCTCTATTTTGCAGAAGAGTTAGTCGCCGAAGCGGCTAACTTACATCACGATGATGGTCTTGGGAGCACCAGCGTTGACGACGGTCGCAACCGACGTGTCGCCGCCCATGAAAGTCCCGAAATCCTCGAACTTGACGGTCCCGCCGATAAGGCTGCGGAACACGTTCGGCTCTTGAGCCATCAGGCTGAGGGTCTTGGGGAACTGGTGAGCAGACCGACGAATCGGCTGGAAGGCGAGTTCGTGACGACGGAGGTGCGCGACGTCGATCGAGATGCCGTAATGGCAGCCAAGACCGATGATGGAACCGCCGGCGAGAATGCACTGCGCCTTGATGAGCGCCTCGAGCAGCGGGTTGGAACCCGTGCACTCGATCACGCTCGAGACCATGCCGCCCGTGGAGTCTTTGAGCTCCTTGAAGGCTGCCTCGGTCTCGGTCACCCACTCAGGCGAGCCCATTGCGGACTTGCTGAGCATGACGACCTTGTCCACGCCGATGGAGAGCGCGAAATCGCGATCTTCCTTGCTGCGTACCATGACGGCCACTTTCTCGCGCGGATTGATGCGCTTGAGAATGGTCGCGGTAGCCAGCGCCATCATCCCGCCGCCGGTGATTGCCGTCCACAGCTCGTCGGAGACGTGCTGCGCGAGGCGGTTCCGGTGGTCGACTGCTTGAAAGCAGCACGCTACGGGTTCGACGCTGGCCGCCAGAACATGGTCGGCCTTCAACTGTGCAGGCAGGTGGTGAGCCCACTTTGCCGGCCAGTTGAAGTAGTCGGCCATGCCGCCGTTCACGGGCGGGGTGCCCATGTACTTGGTGTTCGGGCAGCAGTGATAGAAGCCGACCTTGCACGCATTGCACTTCTCGCAGGGGATGCCCGGCTCGATTGCGACGACGTCACCGATCTTGTGCGAAGTCACGTCGTGGCCGACAGCTTCCACGATGCCCACGAGCTCGTGACCCATCGTGATGGGTTGCGGAGCACCAGCGTGAGCCGAGTGCGCGCCACCCTTCTTGAGCAGCTCGACGTCCGAGCCGCAGATGCCGCAAGCCGTCGGCCTGATTCGCACTTCATGCGAAGCAGGGGAATCGCACTGGATGGTGTCCATCCGGAGCTGATTTTTGCCGACGACGTTCCAGCAACGGCAACGATTGATTGCAGTCATAGTATTTCCTTTCCAGGAAGTTAGGAGGTTGATGCTTTGAGTCGGTAGTCGTGGCTCAGCGAATCGCTTGCAGCCGCTTGGTCAGGAACAACTCGGCGCGAGCCCAGTCGGTGATGTTCAAGCAGCGGTCGGCGTCGGTGGTGCGAGCCTTGCACCAGTCGTCCAAGATGCCCTTGTCGTAAGAGATAACGACGGCACCCGGCACCTTGAGGGTCTCGTCGGCCATGTCGATGTCACCCTTCGAATCGCCGGCGCAGCCGATGACGCGATAGCCCATCTGGCGTGCCGCCTTGACCATGAGGCCTTTGCGGACGCCTTCTTCGCGGTCATGAACGAAATTCATGCCGGTGAACTTGCCGTTCTTGTCGAAGGCAAGCGGGTTTGCGATGACCGGCATGGCGACGCCGTGATACGCGAGCATGCTCGACGCAATCTGGCTGGCTCCGTTGGAGATGCCGACCGGACTGACGTTGAACATTTCGAGCAGCTTCAGGAACCGCTTGAAGTTGGGCAGCAAGCGGTGAGTCTTCTCGAGCCACGCAAGCAGCTCGTCCATCGAATGTCGCGCGAAGATGTCGGCGAACAGTGCCTCGAGGTGGTCACCATTGCTCATGGTTCCGGCCACCTTGTAGGCATGTTCGATACGACGCCAGCGTTTGACACCGTCAGGATCGACCGACCCGAAATGTTCTGAACTGACGCTGAGGATATCAGGCCAGATCGTCCCGTCCAGGTCGAAAGTGAAGAGCACCTTGTGGCAGGGAGAGAGAGTGCGCTGCCAGTCGGCGAGCCAAGAGGGGGTTTCATTGGTCGTCATTTCATTCTCCATGTTTCCGAGTCAATACATGACCCGTTTTCGGTTAGAAGTCAGGTTGAAAGAAACACTCATCACTCCACAGGACCGTGAACCAGGCAGCAAGCAACCTCTACATGGTTAGACGCCATGAAAAGAAGTTAGCTATAAGCAAAAATACTGCTGAGTTACCTGAGGTCCAAAGATGGAATGAGTGAATGTATTTCATGCCTACTAGAAAGCAGTGGTTAAAGTCGATACCTGACTTCTTGGCTCCGCGCCTGTGCCTATAGCTGTTAGGTACAGTAAAATCTAGTATTCATGAGCTTTTTACTAATGTGATCTAGCTGCGATACTTGTTAAGTGAAATGATTAAATTTGAGTTTTCCATATGCTAAGCATATGCGCTAGTTTGCATAACCTGAAAACCTTAGCTATCAAGAGAAAAGAGAAAAACAAAAAGCAGGGGCTTTTAACTCCCTGCTTTAACATTGGCTCTATGACTGAAGTTTCGCTAGCTTAGCTAAAGACTAAGCTTATACCAAAACTAGTTCCACTCGGTCATTACTTTGATTTGAGTGCTTGCTTCTTTGTGAGCGCAATCCATCGCATCTTTTACATTCTGCCAGCCGAAGCGCTTGGTGATTAGCGGTTTGACGTTAATAGAACCAGATGAAATCAGGTCGATGGCTGTTGGGTAAGTGTTGCGATAACGGAACACGCCTTTGTAAGTCAACTCTTTTTGTGTAATTGCGTTGAGGTCCATCGGCACTTCAAGAGCACTGAAAAGACCAACGAAAACGAGAGTACCACCCGGTTTCAGTGTTTCAACCGCTACTTGAGCGGCAGAACCTGCACCAGAACACTCAATAACAACATCAACACCAGCTCCACCAGTAATCTGCATCACTTGATCGAGAATTTGTGTTTTGTCGAAGCTTTCGATGATATGGGTAGCGCCGCATTCTTTAGCCATGGTTGATCTGTTTTTGTGGGTTTCGACCACAATGACAATTCCAGCTCCAGCGGCTCTGGCTGTCAGTGTGTTAACTAGGCCTATAGGACCTGCGCCAGTGATTAAGACGCGCGATCCAAGACCAATTCCGCCCTGACGAGCAGCATGGATTCCAACTGAAAGAGGCTCACACATGGCGCCTTCTTCAAAGGAAACATTGTCTGGAAGTTTGAATGCAAAGTTTGCATCGTGCACAAAATATTCAGCGAAAGTTCCGTGAATTGGCGGAGTAGCGAAGAATTTGATTGAAGGACAAAGGTTGTATAACCCTTGCTTGACGAAATCTGTACATCCGCATGGGACGCCAGGTTCAAGCGCTACGCGATCGCCTTCTTTGAGGTGAGTTACGTTTTTGCCTACTTTAGCAACTTCGCCTGAAGTCTCGTGACCAAGGATCAGAGGCTCGTTTACGATGTAAGGTCCAATTCTTCCTTCAACGTAATAGTGAACATCCGAACCGCAGATTCCCACTGCTTTGGTTTTGACCAGAATTTCATCCGGACCGGGATCTGGAATATCCACCTCTTTGATGCCGAAAACATTTGCGCGCTCTAAGACGCCAGCTTTTACTTTCATCCTGGTTAAACCCCACTTATGAACGACAGTGAAGATAGTTTATCTCAAAGCGTGCATCAGAGGCGCGTTTCATTAAGTTGCTGCAAGAACTATCGCGGTTATTTCAACCTGACTACTGGCGTAAGTAAATGACAGATTGCCAAGATGAAATAGCTGGACAAACTGTAATTGCTTAGCTCCTTTTAGTGTTCAGGAATTCAGTAGAGAAAAAGAGCCACCAATACTGCTAGGTTCTTAGGGCAACTTTTTATTTTTCTATCCGAGTAAAAAACTAAAAAAACTTCTCGCTCTTCATTTTTAGCCATCTTCTAGACAAACCCCAATAACTCAACAAGGGAGGTTGAAGTGCGTTCTCAAACGCAAGTATCACCTGATTCCTCCACTGAGTTTCATCTCACTCTTGGCGGTGGCGGTTCGCGTGCGACTCTTGCAGTCACAGGCGGCATCGCTGCATTCCACAAGTGCGGATGGACCAACTGGAAATCAATCACTGTGACGAGTGGTGGCTCAGTTCCTGGCACATTCTTTGCCGGACATGACAATGTCAAAAACATTGTTCGCCTCGCTCTGCACACTGACTTCTCTCAAATGGTTACACCCAAAGTCGGCAAACTGAAATTGATCTGGGCGATGCTTAACAAGTATCGCTACGAGATTCAGCGCCCGCTTGAAGGTGTTCTCTCACCTGAGTTGCTGAAGCAATTCGTCAATGCAGGTGTTCCTACTTGGCCGCAGAACCTGATTATCACAGGCACTGACCAGGACAATCAGGAACTTCTGCTCACTCATGCAGGTGTTTTTCGCAGCCCAGCAGGTGCTCGCCTTGTCGAAACGATTTCGGACAAGCCGATCGACCTGGGCACCGCGGTCTCCATATCGTGCGCTATACCTGGTATCATCGATGGTACCAGAGCTTATGGCGAAAACATGTTTGATGGTGGTCTTGGTGTTGAGGGACAATGTCCCATCACCCCGCCCCAGAAGCTGTTCGGCGCCAAGCCCGAGCGTATCATCGCCTTCGACGTTGGCGAAGACCACATGAAGAAAGACCGTCTGGTCCGCGTCCTGTGGTATCTTACCTGCCGCGGCGCACGTTGCGGTCCGCTCGAAGGTTACCACCCCACCGAAGAGGATGATGGCATCATTCTCATCGCTCCCAAAATCACTGGCTTCAATGGTCTCAAGTTCATCTTGAACAGCATGGAGAAGTGGGGTGCGATCGTGTGCGGTTACCATGCCACCATCGAGCGGTTGGAAAAGGCCGAGCTCATCTCACGCGAAACTCATCGCGAAGCCTTTGAAATCAAAGACGAACTCGAAGACCTTGTGCGTCGTGTGCATAACCAGAAGCACTGCGCCAAGCGAATCGAGCGACTCTTTCGAAATCATGGCATGTATTGAGGAGCGAGCTATGTGCCGACCTAATCTAACTCTCGCCCAGCGGCTCGTGAAGCGTGTTTTGGCACCTTTCGCCAGACCATTCACGAGCATGCCGGGACAAAGCTTTGCAGGCGAACCCAAGCCCTTGAGCCGCGATCAATTGCTGCTCAAGGACCGCCTTCGCCTGCATGTCGAAAAAATCGCCGTACAAATCGGTGAGCGTAGTCCGAAATTTCCCCAGCGAATTGAGTTCTGCGAAAATTACATCGCGGCTCAATTCGCTCTTGCAGGACTATCTGTTTCGTCGCAAGCTTTCCAGTTTGCCGGCTTGACCATGCACAACATCATCGCCGAAATTAAAGGCTCCGCCTACAACGGCGAAGTAATAGTCATCGGCGCGCACTACGATTCAATTGGTCCTGGTGCAAACGACAACACATCTGGTGTGAGCGCTCTTATTGAGCTTGCACGTTATTTCGCCAAGCTGCCGTATAAGAATCGTCCCAAGCGGACCATTCGCTTTGTCGCTTTTGCAAACGAGGAAGACTCAGGCGAAGCATGGCAAAACATGGGCAGTTATCATTACGCCAAGCTATGCAAAGCACGCCGCGAAAATATCGTCGGCATGATCTCGCTCGAGATGCTGGGCTGTTTTTTGCACGAGCACGGCTCACAAAAATATCCTTTTCCTTTCAACTTGTTCTATCCGGACAAGGGCAATTTCATCGGCTTTGTCGCAAACAGAGCTTCGCTTGCATTCGTCAAGGATGTAATTGGCAAGTTTCGCCAAGTGGCTCAATTCCCTTCTGAAGGCGTTGCCGCTCCAGAAATTTTCGCCGACATTTCTCGCTCCGACCACTGGTCGTTCTGGCAGTTTGGCTATCCGGCACTGATGGTGACTGATACGTCCAATTTCCGTTTCCAGCATTTGCATCTGGATTCAGATACGCCAGACAAAATTGATTTCGATTCGATGACTAGAATTGTCGATGCGATGGTAGAAGTGGTGGCGCATCTTGCACAATCTGCAAAATAGGTGCGCTGCCGCTTTTCACCATGGATGGCACCAGGAAAAAAGAAATTGAACCGTTATCGGTTTAACTTTTTTCCTGGTGTTTGGGGTTCCCCCCGTTTGGTAGACAGCAGTCTAGAGTGAAGTCGCTCTAGGCTGCTTTTTTACCTTTTTGTACTTTTTCCTCTGGTGTAATGTACCCAAGCGTCGAATGAAGCCTGCGTTTGT
>JACCDT011285509.1_pt1 | contig 18445 bp, 14 predicted proteins | sample 7446291 | NCBI WGS metagenome assembly JACCDT01 (sample SAMN15323446, study PRJNA562643) | freshwater metagenome | isolation source: river surface water | place: USA:Blue River Watershed | collected 2017-08-17 | reverse complement strand
CATCCTCGTCGGGCAGGTTCAGGTCGATCACATACACATCAGGCACAAAACCACCACCCATGTCGTCAATGTCTTCGGCCATGGCCACACCACGCACGTAGTGCCCCTGCTGCTGCAAGAAAGCCAGCGTGGCTTCGCGCAATGCATCGTTGTCCTCGACCACCAGGATTTTCAGGGCGACGTCATGCATGGGAATGGGTTGGAGTTCGTTGGCTGTTTGGGTGATCTTGACGTTTTAGGCGCCAAACTTCCAACAATAACTAACGACGCGACCGGGTTACAGGCTGCTGCGGCAGCCAGACGCTGAAAACAGCCTCTCCCTCCTGCGCCTCGTAATCGATGCTGCCCTGCATCAGGTCCAGCAAACCCTTGACCAGAAACAGGCCCAGCCCGGAACCCGACAGGCGGCGTGCGCGTGGGCTGCGGTAATACTTTTCAAACAGACGATGGGCATCGGGCAAGCCTGCAGGGCCTGTTGTGTTGCGCACTTGCCAGAGCCAGCCGGGCTGGCCGTTGCGCATCGACGGCGCCAGTGTGAGCTGGATGCGGCGCTCGGCTGTCCCGTATTTGCAGGCGTTGTCCAGCAGATTGCCCAGCACGATGGACAGCATCTGCGCATCCGTCTGCAGCCCTTCGGAGCTTTCGGGGGCCTGCAGGTCCACCCGCTCCGGCGCGCGGCAACTGCGAATGCACGCCCGGGTGATTTCCTGCGGATCGACCACTTGCCAGTCCGGCTGCAGCCCCTGGTCGGCCAGCTGCCCGGTATGCACACAGCGCTCGATCACCTGGTTCATGTCGGCGATGGCCCGTTCCATGGCCTCGGGTTTGAGCTGGCTCGCCTCCATCCACATGCGCAAGGTGGCCAATGGGGTCTTCATCTCGTGCGCCAACATGGCAAAGAGCTGGCTTTGTTCTTCGCGGTGGCGCTTTTCGTCTTCGGCATGCTGCTGGCTGCGTTGCAGCGCCAGTGCCGTCTGCATCTGCTCCTGGCGCATGGTGCGGGCGCGGATCTGCAGCATGACGAACATCACCAGGCCATCCATCACGGTGTGGGCCAGGGTCCCAAAAAGCACAATTGGCCGTGGCGCAAACCAGCCGAGGTGCATCATGATGGGCAAAGTGCTGAGTGTTGAGTACACCACCAGGTAAACCATGAACACCGGCAGAGGAATACCCTGCTTCGTCCGTTTGGGGATCGCAGTGGCCAGTGCGAGCAGGAGAAGTGCAAAGCAGACCAGAGCACCGGTGTTGGCCATGCGCAGCATCAGGTGAGTTTGTATTGACCACTGCAGTGCAGGTAACAAGGCGATCAAAAATGCCGTAAGGCGACAAGCCCGCAAGACCCAGCGCGAGGGCCGGTAGCCCTCAATGAGCAGACTGAGAAACCAGGTCGTCACACTGATCACCCAGATGAAAATGCTGGACGCGATGGTGGTCAATACACCCTCATGCAGCATCGGACCGATGACGATGCGCGCAAAGCCCAGGACAAAGAAAGCGAATATGGTCGCGAAAACTTGCTTGATGGCAAATGCCAGGATCACCTTTTCGCGCGAGATCCACCACTGCGCCAGCGCCCAAACTGTAAAGATGGCTGACGCAGCCGTTACAAAGCCCACCAACCATTCCTGCAGCCGGTTTTTTTGCTGAGCGTGACCGTAGGGCAGCACCTCCACATGTAAAGTGCGCACACTGGTACTGCGGATTTGCAGATACACCGACCTGGCATGGTCAATCGCCGGGATCGGCAGCGAGAAATTGATGGAGGCCAGATCGTCACCGCCAGGAGGCAGCGCATCCCCGGTGCGAAGCACCAAGCCGGAAGCTGGATCATGCAGCGTCACATAGTCCAGATAAGACGGGCGCACCCTGACCACCCAAGGTGTTCGCCCCCCTTTTTCAGCTGCTTGCAGCTGCAGCCGTACCCAGACCGTTTCTGTGCCGAAACCCCAGGATTTCCATTCAGGCAAGGGCTGCCAGTCGGTGGTTTTTACGGCGTCCTGCAGTGTCTCTTGCCCCGTGTGATCCATCCGCCACTGGGCTGATTCCACCAGAGAGGACTGTGGCGGCGCAGAGCCCGGTGCGCAAGCAGTCAGCCACAGCGATGCGCAAAGCAGCAGCAAGAGACGGAAGACAGAGAGGAACATTGGCGTGGCTTGTAGAGAAGAGGAGAGGCCAGAGACACTGTGTGTATTCTGCGTCGGTTAGATCTGGTTGGTTTTAAGGATTGCTTGTCTCTAGATTGTCGAATTAAGCAATTTTGTCTGCTTTATTAATTCGATCTGGAGCGTTGCCTTGAACAACATCTGCAAAGTGGTCTGGAGCCACGTCCACCAACAGTTTGTGGTGGTGTCCGAAATCGCCTCGTCGCTGGGCAAAGCCAAAAGCACCCGCGCTGTCTCTGCGTCTGTGGCGCGGGGCGCAAGTGGCATTCAAGCGAGCATTCGCACGCTTTGCATGGCAGTGGCCTGTGCCGTGCTGGCGCCTGCGGCTTGGGCTCAGGCGGCGGCATTGCCTGCGGGGGGGCAAGTGGTGGCGGGTCAGGGCAGTGTTCACACGCAGGGCTCGGTCATGACGGTCAATCAGGCCACCCAGCGCATGGCGCTGGATTGGCAGAGTTTCAACATTGGCGCTGGCCAGACGGTGAACTTTGTGCAGCCCAACGCGCAGGCCACAGCGCTCAACCGCGTGCTGGGCAGTGATGTGTCCACCATTCAGGGCCAGATCCATGCGAATGGTCGTGTGTACCTGCTCAACCCCAATGGCATCCTGTTCACGCCCAGTGCGCAGGTCAACGTGGGTGGCCTGGTGGCATCCACGCTGGGTATGAGCACCGCCGACTTCATGGCCGGCAATGATCGGCTGGCAGGCGACAGCACCAGCGCCGTGACCAACCAGGGCCAGATTCGCACCGCGCAGGGCGGTACCGTGGCGCTGGTGGCGGCCAGGGTGACCAACGTGGGTGAAATTTCTGCACCCTCTGGATCGGCGTTGCTTGCCGCCGGTCGCAAGGTGCGGCTGGACCTGGGTGGCCCCGCGCAAATTGAGGTGGAAGAGGGCGCCCTCAATGCCCTGATCGAGCAAAGCGGCAGCATCCGCGCGGCCGACGGCATGGTTTACCTGACGGCCAAAGCTGCCTCGCAGCTCAGTGGCAGTGCCATCAACCAGAGCGGCCTGATCGAAGCCGGCAGCATTGACGCCAAAGGCGGTCTGGTGGTGCTGGAGGCAGACCACATCCGTTTGGGTAGTGGCAGCCGCATCGACGCCACTGGCGCCAAAGGCGGCGGCACTGTGCTTGTCGGCGGCGATTGGCAAGGCAGCGGCAGCCTGCGGCAGGCCACCACAGTGATGATGGAGTCCGGCAGTGTGATCGATGCCAGCGCCACAGATAACGGCAACGGCGGCAAAGTGGTGCTGTGGAGTGATGTGCACAACGCCAATTCGGTGACCACCGCCAGCGGGGCCATTTACGCCAAGGGCGGCAGCCAGGGGGGCGACGGCGGACGGATCGAGACTTCAGGGGCCAAGCTGAACACCGCAGCCATTCAAGTGGACGCCAGCGCCCAAGTGAGTCAAGGCAAAGCAGGTCTTTGGTTGATCGACCCTTACGACTACGTGATTGACAGCACAGCTGCTACCAACATCGTGAATGCGTTGAACGCTGGTGCGAGCGGGACCAGTGTTGAAGTCACTACCCAAGCCGATGCTGCGAATTACGGCAGTACCGGTTCAGCTGCGGGCAACATCACGGTCAGCAGCGCGATCAATGCCACCAGTGCGGCCGACTTATCTTTGACTGCCGATGGCACCGTCACGCTGAACGCGCCTGTCTCAGTGGGTGGCAATGTCTCCATCACCACCACAGGACTGTCAGGCACGGGCGGTATTGCCTTGGGTTCTGGCAAGTCTTTGACGGTCAACCAGTCTGGGAACAGTACGTACAGCGGTGTCATATCGGGAACAGATGCCTCCTTGGTCAAACAAGGTACAGGTGCGCTGACCTTGTCGGCCGATCACACCTACACCGGCAGTACAACCATTTCGGCTGGAACTTTGCAAGTGGGTAACGGCGGAGCCACAGGCTCTTTGGCCACTTCCAATGTGGTCAACAACGGCAATCTGGTTTTTTACACGGGGTCCGACAAAGCGATTCCTTATGTGATCAGTGGCACGGGCAGCGTAGAGGTTAAAGGCGGCGAGTACACGATATTCAACAATTACTTGACCACCGGCAATCAAACCATTGCCACAGGCACCACCGTTTTAGATGTGCTTGAAAGAATTGCAGGCGGTCAACAAGGCGGTCTGTATATCAATTGTGTGGCTGGCACTTGCGGAACAATTCCTGCAGGGGCTTACAACAAAAAATACGATGCATCCACAAACACTGCCACATTTCAGATTCAGACCTATTTCTATGGTGGTCCGACCAATCAATTCACGAAGGTGGTCTTCGTGAAGTTATCGGCATCGGGCAGCAATGTGGTTGTTTCTTCGTATGGCGGAAGAGTCGTAGGTGGGCTAGCCAGAAATGCCGTCTACAAAGTTGGTAACCATCTGGGGACAGATTTTTCAGATTTATCTGTGACAGGTGTCAATGATTTTGGCTTGGCCACGTCAATTGACGGCCCTGGATACGGCGTTGCCCAGCTGTACGCCAGCACGAAAACCCAGTTCACCGCTGCAAATACCTACACAGGACAAACCACCATCAGCAATACGGTGACAGCATCAACAAGTTACGGTCTGAACGGTGGCGCTACCGCCTCGTATTCCAGGATGACCTCAGGCATTCTTGAGTTGGTCGGCGCCGGTTCAATTTCCGATACGTCTGCTGTCGTGAACAATGGCGTATTGATTTTTAACCGCAGCGATGATGTTGCGTTCAATAAGGACATCTCAGGCACTGGCAACGTCGTTAAAAACAACACCAATACCGTCACTTATACCGGTGCCGGAACTTACACCGGCATCACTTACGTCAATGACGGCACCTTTTCGGTGGGCAGTGGCAGCACCGACGGCAGCTTGACCAGCAATATCAACAACAAAGCGAACGTCACATTCAACCGAAGCAATGATTTTGTTTACGCAGGCATTGTTTCTGGCACAGGTACCCTGACCAAAGAAGGAGCGGGTAATCTCACCCTGACGGCCAACCAAACCTACACTGGCGCGACCACCATCACCGCGGGTCAGTTGGTCTTGTCCAACAATGCGCCTACCAAAGGCACCAGCAGTTTTGCTGGCCCAGGGCAATTGGTCGTACAGCCTTCGGGGGATGATTTCGCGGCAGACTTTTCAACCAGTGGCTGGACATTTGATTCGATGCTGGGTGGCTTGACCATCGGCAAGAGCGCGAGCGGTGCCGATGGAACTGCGGATAAAAACGTGACTGTGAACAGCGCCATCAACATCGCTGGCCCCGTCAGCCTTTATGGGGGCAATGTGGCCATCAATGCTGCTTTGACAGCCAGCAGTGTCACGCTCAAAGGCTCGGGCGCAGTGTCACAAACCGGAGCCATCACCGCCAATGATTTACTGCTGTTGGGTGGAAACGTCACTCTTGATCACGCCAGCAACAATGTGAGCACACTGGCGGCCAGCGGTGTTGGAAGTGTCAAATACTGGGACAGCAATGCCTTAACGATTGGAACTGTTTCTGGTAGGGATGGAATCACTGCGACAGGCGCAGTGGATGTGCAGACACTCAGCGGTAACCTTACCGTGGCCAAAGACGTTGTCACAACCGATGTCACCAGCGGCGCTGTGATCCTGAATGCCAGCAAATCAACCAACATCGCATCGGCGGCGCCATCAGTGGGTGCGGACACAGCAGGTGACATCCTCATTGGCGATGATGTATTGATCACCACTGGTACCAATGGCCGTGTGTTGCTTTACACGGGCAGCATAGACAACAGCACAGGCGTGGCCAGTGCGGCGGACAGCGGAAATCTGCGCTATGGCAGTGACGAAACGACGACCCGTTTCAATACCTCGACGGCTTCGCTGGGATCTTCCGGTACCTTTGCCATCTACAGGGAAAGACCCAGCCTGGGTGGCACCTACGTGTATGGCGAGAGCCTGCCTCAAGGCATGCAGGTGACTAACCCGGTCATGACGGGCAACTACCTCAATGCGGGCAGCTACACCATGGCTTCGGGCGGTAACTCGAACCTGGCTGACCTGGGCTATTCCTCTGGTGTGACGGTGACCGCACGTCCGATTACCATCACAGCCAACAGTGGGAAAACCAAGGTTTACGGGGAAAGCGACCCGGTGCTGACCTACACCACGGAAGCCAATGGCACGGGCCGGGGGCTGATGGACGGTGACGTCTTTACAGGCGCACTTTCGCGGGCTGCCGGTGAGAGCGTTGGTAACAACTACGCCATCATGCAGGGTACGCTGGCCAATGGCAATTACACGATCACCTTCAACGGTGCCAACTTTGCAATCACGCCTCGCCCGATCAATATCACTGTCGACAGCGGACAGAGCAAGGTGTACGGCAACGCAGATCCCGCGCTGACCTATACCCTGGAAGCCAACAGCGCAGGCAGAGGATTGGTCAATGGTGACACCTTCTCCGGTGTGCTGGCACGTGCTACTGGTGCCAACGTGGGTAACAGTTACGCCATCACGCAGGGCACGCTCGCCAACAGCAACTACATCATCAATTTTTCGGGTGGAAACTTTGCAGTGACTCCGCGCCCGATTACGGTAACCATCGATGCCAAGAGTAAGACCTATGGCGACAGCGATCCAACGCTGTCTTACAGCATCAGTGGCGGCAACCTGATCGGCAGCGATGTGCTCACCCTCTCGAGGGTCAGTGGTGAGAACGCGGGCAACTACGCCATCACAGCGGCCAACAGCAACTATGCGGTCACCGCCAACAGCGCGAATCTGACGATTGGGCCTCGTGCGCTTGGTGTATTGATTGACAGCAAGAACAAGCGCAGCGGTGATTCCGATCCGGCATGGACGTACCAGCTCCTGAATGGCAGCCTGCTGTCCGGCGATGAGCTCACGCTTTCTCGCCTTGCAGGCGAAGCCCCCGGCAAGTATCTGATTTCGGCCGCCAACCCCAACTACCAGATCAGCGCTGACGATGCTTACCTCACCGTTGCCAACCGCATCGAGTCACCCACCTTGGTCAATGGTCTGCTGACCGTGGCGCCTGTGCAGCCAGCGGCCCAGGCCACCAGCTCAGCCGCGCTGTCGGCTCCTCAGGCGATCGTCAACCCGGTGGCACCTCTGGCCAGTGCCAATGCCTCCGCGCAGGTCTCCAGCGGTTTGATGATGATTCCTGTAGGTGCAGACCAAGCCAAAGTGCTTGAAGCAGCCGCCATGCCCTCGGCAGATAAGTCCGAGGGCAGCGCCAAGCCCGCAACGGCAGGCTGGTTGCAGTCGGCGCAGGCGCTGGGCTATACCGGCGTGCTGGTGGTGGAGGGGGGCGTTCGCCTGCCTGACAGTGTGCGCTGAACGTAAAAGGAATTCCAATGAAAAACACGATGCAATTGACTCTTCTGGTGGCAGGCCTGCAGGTGGCGGGTTTGACCACATCCTTTTCGGTCTTCGCGCAAGTCGCACCAGATGCAGGCAGCAGCCTGGAGCTGCTGCGCAGACAGCCTCAGCCATTGCCGCTGGGCCCAGCCCTGACGGTGCCCGAGCGCGAGATGGCCAGGGCCTTGAGCGGCCAGGCGGTGCAGGTTCGCTCCGTCGTCCTTCAGGGCAACACCCGCCTGAACACCGAGTCGGTGCTGGAGGCGGTGGGGGCCAGCCAGGCCATCGCGCAGCCACTGAACATTGACGGCTTGCGCGCCCTGGCCGATCAGGTGACAGCACATTACCGCGAACAGGGTTACCCGTTTGCGAGGGCTTTGGTGCCAGTGCAAGACCTCAAGGACGGTCAATTGGTGATCCAGGTTCTCGAAGGGCGATACGGCAAGGTTCTGGCCAAGTCGGTCGATGTCCCGCTGGCCGAAACCGCGCAGGGCTTTTTGGGCTCACTGGTGACCGGTGAGGTCATCGCCTCGCCGGCGCTGGAGCGCGCCACTTTGCTGATCAATGATTTGCCAGGTGTGGGTGTGGTGCCGGTCATGAAGCCGGGTGCGCAGACAGGTGCTGGCGATCTGGACGTTTTGGTCGAGCAGGTTCAAACGAGCACGGCGAGTGTCAGCTTGGACAACCACGGCAGCCGCTACACCGGCCCTTACCGCTTGCAGTTCAATGGTGCCATCAACCGCGCGTTCACTGTGGGTGACCAGCTGAGCCTGACCGGTATCGCACCGTTACAGGGTCTGTGGGTTGGCAGCGTCAATTACGGGTTGCCTTTGGGCAGCGATGGCTTGCGTGCGCAAGTGGGTGTGAGCCGTCTGCACTACAAGCTGCGGGAAGATTTCGAAGGTTTCAACGGGCAGGCGGATGTGCGCAGCTTCACGCTGAGCTACCCACTGATCCGCAGCCGTGCCCTGAACCTGTCTGCCGCGCTGGCCTACCAGAACAAGGAGCTCAAGGATGTGAGCACCTTCCAGACGGTGAACAAGAAGGCAGAAGTGACGCCCCTGACACTGTCGTTTGACCAGCGAGATGCCCTGCTCGGGGGTGGGCTGAGCTATGGCGCTTTGTCGGCCGTGTCTGGCAAGGTGAATGCGGGTGCTGGCGCTCAGACGTTTACCAAGTGGACGCTCGATGCCGCCCGCATACAACAGTTGGGCGAGGGCTGGAGCTTGTATGGACGCTGGTTCCAGCAGCACACATCAGACAATCTGGACAGTTCCGAGAAAGCCCTGCTGGGTGGTGCCACTGGCGTTCGTGCTTACCCCTCCGGTGAAGCTGCCGGTGACAAGGCACGCTTGCTGCAGGCCGAGTTGCGTTATAGCACTGGTGTCTGGTCGCCATTTGTGTTTTACGACTACGGCAGGGTCAAGGTCGACGCACGCCCCGATCTGGTGAGCTTGTCGAGCGCAGACAAAACCCGCTCGGGTGCCGGCTTTGGTTTGCGCTACCATGACGGAGTAATCAGTTGGAATGCGACTGTGGCCTGGCGCATTCAGGGGGGTGTGCCTGAGGCCGATGCCAAAACCGCTGGGAGTCCCAGGGTATGGCTGGAGGCACGCCACACGTTTTGAGTTTCAAAGCGCTTCCGGCGTCATATCACATCCTACTCGTCAGCTGGCTTGGATGAAGCCTAATGAATGGCTTGATCAAGCCAGTTAGGCGGTGTGGCTAGATTGCTTAGCCAAAACGGTCAATGGTTTACCCATGGAATATCGGCTTTTAGCCAAACCAAGACTCTACGTCGCCCAACTCACGACGGCTTGGGAGGAGGTGCCTGTGGTGCGAGGTCGGGATGACCAACAGGGTTTTATTTATTGGGCCGTATCAGCTTCGCAGCCAGGCTCATTTTTCTCCGCCAGCCACTCATGCCGCGCCTGTCTAAGAAAGTTCAGCAACGGTGCTTCAGCGAAAAGAAAGCAGTCGCTTGATGCGATTGAGAAAGCCGTGCAGTCGGCCCTGAAAGGTGTCCCTGACACTCCCAGGATCGAAGTATTCGCCGAGCCCGGTGCCGTGGGGATTGCGGTCCCGCTTGGCGTAAGTCCAATGGGGTGTACTTTCCCAAATGGACGAAAACTTCTTATTGCCGATGGCCTCGGGTTGCTTCTTTGTGTTCATGAGAGGCCCTTTCATAGGGTATTTTTAGGGCGTCTTGAATGATCGCATCTTTCATCATGGCTACCCAATCCTCTTCGCTCATGGGTTCTGGTACTACCAAAATAGAGCCAGTCATACCTTCTAGCCGAGCACGCTCAATGGCTTTGTCTGGTGTCTCGTGCCGCCCAAACCTCACGACACCACAGGTGGGTTGGCCACCCGTGCGGCCACGCTCGATTGCCAGCAGGCGCATCTCAAGTTTTCTCAGGTTATTACCCATGTAACCCCTCTCGGGTTGTGTGCGTGGCTTCCAGTGCTTCGATGCGGGTAATCAGTTCGTCAATTTCAGCCACACGGGCCAGAGCGCCAATTGCCCCTATCAGTGATGCGCCCTGGCTGGGGGCCAGCTCGCCGGTAGCGACCGCTGTCAGCACGGCTCTGGCCTGGTTAGTCAGGGTTCCGTCTGGCAGGGTCAGCGCCTGGGCGGGTTCGACTGCTCGCAACGGTGCAACGGTCCGCTCCAGCAGCAGGCGGGCGGCGCCAACGTCTCCCTCCAGGGCCTTGACCACAAGTGCCTTCAGCAGCTCAGGCACATGCGCCGCGATGGCAGCGCGCATCTCGGCCACCTTTCCAGTACCGGCGGGCCTCCCCTTCGGGTTACCACTCTCTCCGGCTTTCCAGCGGCCGGGCCGCTTCTTCTTGGCGGGTGCAGTCATTTGTATCCTTCCTGTTAAATCAAGGCCGCCTGGTCGGTCTTTTCGGCGCCCTTACCCTGCTTCGGTTCCGGCTTCGTTGCTGGCGCTGGCGTCGGCGCATCGGCAGGCTGGCCATCCTCGTCAGGCAGGTCCGCGCAGAACTCGTCGGCCATTTCCGTCAGGGCCGTGACTTTCACCAGCTCGAAACTCAGGTCCGCGTGCTTGTGGTCGGAGTAGTGCTTGATGTAGTCGCACAGAAGGTCGATGTGAAAGGCGAGGTTGCGCAGCCGGCGCGCTAGGGTCTTTACGGGTTGAGAAATCATCCAGCCGGCCGGCTCCATTCCGGCGAAGCGCTCAGCAAAGTAGCGCAGTTGCAGCGGGTGAATCAGGACCGTGCTCTCATGCATGTCGTCTTGTTGGGTCAGCATCACGGCATTGCCATACTCGTCGTTTATGAGTTCGGCGGTCACGTGGTGGAAGATTTCTTTGGTCATCTTGGTTCTCTCGATGCATTCAAGTTGGCGTGGGTTCAAGCAGGTTGGAAAAAAATCCGGCCGGGATTTCCCTCAGTCGCTTGTAGTTGCCTTGTCCTTGTGCACCCGCTTTCTGCTCAATGAACTGGTAAAGATATATAGGAGTGCTATACGGTGCCCTATGGGGCTCCTTCCCTGGCAAGTCTGAAAACATCGCTGAAACCCGCATGGTTGATGGACTTTTTACGATTTCAGCCATGTTCATGGGATGCCCTGGTCGCTCTTCCCATGGTTCACTGTGTGCCCTGGTTTTGGCCTGGACCAGTTCACGTGGTGCCACGGTGACTGGCACGACGTGCCCTAGGCTTTTAAATTTCTCGGGACTGCTTTTCGCAGCGGCTTCTGCGGCTGCAATCAGTTCTTTGCCTTTCTGCACGCTGCTGACGCGCTTCCAGTCGTTGGTCGCGGGCATTGCTTCCAGGTGCTTGGCCGGTATCTCATAGCACTCACGGTCTGTCAGGCGGTATAGGCTGGGCAGCCGCTGTCCGCCTTTGTTGCATCCACCTTTCCTAGCCAAGGCAACCAGCCCAACAGCACACAAAGCACGAAGACTTCGTGCCAAGGTCTTGGGATGACTTATGCCGCAATTTTTTGCGCGACTAAGTGGCAAGCTCAGGTCGCCATTGTTGTAGCCTTTGTGCGCACGCAGAAGGGCTAGGTATGCCAGCACGTCATGGGGGGATAGGGCTGCGAATGCAGGGCTGTCATAAACATCCGCGTACACACGCAGGCTGTGGCCTCGTGGGTCACGTTGTGGTTTGGTCTTGGACATGTCCTAGCCCTCAGACGTCAAACAGATAGGAGGAGACCAGTACCGCAAAGCCTTTTTGCTTCAGGCGATAACGGCCAGGATTGCAGGGCTTGCCATCACGGTCGATACGTTTGACCTTCTGCATGTCAATTTTGACGCCCTTGCGACGCAATGCGCTGATGATGGCCGGGCCGTTGGATGCACCAGCAATTCTGTCGATGTCTTCGCGCCACGTCCAACGCTCGCCGGCCAGGAACAGAGTTCGAGCAACGCGCAATTGTCGTGGGCAGAGTTTCAGGGGCTTGCACTCCACATGGTGTGCACGGGTCGTGTTCGCTGCACGGGGCGCGGCTTTTTTGTCCATCACGCCACTCCCAGAACTCGCTTGATGCCAGCCACAGGCCATCCGAGGCGGCCATTGATGCGTACCGGTCGCAGGCCATCTGGAAAAGTTTCGGCACAGGCCCAGCCCCGTAACGTCTGTGGGCGCCTCAGAAGGTAATGCGCAGCTTGTTCGGTTGTAACAGTTGGGCGTGTAACCGATTCAAGCGGGGGGAATTGATATGGCCTAGAAGCACCCGAACGGGCTTCAGGGCGGTGCAGTTTCTCTGTTTGCATTCTTCACCTTTCCGACACGTCGATTTGTGTCGTGTGGTGAATTGCAAAAGCACGGGAGCAAACGGGAGAAACCGGGTACGCCTTCCCGGTCGAATTTCATTGTACGGACAGGAGTAGCAGCGGGAGAAACCGGGAATTACTCATCTCGAGCCCAACCCAGAAAATGCCCCGGCCCGTTTTGCAACGAGCTCGTTTTCAGCGGCTTCTTTTAAGTCAGCACGTATGGTTTTTTCATCGCTTCGCTTGCGCTCTTCGTTTTTTTCGAGGGCTACTAGGGCGGATATGCCCTTGAATTGCCATTCCCCGTGCTTGTATGTCGCACTACCCCCCAGTGAGCGCAAACGAGCTAGGCGGCGTTCTGGATCAGCCGAGTCGGTCAAGTCTCCCGCCTGACCCAGGTAAAAGCTACGCAACGTGTCGGCGTCCTCGGCCTTGATGCGCAAGCCTCCGTGCTCGGACTGAACGCCACCTTGCAAAAAAGGCAAGACGCAGTCTTCTCGGTAGAGTTGAAAATCGCGTTGCTTCGTTTGTTCGATGATGTCGTGGATAAGCTCCAATACTTCCAATCCATGCTCGGCTGGGGTTGCATTTCTCTGCCGAGAGATTTCCCTTGCGACTTCTTTTGCCAGTGTGTCGAGGTTCACCAGACGTGCGTCGACTGGACGCATTCGCTGCTGGCTTGCGGCAGGCGCATCTTCAATCTGTTGGTGGTCTTGTTTGGAAATCATCGTATTACCCTCGTGTGCCTAAGTTGATGTGCCCCTACAGTCAGGACTAACTGGGGCACATCTGGCTCAGTAGATTTTCTTCAGTGCCCAACGTTGCTTATGCTTCTGCGGCAGCCTGGTACCCCGACTCCATGACAGCATCCAGGTTGGCGGCTGCTTCTTCTTGGGCGGTAAGTGCCTTGTTGAGGAAGGTGTAATAAATCTTGTGGCGTGCTACGTTCATGGCTTTCTATCATAGTACTTTGCAGAATACTTCTATGCAATTGCTGCCAACTTCACCGGGGCAGTCTGTTTCTGGAAGTCGATCCCAGCCTGTTCAAGAATCCATGCCTCAATGCGTTCATGGTGTAGGCGCAGCAGGTCCAGCGGCCGGCGCTTGTAATGCTTCTCGGCGGTGGCGCTGGGCTTGTGTCCTTGAATCTGCGCTACCACGCCCGCAGGGATTTCAAGCCACTCGGTCAGGCTGGCAAACGAGCGGCGCAGGCCGTGTAAGGTCAGGTCGTCGATTCCGGCCACCTTGCAGGCGCGGGTGTGTGGTGTGTTCGGCTTGGTGATGCGCCCGCTAACACTGGTCTCCAAAATGTCACCCAGCGGCGCGGCTGTGCCACGACGGGCGGCCTTGCGCTCCCGACGTCGATGGTTCGCTTCGTCTTGGGCCAGCAATCGGGTGCTGGAGAATACCCATTGATTCCGGCGGGGCAGTGTGGCCAGCAGTTGGGCCACATACGGGGTGAGGGGGATGACGCGCTCGCCTTCCACCTTGTCGCGGATGGTCAGGCCATTCCATTGGGTGTTCACGTCATCCCATTGCAGGTCCAATACTTCGCCAGGCCTCGCCCCAGTAAGGAGCATCACCTGCAGCGCGGCGGCAATAACCGGGTTCTGAATTTGGCATACGGCCGCAAACCAGGCAGGTAGCTGCTCGCGTGTGAGCACATCGTCCTTTACGCCTTGCTTGCCCAGCGCCTCGCGAGCTTTCTTGGTCTTTGCCGGATTGCGCTGGGGTAGCAGGTCAGTGTATTGCGGCTGTTCGGCACACCAGTTTAAGAACACGGTCAGCAGTCGCCAGGACAGCCGGGCTGATGATGGACGGTCTTTGCCTTCCTTGGAGGCCCATGCTTCGATGGTGGCACTGTTCAGGTCTTTCAGTGCCAGCGGCATCAGCGCCGCCAGCGGGCCTGGCTTGGTCAGCTTGTCGGTCATGCCCCGGCGCTTGGAAGGGCGTCCGCCAGGATCGGATTTCTCCTTGTGGCTGCGGTAATGGGCTTCACCCCAGTACGGCCGGCGCTCTTCCAAGTAGGACGTCCAGACATCCCCCACGGTGAGAGCGGCCAGCTTGGCGGCCTTGGCTTTGTCTTTTTCGCGCTGGCGCAGTTCCTCGGCCTGGGTCAGCGCCTCGCGTTTGAGTCCACGCGGGTCCTTGCCTTCATCAATCAGGCGCTGAAACTCGCGGGCCTTGGATTGTGCTTCGGGGATGCTCCAGGCGCTTGGGCTGCCGATGGTCAGCCGAATGGTCTTGTCCTGGTAGCGCCCCTGGAAGATGTACGACGGCGCGCCTGCCGGTGTGGTGCGCAGACCCAGTCCTGGCGCGGTCGAGTCCCACAAAAACGCCTGCGCCTTGCTGGCCGGGCACTTGAAACCCGCTACCCGTGTAGCCGTGAAAGCCATTTTTCCCATGCCAACCTCCTTGGATTACATCGTGCCGATGTAACGGCGGATGTAAGCAGAATTTCGATAAACAGACCAACGTTGATCAATGACTTGGCATCTGAAAAGTGATGTAAGTTATTGATTTATATTGATTGTATCAATGCCCTTCAACGCTGGCAAATGCGGAATTCATATGATTGTGATTCTGGTTGTCGTGGGTTCGAGTCCCATTAGCCACCCCAAATTCAAAAGCCCTTCCGAAACCGGAAGGGCTTTTTCGCTACTGGACTGAAAAGTCAGTTGACCATGACCAGCTTGCCCATGACGGCACGCGAGCCCATGCGGGTGTAGGCGGCCTTGAGTTCGTTCATGGGCATGGTTCGATCGATGACGGGCTTGATGCGGCCTTCTGCATACCAGCGGGCCAGTTCGGCCATCATGGTGGCATTGGCCTGTGGCTCACGGCGGGCGAAGTCACCCCAGAACACACCGACGAGTGACGCTCCCTTGAGCAGCGGCAGGTTCAGCGGCAGGGCGGGAATGGGACCACCGGCAAAGCCGATCACCAGATAGCGGCCGCGCCACGCGATGGAGCGGAAGGCCGGCTCGGCCAGTTCGCCGCCCACCGGGTCGTAGACCACGTCTGGGCCTTTGCCGTCGGTCAGTGTCTTGATGGCGTCGCGCAGGTTTTCGGTGCCGTAGTTGATCGTGGCATCGGCCCCCTGGGCCTTGCACAGATCGCACTTTTCGGCCGTCGATGCAGCAGCGATCACTTTGGCGCCCTGGGCTTTGGCGATCTGGATGGCGGCCGTGCCCACGCCACCTGCGGCACCCAGAATCAGCACCGTTTCGCCAGCTTTGAGCTGACCGCGATCGATCAACGCATGGTGGCTGGTGGCGTAGGTCATGATGAAGGCGGCGGCATCCACGGCTGGAAAACCGTCGGGCAGTGGCATGCACAGCTTGGCCGGGGCCAGGGTGTGGGTGCCGAAGCCGCCTGTGCCTGACAGACAGGCCACGGTCTGGCCGATCTGCAGGCCCTTGACACCTTCGCCCAGGGCGCGCACCGTACCGGCGTATTCCGAGCCCGGCACAAAGGGCAGGGGCGGCTTCATCTGGTATTTGTTCTGGACGATCAGCAGGTCCGGAAAGTTCAGACTGGCGGCCTGGATCTCGATCAGCACTTCGCCTGCGCCGGGTTGTGGGGTCGGCAGTTCTTTCCAGGTCAGGGCATCAACGCCAATGGGGTTTTCGCAAAGCCAGGCGTGCATGGGTTCTCCTCTTGTGTTTTGATGGCTGATCTTAGGCAGCGCAAATGGTTACCGCTTGTCTCGGGAGCGACGGGGTGTTTACCCGGCCAGGCGGCTGCCGCAGACCTACAATCCCAGCTCACCTGTACACCTTATGCGAATACTTCTTTCCAACGACGATGGTTACCGCGCCGAAGGCCTGCAGGCGCTGCATGCGGCCTTGCGCACAGTGGCAGATGTGGAGGTGGTGGCCCCCGAGCACAACAACAGCGCCAAATCGAACGCGCTGACCCTCAACGCGCCCCTGTATGTGCACGAGGCCGCGCCTGGTGTCCGCTATGTCAATGGCACTCCTGCCGATTGCGTGCACATTGCGCTGACGGGTTTGCTGGGTTACCGCCCTGATCTGGTGGTGTCCGGCATCAACAATGGCGCCAACATGGGCGACGACACGCTGTACTCTGGCACTGTGGGTGCGGCCATGGAGGGCTACCTGTTTGGCATCCCGGCCATGGCGATTTCTCTGGTTGAAAAAGGGTGGGCGCACATCGATGATGCAGCCCTCAAGGCCCGGGATCTTGTGGTGCATCTTCAGCAGCAATCGCTTGTGGGCACCCGGCCCTGGCTGCTCAATGTCAACATCCCCAACATGCCTTATGCGCAGATGGGCTGCCTCAAGATGTGCCGGCTGGGTCGCAGGCATGCGGCAGAACCGGTGATCACCCAGATCAGCCCGCGCGGAGAGACCATGTACTGGATCGGCAACGCTGGACCGGCCATGGACGATGCCGAGGGCACCGACTTCCATGCGACCGGCCATGGCCATATTGCCGTGACGCCCCTCAAGGTGGACCTGACTGAGCACGAGCATCTGGGCTACTGGGCGCAGGGCCTGTCCAAGATGAAAGTCCCGGAGGCCAGTGCATGAGCCAACGCCCTGGGTTCCCGGTCAAACTCGACACATCTGGGGCCGCAGGCAAGACTGCGCGTCCAGCGGTGCCTGCGGGTCGGATCAGCCCGGCCCCCGTCAAGGTGGCCGCCCCCGTGGGCGTCGGACTCGATTCCGGTGCAGTGCGTGCGCGCATGGTGCGCAAGCTGGCGGAGCAGGGTGTGCACGACACCGCCGTACTGGAAGCGATGGGGCGGGTCGAGCGGCACCGCTTTGTCGAAACTGCGCTGGTGAACCAGGCTTATGAAGACACCAGCCTGCCGATTGGCCTGGGGCAGACGATTTCCAAGCCCAATGTGGTGGCCCGCATGATCGAACTGCTGCGCGAAGGGGTGCAGGGCAAGCTGGGACGCGTGCTGGAGATCGGCACGGGCTGCGGCTACCAGGCGGCCGTGCTCAGCCATGTGGCCAGCGAGGTCTACAGCATTGAGCGCCTCAAGGGCCTGCATGAAAAGGCGCGCGAGAACCTGCGGCCATTTCGGCTGCATAACGTCCACCTGATTTTTGGCGATGGCATGCTGGGCTACCCCAAGGGGGCACCCTATGCCGGCATCATTTCGGCAGCCGGTGGCGATAACGTGCCCGAAGCCTGGCTGCAGCAGCTGGCAGAAGGCGGCCGGCTGGTGGCACCCACCATCACCCCTGCAGGCCATCAGGCCCTGGTGGTGATGCGCAAAACCGCAAGCGGCATCGAGCGTCAGGTGCTCGAAGCGGTTCATTTCGTCCCTCTAAAATCCGGTGTTGCCTGAAGGCTTACAAAGATGAAAACCCGATTTGCACGCATTTCCGAATGGACACTGTCATTGATGGTGCTGGCTGCTCTGGCGGCCTGCAGTTCTTCGCCTCGCCAGCCGGCGCCGGTGGAAGACCGCATGGGCGCCCGCTCGGCCTCGGGCGAGGTGAAGCTCCTGCCCGGCGCTGAGAACGCCGGCAAACCGGGTTATTACACTGTGCAAAAGGGCGATACTTTGACCCGCATCGGTCTGGACAATGGTCAGGCCTGGCGCGATCTGGCCCGTTGGAACAACCTCAGCAATCCCGATGTGATCGAGGTCGGTCAGGTGCTGCGTGTGGCACCTCCCGGTGCAGCGGTGGAAACCAGCGGCGTGGTGGTGCGACCCGTGACATCGTCAGCGGCATCGCCCGCCAATGGGGCAGCCAGTGCGGCCAAATCGCCAGCATCTTCGCCCAATGCCAGCACCACCGCTGCTGCGGCGGAAGACTTCAGCTTTGCCTGGCCCGCCAACGGTCAGGTGGTGGCTGGCTTTGACGAAGCCAAGAACAAGGGCATCGACATCGCCGGCAAAGCCGGCGATCCGGTGCTGGCTGCCGCCGACGGTCAAGTGGTTTATGCCGGTGCCGGTCTGCGCGGCTACGGCAACCTCATCATCGTCAAGCACAACAACACTTACCTCACAGCCTACGCCCACAACCAGAAACTGCTGGTCAAGGAAGACCAGAAAGTGCGCAGGGGCGACAAGATTGCCGAGATGGGCAGCAGCGATGCCGACCGCGTGAAGCTGCACTTTGAAGTGCGCCGGCAGGGCAAGCCGGTCGACCCGTCCAAATACCTCGCTGCGCGCTGATCACATGGCCTGGCCGGTCCTG
>JACCDT011225705.1_pt1 | contig 18445 bp, 30 predicted proteins | sample 7446291 | NCBI WGS metagenome assembly JACCDT01 (sample SAMN15323446, study PRJNA562643) | freshwater metagenome | isolation source: river surface water | place: USA:Blue River Watershed | collected 2017-08-17 | reverse complement strand
CCCCTGATGGCGAACACGAGGCACAGGACGGCACGATCTTCAAGGTTGAGGGCGGTGTAATTACCGAAGTCAAGCCGATTGAGGACAAGCCCGCTGAACCTGCCGCGCCTGATATGGCTGCGCAAATGGCCGAACTGAAAGCGGAACTGGCAAGTGTGAAAGCCGAGGCCGATTCGCTCAAGACTCAGTTTGCAGCACAGGTTGAGGCCTCTAAGCAAATGTTCAATGTTGTCTCAATCCTTGCGGGTTCACCTGCCAAAGCTGAGACTGAACAGAAGAAAAAGGTGTTCACCAAAGCCGACCCAAACGACATCGCGCAAAAACTTGCTGTTGCTCTCTCGAAACTTAACCCAACCAACTAAACCACAATGGCATTCAATCTCGCAGGCTTAACCGCCTACACAGCGGAAAATCAGTTCGACCTGATGACCGCTGCCGTTTTCGGAGCTAAAATGTTCCAAAACGCAACTGTCATTCCGAACATCAAAGGGCCGTCAAAACTGCCCCTGTTGTCGCAGTCGGTGTTCTTCCAATCCGACTCTTGCGGCTTCAATGCTTCGGGTGACACGACCATCACTCAGCGCACATTGACACCAGGCAAAGTAAAGCTGAACCTCGAATGGTGCCCAAAAGACCTTGAGGCGTACTGGCTGCGTCAGGAGATGGCCGCAGGTGCCCACAAGGAGAACATTCAGCCGATCGAGCAGCAGGTGATGAACTACCTGATGAGCCTCGTTGCCGTTGAGGTGGACAAGGCGGTCTGGAAGGGCCGTGTGACTGCCTCAGGTGGTGGCATCGGTTCGACCGTTCCGATGGGCACAGGCAACAACGCCTACTGGGATGGTCTGCGCTTTCAGATTCAAGACAACACGGGCGGCTATGCCAACGCGAACAGCACGGCATACGGCACTGCCCTGACAGCCTTGGACACGACCACAATGGTCGAGGCGGTGTTCCGTATCTATCAAGCCCTTGCTGATGTGGCCGTTGACCCTTCGTCTGACGTGACCGTGTTCATGGGTGTTGAGAAATACACCTCACTCGTTCGTGCATTGACCGTTGGCGGTTCAACTTTCGGTGCGGTACTGAATGCAGGTGTGAACGGATCGGTTGAACAATCAACCGCTACTGGCTTGACCTTCCCAGGCACCGGCCTGCGCTGCCTGCCTGTTTCGGGCCTGAATGGTGTGGATGCCATCTACGGGATGCAGAAAACAAACACCTTCATCGGTGTGGATGCCGAGGGTGACTTCAAGAACCTTGAGATCTGGTGGTCACAGGATGACCGCAAACTGAAGGCCGCGATGGAGTTCAAGCTCGGTACTCAGGTGGCCTACCCTGCGCAAGTAGCCGCAATCGTACTCTGATAAACCCGACTGACGGGGGTGGTGTGATAGCCACCCCCTAAAGTCATAACACCAATAAAAAGCATGTCTTGCGGATTAACAACAGGTATTGCGCTCGATTGTAAGGATGCGATCGGTGGTGTGAAGTCTATCCGTTTTGCCACCCTTGCCAACTACACCGCACTTCAGGCTACGGTGTCGAGCGGTGAGGTGACAGCGATCGGGTCGGCAAGTCTCGTGTTCTACAAGTACGACCAACTGAAGGAATCAAGCTCGTTCACCGACAACATCGTAAGCACCATCACCACGGGCGGTCTGCACTATGCACCCACCTTGACGGTCGTGTTGCCGAAGTTGAAAACTAACAAGCGCAACGAAATGAAACTACTCGCACAGAATCGGGTGGTAGCGATCGTTGAGACGATGGATGCAAGTCCTACCTATTGGGTAGTAGGCGCATACAACGGCCTCGAACTGAGCGAAGGTTCGGCCACCACTGGCACAGCCGCAGCTGACCTGAACGGGTACACACTCACATTCACGGGCCTTGAGACTGAGCCTGCAATGGCAATCAACCCTGCATCGGGCACCGTTGCAACCTTGCTGAGTACCATCACAAGCACGGTACAGGCAAGCGCACAATAAGCCTACGCAAATCGATTAGAAAGCCCTGCCGTTCGGTGGGGCTTTTTATTTTGTACAAAACGCCCACTTTCTACATTTAGAGCATGGCAAGCACAATCACAAACGCTACTCTCACGGTCGTGCTGACCGAAAGCGTGACCCTGAACGGCAAGGTGTACGGCTCATCGAGCGGCAACACCCTGACCATCGCGAACATTAATGAGGTGGATCAGCGCATCGTTGAGGTGCCGACCTCGCTCATCACCCTAATGTCATTCAGCACGGCATCGGGCGCGGGCACGTTCGTGCGCAGCGATGTTAAGTACCTGCGCATCACCAATAAGGATGACACGAACTTCGTCTCCATTAAGATAGTGCCAACGGCTGACACTCCCGTGTGGCTGAAATTGGAGGCGGGAAAGACCATTGAGCTTCATTCGCCATCAAACATTGAGGTGGCAAGTAGTTTCAGCGCGTGGGATACCATTGCAAGCATCGGTGTTCAGGCAGACACGGCAACCGTACCTGTTGAGTACTTCATCGCCCTGACCTAAGATGGTGCGCATAACGCAAGGACAGGCTAATAGCGTGACCGTGACCCTTACGGAAAAGGGCACGGCATCACATTACCTGTGGGCGTTTCAAAGCGAGGCAACGCAGCAGACGGTCTATTGCGTGGCAGACGATACATCACCATACCCCGAACGCTACAACGAGTTCTCAATTACTGAAATGGCCTCAAGCCCTGACCCGTTAGACGCACAGGTGACAATGCGCCCGACTGGTCAATGGTATTATTGGGTCTATGCCAACTCCAGCGCATCGAACCTCAACCCATCGGGCCTCACGCTACTTGAGCGCGGCATGTGTATCGTCACGGGCGCGGCCTCTACAATCACAATGCCTACCTATGCGGGCGGCAACGTAACAGCTACCGTTTATGAGCCATAAAAGACAAGACGTATCGGCTATCAATCTTCAATTCGCGGCCCACCATGCGCCTGAATTTAAGGTGTCGCAAAACGTGAATTGGGTATTGTACGGAACCGACAAAGATTGGAAGAACCGCTACCCCGACTACCTTCTAAACCTGTTCAACACCTCCGCGAAACACAACGCTATCATTCGTGGCAAGGCAGACTACATCGTTGGGAACGGGTGGCAGGTTGATAACACAGGCATAAGCACGTATCAGGCCGCGCAGTTGCAGCAGTTCGTCAAGTCAAATGATTTGGATGAGTTGTTGCAACAGGTCGCGCTCGACATTGAAATCTTTGGAGGGTGCACGATCGAGGTGATTTACAATGCCACCCTTGACAGGATAGCCCGACTTTCACACGTCAACTTTACTAAGTGCCGCGTTGATAAGACTGGAGAGGTTGTGTTCTATTCTCCCGATGGGTGGAAACGGGCAATACCTGAAAAGATTGAGACGATACCCGCCTTTAATGCAGACGCGAAGGTCGGTAAGTCAATCCTCTACGTGAAATTGTACGACCCATCCAAAGAGGTCTATCCGTTGCCGTCCTACATCGGTGCTATCCCTTACATCGAATTAGATGGAGAGATTGCCAACTTCCACCTGAACGGGATCAAGAATGGGTTTATGGCGGGCACCATGATTAGCTTTTTCAATGGTGTTCCCGATGAAGAACAAAAGACCGCGATTGAGCGAAAAGTAAATGACAAGTTCGCAGGGTCTGACAACAGCAACAAGATCCTTCTGACCTTCAACGATGACAAGTCGCAAGGCCCTGAGATCACAGCCCTGAACGGCAACGACCTCGACAAGCGTTTTGAGCAACTTAATCAGACCGTTCAACAGGAGATCTTTACAGGCCACCGCATTGTTGACCCTGCATTGTTCGGTGTCAAGCCTGAAGGAATCTTTGCTACAAGGAATCAAATTCGGGATAGCTATGAGCTGTTCCAAAAGACCTATGTAAACGCCCGTCAGAAATTCATTGAGGAGATCTTCAACGGTTTCGCATCGATAAACGGCCTACCCCAACGCCTGACCATTCAGGACACCGAGCCGATAGCGCAGGAGTTCAGCGAGATGACTTTGGTGAGCGTTATGAGTCCTGATGAGATAAGAGAAAGGTCTGGCTTACCTGTCAACAAACAAGAAAGCGAGACAGATACCGTGGCAAAAGATGCACAGGCCGCACTCAAAGGAACGGTCGGTGGCGTGACTGGTATCATTACCGTTCTGCAAAACGTACAACAGGGCATCATTAACGCTCAATCGGCTGTTGAATTGCTGATCGAGTTGTACGGGTTCACGCGACCACAGGCCGAGTCAATCGTGTTGGGCCGAACGCTTACGCCCGCAACCCCCACCACACCTGCCGCTGAATTTTCCGCCCAGGATAGCGATATGCGCCTTGTTGAGCTATTCTCAAAATGCGGTATCGAAGTGGGCGAAGGTGACATTCTGAGCCGTCAGTTTTTCACACCTTACACGTCACTCGATGACATGACAAGCAGGGAGGGTGAACTGATGGCGTATGGTTTCAGCGATACGGCTTTCGACATGGCCGTGCTGAATATGCTTAAAGACAACCCATCGATGGGCATGGCGGAAATAGCGGCTGCGATGAAGACCACCATAGACGCGGTGCAAAAGGCTGTTCAGCGTTCAATAGATTCTGGGTTCCTTTCGCTCGAAGTAACGGATGTTATTGGGGCCACTCAGCGGGTTGCGAAAGTGTCTGATGCGGGACTACGTGCGCTCAAAGATGTTAAGCCGCTGGAGGTGTCCTTTGGCATTGCTTACAGGTACGTTTTAGGTTCGGGAGTCAAAGGCCCTGACGTTATGGATACCACCCGCGACTTCTGCCGCGAGATGGTGAACATGAGTAAGTCAAGGGTATGGACTCAGGCTGACATCACCCGTATCAGCTTGAGTGAGGAACGTAACGTGTGGCAACGCAGGGGCGGCTTTTGGACTCGCAGGGGTACGAACGTGACAACCCACTACTGCCGTCACGCATGGGAACGTGTACTGATCCGCAAAAAGTAACCGATGGCTAACGTCCTATTCATTTCTGAAAGCACTCTCAAGGAGCGCACGTACATCAGCGACAACGTGGATATTAAGTACCTGCGCGAGACGATACTCTATTGTCAGGACGTGTATATCCAACGGTTGATCGGCACTACCCTATACAATGAGATCAAGACTCAGATTCAGGGTAGCTCATTGACCGCTGTGAACACTACGCTACTCAATGACTATATTCAATCGGTTCTCATTTGGCGCGTGACTGCCGAGGCCGCTTATTGGTCATCAAACAAGCTGATGAATAAAGGGGTCATGCAGCAAAGCAGCGAAAATTCGCAGATGGCGGATTCACGCACGATCAGCAACCTGAAATCAGACGCGAACGACAAGGCCGAATTTTACGAGCAACGCATGGTCAATTACCTGTGCGAGAACGAGAGCGACTACCCATCGTATCAGAACCCCGCGAATGGTGTTGACGTTATTCAACCCGTGCGCGGCAACATATTCACCTCGCCCATCCATTTAGGTGACATCGGCCTACAAGGAAAATCAATGCGAACAAAGTACCGCGATGACCAAATCAGCCTCACATAATCAGGTGGGCCGACCTTCGTCACGGCCTTTGATCGAAGCAAAACTAAAAGCCTACCTAAGTGCTAACGCTCAATCAGATAATCGACCAGGTTCAAGACCTTGCAACGGCACACGCTCAGATAGGTAGCAGCGGGGTCGGTACACTTGCTGAATGGCAGGCGAAACCAGACCGCACCTATCCGCTGTTGTGGGTGTTCCATGAGCGCACCGATGTGAGCGATCAGTACTTCACCTATCGCCTCCACTTACTTGCGATGGATCGCGTGAAAGTGGGCGAAAGTGGCGAGGATACCGAGGGCCATGAGCAAGAGGTCATCAGCGATATGCAGTCTGTCCTTTTGGACTTTCTCGCATGGTTCGCGCAACAGCATACACAGACCTACATAGTTGAGCGTGCCGGTTCGATCGAGCCGTTCACCGAGCGCGGCAATGATAGGGTCGCGGGGTGTTCGTACATTCTGAACATCAAACAGCCTTGGGACTTCGCGAAATGCTCAGTTCCTGAAAGTGGTGCGGTCATTCCACCATCAGTTGACGGCCTCACTTTGTACGACTTCTGCGATGCGTCCGTACTTGCAAGGTTGACCCCTGCGCAGGTAGCTTGTTTAGAGGCGGCATACGGCACAGCCTGCGACCCCGTCACGGTCGAGATCAACGGCACCGAAGTAGGCACTCCAGCGAGCGGGTCAACATTCTCGATCAAGGTCACATTAGACGGCAGCGAGTCGGGGTCATGGGATGGTACTGATACATGGGAAGTTGAAAGCGACCCGTGCAACTCATTGTCATTGTCAGCATCGGACACCACTCCAGACTACAACGCCTCATATACCGTCACAGCAACCGCGACAGGGTTCACTCCGACATCGTACACATTCAGCTACCCGATCGATTCAAACGGCTGCTATTCACGCACCACACAGGCGGGAAACGCGTTGGCGATCACAGCAAGGGGGTATGGTGCACAGACGGTCATTGTGACTGCCACCGATGGCGTGACCACTGTTGGCGCAACCATTGAAGTAAACATTCAGGATACGGCATCGGTAGTGGCTTACTTAGCGAACATTCCGAGCCTATCAGCTACGGAGATCAACGCAGCACGTCAGTACGCTTACAGGTCGTTTGAGCTTGGATTGACCGCTACTGCAATCTATCCGTTCAGAGGGGCAACGAGCGCGAACACGAAATGGAACCTCGCCAACTCAGGTAATAGCATGACGTGGAATGGCGGGTGGACATTCAATTCAAACGGGGTCACGGCCAACGGGGTAAATTCTAATGGAGACACTGGAATAAACGGAAACACGTTCGGGCAGAATAGTATCATGTTCGTGCTATACAACAGAACGGATGGGGCATCAGGTATTGATATTATAGGTGCCATCACCCCACGTGTTCAGTTCGCGATCAAGTGGACAGTAATGGTTGCCAATGCAGTCTATGACTTCAACAACGGATCAACGGCCAACTCTATGCCCACGCCTACGGATGTTCGCGGGTTTTGGGCCGCATGGCGTTTTGCATCGAACGCACTAATGATCTACCACAAAGGGCCGGGTGGTGAACGGTGGGGCTATGCAACGACCGCATCATCAGCACCCGCATCGGGCAACATCAAACTGAGCGCGGGCGCGATCGGAGTGGCAACTAATCGAAACTACGCTTTTTTCGCAATGTACTCGGCCCCCACGTCATCGCACTCGGTACTTGATTTGGAACAGGTGGTAAACGCCCAAATGACCGCACTCGGAATAAACGTGTACTGACATGATCGCACTCATCACAGAAAAACAGGCCAAAGAATTGAGCGGCCAAGAGTGGCAGCCCGACTGCTACTTTGCACCATTTGAAACGCCTAAAGGATGGGCCATATCGGAGCAAGAGGCAACGGGCTGCGAGACAAAGGGCCTCGAATGGGTCGGCAAACTTGAGTTAGTGGACTACGTGCCTGAACCAGTTGAATTACCATGACCGCAACAGCCCCACCAATGGAAATCGCAGACCTCACAGACCTCGCAATTCGCAAGGCCGACACCATATTAGCAATGGGGGCGGCAGCGGTTAGTGGCGCGTGGGCGTGGAAAGTGAAAGCATCCAACGCGAAACTGACAGACGCACAATCGGAACAGACCGCAGTAGCCACCATGATAAGTGTGGCCCACGAACTGCGAACCGGTCTGACAGAAATAAAGGCCGATCTGAAAAGGTGCGAAGATTCAAAGGCGGCAATGTCGGCCCGATTGGATAAGCAAGGAGAGGTTATTCACGACCTCACAGAGGTGGTATCAAGGTCAATGGAACGGCAAGGCATGACCATGCCCGTGAAAAGGCCGCACAAGGACGATCTGATCGGATAGTAATGCAGGGCCGCAATATCTTCATGGGTCTGTTAGCGTTTGCCGTAATATCTGGCACGTTCGGCCTTGTGTTCCTTTTGTTCTTTGCGCCTATTCCTGAGTCATCGCACGACCTTGTGAACATCGCACTTGGCGCACTTTTGACTGCTTTCGGAACCGTGTTAAATTTCTACTTTGGCTCATCGAAATCAAGCCGTGACAAAGACCAACGCAACACAGCACAAGCCCCGCCCGAAGGTCAGGCGTAAGGGCATCCATTCCAAAAACAACAAGCCCGCAAAATTGTCTCGTGGGCAGGGGTGAAGGTTTAATGTTGTTTTCATTTGGCCTATATTGTGGCGTGGTAATTTCGGCCATCAAACCCTTATGCGGCAATGACCACCCATTTCACAATAGACGAACTCGTTGACCCGTGGTTCCTTGAGAACTACACAGAGGCAGAATGTTGGGCCATGCTCGATCCAATAGCATTGAAAGCGATTGACGCGCTTCGTGACAAGTTCGGCCCGATTAGAATCAACGGCATGGGCTACAAGGAAAGCGGGCTGCGAAGGATGGACACGAAAACGGGTGCGAAGTATTCAACCCATAAAGCAGGAATGGGTTTTGATCTCAAGATGCTGACCAAAGGCACAACCCCGCGAACGGTGTTTGAGTGGATCGTAAGCCATCCTGTTGAGGCGTACGCGATGGGAATTAGAAGGGTTGAGGATATTGCCTATACCCCGACCTGGTGCCATATCGACTCAAAGGACACGGGGCCAAACAACGTCAACAAAATTGTGATCGTTAAGCCATGAGCCAAGCCGAACTAAAAAAGCAAGCCGTGCAGAACCTGCAAGACGGCAACCCGATACCATTTCAGTTAATATGGAACGGGGCATCGCTGATACTTGGGCTAATCAAAGAGGCCATCGCGAACCGCTCAACACTTCGCGCACGGGTCAAAGTATTGGAGGGGGTGTGTCTCACTCAGGCAAAACAGATTGAGGTGCTGGAGACGCGCCTGACCATACTGGAGGGCGGCAAGTAATTTTTAATCACTTTTTAATGCCGTTTTAATTTCGTGCGCGTTTCGTTCGCCATACCTTTGGCGTATCAATTAACAACGCGACAGCAAAATGATAAGCAAAATCAGACAGGCCAACGTCAACATCGGAACTAAATTCGATATGACAAGGGGCATTGGGAAGGTTAGGCAAATCTGCGAGGTTGTAGATATTGCAGAAGTGAAAAGCATCTCAACTGGTGAAATCATTGGGTGGGTGTTTTATGCAAAACGAATTGACGGTCTATCTCAAAATGTTTTTGATGTTTTAGGTTCAACAATAGCAAGATACATAATCAAATGACCACCCCCGAAAAACTCCGCGCATACATATACGTCAACGCTGACGTGGCCGCGACTGCGGAACACGTTGCCGCACTGATCGAGCGCGATTACCATTGTGCCGCCTCATCGTTTCATGTGAGCGTGTCGAACCTTGAAATGGGCGAAATCGCAAAGGCCCTACGCCTGCATACCTCATTCAGTGAGACTAATCACAGGTACTATCTAATGATCGAACACGAGCGCAACACCGTGCTACTCGAAGGGCCGATAACGTTTTCGGGCTTGGCGAAGTTGCCGAACACAAAAGTTAAATTGAAAAACAAACGTTGAAAATTATGGATAAAGTTGAATTGAAAGACGAAACGGCAATTTTGCCAAACCCGTGTTATGTGCAGTGCGGTGATAATTTGGAACTCCTAAAATCACAGCCGAATGAAAGCGTAAATATGATTTATTGCGATATACTTTATGGCACAGGTAGAAACTTTGGCGATTACCAAGATTTAAAGCCAATACGAAGCGAAATTGAAAGCCACTACCTACCAAGACTTATTGAAATGAAACGTGTTCTAAAACAAAACGGCTCAATTTATTTACAAATGGACTATAAAATAAGCCATTGGTTGCGTTTAATTATGGAAGATGTAGGCTTCTTGTTTCAAAATCAAATAGTTTGGCATTATGGGCTTGGAAACAATAATAAGAAACGTAATTGGCAGGATAAACACGATGTAATTCTTTTTGCCACCAAGACAAATGATTATACTTGGAACGATATGAGAGGCGAAGTAACACCGCAAATGAAAGCGAAGTATTGCCACCAAGATGAAGATGGATTTTATATGATGAGTTACGGCAAAAAGTATTATTTGAAAGGTGGAAAAAGAATGGGCAATGTATTTGATTTGCCAAACTTATCAGCAACCGATGGCGAAAGAGTAGGATATAATACTCAAAAACCAAAGGAACTAATAAGCCGTTTTGTTTTAGCTTCCACAAATGAAGGTGATGTAGTGGCTGATTACTATTTAGGTAGTGGCACAACCACCAAAGTTTGTCAGGAATTAAACCGAAATTTTATCGGCTGTGATTTGAACCCGAAAGCTATTGAAATAACGAAAGCCCGATTAAATGGCGGTCAGTAGCATTGCACATAACGTTTTCGGGCTTGGCGAAGGTGGGCTTGTAGGATGCTCAAAGTTTGCAGAATGTGTCTGCCCACTTTTGCCAAACCCGTGTTATACGCTGGCACGGTAAATTTAGCAGAAACTTAAATTGAAACACAAAACAAAATTTTTATTAAAATGAGCGAGGGCAAAAAAGAAATATTATTAGGGGATTGTTTGGAACTTATGAAGGATATACCAAACGGAAGTATTGATATGATACTTTGTGATTTACCATACGGAACAACTGCTTGTAAATGGGATACAATAATTCCATTTGATAAACTTTGGGAACAATACGAAAGGATTATAAAGCCAAATGGTGCAATAGTTTTAACAGCTTCGCAACCATTTACAAGTGCTTTGGTAATGAGTAATCCAAAATTGTTTAAGTACGAATGGATTTGGGAAAAATCAAAAGCAAGCAATTTTCTATTAGCAAAGAAACAGCCGTTAAAGGCACACGAAAGTATATTGGTATTTTCAAAAGAAACGCCAAATTACTATCCAATTATGGAGCAGGGTAAACCATTTAAAGGTGAAGGTAGAAGTAAAAAGGGCAGTAAATGGGACGGTGTAAATGAAGTGCCAAACGCAACATTTAGAAACGATAACGAAGGTACAAGATACCCAAGAAGTGTTAAGTATTTTGTAACTGCTGAAAGCGAAAAGATAGGTGCATTACACCCTTCAATGAAACCGCAATTATTATTTGAATACCTGATTAAAACATACACAAATGAAAATGATTTAGTATTGGACAATACAGCAGGGAGTGGAACAACAGCTATTGCTTGTTTGAATACCGACCGTCAATTTATAGTAATGGAAAAAGAACAAAAGTATTACGATATTATTTTAAAGAGGGTGGGAGATTTTAATAAAAAATTTGAAACGCAAACGCTCTTTGGAAACGAAATATAGTGCTTGCGTATAACGGTATCTGGCTTTGCGAAGGCAAGGGATTAGATGCACAAAACTTTAAAATTTATACAAATGATTGATAGAAATACAAATGCTCAATTAACCGATGAAGCCCTTGCTTTTGCAAAACCAGTGTTAGGCGAAGGGGCGGTTATTGGATGGTGGTCTGGTGGTATTACTTCGGCTGTTGCTTGTCGTTTAGCGATTGAAAAATATCCTAATGTAAGACTTGTTTACATTGAAACAGGAAGCCACCACCCCGACACAATGAGATTTAAAGCTGATTGTGAAAAGTGGTATGGACAAGAAATTGAAACTATACAGAACAAGAAATATGAAAACCATTTAGACGTTGTTTTATCAACTCGCTATGTAAATGGTGCAGGTGGTGCAAGATGCACAAAGGAACTTAAAAAAAATGTTCGTTTTCACTTTGAGAAATCAACCAAAATAGCTGCACAAGTTTGGGGCTATGAATTTGAAGCAAGTGAGATTAACAGAGCCATACGAACACAAGAACAATACGCCTACACTAATCCGCTATTTCCTTTGATTGAAAACAGACTATCAAAGAATGAATGTGCAGGAATTTTGGCAGGTGCAGGGATTGAAATACCGATGATGTATAAACTTGGTTACAACAATAACAACTGCATAGGATGCGTAAAAGGCGGTGCAGGATATTGGAATAAAATAAGGGTTGATTTTCCTGAAATCTTTAAGCAAATGGCAGAAGCCGAAAGAGAGGTTGGTGCAAGTTGCTTGAAGGATAAGAACGGTAAAATTTATTTAGATGAATTAGACCCGAAAGCAGGAAATCCAACCGATTTAGTAACTGGTGAATGTGGCATATTTTGTCAAGTTGAATTTGCTCATATAATGTCAAAAAGAACAAATGATATTTTGGAAGGCAAAGTTTCAATTTATGCATGGTCGTAGCCCTTTCGCCTAACACCGAATAAAAGCAAGTGAGATGGAACTAATCGAAATACTCGGTATGCCGACCGTGATAGACAACACGCACGAAAGCTGTTTCAGGTCATATCACGTTCTGATTCACGTGATGACCATGATGGAAAGGGGTGACAGCAAAGAAACCATTTTAGATACCATTAAACTTTTATACGGTAAACTGCCTCACCAATGACACCCACCTACCACCACGACATAATTCAGGGCACTCAGGAATGGCACGATCTGAGGCGCGGGGTGCTGACATCGAGCGCGATCCGAACGCTGATAACGCCAACTGGCAAACTGGCCGACAACGAGAAAGTGAGGGCGCACGTTTACGAAATAGCGGCCCAACGTCTGACAGGTCGCACCGAGCCGACATTCGTGAGCTTCGAAATGATGCGCGGCCATGAAGAGGAAGTCCTGGCCCGCAACCTATACTCTGAGAAATATGCACCCGTTGCTGAGTGCGGGTTCGTCACACGTAACGGTGTCGGCTATTCACCCGATGGACTCGTTGGCGAAGATGGGATAATTGAGATCAAAAGCGCGAAACAGCGGATACAAGTAGAGCGGATCATTGCGAACGTCTGCCCACCCGAACACTACGCACAGATTCAGACGGGCCTATGGGTCACGGGGAGGGCGTGGTGCGACTTTGTTTCGTACAGCAATGGTATGCCGATGCTTGTTGTGCGGGTGTTGCCTGATGCGGCCTACTTTGAACTGATCGATCAGGCCGTGGTGCGGTTCGCTGAACAGGTCGGGGCGATGACCTCGAAATACCTGTGGAACGCGAACGGGCTACATGTTGCGCCATACATCGAGCCGATAACGGGGGATGAGATTGAGGCATCGGACGAAGTTTAACCCCATTTTAATTGTGCCTAACCTTTGGCGACCTAAATTTGCACCATGACACCAATAGACCTCTCAACAACAATACAAGCCAAGTCGGATCAGCTGAACGCTGACGATCTGATAAGTGGCCCCATCACCATCAAAGTGACGGGGGTAAAAGGAACAAGCGAACCGACCCAGCCTATAGCGATCAGCTACGAGGGCGATAACGGCAAGCCATACAAGCCGTGCAAAAGCATGAGGCGCGTAATGGTCACGGCCTGGGGCGCGAACGGTGCTGATTACATTGGCCGATCGATGACCGTTTACCGTGACAATGATGTTGCATTTGGCGGCATCAAAGTAGGCGGCATAAGGATAAGCCACCTGAGCCACTTAGAAGGCCCGCTAACGATGGCGTTGACGGTCACGCGGGCAAGCCGCAAGCCTTACACCGTTCAACCTTTAGCGGTCGCAACATTGCCCGACCTCAACCCAGAACACAAACACTGGGAGGCGTGTCGGCAGGGTATCCGTGACGGCAAAACGACCGTTGCCGATCTTCGGAAAAAGTACGCGATCACGAACGAGAACGAGATCAAACTGATTGAGGCATGACCACCACCCACACTCTCACCATAGAGATCAGCCGCAACGACAACGAGGGCGGCACCCTGACCAAAGAGATTGAAGTCACGGTTGACGTTTACGAAGGCACAGGCGGTGATGATCCGTCTACGTCTGAGATTCTGAACTGCCAATGCCTGAACAGCGATGGCCGATGGGTCAGCGTGACTAAATCGTTGGAGGCGTTGTTTGGGCTTGGGAACATTCAAGACAAGTTGGAGATATGACCCCCAAACAATCCGAAATCCTTGCCGCCCTGCAAGATGGCCCGCTCACTTACTTAGAGATCAAAAAGCGAGTGACCCGCGTTCAGGTCAAGTCAATACGCGCACTAATCGCTGAAGGTGTGGTGGTCGAAAAGAACGGGAAGTATCGGGCTACAACCAATTCAAAGCGCAACTGACGCTGTTCTGAAATAGAACATTCTGCTTATATTTGCAGGGTCGGATTGAGAAACCGATTGAACCGTGAATCACAGAGTAACTACTTAAGGGGGTAAAACACAGGGCGCGGAGTCTCACGGTTCCACCATGCCCTTTGGCGCGGACTTCTCACCCGCGACCCCCATACTCTTTTGCAATGGCACAAGATAGCTTTGTGATGTACCGCTCGTTTTTGAGTGGACTCAAAGACCTACCCGATACGGAACGGCTTAAACTGATTGACGCGATAGCCGATTACTGCCTCGATGACAAGGAGCCTGAATTGACGGGCATACATTCTACCTTGTGGCAGTTTATGCGGCCTCAGTTTGACGCGAACAAGAAAAAGCGCGAGAACGGCATTAAGGGCGGTGAATACGGCCACCTTGGAGGTAGGCCAAAAACCCCTAATAAACCCCAAAGAAACCCCAACCGAACCCCTGAGAAACCCCACCAAAACCCCAACGAAACCCCCAATGTAAATGTAAATGAGAATGGTAATGCAAATGAACATTCTCATGATTTACAAAAAAGCGCACCACGACCTATCGCCTTAGAACCGAACACGGGCACCCCGCGCAGAAAGAACATCCTGTACTATTCATTCTCAAGCGTCACAGCCGACCAGTTCTTTGAATCGCTGTCAGCGAACACCCCGACATCGAAACTATGCGAGGAACAGGCAAGGGAACTTGGGGCAAAATTCCGCGCCCGCAAGTACCTGATCCCGCACATCAAAGAGGTGTTCACGAATTGGATGGTCACGGGCAGACTTGAATGGCTTACACCCGAAAGATTCGCGGAGGTCACGCCCAAGAATATGCCTCAGTTCATGCACCTGCCAGGACTCACCACGGACGAATATAACGACCCGACAGCATGAGAAAGACACTCGATCAATGCGTGAGTGAGCTACAACAGATTCGCGACTCGGACGTTCAGCGTGGGGAGTACATCGGATTTGAGAGTTTGGATGAACACGGGGGCGCAGCGGGCAAGCCGTTCATATCTATCCGCAAGGGGTTTCCCGTTTACATTGCGGCTATGCCTCATGCGGGCAAATCGGAGTGGCTGTTCGAGATGTTGATAAACCTCTCTATTTTCAGCAAGTGGCGGCATTGTATCTATTCAGGAGAAGAGGGCAACGCGGCTGAGATTTACATTCAACTGATCGAAAAGTACATCGGCAAACCATACCGCAGATATAAACAAAGGGGCGTGTTGAACGGGTACGCGATGAGCGAGGCAGAGGCGGAACAGGGCCGCTATTGGGTAAGCCAACATTTCTATGTGCTATCGGACGAAACGGATTACACTCCTTCGCAGTTCTGCAAAGAGGTCACGGCATGGGAAAAGGAGCTTGAGTTCAAGTTTGACACTATGGCATTTGACCCGTTCAATGACTTTGTGAAAGATCTAAAGCCGTACGGCAACAGAATTGAGCTTTGGCTTGAGGATGAGTTGAAGCGTTGGCGCAGGGAGTGCAAGCTGAACAACCGCGCAGGGTTCCTTGTGAATCACATCGCACAGATACCCGCTGAAAAGGACAAGGAAAGCGGCAAGCGTTTCATTCCGATGCCTGAGCCTACTGAATGGGCAATGGGGCAGAACTGGTATCGCAGGGGGTTTCTTATGCTCACACTATGGAGGCCACCGCACGGAATGATTAACCCTGAATCGGGTTTCCCGTATGCGCAGAACGAGGTTATTATCGCGGTTCATAAGGCCAAACCAAAGGGCGTTGCGTGTCTCGGTAAAAAATCAATGTTCTGGGAGTGGTCACGGTTCAGGTATTATGAGAACCTTGACGGTAAGATTTTCTTTGCGGGCGAGGCAAGGAAACACAGCACGGCACTCCGCGAAGTTGTGACAGAACAGGCCCGCGAACTTTACGGCTACACATCAGGCAGAAATCTGCCGCAGACGAATGACCTCATGGGCGAAGATGAAAAACTACCTTACTGATTGAACATGGAAGAAATTGAGGACTTTGAGACATTGAGCCTACTCAGGCAGTTCAGCCGATTCCTGACAGAAAGCGGCAAGGACGAACGGGCGCATGATATGGCGTTTGTTATGCTGACGGCTGCGCTACGGATCGAATCGTTGAGGCATCAGGTACGCGATCTGAGGCGCAAATGGGCAAAGGCCGAATTAGATGCCACAACATATGAAGGGCGGGCCGTGGTGGCAGAACGCAAGGCGCAGAAACTGATTGAACAGATGCCATGAAATACTACCCCACAGGCCACCGATGGACTGACACCATGCGCAACACGTACGAGATCAAGGGCGTGTGGCTGATAACGGGCGGCTATCATTACCACCTGACCGCGAACAGTGAGCGTATCTGCGACCTACATGGCAACTACGACCTTGTACCGCACAAGCACATTGAACGGTTGATGAGTGGTCGCGATGCCGAAATGATCGAGGCGTATGTAACGAACCGACCTAAGACGATGGCCGATGCTTTGAAAAGGAATCAGGCGCGACTGGGCACCGTTTACGTGACGAGATGAAACACATCAGCACATTGATACTCGTCAACCTGATTCAACAGGAACTAAGACGGCAAGCTGTAACTGAGTATCAGTTTGCGCCTCCGAGACGTTGGAGGTTCGACATTGCAATACCGAATGAAAAGATCGCGATTGAGCTTGAGGGCGGCATTTTCACAGGGGGCAGACATACGCGCGGGGTCGGGTTCCTGAATGACATGGAAAAATACAACACCGCGACCGCGTTAGGGTGGCGGGTGCTGCGATTCGCCCACGTCAAACACAACTACTCCGACATTATCCGAACGATACGGGAAACTATTGAGGGTTGAAACAACAGCGCACCGCCTTACATTTGGCGCATGAAAAACCCACCACCCATGACCATTGACGAGATTAAGACCCTAATGGACTGCCCGTTCGTATCAGTTCGCGGATTAGCCCTTGCAAGCCAAGTCAGCCCGCACGTTCTGAGGCGGATTGCCGATGGTAGTCAGGAGCGATTGAAGCCGCACCATCATGCGAAAGTGAGCGCGACAATCAAGGCCCATCGGATTTTAATTGAATCTTAATGCGGTTTTAATTTCGCCTAAAGTTTGGCGCGTTTCCTTTGCCCCCGTAACCAAACGAACACAACAGGTAAGACCATGAGTACAACAGACCAAGAATTAGAGATCGGAAAAGTTTACAACGTGTCGAGCGACCGAAAAGGTAACTTCCAAATGAGGTTGACGCATTTTGGCGAAATTTGGGCAAGCGGTGTAATAACGAGAGGAAAAACGATAGCCATTTCTGAAGGAAATGTGAAAGAAGAGGGCGAAGAAATCACGGTTAGGCGGTCTTGGACAACATTCACGCTTGCGCAATAATCTCACACCACCATGCAAGACTTCATCACCCACCACGCCACCGTTTACGCCCTACTTGGCTACGGTGCGTTCGTAACAGCCGTATGCGTAGGTCTCACCTACCTGTGGCAACTTGAAAAAGACGAGGCCGAGAAAGCTGAAGGAGCGGCCAGGTTCTTTGAGGACAAGTCGGCTGAACTGATTAAGATCGGTGAGCACGGTGTTTGGGTTTATTCATACCCAGTTGCCCCTTTTGTTACCGATAGGGATGGGCATAGGGAGGAACTAAAACACGCTGCCGATCTGATAATCAAACTTGATTCGCAGCTTGAGGAATCGCGCAAAACGAACAAGGCCCTAACCGACACCAACGCCCATCTGTCCGACATCCTGTCATGCGCCTACATCCGCAACGCTTACGGTCAGTTGCAACGGTACGATGACTGGGCAATCAATGGCGACAAGAAACCGAAGCCGAGGAAACCGACAGACCCAAAGAAAAAGAAGCGCAAGAAAGGCAAGGTGAACAAGGGTGCGCGAACGGTTGCTAAACCTATGACCCGCGCAGAATACGTCAGAGCGTTGCTAAAAGAGGCCGCTGAGTCTGAGCAGTTCAAGAATGAAGTGTGGCCTAAGAGTGCACTGGAGCAGATATGCGATCGAGGCATTCCTAACTCAGAGTCTGTATTTGGCGACCCACCATTAGTTGACCCACCATTAGTTATGGCTATATTTAGTTTTAACGCATGGGACAAATCAAAGGAGGGTATAGACTACTGGGATCGAATCGCCCACTCCGAAGCCGTCCGCAACTTCAAACCAAAGACCAAATGGGTAAAGTGATCCAACGCGCATACTACCACCTGTGCATCATTGTCGGACACGCTGTCTTCGTG
>JACCDT010748280.1_pt1 | contig 18476 bp, 15 predicted proteins | sample 7446291 | NCBI WGS metagenome assembly JACCDT01 (sample SAMN15323446, study PRJNA562643) | freshwater metagenome | isolation source: river surface water | place: USA:Blue River Watershed | collected 2017-08-17 | reverse complement strand
GGCTCTAGCATTTCATACGGATTGCCAGCTACTAATTGGCGACTTAAAGCTAACGCTGTATAATATTGTGCGCGCGCTTTAAAGTCTTTCTCTTTCACGACTTGCATTTCAATAATATAATGCTTATTTTGCTTATCAGTACAGCGAACATCAACGATAGACTCTTTAGAAAGTTTACGATCTTGAATATTGATTGGGTCATTGATTTTTACATCTATAATTTTTTCAGATTCTTTTTTTTCTAAAATACTATTTAAAAAAAATATCAAAGTATCTTTGTTCGTGATGGTGCCAAATAATTTTTTAAAGACAAAATCTATTTTAGGGTCTAAAAAATTCATGTTTATTCCTTTATGTTTTTAATTTCTATTTCTATATTTTTTGTTAATAGAGGGCCACTTCCTTGCAATGTTCCTTTTTTGCCTCCACCTACAAGACCATGCGATTTAAAAAGATGCGCAATAAGATTGATATCAAAAAGATTATGAAATGCATCAGCCAATGATACATAAAAAAATGTTTTATCAAGTTCATTGCTTAAAAGGACGTAAAGGCCGAGTTTATAGGTTTGTAATTGTTGTGCAATTTCTCGTAAATCTTCTGTAGACTGATCAGTAAGGGTGAGATATAAAAATGGCATATCTTTGAGCATTTGTATTTTGCTTTTCCAAGTAGGCAACAGAGTTTGCAAAAGTTCTTTTTTTAAATTTTTAATTTTATGATGAGCTTGTTGTAGTTGGTTTTTTTGCTTTTCAACAGCGCAACAGACATCATGCGGTTGCACTTTAAATTCTTGGCTTAATGTTTTTAAAGCATTAAAATTACTTTGCATCAAGCGAACAGCTTCTGGTCCAGTAACAGCAAGAATACGTTTGACACCAGCTGATAGTGCGCCCATTTCTGTAATTTTAAATGACCCAATAACACCAGTAGAAGGGACATGCGTACCGCCGCATAATTCAATAGAAAATGAAGAAACATCAACGACTCGAACTTTTTCTGGATTATATTTTTCACCAAAAATAGCTATAGCACCTTTTTCAAGAGCATTTTTATAATCTGTATAAAAAACAGAGACGGGAAGATTTTCTCGAATTTTATTATTTATGGCTGTTTCGATTTCATTGATTTCTTGTTCAGTTAAGTTTTTGTGATAGGTAAAATCAAAACGAAGATAATCAGGATGCACGACAGAACCAGCTTGTTTAACTTGTTTTCCAAAAAGATTAATTAAAGCGGCTTGTAAAAGATGCGTTGCGGTATGATTATTCATGGTTTTTATGCGACTCGAAAGTTCAACCTGTTGCGTAATAAGATCGCCAACAGTAAGTACGCATGGTGCAATTATTTTAAAAGCTTGTGCAGTAGTACCACATTTTTTAAGGCCTTGGATAGCAGCTTTTTTTCCGTGAATGATAATCCAACCTTGATCATCAACTTGACCGCCAGTTGTTACAAAAAAGGGAGATTCTTTGGTAATAACCCACACAGTTGATCCTTCAGGAGCTGTTTCTACTAATGCGTCATCAACCAATAATCCATTGCAGATAGATTCGCAGTTTGTTGTTTCGTAGCCAACAAATGTTGTGGTAATAGTTTCTGGTAAATCGATGTGTTTAACGACATCTTTCATTTTTTTACCAGAAAGTGCTTTTTGTTGTTCCATCGCTTTTTTAAAGCCTTCAAAATCAACGGTGAATGAGCGTTCTTTGGAAGCGACTTCTGTTACTTCAAAAGGGAATCCATAGGTATCGTATAATTTAAAAGCCTGTTCGCCAGTGATTTGTTGTGTTGCAGCTTGTTCTTTAAAAAAAGTTTCTAAAATATTTTGGCCGCGAATGAGATTTGTTGAAAATTGTTCAATTTCGTTATGCAATAAATCAACAATCATGGTTTGATTGATATCGAGTTCAGGATAAATAGGAGCCATTTGTTTGATAAAAACTTTTGCAAGATCAGGGAAAATATTTTTAGCAGTTAATTTTTGAGCAAATAGTGCAGCGCGACGAATAATTTTTCTTAAAACATAGCCACGACCTTCGTTCGAAGGTGCGGCTCCATCAGCAATAAGCAAAGAAGATGAGCGAATATGATCTGCAAGAACATGGAAAGCAGCTTTTGTTTTTTCATCTTGGTTTGCGTATGCTATGCCAGTTAGCTTTTCTATAGCTTGAATTAATGGTAAAAAAATATCGCTTTTATAGACTGAATCAACATTTTGCAAAACGCACGTAACACGTTCAAGACCCATTCCCGTATCAACGCCTGTCTGTTTTAATGGTTCAAGTGATCCATCTTCTTGCATGTTGTATTGCATAAAAACTAAGTTCCAGATTTCGAGTAGTTTGCCTTCTTCAAAATCTTCGTAAACAGGTATTGTTGAGCGTTCATGCTGTGGCCGTTGGTCGACGTAAATTTCGGTGCATGGACCGCAAGGGCCCGTGTTTCCCATTTGCCAGAAATTATCGGCTTTTCCAAAACGCATAATTCGTTCAGCAGGTATACCCATGGTTTGATTCCAAATAGCAAAAGCTTCATCATCTTCTTGATAAACAGAAACAAAGAGATCTTCTTTTTTTAATCCAAGATCTTCTGTTAAAAAATTCCAAGCGTAAAAAATTGCTTCTTTTTTAAAATAATCACCGAACGAAAAATTGCCCATCATTTCAAAAAAAGTCAGATGTCTTTTGGTAAATCCAACATTATCAAGATCATTATGTTTACCGCCAGCGCGAACGCATTTTTGAATGGATACGGCTGTTTTATAGCTACGTTTTTCGTTGCCTAAAAAAAGATCTTTAAACTGATTCATTCCTGCGTTGGTGAATAAAAGTGTAGGATCCTGAGCAGGAATTAACGAAGAGCTTGCAACTTTGGTATGGCCGTGTTTGGTAAAAAAATCAAAAAATTTTTTTCGTATTTCTAATGAATTCATTTAAAACCTTATCGATTAGTCTAAAAATTATTATAAAATTTTATTTATCTTTTAATCTAAATCCTGCAAAAATCATCACAAAAAGAGCGCTTAACAAAAACATTAATTCTATGTTTTTAGATTGGGCTTGGGACAAGCTAAAGATTATACAAATTGTTCCTGACAGAAGAGAGCTTAAGCTTAAAAAAAGCACATTTTTAATGATAAAAATACTTAATAAAAGCAAAAAGATGCCAATACAAGCAAAAAAATAAAAACTTTTATATTGTTGTTCTTGTCGTTTGTTTTCTAAATGTGAACTTTGTTCTTTGTATCGCTCAGGCTCTGTTTTTTGATCAACGGTTACCAGTGCATTAAAGGTTGGATGAGGCAAAAGAATATCATTAATTTTAAAGATAGAAGTGACGGATAGTATCGTTATGCAGATAATTAAAATTGCGTCTTTAATAAAAGCAAATGTTGATTCGTATGGTTTCATGAGTAATCCTTTTTGGTAAAAAATTATTACTAAAATCATACAATTATTTTTAGGTCTCTGCATTTTTCTTTTTATAAAAAATCAAAGTGGGCAATGTTACTTGCCCACTTTGAGAAATACACACATATAATGTACTATAAAATTTTTATTATGAGCCAAAAAGTCTCTTTGAAATTATCTGGCCTAGCTCTTTAATGTACCTTACGGTCGCTCCTACTGCTTCATTAAATAAAAGATGTGGTAAGAAAATAGCATCTAAAATAGGACTTTTGACGTTTTTAGCTTCAACAGGTACGTTACGAAGATCACAATTTAGAATTAATTGACAGCGTTGTAATTTTGCGGTTTCTGTTATTAAATTTGAATGTTGTATTCTTTTCCATACGTGAAAATATATTTGCCCAACGATGATATAGGCTACAATTGCTTTTGTTACGATTGGATTTTTATCTAAAAAATCATAAGCAGGTGATGGTAAAGCTAATTTTGCGCATTTGTCAGCGCCACTTTTTAATACTTTAAAAGCACCTTCTAGTGAGCAATCAACATTGAATAAAGAAGAATTTGCTGTTGTAGCAGCTGCTACAGCAGCAGCTTTTTTTGCAGCTTCTTCAGCTAATAATTTTTCAGCAGCTTGAGCAGCTTGCTCAGCAGTCAGTGTTGCGGCTTTTTCAGCCAATATTTTCTCAGCTAATATTTTTTGAGCAGCTTGAGTAGCTTGTTCAGCAGCAAGATCAGCAGCTACCGATGGCAATGGTATTTGAGTTTGAGGAGCAGGCATTTCTGGAAGAGAAGAAGTATTTGGTAATGCTGTGAAGCCTACGTAACCTGCAAAAAGAGTACCAGCGGTCATTAAAGCTCGTTCTGTAAAAACAACAGCAGCTTTTCCAGCAGTTCTTATGCCAGCAAGTAATGCGGCACTTTGAGCAAATGATGGCGCTAAGCACATCATAATAAAAAGCAAGGTACGTTTCATGTTAAATAACCTCCACGGATATATAAATTTACGGTAAGTATTTTGAATGTAAAACATGCAAATACATGAATTTAATAGTACAAGTTTTATAAAATTCATTCAAAAGCTTTTTGTCTTATTTTTTCTAATAGTATTATATAGGCTTAATATCTAAGAAATATTTTTGTAATTTGGTATAAAGAGTGCTTAAATTAAAAGGAATTTGTTTTGTGTCTGCAAGGGTTGGCAAAAAATTAGTATCACCGAGCCATCGAGGCAAAACATGAAAATGTAGATGTGCTGGTATGCTGCCACCTGCGCCTTCTCCAAGATTTAAGCCAACATTGATGCCATCGCATTTTAGCGTATTTTTTAAAATAGTTATGCTTTCAGAAACAAGGTAGATCATCTCTTGTTGTGTTGTCTGATCAAGTTGTTCAAGCCAACCTTGATGTTCTAAAGGTACAATCAAAAGATGGCCAGCATTATAAGGATAGCGATTGAGCATGATACAATTTTTTTTATAACGACCAAGGATAAAATACTCTTCATCTTTGGTGTCTTCTAGTTGCTGACAAAAGACGCAATCTGTTTTTACAGATTTTTTATTTTTTTCAAAATCTGATGTTGCATATGCTTCTCGCCAGGGCGCATATAAATTTTTCATACATAACCTTTTTTGTTAGAGGGTGTGCAAAACTAATTTTTTTAATCAGTAAATCATAAAAAATATAGAATAACATTTTTGCTAACAAAATAAGTACATGTTATTTTAGTGCGGCCTATGAGATAAAATTTTTACAAAGTAAGGATAATCTGATGCAACCTGTACTGTTAGTGGTAGGAACACGCCCAGAAGGCATAAAAATGTTACCTATTTATTTTGCGCTCAAAGAGGCTGAAATTCCCGTTGTATTGTGTTCAACAGGACAACATAATACATTGTTGCAAGAGGTTTTTGATAATTGTAATGTAATGCCAGATTATGCTCTTGCGATCATGAAGCAAGATCAGGATCTTTCGTATATTACGTGCTCAGTTTTAGAAAAAATAAAAAAAGTATATGAGGCTGTAAATCCAACTTGTGTGCTTGTGCAAGGTGATACAACTACAGTAATGGCTGCAGCATTAGCTGCTTTTTATCAAAAAATACCGATTGGTCATGTTGAAGCTGGATTGCGAACAGGTGATCTTTTGAATCCGTATCCAGAAGAAGCAAATAGAAAATTAGTGAGTACTTTAGCGTATTTCCATTTTACGCCAACTGATCAAGCGACGAATAATTTGTTGCAAGAGGGTTATAAAAAAGAATCCATTTTTTGCACAGGCAATACGGTGGTTGATGCATTAGTATCGATACAAAATAAAATAAAAAATAAAACGGTTTTGATAAGACAAAAGCTTTTAGATGCGTGTTTTCAAAACAATAAAAAACTTGTTTTACTAACAGTACACAGAAGAGAATCTTTTCCAGAAGGTATTGTTGAAATTTTATCTGCGGTAAAAACTTATGCATTAGAGCATCCAGATACGATCTTTATATATCCACATCATCCAAATCCTACAGTGATTCAAGCGATAAAAAAAATAAATTTACAGATGATTTCTAATGTTATTATTTTTTCGCCGCTTTTATATCATGAACTTGTGTATGTAATGACGCATGTTAATCTTGTGATGACTGATTCAGGAGGCATTCAAGAAGAGGCTGTTAGTCTTGGAAAGACTGTATTGGTTTTACGAGATAAGAGTGAGCGAATGGAAGGCGTATGGCATGGATTGGCGCATCTTGTTGGAACTAAAAAATCTCTGATTATGACTATGCTTGCTCAGCATCTTGCGGTAGAAAAAACAGAATCTAGTAAAAATAATAGTCTGTATGGTGATGGACATGCAGCAGAAAAAATTGTAGCTATCATTAGAAAGCATTTTTATATGCAACCTAAAGAATCTTTAAAAGCTTTTAATAACATAAGGATACAAATATGAAAAAGGTATGTGTCGTAGGGCTTGGATATATTGGACTTCCTACAGCAATTATTGCAGCGCAAGCAGGTCTTAACGTTGTTGGTATTGATATTAATGAAGAAATAATTGACTGTATTAATCGATGCTGCCCTATTATTCAAGAGCCAGAAATTACTGAACATTTGCAAGAAGTTTTAAATACAGAACATTTTTATGCAACAACAGTATATGAATCTGCAGATTTTTTTATTATAGCTGTTCCTACTCCTTTTACTGATGACAAAAAAGCTGATCTTTCATATGTGTATGCTGCAACAAAATCGATTGCCGGTGTTTTAAAAAAAGGTGATACAGTTATTCTTGAATCAACAGTCCCTGTCGGAACTACGCAGACATTAGCTACAATGTTAGCTGCAAAAACTGGTCTTATTGCTGGTGAAGATTTTTTTATAGCACATTGTCCTGAGCGAGTACTTCCTGGAAATATTTTTAAAGAATTAAAAGTAAATGATCGTATTATTGGTGGTCTTGATAAAGGATCTACGCAACACGTAGCGACATTTTATAAATATTTTGTAAGTGGTGATTTATATTTAACAACGGCAGAAATTGCTGAGATGACAAAACTTGTAGAAAATAGTTATCGAGATGTTAATATTGCATTTGCCCATCAAATAGCTTCTATGTCAAAAGCAGCTGGCATAGATCCTTATGAACTTATTGAACTTGCAAATAAGCATCCACGCGTGAATGTTTTAAAACCTACTGCAGGAGTTGGTGGACATTGTTTAGCAGTAGATCCTTGGTTTTTGATTCAAACATTTCCCGCAGCAACGACATTATTAAAAGAAGCGCGTTTAGTGAATGACCATCGGCCTTTAGAAATTTTAGATACTATTAAACATACTGTGCAGCAGTGGAAAAAAGAACATCAAAAAGATTCATGTACGCTTCTATTGCTTGGAATGACGTATAAACCGGATATTGATGATTTGCGAGAATCTCCTGCGGTAACGATTGCGTTATCATTACTCAAAGAATCAGGTATTAATCTTATGATTTGTGAGCCGTATGTTGCGACAAAATTTTGGAATAAATATCTTTCATCATATGCTGTTACTTTAGAAGAAGGAACCCAAAAAGCTGATCTATTGGTAACATTGGTTGGCCATTCTGTTTTTAAAACAATAGATAAAAAAATAATAGCACATAAAAAAACACTCGATTTTTGTGGATTGTTTTATACGCCGCATACACAATCTGCAACACAAGAACAATTTTTTTGGGCAGTGCGTAGTACCGAATATGATAATTTTTTTTCATCACAAAAAACACAATCTATCCGTTCGCGTAACGAAAGTGAGCAAAGTACATGAGACAAGTATTTTTAGAAAAAGGTGCACTCGTTGTGCAAGATGTTGCGCAACCTTTGTTAGATGATCGATCAGTTTTAATATCTGTTCATTATTCATTTATTAGTTCAGGAACAGAAGCTGCAACGATTACTAATGCACAACGCAGTACTCTTTTTAGTAATGTTCCGCAAAAAATAAAAGCTGTTTTGCAATCATTAACAACGCATGGCATCGAAGGAACTCACGCTTTAATAAAAGGTAAATTAAAAGGACAGTTGCAGACTTTAGGGTATTCTTGTTCAGGAAAAGTGCTTGCGGTTGGTAAGAAAGTTACTAGATTTAGAACAGGTGATTTTGTTGCTTGTGCTGGCGCTGGATGGGCTAATCATGCTGATGTTGTGTGTGTTCCAGAAAATCTTGTTGCACTTGTCAATGATCATACCATTATTAAAGAAGCGAGTATTACAACGATTGGCGCGATAGCATTGCAAGGAATTCGTCGTGCGCAATTGCAATTAGGCGAATCTGTTTGTGTAATGGGTTTAGGCCTTCTTGGTCAAATTACGTTACAACTTGCAAAACAATCTGGTTGCAAAACAATTGGTGTTGATTTGCTTGATGATCGGCTTGCCTTAGGTTTGCAAGTGGGAGCAGATCATGTTTTTAGAGCTGATAGTGAGTCATTTGAAAAAGATATGAATTTTTTAACGCAACATCGTGGTGTTGATTGTGTCCTCATTACTGCAGCAACTCCAAGTAGTGATATTGTGCAACAAGCGATGGAAGTAACGCGCAGAAAAGGTCGTGTTGTCGTTGTTGGTGATGTTGGATTGCATTTGCAAAGAAATCCTTTGTATAAAAAAGAAATTGATTTTTTAATTTCATGTTCTTATGGTCCAGGGCGTTACGATACAGCATATGAATTGGAAGGGAAAGACTATCCGTACGATTATGTCCGTTGGACAGAAAATAGAAATATGGAAGCTATCATTGATTTGCTTAAACAAAAAAAATTAGCAGTTAATTTGTTTGCATCGCATGAATTCCATATTAATGAAGTTGAAAAAGCATATGATCTCATTACGGCAAGAAAGGCTCTTGGAGTGATTTTGCGCTATACGCCAAAAGAAGATATTGCCTTTGTTCCTGCCAGTAAAGCAGCTTTACCGCAAAAACATTTTTCATTTGATGCAACATTAAAGAAACCTTTAAAAATTGGATTTTTAGGAGCCGGTGGCTTTTCTAAGGTAAAATTACTTCCGTTAGTTTCAAAAATTCGTGGTACCAAAATTTCTGCAATTGTTGATACAGATATTACAAATGCAGAAAATGTACGAAGAACGTATAATGCGGCAATCGCGCTTACAGATCCTTACGCATTATTCAAGGATGACTTGATTGATGCATTAGTTATAGCATCTCCGCATAAATATCATTGCGATCAAGCATTAGAGGCACTTTCGCAAGGCAAAGCAGTTTTTCTTGAAAAACCTTTAGTCACGACGTTTGAGCAATACGAAAAAATGCATGCATTTTTTAAAAATAATCCACATCTTCCTTTGTGTGTTGATTATAACCGATCCTTTGCCCCTTTTATGCAAAAAATAAAGTGGGAGCTCGTTGCAAGAAAATCTCCTGCAATTATTCATTATCGTATGAATGTTGGCTATATATCACGCGATCATTGGACCCAGACAGAACTTGGTGCTGGAAGAATTATCGGAGAAGCCTGTCATATTTTTGATTTATTTTATTTTTTAATTGGAGCTTTGCCCGTCTCAGTTTCTGTTGAATCTTTAAAGCCAAAGAGTGATGACTTGTTTCCAACCGACAATTTTTCTGTACAAATTAGTTTTGCTGATGGATCTGTTTGTTCGCTTTTGTATACAGCTTTAGGGCACGCATCATTAGGTAAAGAGCGTATGGAGGTCTTTTATGATGGCAAGTCTATTGTATTAGACGATTATAAGACATTGCAAAGTTTTGGAGTTTCCCATTCGTTTAACGAAAATGCAAGCTTTCCTGACAAAGGTCACAAAATATTACTCGAAAAGTTTTTTGATGGCATTTTGCGAAAAGATGGAAGTATGCCTATCAGCTTAGAGAGGCTCGATCATGTTGCAAAATTAACATTGATTATTGATGAACTTGCTTGCAAAGGCGGAGGAGATAAGCAACTTGTTTTATGAATATAAATCTGTACAAATTTTATAAACGGTATAGATCTAAGGAAAGTAATGATGCTAAAAAAGGATATTCATAATGTGCGGTTTTGCTGGATACATAGCTTTAAAAGATCAATTTTTGAGTGATGAACATCTTTTGCGATCTATGGGATCTTGCATTAATCATCGCGGTCCTGATGGACAAAAAGTATGGATCGACAATCAACAAAAAATCGCACTAGTTTTCCAACGTTTAAGTATTATTGATCTTTCTGATAATGCGATGCAGCCGATGTTTGATGCAAATAAAACAGTGGTCATTACGTTTAATGGTGAAATTTATAATTATAAAAAATTACGTACTGAACTTGAGGTTCGTGGTCATCATTTTAAAACGCAATCAGATACAGAAGTCTTTTTGTGCGCATTTAAAGAATGGGGTATTGCGTGCCTTGATAGATTAGAAGGTATGTTTGCGGCAGTCCTTGGAAATTTTTTAACGAATGAATGGTTCTTTGTTCGTGATCGCATTGGTGTTAAGCCGTTGTATTTTGCGGTAAATGATGATTATTTAAGTTTTGGTTCAGAAATAAAAGCGTTATGGCAACTGCCCTGGATGCAGAAAACGGTGAATCATCAAGCTTTGTATCATTACTTAACTTTTTTAGTAACACCGGCTCCTTACACATTATATAAAGGTGTCTATAAACTACCTGCAGGAATGTACGTAAAAATCGATAGCAAAAAAGAATTAACATTTCATGAATGGTATAATCCTTTAGTTCCTGCTATCACTTACGCACAAAAAGATCTTGCAAATGAGTCTTTTTGTATATCAAAGATTCAAGAATTATTAACTGCAGCCGTAGAAAAGCGACTTATTTCTGACGTTCCTTACGGAGTCTTTCTGTCTGGCGGCATTGATTCGAGTTTAATCACAGCATTAATGTCACGATATACCGATAACGTGCAAACATTTAATATTTCTTTTTCTGATGGTCCTGAATATAGCGAAAGTTTGTGGGCAAAAAAGGTTTCAAAATTATTCAATACTAATCATCATGAATTAGTGATTTCAGAAAAAGATGCTTTTGATTTTTTCCAGAAGATGGTTTATCACCAAGATGAGCCACTTGCCGATCCTGTCTGCATTCCGCTTTATTATGTTTCTAAATTATTAAAAGAGCAGGGTGTCACGGTTGTGCAAGTTGGAGAAGGCTCGGATGAACTCTATTGCGGATATCAAAGTTATGCGCAGTATATAAATGCCTATAATCGTTATTACCAGCCAACACAGTTTTTGCCGCAAACAGTTAAAAAAGCTGGCGTATGGCTCGCTGCAAAAATGTTTCCTGCAAAAAAACAATATTTATCCTTTTTGCATCAGTGGGCTGGCAATCAACATATGTTTTGGACTGGCGCGATTGCATTTTCAGAAAAAGCGAAGCGAGATTTGTTGGTCTCTTGTGATGATCATGCGTATGATCCTTTTATTGAAAAAATATATCCAGGAATGCGCCAGCAAGCTGATAGTTATGCAATTGTCGAATATCATCTAAAAAAATTATACGAAAAAAAGCCTGAAGCTGATTTTTTACAATCGATGATATATTTAGAATTCAAGCAACGCCTTCCAGAGCTTTTATTGATGCGTGTTGATAAAATGACGATGGCTACATCGGTTGAAGGGCGTGTTCCTTTTTTGGATCATGCTCATGTTGAATTTGCTTTTCAAGTGTCAAGTAGCCTTAAATACAAGCATGGTGTCACAAAATATATTCTTAAAAAAGCTTGTGAAGGCATTTTGCCAGATGATATTATTTATAGAAAAAAAATTGGATTTTCCGCTCCAACGACTCGTTGGTTTAAAGAAGGCGTCTATTTTAAAGAATATTTTCTTGATCTTTTAGCAACTAAAAAAGATTCGCTTGAACAGTTATTTGAAAAAAAAGAGGTTGAATCAATATTGCGTCATACCCAATCAGCATCGCGTAATTATACAACGCAATTATGGGCTTTACAAAATGTTATTCAAACCGGAGTGCTTGGATGAAAAAAGTAATTCTCTATTTGCGTACTGATATTGCTGATCAAGAGCTTACAGCAGGAGGATCCGTTGCGCATACTTTAGGCGTTATGCAAGGGTTTTGTGATGAAGGTTTTTCGATAGTCTGTGCTTCTTCTTGCCTGGATTCAGTGCTGAAACAAGTACCGCTAGAAAAAGTAATAAAACTTGCAAATCCTGCATGGCTCAAGCCTTTACGTTGGAAATTAAATTCTTTTTTTTCAACGTTTTTCTTTTTCTTTCAGGCGCGCAGTTTATGCAAAGAGTATTCTCTAGCAGCGATCTATCAGCGTTACAGTTTGTTGAATATGACAGGTCTTTTGCTCGCGTGGTGGTATAACAAAAAATTCATTCTTGAATACAATGGATCAGAAGCATGGATTGCATCACGTTGGATTAAAAATAAAAAATATATGCAAGGTGTATGGTTTTTGTATGTAATTGAAAAAATTAATACAAAATATGCTGATTATATTGTAGTTGTGTCGCAAGTTTTAAAAGATGAACTTGTTGTGAAAGGAACAAGAGAAGATAAAATTTTGGTCAATCCAAATGGTGTAAATGTTCTTGTTTTTAATCCTGAAAGCATACAAAAAAGTTATTATTATGAATGAAACAATTATTACTTCTCATAAAACTTGGAAATCATTTTTTCAAGAGTTTTTTGATTACAAAGATGTACTTTTATTTTTAGGTTGGCGAGATATCTTGGTCCAATACAAACAGACAAGTATTGGCATACTGTGGGTCATCATTCGTCCTTTGCTCACCGTGATTATTTTTACGATTATTTTTAGTCGTATTGCGCATATTCCAAGCACTCAAGCGCCTTATCCTTTAGTAATATTTTCTGCAATGTTGGTGTGGCAATTTTTTGCCGATACGTTTACCTATGCAAGCATGAGCTTTGTTAATAATGTTCAACTTATTTCTAAAGTATATTTTCCTCGGATCATGCTTCCTGCTAGTCGTATTTTGTGTAGTCTTGTTGATTTTTCAATAGCTTTTTTATTTTACACAGCGCTGTCTTTTTTTCGTTACGGTATTGTGCCGTTAGTAAATATTGTATTATTGCCACTTTTTATGGCATGGTTAGCGGTCTTTTCTTTTTCTATAAGTCTTTTGTTTGCATCTCTTATTGTGCAATATCGTGACTTTAGGCACATTGTTCCTTTTGTTGTGCAGCTTGGAATTTATATAACTCCCGTTGGATTTAGTCTTGCAATGATTCCAAAAAATTTACATTTTATTATTGCTTTAAATCCTTTAACGGGCATTATTAATGGTTTTCGTTATTGTTTATTAGCAGAAACATTGTATTGGCCTGTGATAGGAATTTCATTAGCAATGACTTTACTACTAGGAATAATCAGTATTTTATATTTTAAAAAATCAGAAGAAACATTTGCGGATCTTATTTGAGTAACCTATGAAAAGAATAGAAGTACAAAATCTTTCAAAAACCTATTTTGTCGAGGCCTACAAAGAATCAGAAATGAGTTTTCGTGAGCTTTTGCTTTCGCAAGCAACATCATTTTTTAAACCATCTGTACAAAAAACTGCTTTTAAAGCACTTGATGATATTTCGTTTGACGTAGAAGAAGGGGAAGTTTTAGGAATTATCGGTAAAAATGGTTCTGGAAAAAGTACACTTTTAAAAATTTTAAGTAAAATAGTCGCTCCTACCAGTGGCAAAGCAATTATTCGTGGCCGTGTTGCAAGCATGCTAGAAGTTGGCACTGGTTTTCATGCGGAACTTAGTGGACGAGAAAACATTTATTTAAGCGGTATTATTTTAGGTATGAAGCGTTGGGAAATTACTAAACAATTTGATGAAATTGTTGCTTTTGCAGGAGTAGAACAGTTTTTAGAAACACCGGTTAAAAAATATTCATCAGGAATGAGATTACGACTTGCTTATTCAATTGCGGCCCATTTACAACCAGAAATTTTATTAATCGATGAAGTTCTTGCAGTAGGCGATTATGAATTTGAAAAAAAATGTTTGGATTCAATGCATCAAATTAGCAAGGCTGGAAGAACTATTATATTTGTTTCTCATAATGTATTAGCTATTAAACGACTTTGCAATAAGGTACTTATTCTTAATCATGGCAAACAACTTTTTATTGGTAATGTTCACAATGGTTATTCTTTGTATTTACAAGAAATTGAATAGTTTTTAAAAAATCAATAGGAATGTATGTAATGACAACAATTATTCTTTTAACAAAAAATAGTGAGAAATATCTTAAAAGAGCTTTAGATTTTTATAAAACTTTAAATTTTAATGGAAAAATTTTAGTTGCAGATTCAAGCTGCGTAGAATCAAAAAAAGAAATACAAAATATTATTAATTTGTCAAAAAATGGTTCGTTTAATCCTTTTTTTATAGATTATTCTTTCGAAACAACATTTAGTGAAAAAATTGCATCAGTTATTAAATATGTAGATACAAAATATACGCTTTTAGCTTCGGTAGATGATTTTTTTTCTGTAGAAACAATTAAAAAAGCTGAAATTTTTCTTGATCAAAATCCATCTTATGTTTTTGTTCATGGATATACGTATGGTTATACTTTTTTTAATAATAAAATTAATTGGTATTACACAGCAATATATCATTCAACCAAATCAGTTGATAATAATGATGTTTTTTTACGTATAGATGCTTTTTTAACAAAAAGTATGACTTCAATACTTTCTGTTTTTAGAACAGACATATTAGTTTCTATGTTAGATGACGTGGCTTTTTATGGTTCTGATAAATATGGAAAATTTTATGAAAATTTATTTACGATATTTGCTCTTTTTAAAGGAAAAAGTAAATATTTAAATTTACCATTTGGATGGAGAGAAATGAGTAATGAATCTGGAGGAAAAAAATATCATACAACATGGTTATTTGATTCTGAGTTTGAATCAAATAAAAAAATAATGCAAAAAGGTATAAAAAAATATATAGAAAATATTGATCAAGAAACTATTAATTCTGATATACATGCAGAATTTGTTGTAAATAGGTTTATTCAAAGATGTTATAAAGAAGTAATCTTTTTTGAAAACGATAGTAAAATTAATAAAATAATTATCAAAAAAATTTTTCCAATAATTATTTTTAATAAAATAAAAGAGTTAAAGAAAAGAGTAATTTGTTTTTATCGAAATTTAATAATGGGTAAATTTCTTTTTAATAAAAAAACACCTTATTACAATGAATTTAAGCTTATTGAGCATTTAATTATCGAATCAAATATTGTTTGTTATCGTGACGGTATGGAAGATATATGGTTTTTTAAAAAAGAAGTAAATTATGAAAAACTGTAGAATATGTAATTATCGAGCAACTGAAATTATATCATTCGGTAAGATGCCAATAGCTAATAATTTTTTAGAAAAGCAAAATTTTGAAAAAGAGTATTTTTTTAATTTAATGGCTTTATTTTGTGATTTTTGTAAAACATTTCAACTTGCTGATCAGCCAAAACCTGAGCTAATGTTTCATGAAAATTATGCATTTTTTTCTAGTTCTTCAAAAAAAATGTCTCTACATTTTGAACAAATGGCTCATCATTATTTTAATCAATTTTTATTGAATAAAGAACAATCTTTTGTAGTTGAATTAGGTAGTAATGATGGAATTATGTTGCAACATTTTGCACAAAAAAATATAAAACATCTTGGCATTGAGCCATCAGATAATGTTGCTCAAGTTGCGCGCAATAAAGGAATCAACACGATAACTGATTTTTTTCAAGAAGAATTAGCGATAGCAATAGAAAAACAATATGGCAAGGCTGATATTATTTCTGCTGCTAATGTTATGTGTCATATTTCTGATCTTGCTAGTGTAGCAAAAGGCGTAATACATCTTCTTAAAAAAACAGGAGTTTTTGTTTTTGAGGAGCCTTATTTAGGAGATATGATTCAAAAAACATCGTACGATCAAATTTATGATGAACATGTTTATATTTTTAGTCTTCTTTCTGTAATAAACATTTTTAAACCTTATGGATTACAAGTGTTTCATGTAGAACCTCAAGTAACGCATGGTGGCTCTATGAGATATTATTTAGGGTTTGAAAATCAACATATAATTAATAAATCTGTCAGTGAACAACTTTTAAAAGAAAAAAAATTAGGTTTAGATGTATTAGAAACATTTTATGCATTTAAAAATGCTTGTGAAAAAAATAAAACTGAATTTATTGCCTTACTTCATACTTTAAAAAAACAAAATAAAAGAATTGTTGGATATGCTGCAACATCAAAAAGCACAACTGTTTTAAATTATTGCAATATAGGATCTGATTGTATTGAGTACATCAGTGATACAACGCCAATTAAACAAGGGAAATTTAGTCCAGGAGTTCATATTCCAATTAAAACTTATCAAAATTTTAAAGATGATATGCCTGATTATGCAATTTTATTTGCATGGAATCATGCGCAGGAAATTTTTGAAAAAGAGGAAGAATTTATTAAAAAAGGAGGAAAATGGATTACTTTCGTACCAGAAGTAAAAATTCTCAATATGATCTAAAAACATTATACAGTAGCTTTCCTCAGGCTCAATTTGAAACATATAAAAAAGAAATTTTAGAAGCTTTTGAACGTGTATGCACACAAGGTCCGTATATTTTAGGACCTGAAGTTGAAGCATTTGAAAAAGAGTTTGCTGAGTATCATAAAAGTGCTTATTGCATTGGTGTTGGTAGTGGCACAGATGCGCTTGCTCTGGCATTAAAATCTTATGGAATAGGAAAAGATGATGAAGTTATAACAGTTTCGCATACAGCATTAGCAACTGCAGTGGCTATTATTATAGCAGGAGCAACACCTGTTTTAGTTGATATTGAACCTGAATATTTTACTATCGATCCATACAAAATAGAAGAGGCTATTACTAAAAAAACTAAAGCTATTATACCAGTTCATTTATATGGTCAGCCATGTGATATGGATCCTATTTTAAAAATAGCACAGCATTATAATCTTAAAGTTATAGAAGATTGCGCTCAAGCTCATGGAGCGCTTTATAAAGGAAAAAAAGTTGGAACATTTGGAGATGCAGGTTGCTTTAGTTTTTATCCAACAAAAAATCTTGGCGCGATCGGTGATGCAGGAGGTATAATAACAAATGATTTATTATTAAAAGAGCGATTAGTGCGTATTCGTCAATATGGCTGGGATAAAAATCGTATAGGTCAAGAAATTGGTGTTGTTTCACGACTTGATGAATTACAAGCTGCTTTACTAAGAATTAAATTACCTTATTTAGATAGAGATAATGCACAACGAAAAACTATTGCTCAATTTTATAAAGAGCATTTTTTATCAAATACTATATTGCATCCATTGGTTCGCTTTGAAAGTGAACATGTTTTTCATTTATATGTTATTTTAGCTCAAGATCGTGTTAATTTAAAAAAAGAATTAGCTGATTATGGTGTAGAGGCAGGTATACATTATCAATATCCAGTTCATATGCATCCAGGATATATTTCAAGCATAAAAATTCCAAAAAAAGGCCTTCCTGTTACAGAAGCCATCGTAAAAAAAATTTTAACATTACCTTTGTATCCAGAATTATTAAAAGAATATAAAAAAGGAGAATTACATGTTTGACAAAGAACAATTTTATCAAAAACAAAGCTTTGTTGATTATATTAAAGAAGCAAAAGGATTGTGGAAAGGTGTTTTTAAAGATTTTCAAGAAGCAAATGGTGATAAAAATGTTTTTAATGAAAATATTTGGATTACTAAACAACAAGTTAAGGTTTTAGATTTTTTAAAAAATATGCAAGAACCAAGCAAAGAAAATATTGTAGTAACTCCAAAATATCCATTAGATGTAATGGCAGCATTAATTTTAAGCGAAAAAAATGAAGTTTCGATATTGGATTTTGGTGGAGGAATGGGTTTGCAATATCTTGATTTAATAAATAAAATACCAAAATATAATAATATTTTTTATTCTATAATCGAAGAAAAAAATGTGGTAAAATCTGTTCCAGAAGAATTGCAATATTTTTTTAATCTTTCTTTTTATGATGATTTTTCAGTGGTATCAAAAAATTTTGATATTTTATTTATGGGTGGTGTTTTACAATATATTGAAGATTGGAAAAATTTATTAAAAATTTTAGTTAAAAAAACAAATTCAAAATATTTAATTTTTGGAGATTTGTTAATTGGAGATATTCCATCATTTGTAACTCATCAATTGTTTTATGGTAAAAAAATTTCTGTGCATATGATCAATAAAATAATATTTATGGATTTTTTAAATGAATTAGGGTTTGAGCCTATTTATTTTTCAAATTTTGATTCTATATATTTTATTAATAATGAGTTACCGAACGATTTATTACCAATAACTCATAAAATAAAAAAATCGATAAATATAATTTTTAAAAAGCATGATTAATTTTTTTACACGCAATGGTTATTTAAAGAGAATATGAAACTGAATAATTTTAAAAAAGAATTAATATGTTGGGGTGGAGGAGATCAGTCTATAGTAATTCGTCCTATTATTCAAAGTCTTGGTGC
>JACCDT011060980.1_pt1 | contig 18507 bp, 24 predicted proteins | sample 7446291 | NCBI WGS metagenome assembly JACCDT01 (sample SAMN15323446, study PRJNA562643) | freshwater metagenome | isolation source: river surface water | place: USA:Blue River Watershed | collected 2017-08-17 | reverse complement strand
CGAAAAATTAGAAATGGAACCACAGCCAAATTGGTGGACTAAACCTCATTTTTTGTTTCTGTTTTTAGTAGTTTCTTTTTTACAAGAATTCGCTTATAGAAGTTTTCTTATTCCTAAATTAAAACAAATTTTTGGAGACAGATTAGGTATTGTAATCATAAATGCACTTCTTTTTACTCTTTTGCACATAATCTATCCTATACCTCAACTAATGCTTCCTTTGGCATTTATCGGGGGACTGGCATTTTCTGTGATCTATATGAAATATCCTAATTTGTTTCTAATATCTCTAACACACTCTGTATTGAATTTTGTAGCAGTATTACACGGCTTTTTTGTAATACATAACTAGTTTTATCTATTTGTTTTAAAAGCTTTATTTTTATATATAGTGTCGTAAAAGATATATTGTGCGACACGCTATTATATTTTAATTACATGAACTAGAAAGCTCATAACCAGCCAAAACAGCCTCTTCCCCTGTATTGAACCAAACTTTATTTGCATCTTTTATAGTTTTACCAGCAGAGCATCCAAGTGTATAATATTTCTTCCCTCTTTTTGATGCAAAAAAATTTCCTTTAGGAATTGAAATATCTGAACTTTTATCCAATATTGGATTTTGGCTTAAATTAGTAGTTTTTTGCAAATTTGAGCTATTTTTAGCGTCTTCTAAGCCAGAAATGGCATTTGCTTGATCTTTAGGATAAATGACCTTAAATTGGTCATTTTTGCCTTCTTTAGATAGTCTTCCAAGTAAAAATGAGGCAATACCTACCAAAATTATGATTAAAATAATCAATATATCCTTCCCTTTTTCACTTTCTACAAAAGACTTGATTTTTTCCATAGAATAGTTTATACTCTTTTTACATAGATATTTTATCATTTAATTTAAAAATAAAGCAATGGCACATAGAAAAGCCGGCGGAACCGCCAAAAACTTAAGAGACTCAAACCCACAGTACCTCGGTACGAAGCTTTATGATGGCCAAAAAGCTCAATCTGGATCTATAATAATCCGTCAACGTGGTACAGTTATAATGCCTGGTACAAACGTAGGAATGGGAAAAGATCATACCTTATTCGCTCTAAAAGATGGAAAAGTTAAATTTGGATCAAAACGTAAAACTTCTTTCAATGGAAAAACTTCTGTAAAGAAAACTGTAAACGTAATATAAAAATCAAAATTAAAAACCCGGATTATCCGGGTTTTTAATTTATTAAATTTTACTAACGATAACTTTAAATGTAGTTTTTTTATCTTTTACTTTCACAGTTATCTCGAACTCACCTGTTTCTTTAAGTGGTTTTTCTAAGTCTAAGAAGTCTTCGTTTATCTCTATCTTGTGTTCCCTTTTTAAAGCTTCTACAATTTCTTTTTTATGAATAGCCGAAAATAAATGCCCTATTTCATTTGCTTTACCTTTGATAGTGACTTCTTTATCTTTTATCTCATTCATTATTTTTATTAGAGCTTGCTCAGCCATAGTCCTCTCTAATATCATTTCTTTTTTTTGTTGCTCTAAAGCATTTATAGCTTTTACCGTAGCAAGTTCAGCTAATTTCTTTGGAATAAGAAAATTCATTGCGTAACCATCATTTACTTCTTTCACATCATTTCTTTTACCAACTCTTGGAACATCTTTTAGGAAAATTACTTTCATATCTTTGTTTTTTATTTTGATAAATTATTTTGACCAATTTTTCAACAATTCTATGGCTTTTGCCATTTGAGGATCATTTTTTGTTCCTATATCTTTTTCTGTAATTTCTACTTTATAATCAGGATCTAATCCTTTTTCTGATATAGATCTACTTAGTGGTGTAAGCCATTTTGCTACTGTTATTTTAAAAATTGTGTCAGGTGTTACATCTATAACTTCTTGCACAGAACCCTTACCATAACTCTTTGTACCGACTAATTTTGCAATTTTATAATCTTGCATTGCACCAGCCAATATTTCTGAAGCTGAAGCTGAACCACTATCCATAAGTATTACAAATTTTAACTTATCATTAAAAATATCGTAACCATGACTTCTATAAATTTTTTGTTTTTGATTATTTCCATAATCTTCTATTACGACAGTTTTACCAGATGGTAAAAACCAACTTGCCATATCTATAGCAGCTTCTAAGTAACCACCAGGGTTACCACGCAAGTCTACGAGTAATTTATCTGATCCAGAATCAACAAATTTTTTCATCGCATCCCTAAACAAAGACGCTGAATTCGCAGAAAAACTATATAAACTAATTACAAAAACACCATCTTTATTTAATTCTGTTTCTAATGTAGGAGTATTTATTACATCACGAACAATTTTTACCTCTAAAGGTTTTTTTGCTCCATCTCTATATATTGTAAGTATTACTTCAGTACCTTTTTCACCACGAATAAGCTTGATAGCTTGTTCAATATTTAAATCAGAAGTAACTGTTTTATCAATTTTTAAAATTTTATCTCCAGATTTTATTCCTGCATTGTATGCTGGAGTACCTTTAAGAGGTGCTATTACTGTAAGAACCTTGTCTTTTATGCCGACTTCCATACCAACACCGGTGAATTCTCCACTGATATCGCTCTCAAACATTTTTGTTTCGTCTGGAGAGAAAAAAGTACTATATGGATCGTTTAAAGAATTAGTAAGACCTTTTATCGCTCCATAAACTCTGTCTTGATCAGAAACATTTTTTGCATTTGGATATTTTTCATTTATTGTATTCCAAACTTTCCAAAAAGGAGCAAAGTCAGCTGTTGTATTTACTTGAGGGTCTTTGTTGCTTAATGCAAGAACTTTCTCTATTTCTGGAACCTTACCTTGACCTACATAAATTCCAAAAAAGAAAAAACCTACAATTAAAAAAGTAGCTAAAAAAATATATTTTGTTCTATAAAAAAACCCTTTAAATTTGTTCATGAAAATTATTTCTAAAACCACTATTTTGAGAGAAATTATCAAATTTCATAGAACCGATATTTTTAGTATCTATTTTTTCTTTTTTATATAAAACATAAGATATATAAGCAACACCTAAACCAGATAAAGTCAATAGTATTTTTTTCCAAGAATAAGGAAATCCTAAGTATGGCAATATTGCTATCCAAATACCTAAAATCAAAAGTGTTCGTGCTGTTTTCATACAGACATTATACTCTGAGAAAAAAGTCTATGCAACAATAAACACAAACTCCCCTTTTATCTTTGTTGGGTTTTTTGTGAAGAATTCTAATATATCTTTTGCGTATCCTGTTTTAAAATCTTCGTATATTTTTGTTATTTCTCGAGCAACACAAACTTTTTTATTTGGTGCAAATTTATCTAATGATTCAAGTGTTTTTAATATACGATGTGGGGATTCATAAAAAACCATAGTTCGTTTTTCTTCTGCTATTTCTTTAAATAATGTCTCTCTTCCCTTCTTATGTGGAAGAAAGCCAAGGAAAGTGAATTCATGAATTGGAAGTCCGCATACAGAAAGCGCACTTATGAGCGCTGTTGCTCCTGGTATTGGTATTATTTTTACTTCATCATTAAATCTTTCTTTTATTTGTGATACAAGCAATGCACCTGGATCAGAAACACCTGGTGTACCTGCATCTGAAACAAGTGCAATATTTTTACCTTCTTCTAATAATTCAAAAATTTTATCAGTCTTGCCGATCTTACTTTGCGCATGATAGCTCATCGTAGCTTTTTTTATTTCATATTTATTTAAAATTTTCTGAGTGACACGAGTATCTTCACACAATATCAAATCCACTTCGCCTAAAATACGAATTGCTCGAAGTGTAATGTCTTCCATGTTTCCTATTGGAGTCGCGATGACGTAAAAGTTAGACATTATTTTTAGAATTTAATGGATGTAAATGTGCTACTATACCCATAGCGCAAGCTATGATTAGAACATTTTTTAAAATATATTGACCTTCAAGTGTTGGAACGAGAAATGATTGCCAAGCTACTGTTGGTAAAATAAAGAGTGGCATTATTGTCGTAATAAGGTGAATAACTAATAGTAAAAATGCTAGACGCTCAAGACCTTTGATAATAAAAACAAAAGCAATAATCATTTCGAAAATTCCAAAATAAAAAATAAAAGTACTAAAAGGAACAAAAGGCAAAGTATGATTTAATAAATCAGCTACTATTGGATTTGCAGGACTAAGTGAAAAAACTTTCAAAATTCCAAACCAAAAATATACGATAAATATCGCCCATCTTGCCACCAACAAAGAATGCTTTTTCATAAAGTTAATTACCTTCACATCTACACTTTCAATTTTTTCTTCTATATTTTGCATAAATATATTATACCAAAAAAATAAAAACTCCCGCAACGGAGAGTCTTCATTTTTACTTTCTATATTTCCTTGTCTTCCACTTATCTGCAATTTTGACGCGAGTAAGGGAGCGTTCGAGTTCGGTTGCGAAATGTTCAAAGTCTACATGTTCTTTGTTATCTGCAAGTTTTTGAAGCTCTAGTGATCGAGCTTTCGCTTTCTCTATAGCTTCATCAGTAAGATCAGCGACATGTTCTGCAAAGTCAGCAAGTACTGCAACAGTTGTAATACCGTCTCTTGCCTGCACAGACAGGTCTTTTTTAACTTCAACAAAGCCGCCGACGACAGCCATAGGAACATGTTCACCATTCACAAGGGCGACAAGATCGCCGGATTTAAGTCCTGCGATTATCGGCACATGTTCAGGCAAAATCGTGATCTCCCCTTCCATTGTCGGTAATGTGACACTTTCAACAAGCTCTTCTAAGACAAGCTTTTCTGGTGTGACTATTTTTAGTTTTAAAGTTTTATTTGCCATTATTTTTATAATGCACCCTTCATATAAAACTCATTCTCTGGCTTGTCATCGTGCTTACCGTCGAGGATTTCACGGAAAGAACGAATTGTATCTGCAAGCGGGACATATTGGCCAGGTGCGCCAGTGAATTGTTCAGCGACGAAGAATGGTTGTGAAAGGAATTTTTGAATCTTACGAGCACGAGCGACGAGCTCTCGGTCTGCATCAGAAAGTTCTTCGATACCGAGGATCGCGATGATGTCTTGGAGGTCTTTGTATCTTTGTAGAACTCTTTGTACTTCACGAGCGACTTCGTAATGTTCTTTTCCGACGATATTCGGATCAAGAATCGTAGATGATGAGTCCAAAGGATCAACAGCTGGGTAAATACCGATTTCAGAAAGTGAACGGTTTAGAACCACAGTAGAGTCGAGGTGAGAGAAAGTAGTAGCTGGAGCTGGGTCGGTCAAGTCGTCAGCTGGCACGTAGACAGCTTGAACAGATGTTACAGAGCCTTTGTCTGTACTTGTGATGCGTTCTTGTAGATTTCCCATTTCTGTTGCGAGAGTTGGTTGGTAACCCACAGCTGAAGGAATACGTCCGAGAAGCGCAGATACTTCAGAACCCGCTTGAGTGAAACGGAAAATGTTGTCGATAAAAAAGAGGACGTCTTTGCCTTCTTGGTCGCGGAAATGCTCGGCCATAGTGAGGCCAGAGAGAGCCACACGGAGACGAGCACCTGGTGGTTCGTTCATTTGCCCGAAGACCATCGCCACTTTGTCGAGGACTTTAGAATCTTTCATTTCGTGGTAGAGGTCGTTACCTTCACGAGTACGTTCTCCCACACCTGCAAATACAGAATATCCACCGTGGTTCGAAGCAATGTTATGGATGAGCTCTTGGATGACGACAGTCTTACCAACGCCAGCACCTCCGAAGAGTCCGACTTTTCCTCCTTTCAAAACAGGACAGATAAGGTCGATAACTTTGATACCAGTTTCGAGGATTTCAATTTTTGTGGATTGAGAGACATAGTCTGGAGCTTTGCGGTGGATCGGTGAACGCAACGCTGCACCGCCTGCCTGCGCAGGCAGGTCGTCTATCAACTCACCAAGCACATTGAAAATTCTTCCAAGTGTTTCTTTACCAACTGGCACAGAAATTGGCTTACCTGTGTTTGCAACTTCTTGTCCGCGAGCGAGGCCGTCAGTAGTATCCATAGCTACTGTACGCACGACTCCTCCACCGATGTTTTGTTCGACTTCAAGAATGATTTTCTTCTCTCCGTTCCCTGCCTGCGCAGGCAGGATAACTTCAAGAGCACTATAAATCTCTGGGACTTCTCCTTCGAAAGCCACATCCACGACCGGTCCTATTATTCTTTTTATTGTTCCTTTGTTCATAATAATTTTTTAATAATGTTTATAATAATTTTTAATTTGTTTCTGATCTTTTTCTTAAATTTTCCCAATACGATGGAGAAATTTTTAAAGCAATATTTAATCCTTCAACAAATTCTTCCCAATTTTTAATATCATGTTCCTTATATACCTCATTTATATTTTTCTCAAGCTCTCTATTTATGTCTATTTCCTTTATACTGTTTACTACACTTTCAAAATCTAAGTTCTTTTCTGGCCTGGTTTCTTTAATAGCTTGGTTTGTTTTTTCATATTCATCCCAAGCTTCTTTCCAATCCTTTTCAAGAGTTTCATCCGGTAAACCAAGATTCTCTGATTTATCTGCTCGAGCTTCCAATTTTAATTTAGCTTCTGAAAAATCTATTGTATTTATTTCAATATATTTTAATCGTGACTTTATATCAAAAGTTTTTTCAACTATAGGGTCTAAATAATCATTGACTTTTTTAGCAATTTTTCTAAGTTTCTCGATATTCTCTTTTGAATTTTTATATCCTTCCATATAAATTATTATGACACACTTGCCATACCTGCACTGATTTCGGAAATTTCTTGGGTGATACCAGCTTGACGAGCTTTGTTGAAGACGAGAGTGAGGTTATCTATCATTTCTCCAGCGGCTTCACTCGCATTCTTCATGGCTACCATTCTAGCTGACTGCTCACTTGCCCCCGACTCGAGCAACATTTGGTATACCTGCATTATAATCAATTTCTCTGCTAACATCTCTATCAATTTATTAGCATCGCCTTCTATCAGATATGGAATTTCGTTCGTGACTACTTTCGGATTTTCTTTTGCTATATTTTCTTTCTCAATCTCTAGAAAATCTTTCAATTCTTCTTTCGATATCGGTAATAGTTTTCTGACATTTGGCTTCTGTGTCAAAGCAGATATGAAGTCTGTATAAACCACGAAGACTTCTTTATATGTTCCCTTTTTGTATTCATTTAAAATAAGAGCTGAGATAGGGTTCACATTTTGTATTGAAATATTTATTGGCAAGTCTGTAAAAGATGCAATGATATTTTGTCCGATTTTTCGCATCGCATTGTCACCTTTCTTGCCGATTGCAATGAAATCGATTTCTTTTGTAGTATCTTGTTTTAAAAGTTGTAATGCTTTCTTTATCGCTTGTGCATTGTAGCCTCCACAAAGTGAACCGTTTGAAGTAATGAGGACGATCAACGTCTTGCCTCCTGCCTGCGCAGGCAGGTCTTTATGTCCATTAAAAAATACATGTTTCACTTCATCCAGTTTACCTGAAAGAGAAGTCAAAAGCTCCCAAGAGTATCCTGCATAAGAACGTGAAGCCAAAGTCGTCGCCACTGCACGGCGCATCTTCGAAGCAGCCACGAGCTCCATCGCCTTCGTGATCTTTTTCGTATTCTTAATACTCTTTATTCTGTTTTTAATTTCTTTTGTTGATGCCATAAAAAGGAATGTGTTTTAACTCAAAAATCCTGCCTTGAAATCCCCTATCGCTTGTTTTAATTCTGCTTCACCTGCATCAGTCCACATTTTTGCTTCACGGATTTCTTTGAGGAAAGTTTTTGCATTATTTTCCGCATAGGCGATGAGCCCTGCTTCAAATTCTTTGATGCGATCTACTGGCACTTCATCGAGAAGGCCTTTGACGAGCGCATACAACGTAATGATCTGATGTTCGACAACGATCGGAGAATATTGTGGTTGCTTGAGCATTTCCACGGCTCTCTTTCCTCTTTCTAGTTGTCTCTTTGTAGCGTCATCGAGATCAGAACCGAATTGTGAAAAGGCTTCGAGTTCACGGAATTGTGCGAGGTCGAGCTTCAAAGTTCCAGCAACTTTTTTCATACCTTTGATCTGCGCAGATCCTCCCACACGAGAAACAGAGAATCCGACGTTTACTGCAGGACGTACACCTTTGTAGAAAAGATCAGTCTCGAGGAAGATTTGTCCATCAGTAATAGAAATAACGTTTGTAGGAATGTATGCAGAAATATCTCCAGCTTGAGTTTCGATAATAGGAAGAGCTGTGATAGATCCACCACCATAATCTTTATTCTTTCGACAAGCACGCTCGAGCAAACGTGAGTGCAAGTAGAAAACGTCTCCAGGGTACGCTTCACGGCCTGGTGGACGGCGAAGTAAAAGTGAGATTTCACGGTAAGCGACAGCGTGTTTTGAAAGATCATCGTAAATGATTAGGACATCTTTTCCTGCATCCATAAAGTGTTCAGCGATAGCGACGCCAGTATACGGAGCGATGTATGACATAGCTGCAGGTTCTGATGAGCCAGCTGAAACGATGATTGTATAATCCATCGCACCACCTTCAGCAAGACGAGTTTCTATTTTACGAAGTTTAGAATCTTTTTGACCGATTGAAACATAAACACAAATCATGTTTTGACCTTTTTGGTTTAAAATAGCATCGATAGCAATAGCAGTTTTTCCAGTTTGACGGTCACCAATGATGAGCTCGCGTTGTCCACGGCCGATAGGAATAAGAGCATCGATAGCTTTGATACCTGTTTGCACTGGTTGATCGACTGATTGACGACTCATAACTCCAGAAGCAACACGCTCTACAGGGTTTGTCTTGTCTGTTTTCACAGCACCCTTACCATCGATAGGTTGACCGAGAGCGTTTAATACGCGACCGATTTGAAGATCTGAAACAGGAACTTCAAGGATCTTTCCTGTGGCTTTGACTTCATCCCCTTCACGAATTTTAGAGAAATCACCGAGAACAATAACACCCACAGAATCATCTTCGAGGTTTAAAGCAACACCTGCCTGCGCAGGCAGGCCTTCTTTCGAAATAAATTCCACCATTTCAGAAGCTTTGATATCTGAAAGTCCTGAGACTTTTGCAATACCGTCGAAAACTTCAACGACATGACCGACTTTTTCAGCCTTCAATTCTGCTTTGAAATTTTCTATCTCTTTTCTTAAATTTTCTACAATGTTATTTTTTGTCATATTATTTATTGATTAAGTGTGTTGCTAATTGATTCAATTTATTTCTGTATGTTGTATCTAGTATTTCTTCACCGATTATTATTTTCATTCCTCCTAGTAAGTCTTTGTCTTCCATATATTCACTTACTATTTCTTTTGCTCCGTATTTTTGTTTTATATTTTCTTCTATTTCTTTTTTCTCATGACCATCCAAACTTTTAGCAGATAAAACTTTTATCCTCACAACACCGTCTTCTTTATCTATTATTTTTCCAACAGCATCTAATATTTCACCCGATCTGTTTAACAATTTCTTTTTATTTAAAAAAGTCAGTGTTTCCTTTACAGCAACATCCAATTCACCACCAGACTTTCCTTTTGCATGTCCAGCTATCGCTTGTGCTATGTTTTGTACTGAAATTTTTGCCATAATTATTTTTATTTATTTTTCTCTGAAAGAATCTTTTCTGTTGCAGATATAACTAAAACGGCTACTTCATTTTTTGCTTCAGTTATCATCTTTTCTCTTTCTGTATCAAGCATTTTCTTTCCTTGAGCCAACATATCTGAAACTTCTTTCTTTGCATTTTCTAACATTTCAGTTTTTTTCTTTTCTACTTCTTTTTTTGCTTTATCAAAAATCTCATTTGCTTCAGTGCGAGCTTTACGCATAGCTGCTTCTGATTCTTTTGCTGTATTTTCAAGCATATCTCTATTTGTTTTTGCATCATCAAGACCTTTTCTGATTTCTGCATCACGATCAGAAATTAATTTTCTAAGTGGTTTTGCAGCGATAAAATACAAGCAAACAAAAACAAGCCCAAAATTGAAAAGTTGAGCAAGCATCAATTTGAAATCTATGTGAAATGTTGATATTAATGAATCCATAATTTTTATTTATTTAAATTTCTAATACTATCCAAAGCACAATGTTCAAAATTGAACATTGAGGCTTCAAACACTATTTGAGTGAGAAAGCAATAACGAGACCGTAAATAGCAATCGCTTCAGCAAAAGCTGATACGATAAGCATAGGAACAAGCACCTTGCCTGTTGCTTCCGGATTTCTTCCGATAGCTTCCATAGCTTTTGAACCAATCATACCAATACCTAATGCTGCACCAAAACCAGGGATACTAATAGCAAGTGCTTTTGCTATTGGTACCAAATTAACTGCACTACTAACTACTTCTGTTGTTTCCATATTTTTATATTGCTAAAGAAAAATAAATTTTATAAGAGCCTTATCTTTATGACCTAACGTAATAAAATTTTATTTTTCTTTAGCAAAACTAATTAATAATTAATTTTCGACTATTTTATAATAAATTTAAACATGCACCATTTCTTCATCATGCGAACTATGTTCTTCATGCTCATCATGATCTTGTGCTGCTATTGTAAAATAAACAGCTGCAAGAAGACTAAAAATGAGTGCTTGTATCAAACCAACGAACACTTCTAAAAATAAAAACGGTGTTGGTACAAGATACGCAAATATCGCAGACATAGAAGCTAAAAGTACTTCTCCTGCAAATACGTTTCCGAAAAGACGGAAAGAAAGTGAAGCTACTTTTGCCATTTCTCCAATGAGTTCAAGAATACCCACAAAAAACGTAATTGGAGCAACGATGAGTACACTTGGATCTTTACGTACTTTCATAAATATAGAACCAAGCGCTTTTAGATTAACATATTTATTTAAAATTTTCCAGGCACCAATGCTCAATATTCCAAAGAAATTTGAAGCTATTACAACCATAAGAGAAAATGCGAGAGTTGTATTTATATCAGCTGTTCCTGAACGGAAAAGTGGAACAAAAAAAGCCTCCCCTCCTTCAAATAAAGTAAAACCAAGAGAACCGAGTCCTGGTATTAAACCTAGCCAGTTAGAAACAAGTATAAATAAGAAAAGAGAAAAAACTAATGGGAAAATTTTAGTTGAAATCTTTCTATCATTTGTAACTTGGTCACAAAGTGAAAGAGCTCCATCCATCATTATTTCAAAAAAGTGTTGGAGTTTTCCTGGTATCTTTTTCATTTTACTTCTGATAGTGAGAGCAAATGCAAAAATAATTATAAGTGCAAGCCATGAGGTGATGAGTGAGTTTGTGATTTTAAAATTACCTATAGAAAAAATAGGTTCTGCATATATTGTAACTTCATGATTTATTTTTTGTGTTGTATTTGCCATATTAAAATTATTCTTGATGTATATCTTTTTTATATTTCTTTATTTCTTTATAAATTCCAAAACAAGTAACAAAGAAACCTAAAACAAAAAGAAGATAAAAAATAATGTTATTTAAAACAAAAAAATTTTTAATTAAAAAAATAATAATAAGTGGTGATATGATCCAACCAGTCGTCTTTCCAAAAAATAACATCGCAGGTCGCCACCATATTTTTTCTTTATTATCTTCCATGTGAGCGTGGATGGAATCGGACCATCGACCTCTGTCTTATCAGGACAGCGTTCTACCACTGAACTACACGCTCAAATCAAAATTCCCCTACGAAAAGAGGCATATAAAATATAACAAATATAAGATAAAAAGAAAAGCCCCATCTTCAATCAAGAAAATGGGCGCTTTTTTGAATTTTTTTCTTCTCTAAGTTTAGTAATATCCTTTATGTCCTGCCACCAAAAATAAGTAGCTACAGGAGTAAAAATTATCCAAAAAATAACTTTCCAAAAAGGTGAGGGATAAACTATTTCACAAAAAGTAATTACTAATACAAACAGAAGAAATAGAACTAGTTCTTTCATATCTTTATAATTTAAGTATTATGAATATCTAAATAAAAAAATATCATAAATAAATATAAAAGTCAAACAAATTAAAAACACCCTATTTCTAGGATGTTTTTAATAGAAAACTAATTAAGATTAGTATTCACGGCGACCACCTCCATTGCCTCCTCCGAAAGATCCGCCAGTTCTTGGTGGACGAGCTTCCATAGGACGAGCTTCGTTCACAGTAAGATTACGTCCTCCGAAATCTTTACCATTGAACATCTCGATAGCTGCTTGTGCTTCTGCGTCAGATGACATTTCAACGAAACCGAAACCTTTTGAGCGACCAGACATCTTATCCATGATAATAGTTGCTGATGATACAGATCCAGCAGCACCGAAGTGTGCAGAAAGTTCATCGTTAGTAGTACTGTAAGGTAGACCACCAACATATAGCTTTGTTGCCATATTATTTTTCTCCCGTTTTTAAAAAATCGGGCAAAAACTATTTATAATACGTAGATACCCTGACCGCTGTTTTCTTTCGTTGATGCAAAAAATTCACGACTCACAATTTACACAAAAAAGCTTTGAGAAACTACTTTGTAAGTATAGCATACAAATAAAGAAAAAGCAATGTTATCCACATAACATTTTTATGTAGAGTTTTAACTAATCTTCGTCTTCATCCCCTGTCTCGCCAGATTCTAGAGAATTTATTATAGGAGCAATATCTCCTTCCATTATTTTAGGTAAATTATGCCAAGATTTCTTGATACGGTGATCAGTAATACGGTCTTGTGGAAAGTTATATGTACGGATTTTTTCAGATCTATCTCCTGTTCCAATTTGAGCTTTTCTTTCACCTGAATATTTCTTTGCTTCTTCTTCTTCTTTGAGTTGTTGTAATTTTGCAGAAAGAATAGACAATGCTTTCTCACGATTTTTTAATTGTGAACGTTCAGAAGTACAACGCACGTCAAGCCCTGTCGGTTTGTGAATAAGTCTTACAGCTGTCTCAACCTTGTTTACATTTTGTCCTCCTTTTCCACCAGAACGAGAATATTCCATTTCTAAATCAGCAGGGTTGATTTCAAATTTTACTTTTTTGCGTATTGGTAAAATAGCCACAGATGCAGTAGAAGTATGCACACGGCCATTTTTTTCTGTAGCTGGAATTCTCTGTACTCTGTGTGCTCCCATTTCGTATTGTAGTTTTTTATAAACATCTTTACCTAAGATTTCAAAACTAGCTTCTTTATAGCCATCAAGATCACTTTTTGATTCATAATTTACTTTCCAAGTCCAACCCTGCATTTCAGCAAATCTCTCATACATATGTGCAAGTTGCCATGCGAAAAGTGAAGCTTCATCACCTCCAGCTCCAGCACGAACTTCAAGAACAACTTCATTTGGGAATTCTTCCTCTTCTTTGTCTTTATCTAAAATATCTTGAATTTGTTTTTCAGTAATCTCTCTTTGTTCTTGAATATTTTTTAATTCTGCTGATGCCATTTCATGTAAACTTTCATCACTGTCAAGCATTTCTCTAACTTCACCTTCTTCTCTATTTAAACGTTCTAAAACACTAGCAAGATAACTAGTATTGTGGTTCTTTTTCAGTTCTTCAAGATTTATTTCCATATGTAAATTATTATAACAAAAAACCGTACTAATATTTAGGGGGTTTGGTTGCGTCGGCAACCAAACTTCAGAAAATTTTTAGCAAAAAATTTTTGTACCCTAAATTATAGTACAGTTTCCTATTTATTTCTTAGCTTTTGCTTTAACAGCAGTTGAGGCAGTAACGCGTTTCTTGAAACGATCAACACGTCCAGCAGTATCTAGAACTTTATCATTTCCAGTATAAAAAGGGTGACAATTGCTACATATTTCAACACTTATTTCAGGCATAGTAGAACCAACTTCAAAAACAGCTCCGCAGGCGCAAGTAGCTTTTGCTTTGACATCGTATTTTGGGTGTATATCTTTTTTCATAGTTTTAATTTATCACAAAAGTCATATTTATGCAAATCTATATACCCTGCAATGGATCTATCTGATTTATCTGTATATTTTTAGCAAAATTCATAACACTTTTACCATAAGAACAACTTGTACCACCAGAACCATAATATTTACAAGCGGCTTTAATTTGAGAAGAATAACTATTACCAGAAGCTCCTAGATCAGTAAGGTATATTGCTGAAGCCATAAATGCATCACGAGGATTCCAAGGATTTGGAATAGATACACCTAAATTACTAGCAATTCTTTTCTCTATAAGCTTCCAAGTAGAAGCTATAAATTGTGCAGGACCCATAGCACCCCCATAACCTTTAACACCTGCAATTGGACAAGATACTACTGTCTTCAAAGGATCAAACCCGAGCTTAGATGTTATTTCAATAAATGGTACTATATCACGTGTAGGCTTCATAAGGTTAGTCCATGTTTTTCCAGTACTAATATTTACTCCATAACCTGCTTGTGGACCATCAATATTTGTAAGATAGCACTTACCAACATTAGAACCTAAATTACTTTCTTGAGTAAGTATTGCGAGCAAAAATGCTGGGTCTATACCTGTTTTTGATTTTGCTTCATTTGCATATTGTAATGCTGTACCGAAATCAATTTTTTGAGAAATACCAGCAAGTGAAAACAATGCTCCACGTATTTTATTTGCACGAGCTTTCTTTTCATCTGCAAGTTTTTGATAATCACTTTCTTTTTTCTTACTAATAGCTAAAAGTTCTTTTTTGTTTGATTCTGTTTGTACTACTTTCTTTTGTGCATTTTCTAATTCTGATTTAGTATCGAGTTCTGCGTTTTGTTTTTTCTCAAGATCTTTTTTCTCTGCTTCTGTTTGAGTTTTTATCCCATTTATTTGTTCAACTGAAGATTTGATAGATTGTTTTATTGAAGCATAAGTATAAAAATCGCTATAAAAATCTGACACACTACTATTTGAAAAAATAAGGTGTACCATATTTTCGTTATCTATTTCATTTGTATTTCGAAGTAATTGAGCTAAAGACTGGTGTTCTTTTTTTATTTTTTCAGATAATGTTTCTATTTTACTAACTTTATTATTTATTGAAATTTTAAGTTGTGCTATAGCAAGACTTCGAGCTTTGATTTTTGTTTTTAAAGCATTTATTTGTGTTGTTAAATAATCAATATCACCTTTTAAGGTACCTGTTCTTTTTTGTTGTTCTTTTTGTTGATTTAATAAGTCTGCTAGTTGGGCTTCTGTTTGTGCGAGTTCGTTATAACAAAAATCTTTATCTGCTTGAGTAATAATATTTCCTGATACAGAACAATCAACAACAGCCGACACACTTTGTGTGCCGATTAAAAAAAATAATACAAAAAAAAGTATGGAAAATTTCTTTACCATACTTTTTATTATAGCATATTTAAATAAATTTTTATTATTCAGCAGCTGGAGCTTCTTCTTCTTTCTTTCCTTTCTTTTCTACTTCAATAGCAGAGAGATCAATAGGTGCTGATTCTTCTACTTCTTCTTTTTGTAAAGCAATACTTGCAACAACTTCTTCTGGAGAAGTTACCATTGTAACACCTTTTGGAAGAACGATATCTGATACAAGAATTTGATCATCAACAGTTTCCAATTTTGAAATATCTACAACCAAGTTGTGTGGTAAGTCTTTTGGAAGAGCTTCAATTTCAACTTCGTGAAGAACTTTCACTAATGTTCCAAGACCACCTTTTACAGCATTTGAAACACCTTCGAATTCAATAGGAACATTGACCTTGATAGCTTTGTTGATATCTATAACTAAGAAATCAGCATGTATTGGTTCGTCAGTAATAGGGTTTACTTGTATATCATGAATAAGAGTATTCAAATCTCCTTCTGGAGTTGAAACAGTTACAGTAGAAGATTCTCCAGCATCACGCCAGATTTTTTTAAAATCAATAATTGATACAGAAATAGGAGTGGATTCTTTACCCATACCATAAAAAACAGCTGGCATTTCACCTGCTTTTCTAAGCATTTCTAAGTTTGCACCGATATCTCTCTTTTTAGCTTTTATTGTAAACATAAGTACCATTATATATAAAAATATATAAATTGCAACCCTTTATGGATTTTAGACTCTGTGATAAGGTTTTGGATGCTCTAACGCAATATGACTGACCAAATATTCCTTAGTACCACCGACTTTTTTGCCAGGATTTAAGATATTTTTTGGATCAAAAATATTTTTAACTTGTTTAAAAATATTATATATTTTTTCTCCATACATTTGCTCTAAATAAGGAGTGCGGATGATTCCGTCATTATGTTCAGCTGTAATAGAACCACCGTAACTTAAAACTAGAGAATAAACTTTCTCTCCTAATTCTAAAATTATTTTTGATATATCTGTACGTGAAAAATCCATAAGAGGGATAATATGAAAATTTCCATCCCCTGCATGGCCTGCTATTGTATAAGTGATATCGTAAGTATCTAAAATTTTATTTAATTCTGGAATAAATTTTGGTAAAAATTCTGGACGAACAATTATGTCATCGATAAATGGTGCTGTGCGTTTACCTGAAACATGCTTACGAAGAAGGTTGAAACTTTCTCTACGAATGTCCCAATACTTATTTGCTTCAGATTCTGATTTAGTAATATGAGTTTTTATATTAAAATTAGAAATTTTGTTTTTTAATTCTCTGCATTGTTTTTCAACATCAGCTTCATCAATACCTGCGAACTCTACAAGTAATATAAGTTTTGGGAACCCTCCTGTGATCATCATCCCAAGTTCTGGTAAGAAAGACCACATGAATTTTATCATTCCAAAGATTCCTTTATTTTTCAAAAAATCTGGGAAGAATTTTACAGCGAGTTTCATTGTTTTATCATCGTAAGTTTCCAATGTTTCAGGATTTAATTTCACAATCTCTGCTACTAAATCTCCTAAAATACTTAAATCTTTCATAAAGACAGCTACAAGTTTAGAATATTTTTGTACTGGCACAAGTTTGAAAGTTATTTCTGTAGCTATACCCAATGTTCCTTGAGAACCGACAAATAATTTATTTAAATCAAAAACAGGAGGTAGTATAGGAATAAGATTTGGAATTTTATTTGCTGGGCGAACTACATTCCAAAGATAATATCCTGCAGAGTTTTTATTAACTTTCGGTTTTGCTTTTTGTATTATTTCTTCATTATCTTTTATTAATTCAAATATTTTTTTGGTATATTCATCTTTTTGTGGTATATCACTCAATAAAGTTTTTGTAATATTTCTTTCTACTCCATCAGCAAATACAACTTTTGAACCAAGTACATAGTCTTCTGTTTTTCCATATTTCAATGTTTTTTCTCCTGCAGAATTGTTGCCAAACATTCCACCCATAGCATTCAAACCTTTTGATGCTGTATAACATGGAAGAATGAGACCTTTTTCTAATGTTATTTTTTCAAAATCTCTATAAAACATTCCAGGTTGTACAGTTATAAAATTCTCATCAAAAGAAATAACTTTATTCATGTATTTAGTGAAATCTAAAACAATAGACTCACCTATCGCTCCACCCGACATACATGTACCTGCACAACGTGCAGTGATAGAAAGCTCAGGATGTTTTTCTTTATTTTCATTTACCCATTTCACTAAATTTTGTACATCTTCACTGTCTTTAGGGAAAATCACAAACTTCGGTCGTATTTCGAAAATACTAGCATCATGCGAATACTTTGAAAGTATTTCATCACTATCTTCTACTTCCCCTTTTATTATTTTTTGTATTTCTTCTTTCAAGTTTTAATTTATTCCGTTAAATAATTTTAATCTTGCTTCTACGACAGATTCAATAGCATCTACGGCAGGTTGAAGGATTTTCGCAGGAGTTATTTCTGTAGGATTTGAAGCGATCGTTTTTTCAACGGCTTCTTTGAAAGCGAGACGGATTTCACTATTGATATGCACGATTGAAATACCAGCTTTTATAGCATTAGTAAAATCTTCATCACGAAGACCTGAACCACCATGGAGAACAAGCGGAATTCCTGTGATATTTTTTATTTCAGCAACGAGCTCAGTGTTGATATGTGGCTTACCAGTTTTTATAAGTCCATGAATACTACCGACAGACGGAGCGAATAAATCTATCCCTGTCATTTCTACGAATTTCTTTGCGTCTTCTGGTGTAGTGAGCACTCCAGCACCTTCTGGGACTGAGTCACGGAGAACAGAACCAGAACCTATAAATCCAAGTTCAGCTTCTACAAGAATATCTCTTCCAGTATATTTTGAAACTTCACGAGCATATTCTACGCATTGTTTCGTAAGTGCTACGTTTTCTTCAAATGGTAGTTTTGCTGCATCTATGATAACCATATCGAAGCCAACATCGATACATTTCTTTACTGATTCAAAACTGCCATGATGATCGGCGTTTAAAAATATTGGGTAATTATCACGAGTACGGATTTCACTGACTAAAGCGTAAACTTCTTCAAGTCCTGCAAATTTCTCTTCCCCTTCTGAAACTCCAATAATAACTGGTAAATTTAATTTCCTAGCTGCGTTATAAATACCATGTAAAGCTTCTAAGTTTGAAATAT
>JACCDT011093426.1_pt1 | contig 18537 bp, 20 predicted proteins | sample 7446291 | NCBI WGS metagenome assembly JACCDT01 (sample SAMN15323446, study PRJNA562643) | freshwater metagenome | isolation source: river surface water | place: USA:Blue River Watershed | collected 2017-08-17 | reverse complement strand
CTCGCACGAGTTTTAGATCCACATCCACTTTTCACAGCTTTTGTAAAAGCGTGCATGAAGAAATAGTATGGATAAAAACCCTGAGAAAACTTTTCATTGGATTGTCGGTATTTTAAATATGCGCAAAATCCAATTCCAAGTAGACGGTGGTTTGGCTGCGCGTGCATATGGTGCAGACAGAGAGCTTGTTGATATAGATTTAGTAATTCACGAAGGTGATTTCGATAAAATAATTGACGATGTTAAAGAATTTATAAAATATGGCCCAGAACACTACATGGATGAAAAATGGGATTTAAAACTCATGACTTTATTCCACGAAAATCAGACCATAGATATTCCTGGTGCGAGAAATACGAAATATTTTGATGGTAAAAATAATATTTGGGTGCAATCAGAAAATACTTTAGAAAAAAGTACTATAAAAAACCTGCTTGGTCTCAATGTTCCTGTTATACCCCTTGATCACTTAATTAAAGAAAAACAAATTTTAGATCGAGAGGTAAATCGTATTGATTTATCTTTTATAAACAAAAAATCCGCATAAGCGGATTTTTTGTTTATTATTCTTCTCGCATCGGAGCGTTTTTTACAATATTTAGGATTTCATCTTCGTCATCTGTTATCGTGTAGAGAGCCAAGTCATTTTCTGATATTGTTTTAAATTCCTCGAGCATTGTAGTTCGTATCATTTTATCCAGAGGCTCCCAGAATTTTTTCCCAACAAGCACGATAGGAACTGCAGATATTTTTCCTGTTTGAACAAGAGTGAGAATTTCAAAGAGCTCATCAAATGTTCCAAATCCACCCGGGAAATACAAGTAAGCTTCAGCAGAATATGCCATCAAAACTTTTCTAGTGAAAAAGAAATAGAAGGGAATAGATTCTGTCACATATTTATTTGTGTTTTGTTCCATCGGAAGCTTTATAGTAAGACCCAAAGATGGTTTACCCATCTCATATGCTCCGCGGTTTCCAGCTTCCATTATTCCTGGTCCTCCTCCTGTTACGATGCTATATCCGAGTTCTCCTGCGATACGTCTAGAGAGTCTTAGCGCTCTTTGATAGTCTTCGTGGCTCTCAGGCAAGCGAGCAGATCCCCAGAAAGTTACAGACTTGGTGTGGTCTTTATGACTTTTAATAATATCAAAACCTTGACGGAATTCTTCGTTGATCACACAAATACGAGTTTCTGTTTCGTCGCCGTTTGTTACATAAACACAACCGTTCTTAATCTCATCTATTGAAAGACGTTTTGGTCTCAATGGTTTTTCTTCTGTCATATTTTTATATTTTACCTTATTTTGAGAAAAAGTTTGAATTCTGGTATAACTTAGGTGTGTGTAAACACAAATTTGCCAGATCGTCTAATGGTAGGACAACGGTTTCTGGTACCGTTTATCTTGGTTCGAGCCCAAGTCTGGCAGCAAAGTTAGGACGTACACAAGACGCGTTAATCAAGTATCTTACTTTACAAAATATACTATTTCAATCATTATTATAAGCATGAAATGTCAAAAAGGGTTTATCCCGATAATTGCAGTAATAGTAGTAGGAATTATAATAGCAGGAGGTGGGTATGTTGTATACAAAAATAAACAAGAAAAAAATAAAGAATTTGTAAATACTCAGGATTCTTTGAATAAACCCATATCTTCTACGGCCACTTCTTCTAAATTAGAAAATACCCCTACTAAAGCCAACACCTCCGTTTCTACTATAAACACTCAATTGAATTGTGATGGTAACTGGGACTGTCTTATTTCTGCGGCAAGTAAGTGTCAGTCTGCAACCGGGACAATTTCACATAGCAATAAGCCGTATCCTTTGATGGAAGGTTTTCTTTCTTCAGGTAAAACTAAATATGAAATTAAAAAAAGTAATGAAAACTGTATGCTTACTTATTCAATCCTCTCACAAACTGTAAGCTTAAATGCGTCGGCTAAAATAGAAATGCAACAAGAGGGAATGACAGATACGGAAATTGATGCGGAACTTAAGGAGATGAACAAAGGGCTCATATTAGTTAACGGTCAAAGTACTTCATGTGGCGGGACTAACTCCATTATTACTACTTATTTAACTAATCAAAAGAATGGCTATTTTAGCGGTGACCTTAGTTTTTCTGCTGATCTAAATTCAGCAGAGACCACAGTAACAACATCTAGTGGCCAGAAACTTAAATGCTCTACCTCTTCGTAAGATCTTTTTGAGCAGGAGGAACAGCCACATCTTTCTCAACCATTTGGAAAGGAACGTTTAAAAATGTTCCAAGCATTATAGCTAAGTTCATGGATTTTTCATGATCTTGAGAACGTTTAATTCCCATTACACTAAAACCCCTAGCACTTTTAGAAGTTTCAAGAGGGATTGATAAACCATCTTTTAATAAAAGCACTACTTGATTTGATATCACAGGCTTGCTCATACCTAGACCCGCAAGACCTGTTGAAGAGGTTTGGTAGCTTGTTGTTTGTCGCAATTGTACTTGAGCAACAGAAGAAATTTCGCAGGTTGATACTTTTTTATTGAGAAGAGTCTTCTCTTCAAGAATAATTTTTCCAGAAATTATATTTATATGTGTTTTTCTCTGTATACCTAGAAACAATGCCAAAAATCCTGAAATAACAAATACAAGAGCAAAAACATATTCTTTAATATTTGAATCTTTAGAAAATATAGAATATGTCATATAGCATCCTACTAAAATAAATAAGATCCCTATAAATGTCTCTAATATTTTCTTGTCCACTAAAATGATTTCTTGATCTGTTTTCTTTACCAGTTTCATTTCGTAATTATATCATTAGGTTACTCGTGAACAGAATATTTTACTTTCTTTTCAAATAAATGTGTTGCGACACATCCAAGTATTCCTCCAATCACCAAGCTTTCAAAAGGGAAGCCGGTATTCTCTTCATGGTTTTCCTCAGATTCATCTATGTGAACTTCTTCTTCGTGGCTTTCATGGCCACCTAAAATGAATAATGAAAGAACGCCGATTAGTATCCCAGCGAGCACGGCTTTTAGAGCGCTCTCTCTGTGGTGTTTCCATTCAGCTACTAAAAATACTCCGTCAAAGATTGCGTGTATCCCGTGAAGCGCTAGTTCGCCTGCGCTATATGTTAATCCAAATTCAAAGTGGTGCGCCCACTCGATACTCATATGCACAGCTAAAAGAAGAAGTGTTAAAAAACCTTTTTTAGCGTGAGCAAAGTAGGCAAGCAAAAGACCTGCGGAAAGCCCGATTATGTTCAATAGATTCCACTCTACATGCGACGCATGGAATATTAAAAGCCCTGCGTAGATAACAAGGAAGATTTTAAAAATTGTCTCTTTGTTTTTCATTAAGTCAACTATACATTATTTGCAAGTGACTTGCAATTTGATATACTGAAAATATGAAGACTCCAAGTTACAAAAATAAAATCTTATCTTTGCTTTCTAAAAAGCATCTTTTATCTGTGACTGAAATCCAAAAAGAAGTTGGCGCAGATTTCTCTACTGTTTTTCGAAACTTGGAGTCCCTTGTGAAAGAAGAAATTTTAAGAAAAATAGTTATTTCAAAAGATATTGTTATGTATGAAAAATTGGAGGGTGATAATCATGACCACTTTGTTTGTGATGACTGCGGAAAGGTGCAATCTTTAGAAATTTCTCACAAGAATATAAAAATTAAAGGCTTGGTAAAAGATATACTAGTTCGCGGAACCTGTTTAAGTTGTGCCTAAGACGAATTTTGCACAATAGCTTTTATATTTTTTTGTTCTATAATAAAAACATGGAAACACTCGTACAAGCAAATATTTTTTTCTTCATCACGTCTCTTGCAGTTATTGCGGTATCTTTTGTTGTCGTGCTTTTTGTTCTAAGACTTCGAAAACTTGTTAAGTCCCTTCATCAAGTAGTAGACAAACTTCGCGACACAACTGACTACGTAGGAGAAGAAGCGAAAGACCTAGTGGAAGATATAAAACAAAGCCCTATTTTTAGATTATTTTTTCCAAGAAGAAAAAAGGTTTCGCGCTCAGCTCCTGACCTCGGGACTCTAGATCGTAAACCAAGACGAAAAGTCTAGTATCTATTTTCTAAAAGGGGTATAATATATATGTCGGCTATTATTAAAGAATCTTAATTGATATAAAGTTATTTTTATGAAAAAAATTTCAAAAAATAAAGTAGGAAAGGCAGTAGCGGTTGGTGCAGCAGCAGTAGCAGCTGGAGCCGCAGCTTACGCGCTGGTAGGACCAAATGGAAAAAAGAATCGAGCGAAAGTAAAGAAAGTAGTTTTAAATATTAAAAACAAAATTGCTGAAAACAAAGAAGTAAAAAGAATGACAGGAGAAGTTAAAAAAGCAATAGTTGGAGTAAAGAAAGATGTTGCAGGCGTAGCGAGTAAAGCAAAAAGTACAGCTAAGAAAGCCGTAAAGAAAGCTTCTTCTACTGCTAAGAAAACTGTAGCAAATGCAAAAACTAGTGTTAAGAAAGCTGTTTCAAAAACAAAATCTGCTGTTAAAAAAGCTACTAAGTAAAAATAAAAAAGCTTAGAAAATTAATTTATATTCTATGAATCCAAATAACGAAACAAGTGGAGTAAACACAGTTCTTATTGTAATCCTCCTCCTTATCGTAGTAGGTGCAGGGGTTTGGTATTTTACTAAGAACAAACCCATGGAAAATACAGATGACTCTCTGAATATCGATCTTTCACTAGGAGAAGAAAATGGAGAACCACTACCACAATAATTTTTCTATTTCTAAAATATAGAATGTACTAATAGATGAGAGATGTTCGTTTGATAAATATAATTTAAATAATATTTATGCTTACAACAATTGCTGTCGTATTACTTATATTGTGGCTTCTGGGGGTAGTGGGAGCTTATACAATAGGTTGGTTCATCCATATACTTTTAGTCGTTGCGATAATCATGTTTTTGATCAGGATTATCAAAGGGAAAAACCCAGTAGAATAAAAAAACAAAAAGTCGGTCCGAAAGGGCCGGCTTTTTGTATTAGATTTTTACTCTTCACAAATTTAGTCTATTGTGTTATATTTAAAACCTTATTATCTCCATTTGGAGGACACCCCGAAATCTCGGGGTAAATTTTTTAAGTTAAATTATGGAAATCAGAAATATCGCAATCATCGCTCACGTGGACCACGGTAAGACAACGCTTACTGATGCTATTTTGCGTCAGAACGAGATGGCGGACGAAAACATGTCTATGGACTCAAACGACCTTGAAAAGGAGCGTGGTATCACTATTTATGCGAAAAATACTTCTATTTACTATAAAGGAACAAAGATCAATATCGTCGACACACCAGGCCACGCTGATTTCGGTTCTGAAGTAGAACGAGTTTTAAAAGCGGTAGACTCGGTGCTTTTAGTGGTGGATGCGGCTGAAGGTCCGATGCCACAAACGAAGTTCGTTTTGAAGAAATCCCTTGAACTTGGGCTTAAACCTATTTTAGTTCTCAACAAAATCGATAAACCAGCAGCTGATGTCAAAATGGCTCACGATGCGGTGTACGAACTTTTCTTCGAGCTCGGCGCTTCTGAGGAGCAACTAGATTTCAAAACCGTCTATGCTATTGGACGAGCAGGTACTGCGAAAATAAATATGGAAGATGAGATGACAGACCTAACTCCACTTATGGATTTGGTTCTCCAAGAAGTGCCATCAGTTTCTGGCGAAGAAAAGATTGTAAAACCTCTCAAAGCTCAAGTGTTCAACCTAGCGTACGATAACTTCCTAGGAAGAATGGGTGTTTGCCGAATGTATGAAGGTGTGATCAAAGATGGTCAAAAAGTTTTCGCAAAAGACACAGAAGGAACTATGCACGCAGGTAAAATCTCAAAACTTTTTTCTTTTGAAGGTGTTGTGAGAAAACCTGTTGCTGAAGCAGTGGCGGGAGATATTATGATGATCGCAGGTCTTCCAGATATTTTCATCGGACAAACTATTGTTGATCTTGAAACAACAGAGCCAATGCCAGAAATCAAAGTCGACGAACCAACAGTTTCATTTAATATGATGGTGAACGACTCTCCATTCGTTGGACGAGCAGGTAAACTTCTTACTTCACGACAAATCCGAGAGAGACTAGAAAAAGAGCTCGAAGTAAACGTGGGACTTCGAGTAGATTTTGGTGAACAAGCAAAATATAAAGTTTATGGACGTGGAGAACTTCACCTCGCTATTCTTATCGAAAACATGCGACGAGAAGGTTTCGAACTTGCCGTTTCTCAACCAGAAGTAATCATCAAAGATATTGATGGCGTAAAAAGTGAACCTTTTGAAGAAGCGACGATTGTCGTTCCCGAAGAATTCTCTGGAGCTGTTATCGAAAAGCTCGGAAAGAGAAAAGGTCTTATGCAAAACATGGAAAATGATGGAAAGAACGTGAAGATGACGTTTGTCGTTCCGACTCGCGGACTTTTGGGTTACCGAAATGAATTCGTGGTAGACACCCGAGGTGAGGGAATCCTTACAACTATTTTCGCAGGATTCCATCCTTACGCTGGAACTGTGACGAAGACAGAATTTGGTTCCATGATCTCTATGGAAAATGGTAAGGCTCTTGCTTTCGCACTAGACAACCTTCAACAACGAGGAGTGCTTTACATCCCAGTTAACACAGAAGTATATGAAGGTATGGTTATCGGCTACACTGTAAAAGGAGAAGATATGGTGGTGAATCCTACAAAAGGAAAACAACTTACAAACATGCGAGCGTCAGGAACTGATGAAGCGGTGAAAGTTGTTCCGCCTTTAGAACTTACTCTTGAACTTGCTATGAGTATGATTCGGGGAGATGAACTTCTAGAAGTAACTCCAGATGCAGTTAGACTTCGAAAGATGTTTCTAAAAGAAGGGGAACGAAAGAAGGGAAGTAAAAATTAAAAGAAAAAGCCCGAAGCGAAGCCTCGGGCTTTTTCTTTACAAAACGATGTTTCAGTGATATTGTACGGAAAGTAAAAGCACATTAAACACCCAGCTCATGAACATATTGGAGACTAAAAAGCTTCCTCTTAATCAAAGCAGGACAGGTAAGTACTTGATGGTTGCAGAGGTTGATTTTGACGCTAAGCCACTACCACTGATCGGTAGTCATGAAAGCTATAACCAAATAGAAAGACATCTCACGGGACGAGGTAAGGTTGTTGTTGAGAAAATCGACGACTCGCTTTACTTGAACGGTGAGAGAGTTAAAGTATCGGACACTCTTGTACTGAGTGGTGGACCTGGGCCTGTTAGAAGTCCATTTGTTTGTAGGGTGCTTCAGGTGCAGTCTACAGGAGAAGTTGTAGGCAATGCGAACTTGCTAGACTTTCTTTTAGAACACCCTGGATTTATTCCACACAAGGAGTGGTCTTTCTCTCTTAAAAGGGAATATGGCTATTGCAATATTTCTTTCTTTGGAACAGTTTACACCACAGGAAGGGGTGATTACTTACTCAGGGTGTTGTGTCCTCCTCAAAAAGGTTTGTTTAATCCTGACGAGTGGGATGCTACAACTATAGAATTTGGTGGACCTCTATGGTGGGAAGGGGATATTCCTCCAAATAGGTATTAGAGACAGATGCACAAAAAGCCCGCGACACCAAAGGTGTTCACGGGCTTTTTTCTTTTACAAAACCTTCTTTAAAAAATCTTCTAGTTCTTTTCCTTTAATTTCTCGGTATGTATTTGGGTGAAGGCGACCAAGTTCAATATTCATAATACGTACTCTTTGAAGTGATTTTACTTCCTGGTTAAATGATGCGCACATTCTGCGGATCTGTCTGTTTTTTCCTTCAGTAATGATTATTTCAAAAGTATATTTATCTAGTTTTCTGACTTTGGCTTTCTTTGTCATTTCTTTTCCAAGCCGAACTCCGTCACGAAGACGAACCATAAAGTTGTGTTCTATCGGATGGTTCACTTCTACGACATATTCTTTTTCGTGGTTATATTTTCCATCTAAAAGTTTCTTTGTAATTCGTCCGTCGTTTGTCACAATCAAAAGTCCGCTTGAATCTTTATCAAGACGCCCCAGTGGAAACACCCGAAAAGGGAATTGGATGATGTCTTTGATCTCTTCTTCGCCCTCTTGTTTGCCGACGGTTGTGACGCCAACGGGCTTGTTGTACGCGTAGTATACGAGCTTCTCCTCCTTTACACCTTTTAGAGTAACGCTGTCGCCTTCATGAACTACATCTCCCAGCTTGGCTCTTTTGCCATTTAGCAAAATTTTCCCAATAGAAATAAGCTTGTCAGCGCCTCGACGAGTCGCGATACCTTGGTCAGCTAAGTATTTGTTTATTCGGACAGAATCACTTTTCTTTTTATTTGGTGTCATGAAGTTGGTAGCTAGGGATAAGGGCGAACAAAACGATTATCCCTAAGATGATAAACAATTCCTGGAAGTTTGCAACAGAGAGCGCTATTGTCGCTATTACCGGACTTATTAGAAAGGAGAGCGATGAAGAGTTTCGGAAGACCGATATTTTACTTGTATCTTCCTTATCTATTTTTTTAAAGAAGTAACTTTCAGTAGTAACTTGTATCATACTCGCTCCTATACGGGTAAGAACCAAGGCACAAGCCCAAACCCAAAACTCTGTACTTGTTATAAAACCAATAGCTATCGTACAAAGTCCGACGATAACGATACCGGCGGCCATGATTTCTTTTTCACCGAGTATTTTGTCAGCAATTTTTCCCCAAGGTATCTCAAGTAAAATGTAAGGGATGTGCATTATTGCAAAAACTGCACCGATCTCCTGCCAAGATAGTCCAATATTTTCAAAAAGATAAATCGGCATATAGATTGTCATCCAGGCGAAAAAAAAGTTTAGAACAAATGCGACTAAGTACACATCTCGTAAATCTTTGTTATTAAACAGATCTCTAAAATCTTTTATAAAATTAAAGCCGTTTTTCTTCGGGAAAAGTTCTAGATCTTTGAATCGATGAATGAAAAAATAGCTCATGATGGCGATGAAAAGTCCTGACACTAAATACACTCCTCTAAAGTTTACACTGTCGACTAAAACTCCAGCCAAGAATGGTCCGATAAGAAATGCTAAGTTAAAAATCGTTAGATAAAATCCTCGAGTATTTCCCGCTGTGGCGTTGTTTGAATAATGAGAGACCAAAACATCTACGGTTAAATACATCGCCACCGCAGATACCCAATATGTTATAAAAAAAAGTTGTAAAACCAATGGGTCTTTTAGATAGACAAGTCCAAGCATCGATATCATATAAAAAGCCGCCAAAGATCTTAGAGTATTTACAACACCAAATTTTTCTAATATTTTCGGTGTCTGCGAGATGTAAATCAGCGAACCAAATGAAGCTATGGCAAACAATATTCCAACTTTTGATTTTGAGATAAAAGTTTCAACGAAACTTGAGTCGACATAAGATGTTAGGGCAATGCTTATGGTGAGAATAAAACTCACAGCAAAAACAGACCTTAGTTTTCCTAAATTACTTTTGTCTAACATATTTTATATTTTACCAAACTATGAGCTTAAAATGACGGGGATAACCACCGGTCGTTTTCCTGTTGCTTGGAAAAGAAACTTTGTAACCTTACGAGTGATGTTATCTTTAACGTAATCAAAGTCTACTGGGTCCATACCGGCGATTGTTTCTTCAGTTGTTTTCTTAATCATGTTTCGTGCCTTCTTCAAAAGTTCTTGATTTTCTTTTAGATAAACGAAACCTCTAGAGATAAGGTCAGGAGATTTTTTAACTTGTTTTGTTTTCATATTGATCATCACAACCATAACGAAGATTCCGTCTTGAGCCAGAGCTTTTCGATCTCGGATTACTAAGTGTTGTGTATCAGAAACAGAAAGTCCGTCGATGATCACAGCTTCTCCTGGAACTTTTTCTTTGAGTTTGATGATACTCTTTCCTTCGTTTCGGATTTCAATAATGCTTCCGTTATCTGGAACTACGATATTTTCTTTTGGGCACCCTAGACTTTCTGCAAGCTCTGCGTGCATTTTAAGTCTGTGGTGATGTCCGTGAACAGGCATAAAGAATGTATAGTCGATTTGTTTGTGTAACCACTCGAGCTCACCTCGCTTTCCGTGACCAGAGGCGTGAACAACATTGTCCATATAGGTAATAACTTTCGCGTCTCCTCGGTAGAGGTTATCTTTCAAACTATCCACCGCTGACTCATTTCCTGGGATAACTGAAGATGAAAGAACGATTGTATCTGTTGGACCAAGTTTGATTTGTTTATGAGTTCCATTTGCCATTCTCATAAGGGCGGCAAATTCTTCTCCTTGAGCACCAGTCGCGATCAAAACTATCTTGTGTGGAGGATAGTTATCCATATCTTCTATATTGATAAGGTGTTTGAAATCTGTAAGCTTCAATTCTTGGGCAATACCAACGTTTGTTTTCATTGAACGTCCTTCAACCACTACGTATTTACCGTAACGTGTCGCTGAATTTATAAATTCAAGAATTCGCTCTACTTGAGAGGCAAAAGTTCCGATTACAAGTCTTCCTGGCGCGTCTTTTATAATTTTGTCTATGTTACTGATTACTTCTGCTTCAGATCCAGACCATCCTGGACTTGTGATACCGGTTGAATCCATCGTCATCAAAAGAATCTTTCTTTCTTTGAACATTTTGTATTGTTCGAATTCTTTTGGAAGGGGAACACCATCTTTGTTGTCGACACGAACATCTCCTGTAGAAACAATATCTCCAAAAGGAGTTTCGATGATTACACCAGTCGAATCTGGAATAGAGTGAGTAAGTCCAAAAAATCTTACTTTAAAATCTGGAGAAACAGGCAATGATCCATCATTTGCTTCAACAACTTTAATATTAAGTTTTAGCCCTGGGAAATCTTCTGCTTTCGCTTTTACGAGAAGTGCACCGAACTCCCTTGTGTAGATTGGTGGATTTCCGATTCGTTCAATAAGATAGGGAATACCTCCGATGTGGTCGAGGTGACCGTGAGTTACAACCATCGCTTTAATTTTATGTTTGTTTGCTTCTAGGTATTTTGTATTCGGAATAAGATAGTCGATACCCGGGTTTTCTTCATCGGCAAAACCAATACCAGCATCGATAACGATGATCTGATCATTGAGCTCTACCATTGTCATGTTTCGTCCTATCTCCTCAACTCCCCCAAGAGGAATAATTCGGATTACATTTTTTTCAGGAGGATTTATAACAGCAGATTCTTTTCTCGTGCTTGTCGATCCACTTTTATTTCTATTTGAAATAGGAGCTCCGCCAATTCTCATTTGAGAAGAGACTCTTCGTTGTGTTGGTGCTCCAGCTGTATTTGCTGGTCTATTGCCACTTGGTTTTGTAAATCTTCTTTTGTTGTGGCCTGTGTTTTGTCCGTGAGGATTTGGCCTAGGAGACACACCTTTGCCCCAGCCACTTTGTGGTGGTCTACTGTTGTTTGTTTTTTGATCCATATGTTTATGTTATTAATAATATTAATGTTATTTGTTCAGAAAATCCCAGACTTTCTCAGTTCTGATATACCAGTCGTTAATATGACTAAGACGTTCAGAAGGAAGAGTAATTTTATCAAGAACAATATTTTGAACTCTTTTATCCATCAGATAAATAAAATCTGGTGAGTAGATAAATATTGCAGGATGGTCTGTTTTAATCTCGGTTTCTAAGTCTGCAAAATATTTATTTCTCTCATCTTCATTTTGGGAAGAGAGTATTTTTTCTAGAAGCCCGTCTACTTTGCTGTTTGTGTAACTTGCGATGTTAAGACCAGGATCGTTTCTCTGACTCGAATGCCAGAAGGCAAACAAATCTGATTCGTTACTGATAATCTGACCAAAGAAGAGTGACTCATACTCGCGTGGTCTGATAATACTTTGGTTTAGGTTTCCAATCTCAAAAACTTTTACCTCTACTGAAATTCCGATTTGCTTTAAATTATTCTTTATTATTTCAGCTGTTTTTTGAAGTTCTGGGGCATCTCCCGTAGAGATTGAGAATTTAAGTGTCTTTCCATCTTTTGTTCGAAAGCCGTCGCTTTGTAGGACCCAGCCTTCTTTATCTAGAATAGCGTTTGCCTCGGTTAAATTTTCTGCTCGATATGGAGCCTCTTCTGGACTTCCTTCATATATTTTTCTTGGAATTGGACTACTTATTGTTTTTCCATATCCACCTAAGACAGAATATACTATCTCGTTTTTATTGATTGAAAGGTCTATAGCTTTAACAATGTTTTTATTTCTGAAAATTTCTTGTTTGTTTGCATTGAAAAATATACCAAAAATTCTTGAAAGATTTATATTTGTGACTTTTTCACCTTCAGATTGTAAAATCTGTGCCTCTTGTCCGCTGATTGCATTTATCTGATCAACTTTGTTTTTTCTAAAAGCTTTTGTTAAATCTTCTTCATTTCTAAAGAAAACAAATGTGACTTTATCGATAAAAGCTTTTGGTCCAGCGTAGTCTTTAAAAGATCTAAGTGAAATACTTTCTATAAGTCCATTTTTCTTTTTTTCTACACGTGAAATTTTATATGGCCCAGAACCAATTGCGTATATATTTTTATCAGAAAATGTAAAATCGTCATTATCCATTCCTTGCCAAATATGAAAAGGGAGAATTCCAACAGATGTATTTTCAAGAAAAGAAGTATATGGACTTCCGAGTTTAAATTGGATCATTCTTTCACCAACTTTTGTAACTACAACATTTTGCCAACTTGCTTGGTAGGGACTCTTTAGATTTCCATCCTGGATTTGAGTTATGGTAAATAAAACATCATCCGAAGTCACGCGTGTGTTGTCGTGGAAAACAGCGTCAGCTTTTATTGTAAATGTGTAAGTTAAACGGTCAGGGCTTACTTCATAGCTTTCTGCTAAATCAGTTTGCATATTCCCAAAAACATCTTTTTTCATAAGCCCTGAAAAGATTATTGTTGTTAAATCTCGGTCAGTGTTACTACTCGCTAGTACCGGGTTTATAAATCTCGGTGAACCGATAACCCCCTCTTCGATTTTTCCACCGGCAAGAGGTCGCTCTACTAGGTATTTTTCATTTATTTGATCAAGTATTAAGAATGCACTAACCAATAATCCTAGTACAAGAATAATGAAGAAAATCATTTCCCCGTAACTAAAAGCATGAATAGCCTTGTTAATTTGATTTTTTTTAGAGGAAATAGAGTTCCTCAAGTGTTTGCTCATAGATTGTTGAGTTTTCTACATCACTACCAAGATTGAAGAAACAACAAGGAGGATTGCCAAAACTATAGTTAGTCTAAATAGGAATTTTTCAAAGCCTCTTCGTGTGTGGTATGTGCCACCACTGTCGTTTCCACTACCAAAGGCAGAGCCAAGTCCGGCTTCAGATTTTTGTAGTAAAATACTTATTATTAATAGGATAGATAGTATAATCTGAACCCAAGGTAACATACTGTTCATAAACCATATATTAGCAGGATTTTAAAATAAGGCAAGCCCTGTTTTAACCACCCCGACTTTCCAAAAACCTCTATTTTGTTATTATCTATATATAGTATATTTATATTTAAGATATATAATAAAGAAGTATGTTTTTCGAGACATTAAAAGCAAATCTACTCATCATCATCTTTTTTGGCGCCGTTGGGGCTCTGGGATACTGGGCGGTTAATTCGCTACAGGTTGATCCAGAAGAATTCGAAAGCCAGTTAGTTGACGTTCGGCCAATTATCGAAAATGAACCAACTGGTTACATGGATAATTCCAATACGTCAGTAACATATACCCCAGAAGTTACAACAACTCCAACTCCTACCCAAACTAATCCAACACCAGTTGTTACGGGAGAGTACGGAGAATTAAAAAGTGCTCTACAAAAACTTATCGATGATAATGTTTTAATGAAAGAGGGAAGTAGAGGAACAAGAGTTGGAACAGTTCAACAATTTCTAAATATTTATAATGGTACAGATTCAAAAGTAGATAACGATTTTGGAGCGACAACATCAAATCAAGTCAAAGCCTTTCAAAAAGCCGAAGGCTTAAGTGCTGACGGACAAGCTGGGGTTGGAACATATAAGAAGATGATTGAATGGTTAGATAATAATTAAAAAATATCTCACTTCTATGAAATGTTTTTTAATTATTATTTTACAGAATTTATTTTTCCAAAAGTTTTCCACAAAAATAAATTTATTTTATTGTTTAAATATTTTTTATAAGGGATAATTGTGTATGTAAGTGTAATAGTTTTCATAAATTAATTTTTTTAGTTTATGTATGTCGGGATTATTACTTTTATTATTTAGTTTTTAAATAACTATCATGGCTGCAAAAAAGAAAGCAAAGAAAGTAGCAAAGAAAAAAGTTGCTAAAAAGAAAGTAGCAAAAAAGACAGCGAAGAAGAAATCTTCTCGCCGCCGAAGATAATTCTCCGTTGTCTGCCTTGTAGACAAGAGCCCCTTAATCGGGGTTTTTGTTTTTTTAAGCACATACAGCAGAGCTTTAAGATTGCTTTTATAAAAACCTGAAAAATGCTACTATCTTCCTATGTCATTTTTAACCAAAGTAAAGGCTATTTTCGGTGACCAAAACCAGGATTTTCTTAATAAATCAAAGAAAATAGTCGAAAAAATCAATAGTTTAGAAGCAGAAGTTTCTTTATTGAAAGATGAAGATTTTCCTCTAAAAACAAACGAATTGAAAGAACGACTTAAAAACGGTGAAGGTCTAGACGATATTTTACCCGAGGCTTTTGCTCTGGTTCGAGAAGTTTCTAAAAGAACAAGGGGTGAAAGACATTACGATGTACAACTTATCGGAGGTCTTGCAATGCATAATGGAAACATCGCTGAGATGAGAACTGGAGAAGGAAAAACTCTTGTGGCAACACTCCCGGCATATTTAAACGCCTTAAGTGGTGAAGGTGTGCACGTGGTTACGGTGAACGACTTCTTGGCACGACGTGATGCGACTTGGATGGGACAAGTTTATGATAAGCTTGGACTTTCTGTTGCTGTGGTGAATTCTCAAAATGTTTCTTATTTGTACGACTCAAATGTAGGAGGTGAAAAAGATGAAGAGCGAGATGAGATAGGATCGTTTAAAGTTGTTTATGAATTCTTAAAATCATGTACACGAAAAGAAGCTTACGCGGCTGATATTACTTATGGAACGAACAATGAATTTGGTTTTGATTATCTTCGTGATAATTTAGCAATAAGAAAAGAAGATATCGTCGGACGTCCATATAATTTTGCTATTGTCGATGAAATCGACTCTATTTTGATCGACGAAGCGAGAACTCCACTTATCATATCAGCTCCAGCAGAAGAATCAGAAAGTTTGTATACGAAATTTGCTGATATTGCAAAAAGATTAAATAAAAATGAACACTATGAAGTTGATGAAAAACTTCGTGCAATAACTTTTAACGATGCAGGTATTAAAAAAGCTGAAGATCTTCTTGGTATTGAAAATATCTATACAGAAAAGGGAATTAAACTTGTTCACCACTTAGAAACGGCTGTTCGAGCAGAAGCGCTTTTCACTCGGGATAAAGAATATGTCATCAATAACGGTGAAGTTATAATAATTGACCAATCAACAGGACGTATGATGCCAGGCAGACGATTTAACCAAGGTCTCCACCAAGCTCTTGAAGCAAAAGAAGGAGTAAAAATCCAAAAAGAAACGAAAACAGTTGCATCGATTACATATCAAAACTACTTTAAATTCTACAAAAAACTTTCTGGTATGACCGGTACAGCGAAAACTTCAAGCGAAGAATTCTTCAGCGTGTACGGACTTGATGTGATAACTGTTCCAACTCACAAAGAAACTGCCAGAGTTGATTTAAACGATCAAATCTATCAAACAGAAATCGGTAAGTTTAAAGCGATCGCAAAGAAGATAAAAGAAGTTCACTCTACGGGCCAGCCAATACTTATCGGTACGATTTCGATCGAAAGAAACGAAATGCTTTCTAACTTCTTAAACCAAGAAGGTGTCCCTCATACAATCCTCAACGCGAAAAAACACGAAAGTGAAGGAGAAGTTATCGCTGGTGCTGGGCGTCTTGGCGCTGTGACTATCGCGACAAACATGGCAGGACGAGGTATCGACATCAAATTAGGGGGCGAACTCGCGACAAAAGAAGAAGGAGATAAAGTAAGAGAACTTGGTGGACTGTTTGTTCTAGGAACAGAGAGACATGAGTCTCGAAGAATCGACAACCAGCTTCGAGGTCGTGCCGGACGACAAGGTGATCCAGGTAAAACTCAGTTTTTCGTTTCCCTCGATGACGACTTGATGCGCGTATTCGGAGGTGATCGGATAAAGACCATGATGGGACGCTTCGGTATTGCTGAAGATCAACCGATAGAAAATAAAATGATAACTGGCGCTCTTGAAAGTGCACAGAGAAAAATCGAAGGATTTAACTTCGATTCAAGAAAGAGAACTCTAGAATACGATAACGTTTTAAGTACACAAAGAAAGGCAGTTTATGGACGAAGAAGAAAAATGCTTTTTGCAGAAGACGCGGAGATAAAAGAATATCTACTTTCTATCTCTCCTGACCAAGAAAAAATCGAGAATATAATAGTAGAAAAAACAGCTTTAGTTGGCGAAGAAGCTTTCTGGAAGACAGTTCGAAGAATTATCCTTCACGTAAACGATATTCTCTGGACAGAACATTTGGAAACGATGGACTATGTACGATCTGCAGTAAACCTAAGGGCTTATGGACAGAGAGAGCCTCTGATCGAATATACAAAAGAAGGTTTAACTTTGTATCGAACTATGGAAGCAATGTTAAACGAACAAGTTCTATCTTTGATAGATACGATTCGTCCGACAGAAGCGGTGCAAGAAGTAAGAGAAGCGCCAAAGCAATACATCGATAACGGAGTAAAAGATGAAGATGCAAAAGGTCAAACAATAATCAAAAGTGAATCAGATAAAATCGGTCGAAACGATATTGTGATTTTAGAAAAAGACGGACAGACACAAGAGGTAAAATGGAAAAAAGCGGAAAGCTTGTTTGCAGAAGGTTGGGTATTGAAAGGGAAGAAGTAGGACAGTTATAAAGTTAAAAGTTATAAAGTTTTTAAAGCATCAGCCCGCGCACTTCGTGCGCGGGCTGATGCTGATACTGATGCTTTGTTATTTAAATAAAAGAAAAAAGCCCCGAGCGCATTCGCGCTGGGGCTTTGGATATGTTACTACTTTCTCTGTTTGAACACATTAAGGACGATTGTCCTAGTGTTGTGTGTTTTGTGCTTACCCATAAGTATTCGTGCACCTGCCCATGCCATAGATACGATCTGGCGTGGTTCGAGTTTCGTCTGCTTTGCCATTTCACGTACCATAGCTTCAATCGCATCGTATTCATAGACCCTTGGGGTGTATGAATTAATCCGACCTTGCCATTTATAGTATTCAGCTATCCAGAATGCTTCCATGAGCCATATGTCGCAAACGACGGCATTTGTATCACCAAGAAGTGCTCGTCCGAAGTTAATGATCTTGCGCCTACCGTCTCGAGGAGGTTCAATACTGAAGTCCATTTTTCCTCCGCGGAAATCATCGAGCATCCCCACGATTGCTGGTAGAAAACCCTCACCCGTGAATTTCTTTTGTCCCTTTTGGAACATATGATACACCTTACTTGCCGTTGAGATATTCGCTTGGAAGTTGGTGTGTGCGCTCGTGATTGCAAAGAGTTGGATGAAAAGATCAATATCCTTTATACCAAACTCAGGCAACATTTCTCGAAAAACTATCGGCGTATCTCGATACCAGTCTTTGTTCTCTCTTCCGAACATTGTGCATTTAAGGAAGCGGAGCATGTCGATACGCCTTAAGGTGTTTTCGATATCTCCAATGAACGACTCGACAATATCTTGAAGAGGTCCCGTTTGAAGACTCCTTCTATGTGCACCATGTACAGCATAGACATAGAACCGGGACATCATTTCTGCGTAGTGGATGTCTTCGTCATACTCCTCTTCACCAACCACCTGGATGAAATCCTCCTCAGTGATAAGTCCGGAGTAAAAGTTGGCGAATTCTCCGAGCGCATCGAGGAGTGCACTTTCACTCTTGATTTCCCAGTCAACGAAGAATTTCCGGCAGAGAGTGCGATATCCCCAACCACCAAGTTCTTCAATCTCTTTATCCTTTACGCCCTTAATACCAGCAAGAACAAACAGTGTGTTATATGTTCATAGCCCCCCATCATTCGTTCTTCTTTTTGTAACATGGGGACGATGTTCCTTGAATGACCGATATGCTGTGTGGTTGTGCCACCCGAAGTACCTCGTTGTGTCATGTACAGTATGTTTGCTAATCATACTAGTTATAATGTTGTCTACTGTCAATTTTGTCATAAAAATGGTCGAACAAGGGCAGGGAATTGGTTCCTTAAAACCCAAAATCCCACAAAGAAACTTTAGGTCAATACAAGCAAAATTCACTAAAAACTCATATTTTAAGCCATTTCTGGGACTTGACAGATTAAAATTTTAGGGTATTGACAAAAAAATAACCCCAT
>JACCDT010797118.1_pt1 | contig 18542 bp, 18 predicted proteins | sample 7446291 | NCBI WGS metagenome assembly JACCDT01 (sample SAMN15323446, study PRJNA562643) | freshwater metagenome | isolation source: river surface water | place: USA:Blue River Watershed | collected 2017-08-17 | reverse complement strand
GCTCGTTACAAAGCAGAACAAAAGAGGCACAATCCACAGAAGCTTATGTTAAATGTTTGATTATCAATAAAATGACAATGATGGGAATGCCTAAAAGTAGCTGGATATAAATCGGTTACGCATACGCGGTCGGTTACGGTCTACTCGAGACCGCATTCTTCGATGCGGGAAATCTAAAGGGCTGTTGCTCCGCACAGAGAATTCAAATTTTTTCTTTTATGCAACAAGGCCCTAAAATTCCCAATTTTTGAATCTTTCTCAGAATATTAAAAATTTTAACATACCACATAATAATTATTTCACATTATCAATTAATTTAGCTTAATGTATAATTAAAGCAAAACTTTGAAGGAGACTAATTATGGAGGCACCATCTATACAAGTAACTATAAGAAGCCCAACTAGCAGATTTTTACAAAATAGAACAGATCCTGCGCCAATTTATATTTCACCTAGAGCAAATGCTCCAAGAACCAATTTTTTTCTAAATATTTCTCCAAATTCTAGCTTAAATACATTAAAAAGATTAACAGAATCGCTAGTCATTCCTTTATTTATAATGAATTGCATATCCCCTTTTGCGTTTCCAGAAGCCTTTCTTACAACTCATATCATAAACACATTAGTCCTTTGCATTTTAGGAATAAAAACCTGCCTTATTCGTAATTCTACACGAAGCTACCAAGTTTTTTTAAATCAGGGTGGGCGTCAAACCCAACCAATAGACGTTGAAGTACGAACTGAGATCGGAGAAACAGTATAAATAATTGCCTTTACACCTTTAGGCTAAATTAATTCCCATCCATCTTCCAAGTTACGGTGCCAGGCACCGGAACTTGGAAGATTAACTCAATTATCTATATTTTAATGGATTGACTTCACTGTATATCAATCAGACACCCGAAAAATTATGATTATATACTGCTCGCGTTATAAAAATTGGTTTTTTCTTTGTCATAAATTCCCACCTTTAAATTTGGGGATTTCTGACCCCTAAAATTCCCGATTGTTGAATTTGCTCGGTATATCATTAAATACTTTAAGATGACTAAAATATAGAATTCTAATATAATTAGCCAAACAATTTTAGGAGATTTATTATGGCAACAGCAATATCTACAGGAAATAATCAGATTACCGTAGAAATCAGAAGCCCTCGCGGCGGACTTATCGATAAAGGGTCAGTTCCCGAACCAATTTTTGTTCCCCCAAATGCAACTGGTCCAAGAATTAATTTTGCGTTAACTATTTCTCCAAATTATCATACATCCCTAGTGCAGAGTTTCACAAAATGGACAGTCGCTTTTCTTCTTGTAGTGAATTGCATATTACCATGGGTAACTCCTATCACTCATTTGGGACGTCTGATCATCACAACTCTTGCCCTCTTTCTTGTAAGCGCGTCAGCCGCGGGTATTCCAAATCCTACACGAAGATATCAAGTTTTTTTAAATCAGGGTGGGCATCAAACACAACCAATGGACGTTGATGTAAGTGCTGCAACGGGAGGAACAATCTAGATGTACTTTTATTAATTTTTGAAAGAAAATGCTTACTAAAATACCTAAATAAGGAAAGTTATGACTGTTTCCAGATGTCTTTCAAGTTATGCAATGTCAGAATTACTCTCTTGGAGAAATCCGCAGGGCAGTGAGGAGGAATGGCTTACAACTGCTCATCAAGCACAAACAATAGCCCCTCCTTTAAAGAAAATTATTTACACTGAACTGGGCCTTTTAGTTTTAGCAGTCGCAGCTCTTGTTGAAATAGTAGCAGACTCTCTCTTTATTTTTTTAAGCGGCCTCTACTGCGTTGTATCCACAGAACCATTCAAATTTTTTATGGAACAACTCCAAAGCAGCCGTTTTACTCTTTTTTGGGCAGTAGCGAATGCGCTAATTTCAAATTTTACTACCAATCACTTACTCACTCACGAAAGTTCTGCTCGTGATTTCATCGGCTATATTATAACACCATTGTCTCGCAGCGTGGATAAACAATATGTTATTGATCAAGATATTCGACTAAGAAATATCGATCACGGCAAAAACTTTATTCTGTCCGAGGTTTTGGAAGAGACATTTAAACAGGTTGATGAGACTACGATCTCACGGCTCAAACAACATGATTATCAGTTAAGAGAATTTGTTATCCGAAAAGCGATGTATATTTATATTGCAGGTTCCAAAAAAGATGCGGAAATCCCCGCATTTTTTACATCGATAACTCGTGAGAGTATTGCTCGAGAACGTCTTAAACTTGCTCAATATCCAAAAGATGAATTAGAGGCGTTTAAAACTGCACTGATGAGACCTGAAAGTACCGCTCTTTATCTAAAAGGGCGGATCCTACGCCATGATGAGAAATCTATATATAATGCAGGATCCAATGAATCCCGAATCCGTATACTGGGGCCCGAATCTCTTTTTTCAAGAAGTTTTAGGAAAGCCTGCGACTCAATTCTTTAAGCATTGTCATTTCAGCCCCATCTTCCAAGTTCCGGTGCCTGGCACCGGAACTTGGAAGATTAACTCAATTATCTATGTTTTAAAAATTTGGCTCTAAAGGTCGGCGAAGGGATTGCAGCTGTCTAGAAAGGGCTTTTTCTTTTGCCTTTTCCGCTTTTCGTCTTGCAGACTAAAGAGGAGGTCTTTGTCAAAGTCTTGGTGGCTCGCCCAATGGATGTAGTCGATGGGTAATTCTTTGAAGGGTTTGCCTTTATGTTTGCCGAGGGGCATTGCTTTGAGGAGGATGGGCTCTCGGAGACGCTTCATAATGTCGCTTGTGGATCTAAATTCTTTTGCGAGATACTTAAAGACTTGGATGTTGACCATAACATCGTTCATGGCTCTGTGCGCGCCTTCATCGGGGATGTTAAAGTGTCTACGTAAATCTTCGAGTTTGTTTGATGGAGTTTCGCCAAAGAGTCTTGCTAAACGAACGGTATCGATAGAGTTTTGGAGGTCAAATGGGCAAGGAATATTTCGTTTTTTTGCAGAGGCCATAATCAGCTGCAAATCAAAGCCAATATTGTGTCCCATGATAGGGTGATTTCCACACATTTCAAAAATTTTTGGCAAAACATCTTCAATTTTTGGCTTACCCTTCACCATCTCATCTGTAATGTGGTGCACGGCCATTGATTCTGCAGGGATCGGCCTAAGGGGGTCTACTAAAGTTTCATACTGCTCAATGATTTCATCAAAGGTGAATTTCACAACCGCAATTTCGACAATCTCTTCCTGCTCAATAGCAAGTCCAGTTGCTTCGCAATCTAAACAAATAAAAATCTCTTTCTGCAACTTTGACATACATTCCCTTTATACTTATCAAAAAAATAAATTCATATAAAAACTACTTTTTCTTCTTTGCGTTCCTTTGCGACTTTGCATCTTTGCGTCAATTTTTCTAAGAACTGACACCTAAAGCATATTAAAATATCTTAATTCAATTAAACTTCACCTAAAAATTCACGCAAAGATGCAAAGTCGCAAAGGAACGCAAAGAAGAAAAAATATTCTTTAGTTTCTCTTCTTTTTTTCTATATAGTTTCTTTTTACTAAAATTTCTCGTCCGTCTCGATGATGCTTTAGTTCAATCCAATAATAGCTATCGGGCAGCGCTTTGTCTAATATATTTGGCCACTCAATACATGTTATGTATGGGGGATTAAAATACTCATCAAATCCCATCGAAAGAAATTGCTCTTCATTTTGCAATCGATAGAGATCAAAATGCACAAGATTGTCGTATTGATTCATGTAGGTGAATGTTGGGCTAGAAACAACTTCTTCAGGAATGCCAAAATAATTTGCAAGCCCCTTAACAAATGTTGTCTTTCCAGCGCCTAAGTCACCTACCAAACAAATTACCGATCCAGGAACAAGGCCCCTTGCAAAATCTTTAGCAAAGGACTTCGTTTCTTCCTCTGATGTAAGAAGAGTGGTATTTATTCCTGACTCTCTTCTTCCGGCTCTTGTTCTTCCTCTGCGCCCTCTTCCATCCATCTAGCTACATGCTTTGCGAAAGGTTCGTATTGAGAAAGAGCTTCAACAAACGCGGCGATCTTACTCTCTTCTAATTGTGTCTGGATAAACTCTAAAAAATCTTCTTGGATTTCAAAGCGGTTCTGTGTAGGAACTTCCCTCATGGGAATGGAGCGAATCTGATTAGCACAAAAATCTTCAATTACACCGTTTCTGCTATTAAAAAGTTTTCCCGTAATAAGAGAAGAGTAAACCATCTTTTTTAAAGGCTCTTTCTGTTCCTTGATATAACTCTTTATAACTTCAGGATCTTCAGAAATGTAAAACTTCTTTACACGCATTCCATCTTTTCGTTCCGTATTTTCAGGACACTTACTAACCCACTCATATATAGCATCTTGTGGATTTGGATGAGTGTTATCAGCAAACACTTTTCCTGTAAACGGACAGATATAAACCTTTTTGGTCAATTCATTGACACTTGGTTTGCCAATTTGAATCTTGATCTCAGTCTCGCGCCAAAGTTTCCCTTGGGTCTCTAAATTTCGAACAAGTTCATCCTTACTTTGATAAATCTTTTTTTCACGTATAAACACCGCTGGATCTAACTTATGTTTTTTCTCAAGAAAAAACAGATAAGTCGATATTAAATCCGCCCTGCGGTTCTTTTTTAGAAATCCCTCCATCTCGGAGATAATACCATCTGAAACAGCCAACTTTGTCATTTCTCAACGCTCCTCTTGGGTAAACAGAGTACCGCATATCCATTATTAATGACAATAATAAAGATTATTGGCTATACTGTGGGACTAAAAAAAAGCTTTACACCTATGATGCAAAATCTATCATCCCAATTAGAAAATCTTTTCCAAAGAGCTACAAAAGATGCTTTCGGAATCAATGATTTAGTAGAAATTACTCAAAGTACACAGGAAACATTTGGTCATTATCAGTGCAATAGTGCTCTAAAATTTGCAAAAAGTCTTGGCAAAAGCCCAAGGGACGTCGCAAAATTGCTGATAGAACATATACAAGATTCTAGAAAACTGATTGATAAAATGGAAATTGCTGGGCCTGGATTTATTAATATTCACCTCTCCCCTCTTTTTATAGAGACTGACCTCGCCTTAATACAGAATGATCCAAGACTTGGCGTCCCTCCTCTTTTTAAAAAAGAAAAAATTATTTGCGAGTTTTCAAGTCCAAATATTGCAAAAGCTATGCACGTCGGCCATCTTCGCTCTACTATTATTGGTGATAGCCTCGCAAGATTATTTGAATTTCTAGGACATGACGTTCTAAGGCTAAACCACGTAGGCGATTGGGGCACTCAGTTTGGAATGCTTATCACCTATCTCAAACAATTTCATCCCGAAATAATAAAAGGAAATGCTAACCCATCTTTAGAAGATTTAATGGGCTGGTATAAAGCCTCCAAATTAAAATTTGACGAATCAGCTGAATTTAAAAAAGCGTCACAGGAAGAAGTTGTTAAATTACAGAGTGGAAGCTCCGATTCTGTTGCTATCTGGAACCAAATCTGTGAGATTTCTCGCAAAGGATTTCATGAGATCTATGATCTCTTAGACGTACATTTAAATGAGCGCGGCGAATCTTTTTATAACCCGTATTTAAAAGAAGTAGTTGATACATTTGAATCAAAAGGGCTTGTGAAAATTGATAACGGTGCTAAATGTGTCTTTCTCGATGGCTTTCTAAATAAAGAAGGAGAGCCTTTTCCGCTAATGATTCAGAAAAGTGACGGCGGCTACAATTATGCAACAACCGACCTTGCCGGCTTTAGGTACAGAGTGGAGCATGACAAGGCAGATAGAATCATTATAGTAACAGATGTCGGCCAATCACTACACTTTAAAATGGTATATCAAGCAGCAGAGCTTGCACACTTTATTGATCCAGCTACAACTCGTTTTGATCACGTCCCTTTTGGCCTTGTATTAGCAGCGACTGGGAAAAAATTTAAAACTCGTGAAGGCGAAACGGAACGATTGATCGACTTAATTGACGAGTCAATCATTGCCGCAAGAAAACTTTTAGAAGAGCGAGATGTAGATAACCTGGATGAATCCGCAAAAACTTTAGGAATTGGCGCTGTAAAATACGCCGACCTTTCTTGCAACAGAATCAAAGATTATACATTCAGCTATGAGCGCATGCTAAAGTTCGAGGGCAATACAGTTGCCTTTATTCTTTACGCATACGTTCGCATTCAAAGCATTAAGAGAAAACTGGGACAGCCTTCTAAATCTGCAACAATCACCTTTTCTCACCCCTCTGAATTTAGCCTAGCGCTTCATATAAGACGTTTTGGAGAAGCTCTCAATGCAATGGACGAAGAGCTACTACCAAATAGGCTTACAGACTTTTTATACCATCTTGCTGAAAAATTTCACTCATTTTTTCGTGATTGTCGAGTGGAAGGATCAGAAGAGGAAGCGAGCAGACTGCTTCTTTGCGATCTTACTGCAAGATTAATTGCAGACGGATTAAAAATTTTAGGAATAAAAACATTATCCAAAATGTAGGAACCATACTCTATATATGCCAATACGACTTAAAACTCTTCGCGAAGTCCCTATCAAAGGAAAGCGAATGCTTGTCCGAGCTGATTTTAATGTTCCTTTAGATGCAAATGGGGAAATTATTGATGACACAAGAATTAAAGCCTCTCTTAATACCATTAAATTTTTATTAGAGCGCGGCGCGTCTATCATTCTAATCAGCCATTTAGGCAGACCAGATGGAAAGAAAATGCCTGAATTTTCTCTAGCTCCGATAGCAAAAAGACTTTCAGAGCTGCTTGCCCAAGACGTAACTCTCGCTCCTGACTGTGTTGGAGAAGTAGTTGAAAAAATGGCAGCTAAGTTAGCTCCAGGTCAAGTCTTGCTTTTAGAAAACCTCCGCTTTCATCCGGGAGAAGAAAACCCATCCGAAGAACCGATGTTTGCAGAAAGACTCTCCAGACTTGGTGATGTCTATGTGAACGACGCATTTGCAACCGCACACAGAAAGCATGCTTCCACTTATGCAATTGCTTCTAAATACACAGAAGCATGCGCAGGATTTCTTGTAGAAAAAGAAGTAACGATTCTCACCAATTTACTTACCCAATCAAAACCTCCCTTTTATGCAGTAATCGGTGGAGGCAAAGTAAGCAGTAAAATAGGGATAGTTGAATCACTTCTGGACAAAGTAGACGGTCTTTTAATCGGTGGTGGGATGGCCTTTACATTCTTCAAAGCAATGGGATTAAAAATTGGAAACTCACTTGTAGATAATGAATTTGTCGACATGGCCTATAAAATCATCCGAAGAGCTGAGAAAAAGGGAATTGATTTTCATCTTCCGATTGATATTGTTTGCGCAAAGGAACTCTCTGAAACTAGCGAAATAATCACAGTGTCAATTAATGATGGTATTCCTGAAGGCTTTATTGGAGCAGATATTGGTAAGGAAACATTAATTGAATGGAAATCTGCACTAGCGGGCGCGAATACAATTCTTTGGAATGGCCCAGTTGGTATTTATGAATTAAAACCCTTCCAAGAGGGCACAAGCAGATTAGCAGAAATTATTTCCTCTCGAAAAGCAATGACAATTATAGGGGGCGGAGATTCTGCAGCAGCTATCCATTCCCTAGGGCTTGATCAAAAAATTACTTGCATATCGACCGGTGGTGGTGCAACCTTAGAATTTATTGAGTTTGGAACCTTACCAGCGCTAGAGCCTCTCACAAAGAGCATTGTAAAATAAGGCTAAATCAGTAATAATAGCGGATATACAGGGATAAAGTTTCAAAATGATGAAAACCTCTCGTACTTTCTACTATTTAATTATTGAGGACAGCTCTATATGACGACCACAACCACAGAAGGTTTTGAATTCGGTAGGTTGCGTAAATTATTTTGGCCAATTCATAGGATTGAAATTAAAAAATTTCTTCCTATGTTTCTAATTTATTCTTTAATTGTTTTTAATTACAGTCTATTAAGGGCCGCAAAAGACTCTCTTTTAATCACAGCTCCTCAATCAGGCGCGATGGTTATTCCCTATATCAAGGTATGGGCAATTCTTCCCATGGCATTTTTAAGTACTTTAATTTTCACTAGACTCTCGAATAAATATAACCGTGAAAAAGTTTTTTACATCATGATGTCTAGTTTTATTGCTTTCTTTTTTCTATTCGGATTTGTACTATATCCCCTTCAAGACTACCTCCACCCACATGCTCTTGCCGACAAACTTCAAGCCATTCTCCCAACTGGTATGCAAGGCCTAGTAGCCATATTTCGAAATTGGACATTTTCACTCTTTTATATCATGAGCGAGCTTTGGGGCACTATTATTATGCACGTTCTTTTTTGGGGATTTGCTAACGAAGTAACTTCTGTCAAAGAAGCAAAACGTTTCTATTCAATTTTAGGCGTTGGAGCTAATCTAGCAACTATCTGCGCAGGATTTATAGGAATTTTATTATCCAGTGAATTTTTATTTTCCAAAGTTTTATTTGGAACAGACAGATGGGGCCAAAGCCTAATGTCCATTAATGCAGTTATTGTTTTAATTGGTCTTGTAATATTAGTTCTTTATAGATGGCTAACTCATACCACATACCAAAAAGAAATTGTGGAAAGTCAGCCTATGGGTCATCATGAGCCCAACCCAATTAAAATGGGAATGCGAAAAAATTTCTCCTACCTTGCAAAATCCAAATATTTAATTTGCATTGCCGTCATTGTTCTTACCTACAACCTCTCCCTAAACCTTGTTGAAGTTGTTTGGAAAGACCAAGTCCACCATCTCTGCCCTTATGGACCTGACTACAATGTATACATGGACAAAGTACTCATCTACATTGGCATAGCTTCATCCTTTTTTGGCTTCTTCTTCTGCGGACAGGTAATTAGACGTTTCGGCTGGACAGTTGCGGCATACGTGACACCTATAATACTTTTTGTATCGGGAATGTTATTTTTCATAACTCTTCTCTGGAAGGACCACTCTCTTATCGAATCAGTCGGCATCTTTTTTGGATGCTCGCCACTAGCTCTTTGCGTATTTCTAGGCGCCATTCAAAACATTTTTTCAAGAGCCAGCAAGTTCACCTTTTTTGATGTTACAAAGGAAATTGCCTTTATCCCATTAAGTGCTGAAAGCAAACTAAAAGGGAAGGCAGCAATTGATGGTGTTGGTTCAAGACTTGGTAAATCAGGCGGATCCATGTTTCACCAAGCCCTTCTAATGTTCTTTGGAACAATTGCAATGAGCACTCCATTTGTCGCAATCGTCCTAGCTTTAATTTTTGGAGGCTGGCTATGGGCAGTTAGGTCTCTTGGCTTTCAATTCGGAGAGCTATCACCTGAGCAGGGCCCAGAAAAAGCAGCTAAACCCGCAACTGTTGGAGTCTAAGAGCGCATGACATTAGACCCAAGTAGTTTAGTAGAAAAGTGGGGCGCATTTGCACCATGGATTATATTTGGTTTAGCTCTACTTGCAGGACTCAACTTCCCCATCAGCATCGATATACTCATCACAATTACAGCGTTACTAGCAGCAAACTATCTTCCCGAAAAAGCCTTTCTTCTTTTTTCTCTATTTACACTTGGTTGCATTTTTTCGGCATGGATTTCCTACAGCTTAGGCAGATCCGTCACAAAACTCATTAAACCTGAACGAGCTCAGAAAGTTGCCGCCTTCTACAAAAAATTTGGCTTTTTTGCATTTTTTATCTGTAGGTTCATACCCTTTGGAGTGCGGAACGCATTTTTTATGTCCTCAGGCTTTTCTAAGGTACCTTTCCGCAAATTCGCCCTATTCGACGCACTTGCTTGCACCATATGGTCATCACTCCTCTTTACGCTCATCTATAAGCTTGGCCGAAATTTTGACACAGTACTGTACCACTTCAAGAATCTCAACATAATCATATTCAGTATGTTTGCGACATCCGTCGCAACATACCTCATCTACAGATTCATCAAAAGACCTAAAGCAAAAGATCTTACTTAGATTTGCTCTTTATATGCTTGATAGCCGTAATAATAAAGCCAATTAAAAATATAAAGAATAGGACTTGCGCTACGACTGCAGAGGTTCCTTCTACAAAATAGAAACCAAATAATCCTGAAATGATAGAAATTACAAAAAATATTACCGCCCACTTAAGCATAAACCCACCTTTTTTTAGTTCAAATACAAGATCAAATTTCCTATCGTACTGATAATTAGTATGATTGCTTTATGCACTAGCCATTTTGATCTATTATTTAGTTATATATAGCATCAGCATATTACAGACAAAACTTTTTTATTGCCCCATATTGCATTTCTCTGATTATCTAAAAGAAGAGGAAGAGCACTTTACAAGGAGATTTATGATAAACCCGATAGACAGAAGTTGGAACGTAGGTAGCAATCACACTGAAAGTTTTTTAAATATCACATGCAAAGCGGGTAAAGCGGCGGATATAGCCGTACTGGCTGATAGAATCTTAGCCAATCCAGAATATGAAGGAATCTTTAACCATCATGAATATAGCCGAGAAGAAGGGACTGATAATATAATTATAAGATGTAAAATCTTTGATTCATATCACTTAGATGATCCTCATATCGAAGAGATTGCTCACAAAGCACTTACCAAACTTAATAAAGAAACATATTCTTCTGTACCCGCTCTCTCATCATGGGTAAGGAGAGATAGTGACAATAGAGTTTGTTCCCAACCATTAACTGAAGAAGACGCAACAGTATTAAAAAACAAACTAGAAGAAGTTTCTGGCAATTCAATCACTTTTGTAGTTGAACCAAGCCGATCCACTCCAGGAAAATATAGAGTGACTCTAAACAATAATGACACAAATAGGCCTGAAATTAAGGGAAAACTAGTCAGCACAACAGCAATGCTAATCATGGATGGATTAATCCATCCATGAGACCTCTGGTGGAAATTCATCCAATTTGTTACAATTGCAGGGATGTTTACACTATCAAATGTTTTGTCCTTGGTACGAGGGCCATTAGCCTTTCTTTTTCTAATTAATCGAATCGATGTTAGGGCAGGCGTAATACTTGCTGCTATCTTGACTGATTGTATCGACGGTTATCTTGCAAGGCGGTATAAAATCGCCACAAAACTAGGGGCTATTCTTGATCCTGTGATGGATAAATTTTTTGTCTTCTTTGTTCTTTCCGTTTTATTTTATGAGCGCTCTTTGAATGGGTGGGAAGTTGTTGCCATGCTTTCTCGTGATATGGTTTTATTTGCATTCTCCCTCTATCTCCTAATTAAAAATGAATGGAAAACCTACAATTACCGCTCATTAATTTGGGGAAAAGCCTCAACCTCCTTACAATTTGTTGTCCTTTTCTTCCTGGCACTCAACATACAGCTCACCTATATTCTATTTTTTCTTTTTGTTGCTCTTGGCTTCTGCGTCTTCTTTGAGTTATTTTTCACCTTGAAATCCAATGCTAAAAAGGTTTAACCTGATATTTTAACTGAAAAGGAAAGCATCATGCAATTTGTTAGAGAATCAATTTTTGTTTCGGCAATTCGATCTTTTTTTAATACATTTCTAGCTGTTCTTGGAATTACATTGGCTCTCGGAATTTTTGCAATCACTGCAGGTGCATTTTCCTCACCTTATCATTCAGGTGATGACTATATCGAAATGAAAATATTACCCAATGCAAATGGCGATAGTACAATATTAGCGGAAACAGCTCCTGTAATACTACAAATTGATATCACTGGAGTCATTGGAGAAAAGCACCTTGTTGGGGAAAGCATAGAAAGTTTTTTACGAATTTCTCAAAATGGTGTTTTAAAGAATAACCGAGTAAAGGGTGTACTGCTTTATATTAATAGCCCAGGCGGCGGCGCAATTGATAGTGACCTGATCTATCAGGCTGTAATGCAATACAAGGAAACCTTTAAAGTTCCCGTTTATGCATATACGCCGGGTGTTTGTGCATCAGGTGGTTATATGATTGCATGTTCTGCTGACAAAATTTATGCAAGCCCATCTTCGATTGTCGGCTCTGTTGGCGCAGTATGGGGACTTGGATTTAATTTCTGGCAATTTATGCAAACTCATGGGATTGATTCTGTAACTATTGCCGAAGGCCTTTACAAACAAAAATACCCGACCTTTACTCAAACAGAAGCTGGAACATCTTCCTATAACGACTTAATTGCAATTGTGCAAGAAGGATATACACAGTTTGTAGAGCTAGTTGCAAAATCTAGAGAATCTAAAGGATTAACAGTTGACGCCCTAAGACATACTTATGGGGCGCAAGTTTACACAGGTCCTACCGGTCAGAAATTTGGATATGTTGACAACGGAAATGCCTACTACAAAGAAGCGTTAATGGATCTTGTAAAAGAGTCTCATTTAGATTCAGCTCCCTATCAAGTCGTAAAATTTGACTACAAACATTCCCCTCTTCAAGAGCTTGTTTCCAATAAGCTATCACTTTTGCTAGAAGAGGCCGAAAGCAAGTTACTAGGAATTAAAATGCAAGGAAAGTTGAATAATACTCTCCTTTATTATTATGACACACAAGACAGACTCAAATAAAATTTTCGTAATCGATGTTTCAAACTATCTTTTTCGCTCCTATTTTGCGATTCGAAAAATGACAAATCAAAAGGGAGTGTCAACAAACGCTCTCTTTGGTTTTATTAGATCGATTCAAAAACTGATTAAGGATTTTAATCCTTCACACTTGGTATGCGTTTTTGATGGTCCTAATAACAAAAAAAGTCGAACTGACATTTATAAAGATTACAAGGCACATCGAACCGGAATGCCCGAAGATCTATTTCCCCAAATTGCTTTTGCAAAAACATATTTAGATTATGCCGGGATTCCTCATCTTCAAGTCGAAGAAGTAGAGGCAGATGATACCATTGGCTCGATCGCAAAATGGGGCGAGAGAGAAGGTATAACCACTTATCTATGCTCAAGCGACAAGGATCTTTGCCAACTAATTAGTGATAAGGTTTTTGTTCTCAACACATTTAAAGAGAACCTAATCATAGATCGAAAAGGGGTTGAATCCATTTACGGTATTAAACCCGAACAAATTGTTGATTACCTTGCTATTATGGGCGATGCTTCAGACAACATTCCGGGAGTTACTGGATGCGGCCCAAAAACAGCAACTGAGCTCCTACAAAAACACAGCTCATTAACAGCAATTTTAGAAAGGCCAGAAATTTTAGACAGTAAAAAGCTACTTGCTAAGTTTCAAGCGGAGCGAGAAAATGCGCTGATCAGTCAAAGACTTGCCACGATAAAGACAGACGTCCCCATTCCAAGCAATTTCGATTTTTACGAAATTAAGCAGCCGAATATTTCCAGCCTGCAAGAATTTTTTACTGAAATGGAATTTAAAACGCTTATTCCCCTTCCTGTTGAAAAAACAGAAAGTTTTATTCGCATTGAATCAGAAGAGGCGCTAAAAATTGCAATTGCTGAGCTTTCTTTAGAAAAAGAATTAGTAATAATTACTGAAGCCACTTCCCTAGAACCAATGCAAGCAGGCGTCGCAGCTATTAATATTGGCAAATCAAAGGAGCGAATGTATTACATTCAAACAGCAGAACCTAGTATGCTGACTCTTTTAAAACCGCTTCTTGAAAATCCCCTCATATCATATATTGGGCACAATATTAAATTTACCATGCACTCTCTTCTGAATTCTGGAATCGCACTTTCAAATATCTATTTCGATACAATGATAGCAGCGCAGCTACTCAATGCCCACAATATCAGTGAATCTAAAAAAAGCCAAAATGCATTTGAAATCATTGAATGGAAAAAGCAGTTTGAAACTGAATTAAAAGACCGATCTCTTTGGAAGCTCTTTACGGAAATGGAAATGCCTCTTCTTCCCATTCTTTTTCGCATGGAACGGTGCGGCATTTATGTAGATAAAGAGGACCTTTCAAAACTTTCTATCGAATTTCATACTGACCTAAAAATCTTAATTCAAAAAATTTATGATTTATCCGGTGAAGAATTCAACATCAATTCTCCCAAGCAATTAAGTGTTATTTTATTTGATAAGCTCATGATTCCATCGCCCGGCAAAAAAACACAATCAGGCTATTCTACGAATGCTGAAGTTTTGGAATCTCTTTCAGGCTCCTACCCAATCATTGACTTGATCCTAGAATATAGAACTCTAGAAAAACTCCGCTCCACCTATATTGACGCATTACCAGAACAAATCAATGCTAAAACAGGACGTATTCACTCAACTTTTAATCAATCTGGAACTGCAACTGGGAGACTTTCGTCTACAAATCCAAATTTACAAAACATTCCGATCCGAAAAAAGGAAGGAAAACGAATTCGTGAGGCCTTTAAATCTGCGCCTGGCTACAGCTTTATTGCTGCTGACTATTCACAAATTGAGCTCCGTCTTCTTGCGCATTTTTGCGAAGACCCCCATCTAATTGCTGCTTTTAAAAATAACGAAGATATTCATAAATCGTGCGCTTCTATGGTTTTTGGAATACCCTTAAATGAAGTGACAGACGAGATGCGCTCTAAAGCAAAAGCTGTGAATTTTGGATTAATCTATGGTCAGCAAGCATTTGGACTTTCTAAGCAACTAGGTATCAGCGTAAAAGAAGCTTCCTCATTTATTGAAATATATTTCAAACAATATCCCACAGTGAAAAGATTCCTTGAAACATGTAAGGAAGATGCGCGTAGAGATGGGTGTGCAAGAACCTTGTTTGACAGAAAGCGCCTACTTCCTGACATACTGAGTAAAAATGGAATGCTCAAATCAGCCGCTGAAAGACTTGCTGTAAATACACCCCTTCAAGGAACCCAAGCAGATATTATAAAAATTGCAATGATCCGAATCGACAATAAATTAATTGAGATGAAAAATACTGCAAGCATGGTTTTACAGATACATGATGAACTTATTTTCGAATGTAAAGACAGCGACCTTATTTCAACTTCAGAAATTATTCGCGAAGTAATGGAGAGCGTAACCCCTCTTAAAGTCCCTCTCCGGGTAGATATTTCATTTGGAAAAAATTGGGGAGAATGTTAAAATAAAGAAAATTGCAGTTACTGGTAGTATATCTGCAGGTAAAAGCACTGTTTGCGAAGAATTAAAATTGCAAGGTGCGTATGTCCTAAACGCGGATGATATCGTTCACAACCTTCTTTCCCAAGACGAAAGGCTAATTCAACAGATCAAAGAAAATTTTAGTGAAGATATTTTTGTGCAGAGTAAAATTGACCGAAATTTAATTGCAAAGATTGTTTTTAAAGACCCAAGTAAATTAAAATCTTTAGAGGAAATCATTCATCCAAAGGTTATAAGCAGAGTAAAAGAATGTTATGACCAGATAAAAGAAATGCCCCAGTACAAGGCCTTTGTCGTTGAATTCCCCCTTCTCTTTGAAACCAAATTTGATACTTTTTTTGATCAAATTATTTATGTAAGGGCTACGCAAGAAATACGAAAGAAAAGGTTCCAGAAAAAAGAGTTTGAAAATCGTGAAAAAAGATTTCTATCTGAAACCGAGAAAATTGCTAAATCACAGATTATTATAGAAAATAACGGTTCACTAAAGAACCTTAACAAACAACTAAAGAACATCCTTTAAGGACGCTATGAATCAAGAAAACCAAGAGAAACCTATGTCAATCACTCCTCCACCTATAGAAAAAATTGATGCACCAAGACCTCGCTACCAAAAGCAACACTACTCAAAACCAAACTATGCAAATAATCGAAGAAAAGATTCACAGCATGGTAACGAAAGACGTGAGGCAGCCTCTCCCATAGGAAAAGGTGACTTTCAAGACATGGACGATGCTGAAAACGATCAAACTCCAGTTCGCACAGGTGAAGTCTCTATCACAAAGATCGCCGAACTACAGCGCATGAATATCGACCAGCTTTCGAAATACGCGCTAAATACTGGTATCACACACATCGGCTCTTTATCAAGATCCCAAATCGTATTTGAAATTGTAAAGCAAAAAAGCGCTTCACCAAACGAAATTCTTGTAGGAGAAGGAACTCTAGAAGTTTTACCTGACGGATTTGGATTCCTAAGATCCCCTAACTACAACTATCTTCCTTCTGCAGAAGACATATACGTCTCACCCGCGCAAATTAGACGTTTTGGCTTAAAAAAAGGAGATGAACTTTATGGCGAACTAAGATCCCCTAAAGAGAAAGAGAAATACTTTGCCCTACAAAAAGTGGAAAAAATTAATGGCATCCCTCCTTCAGAAATGAAAGAGAGAATTGCTTTTGAAAACTTAACTCCGCTCCATCCGAATAAACGAATGATTATGGAGACGACTAAAGACAACTACTCTACTCGTATTCTAGACCTAATTACACCGATTGGAAAAGGTCAACGAGCTTTAATTGTTGCACCTCCAAAAGCAGGTAAGACAATTTTATTGCAAAACATTATCCATTCAATTGCCTGCAACGAGAAAAACGTAAAACTGATCGTTCTTCTGATTGATGAACGTCCAGAGGAAGTTACTGATATGCAACGTCTTGTAAAAGGAGAAGTGATTTCCTCAACATTTGATGAACCTCCAGAAAGACATTGTCAAGTTGCTGAAATGTGCATTGAAAAAGCTAAACGGCTTGTTGAGCAAGGACAAGATGTTGTTATTATCCTGGATTCCATTACGAGATTAGCAAGAGCTTATAACACAGTGCAACCTCATTCTGGACGTATTCTTTCTGGTGGAGTAGATGCGAATGCCCTACATAAGCCAAAAAGATTTTTTGGAGCTGCTCGAAATCTTGAAGAAGGCGGATCTCTTACAATTATCGGCTCTGCATTAATAGATACAGGGTCTAAAATGGACGAAGTGATCTATGAAGAGTTTAAGGGTACTGGCAATCTAGAATTAGTTCTTGATAGACGATTAGCTGAGAGAAGGACATTTCCAGCAATTGACTTAGTCAAGAGCGGAACAAGGAAAGAAGAACTCCTATATCACCCTTCTGAACTTGAAAAAATTTATGTTCTTAGACAGGCAGTGGCAGACCTCTCTCCTATTGATGCTATGAACCTTTTGCTAGCAAGACTTAAAAAGACCAATAGCAATGCCGAGTTTTTACTTTCCATGAAAGATTGATTTGCCTATCTTTGATAGGATGAGCGTTAAAACAATTTTAATTCTTACTCTTACAGCAGGCGGAGGTCATATACAAGCTGCAAAAGCCAAGTATATGGAAGCCGCCTCTACAAGTCCCAATGCAACAATCTTAGAGCGTGATATACTTTTTGATTGGATTTGGAAATACTTCGGACTATTCGCTAAACATCTCTGGGGCGATGCCCAAGCAAAAGGAAATGTCTTCCTTCTAGTTTGTCTCTCCTTCGCATTAAGATTTGCCGATTACCTTTTCTTTTTCCCCTTTTTTTTCTCTGCACTCCGAACATGTACTAAACATGATATCGATAAAATTATTGATACTCAGCCCCTTGGCACATCAGCAATTATTAAAGCGATAAGATACATCAAATGGCGAACCGGCAAGGAAATCATCTATGAAAAAGTAATCACTGATCTACCCACAGAAGATGCCAAACATTTCTTCGGGGGCATCAAATCACTTTCTCCCAAAGATAGACCCTTTTTAAAAGTGCTCACGACAACCCCCCTTTTAAAAGAACATGAAACTGAAGAGCAGTTTTGGCAATCAAATTGCAAGCTCCCCCTATCCTCCATATTGTACGAGCACCTGCCATTACGTCCTGCATTCTTTCAACATATGGATAAGCATGGCTTCAGAGATCTTATACTAGACCTTGCCATCTCATCCCCTGAAGACCTTCATCTCACACACAAAACGCTCTCATACGGGTCAACCGAAACAAAAAGAAGCAAAAACAACCTCACAATCAAAATAAATGCTGAAGATAAAGTCGCTATTATGATGCTTGGCGCTAATCCTAATCCCGCAGCAATACTTTCCTACACAAAGCAATTTATCAACATATTACAAGAAAAAAACCATTCTTCCCGCAAAGACCTCCTCTTCATCTTTTGTAGCAGCCAAGTCAAAATCAAACCCGGGCTCCGCAGCCAAATCCTAGATCTAGTCCAAAAAACCAAAAACTACCCGCAAAACCTAACAATCATTCCCATCTCGCATCAAAACGACCATATCGTAGCCCCTCTACTTCACCGCAGCAACCTTACAATCACAAGATCGGGCGGTCTCACCTCCATGGAACTCCTCACAGTCTCCCAAGGCCAAATCCTCATCCATCAAGAGCCAACCCTCATTAAAATCCCCAAATTCATCCCCCACCACCACACCTTCCTAGACGGCATGCCCCCGTGGGAATCCGGAAATGCAGATTTCCTCAGAACCAAAAAAGGCGCCCTTCTCGTCACCCCAATAACCTTCCCCGCTCTAACCCAATCCTACTTCGCTTAAAACCTGAACTTTGAGTTTATTTAACAGGGGGTCAGACGTAATGTGTTCATGTGTGACACATGAACACAT
>JACCDT010593584.1_pt1 | contig 18548 bp, 18 predicted proteins | sample 7446291 | NCBI WGS metagenome assembly JACCDT01 (sample SAMN15323446, study PRJNA562643) | freshwater metagenome | isolation source: river surface water | place: USA:Blue River Watershed | collected 2017-08-17 | reverse complement strand
TAAACGTGCGTGGAGTTGGGGAATATCCTTCATCAATCGCACGCCTTCTACTTCGTCTTGCAATCCATTATCCACTTTGAGAAATGAAGGTATCCCCTTCACTTTCCAGAGATATTCAGCAGTACCCATCGCATCGACTTTGCTCTGCATAGTTACTTCGAAGAGAATTACCGCCAAAATTCGGCTGCTTGTAAAACTTGGGCTGGTAATTATTCGAGTGCGCATCTCATGGATAAGAGCGAACATTTCAGCCTCACTGGTGTACTGAGACTCATCTATCCCATATAACTTAAGGGCTTTGGGAGTGCTGCCCCCGCTCTGATCGAGTGCAGCGATAAATCCTTCTCCGCTTTGAATTCTTTCAACCTGGTTGGCGTTCACTTAAAGAAGTTTAGGCTCTCCCAGCAATTCTTCAAGACGGGTTTGCAAAGCCTTTTCTTCACCTTCAACTAACAATCTCTTATCGCGTCCGAGTTCTCCAAAGACAATTGTGAAATCTCGGGCGCGAAGGTTAAGCGCTGCAGCTAACTCTTTAATTACTGCTTGATTGGCTTTGCCATCTACTGCGGGAGCTTGCACTGCAACAACAAGACGTGGTGGATCACCGACGCTTCCGCCTACTTTATTACGTGAAGAATTGGGACGAACTCGTATTTCGAGAAGGAAGGGCACGAGCTAAAAAAATTTAGCCTGCTGAGCCAGAGCCTGAAGGTCCTGCCTTGCGCTGTACCTGAGGGGCGCCACCAGAACGCTGGCCGCCCTTAATCTTTGATCCGCCTTCAGCATGGTTCTGAGTGCCTGGTGCGCCCTTCTTATTCTTCTTTGCTTCAAGGGCTGCAAGCATCTTTGCTTTTACATCATCTGCTGAGTTGGACATGCGATTAGTTTACCCCTCAGATGGAATACGAAGGAAACCAATCAATAGTGCAAGCCAGGTGATTGCAGCAAGAGCCAAGATTTCAAAGCCCCAGGTGTCCGGCCAGGTGTACAACGCCAAGGCAAGAGCGGCGTAATAAGCAGCTGAGGCCCAGAGAGTGATTGCTGTTGATTTGCGTTGGAGACCTAGGCGCATCAAACGATGGGATAGGTGGTCGCGGCCACCTTGGAAAGGTGAAATACCTCGATAGAGACGTGAGATAACAGCAACCGTTGTATCCAAAATTGGGATTGCCATCAGAAGCAGTGGGATAGCAAGTGATTTATAGGTTGGAACCACCCCTGGCGATAAGCGAATAGTCAGCACCGAAATGATGATTCCGAGGAAGAGCGAACCTGCGTCGCCCATATAGATCTTCGCCGGGTGGCGATTCCAAATCAGGAATCCGGCAGTGGCACCCGCTGTTACGACTGCGAGGGCGCTCACCAAGACTTGCTGACGGTCATAGGCGATGAAGAAGAGGAAGAAGGTGATTACTGCTACCGCTCCAGCGGCACCGCCATCATGATTATCGAAGAAGTTAATAGAGTTACAGACGCCGACAATCCATAGGGTGGTAATTGCGTAATTTAAGAATGAGTGGCTAAATGCAACACCGCTTGTATCTGTAGCAATCAAGATTGAAGAGACTGCAACGCCAGTGACTGTCTGAACAATGAGACGTGGCCATGGTTGCAAACCTTTAATGTCATCCCATAAACCCATCGCAGAGATTGCGATGGCGGGGACCAGAACCGTGCTTGCCAATCGAATTGTCTCCCATGAGAAATCGACTGCGAGCATAGATCCGTACGATGCACTGACCACGCCGATAGCGATCGCAACACCACCGAGATATGGGACCGGCTCTTTCTGAACTTTGCGAGCAAGATTTGGTGCATCAACTACATCGTAATGAATAGCTACTTTTCTAATTTGTGGAGTAATGATTCCGACAAAGACAAATGTCAGAAAGCCGAGCAGGGCAAATTGGGCTATTGAATAATTCATAAAATTTATTAGTTGTTACTCTTAAAATAATTTGCTCGTAGATCATCGACTTCAGATTTGCGATAGCGGCGATGTCCGCCCAAAGTACGAATCGATGTCAGTTTTCCGGCCTTTGCCCAACGAGTCACAGTTTTAGGATCAACACCGAAGAGATCGGCAACCTCTCGTGGAGTCAGGAGAACTTCTGCTTCAGGGATGCGGTTCATCACTGGGTTCTCCTTATCTATCGGATGAGATTTTCTCGCCAAGGGAACAATGTCCGAATTGCTCCGTTATGTCGGGAAGTATCGGGGAGAAAGGGGTGAATTGGCAATATGGCAGCGTCAAATAGTTGCCTTTCGGCGCTACATCGCCGATTCGATCGCCTGAACTGGCCGCCAACGCTCTACTAAGCGCTGGTATCCCTCGCCGGCGACTGCGCCATCCTGAGATGCCAGACCGGCAAGGCTAAAGATGACATCTTCGATTGAGCCATCATCTTCAATTCCTGCCATCCCATCGGCTTTCAAGGTGCCATCGAGATAGTGAGCCAACCCTCCGTAATCAAGCTCCACCATTGAGAGTGGATGGAACATCTCCAGCCATTCAATCAACTCTTCAATCTCTTGTTCGACAACTCCTTCTCCAAAAGATTGCAAGACAATTTCATGTGATCTTTGCGAGCGCTCAATAGCCTTTGCAATTGTGGTGCGAGCAATCGTAAATGCAACACCGTCACGATACCCACGTTCGCGTTCCTCTGGAATAAAGAGTGCCAACCAGCGAGGTGGCACCATCCATGTTTCAGTGATGATGTGAGGGACGCGATCTTCCACTGATTCTTGCCCTGAAGTAATTACCTCTTCCAGAGATTGCGGTAGAAAAAATGGAACCACCGTCGATGGAAGGGAATCTTTAAAGTCTGCTAGCGCTGCCCAAGAACGAGTTGCGGTAGACCACGGTGAGATATATCGGATGCCATCAATATCGAGTAGATGCACGCCATCAGGGCGAAGCGCGGGTGATTCTGGAAGTGCAACTCGCTTCAACGCGAGGGCTTGTTCTTCTTGTCGAGTATCAATGGTCGAATCAAGTTTCTCCCAGCGCAGACGATCGGCAGCGGGAAAGGCAGAGATGGGTTCGTAAATTCGCAGCGATGCGACATATGGGGTGGCGTAAGGAGTTGAGCTCATGAGAGCAGAACGTTATGCGCGTGGAATGTAATTACCTTCAGCAAAGGGATCGTCGTCATCACGCTCTGGCTGAAGGGGGGCGTCGCTATGGAGCTCCTTTGCGAGACGTTCGATATCCATCTCTTGGGAGTTGTACTTCAAATCACGAGCGACTTTTGTCTGCTTTGCTTTTGCACGGCCGCGACCCATGGGCGAGACCTCCTCATCGGAAAATTTGTGTGTTTCAGGAGGGTAGGTTATCGCGCCGAGCCCCCTCTAGCCAAAAGAGTCTGACTAGCGGTGGTTAAGCGGCGGAATCGACCTTCTAGCCTTCCGATTGGACTTTAAAGGAGCCTGTCTTGGCGCGATGGCGCAGGGCAGCGAAGCCAATTGCCTGAAGAACCAAGCTGAGGGACATCGTCGGGATGCGGAATCGGTGGTCACCGATGGTGCCCATACCTACCACCCAGGAGATGACGACCGGCAAGAAGGTGAGCCATGCCAGCTGGCTAGCGATTCCCTTAAAGGATCGAAGCCAGAAGAAGCCGATAAAGAAGAGTGAGATGGTTGCCAACATCCACGCCCAAGAGACAATTTTTCCAAAGGTGCCATAGACAAGGTCATTTCCTTGCTGGCTGCCTCGAGCGATATTGAGAATCGGATCAATCTTGAGCCATGGGTTACGTGCCATGGTGCCATTCACAATTGGACCAGACCAAGGAGACCAGTAGAAGAAGCCCTTATTAATGAAGAGCTTTACTGCCTTCACCGGATTGGTTGCGTACCACTTGATTACGCACTTCACGACCTCGTTGTCAGTGACAGTTGTTGCTGGCGGTACTGGATCACATGGAACTTCTGGTCCGGTTCGCTTGTATCCGCCAGAAGTTTCATCACCTGCGCCAATGCGCATGGTGACGCCGAGGTTGGTAGAAATAACATTTCCATTACCAGCGCCGTTATTGCGCGCAATCAAAGTAATTGGAGCAATCGCCATTATTGCCATAACTCCAACAAGAATGAGTGCCTGATGCTTTCGGTTCTTATATGCAAGCGCCCAGACCACTGCAACAACGAGAGTTGTTAAGACCCAGCGAGGTTGCATAAATGTTGCGAGAGCAAAGAAGCCACCAACGGCAGCAACGCGAATCCAGAACCTGCGATCAACAGGATTGAGTTGAGATTTAATAATGAGGCCAGTTACCATCAACATACATGCGGCAATTGGACTTTCGTATCCGACTGCAAGTGAACTTAATGAGAGCGTTGGGTTTGCAGCGAGCAGAACTGAAATCCAGAAAATATACGGCTTAACACGAGTATTGAGTAGCTGTCGTGCAAAGTAGTAACTTGCATATGCGTAGAAAGCGCTCTGCACAAATGAAAGCAGCCAGAGAATATTTGTGATCGAAATCTTGGTGAGTAACCAAATCAAGATTGGGTAACCTGCAGGCCAATAACCTAAAATTCCCTCTTTAGATAATAGGCCGTCTTTTAAAATGCCATCGACGCCGCGAAGATAGTTTTCGCCATCGGCACCCAGCCAACCTCCACCCTGGATATTGCCCATGGTGATCAACTTGATTACAAATGCGATGACCGGAATGGCAATAATCCAATAGCCCAGGCGCTGATCCTTCTTGCTTTGTTGAGCCTTGACTCTCTTCGACTTACTTGCCATCACTACGGACCTCTTCTAACTGGTTTCCTGAACGATTATTGGTAATCAGAGACTAAGTATGAGCGAGGAGCGCCCATTTCTTGCGCTTTTTCGACCTTTCCTGCGATCCAAGCCTTCATTCCCCGAGCGGCGAGTGAGCGAACTATCAAATCAGCTACCGATGGATCAACGATTGCGCTCATACCAATGCCAACATTCCACGTTCTTTCCAGGTCTGGTTGTGGCACACCTGCGATATCAGCGAGGAATTTCATCTCTCGCGGAAGTGACCAGGTCGAGCGATCATAGATTGCTACTAAACCGTCAGGGATGACGCGCGCAGTGTTATCGGCCAATCCCCCGCCCGTGATGTGGCTAAAGGTTCGAATATTTGTTTGTTGAGCTTTAATCAGCGCAAGACAATCCAGCGTATAGATCTCAGTTGGAGTAAGAAGCACTTCACCAAGCGATTTGTCGAAATCGTAATTGCGAGTGATATCAAGGGTCTGGGTTGCAATGATGTGGCGGACTAGCGAAAAGCCGTTGGCGTGGATTCCACTTGCCGGCATCGCGATGATGGCATCGCCTGACTTAACGCGATGACTTCCTAATTGCAGCTCTGCATCTACGACTCCTGTTGCAGCTCCTGCAACATCAAACTCATCCTCTGCCAAAAGACCTGGGTGTTCTGCTGTTTCTCCACCCACCAGGGCTGTGCCAGCTTTGATGCACCCTTTAGCGATTCCTGAAACAATCGCTGCAATGCGCTCTGGGATTACTTTTCCAACTGCGATGTAGTCGGTCATGAAAAGAGGTTCGGCGCCGCAGACAACAAGATCATCAACGACCATCGCGACCAAATCTTCGCCAATCGTGTCGTAGATCCCCATCTGCCGTGCAATCTCTGTCTTTGTACCAACGCCATCGGTAGATGTTGCAAGCAGTGGTTGCTTCATATTCTTCAGCGCAGATGCATCAAATAATCCGGCGAAGCCACCGATGCCACCCATAACCTCCGGACGAGATGCTCGAGCTACCGACGCCTTCATCAACTCAACAGCGCGATCACCTGCATCAATGTCTACGCCAGCATCTTGATAGGTCGCCATCGCCTTAGCCCTCCACAATCTCTAAACGGGTCTTACCTTCAGATAAATCTGCTGGAATTGCAATCGGGTACTTACCTGAGAAACAAGCGGTGCAGAGCTTATTTTCTGGGACTTTCGTCGCTTCAATGAGCCCCGCCTCTGAGACGAAACCGAGAGAATCTGCGCCGATAGAGAGGCGGATCTCCTCCACTGTCATCTCTGCGCCTATCAATTCGGCACGAGTAGCAAAATCAATTCCGTAGAAGCAAGGCCACTTCACCGGTGGCGATGAGATGCGGACGTGAATTTCCAGCGCACCTGCCTCGCGTAACATTTTTACAATTGCTCTCTGGGTATTTCCGCGAACAATTGAATCGTCTACAACGACAATTCGCTTTCCTTGAATAATTTCGCGCAGTGGATTGAGCTTGAGGCGGATACCTAATTGACGAATTGTCTGAGAAGGTTGAATAAATGTTCGGCCTACATAAGAATTTTTAACTAAGCCAAGCCCAAATGGAATTCCAGATTCTTTTGCGAAACCAATTGCTGCTGGAGTTCCTGATTCAGGTACCGGAATTACGAGGTCAGCATTGACCGGTGATTCAACTGCAAGGCGACGGCCAATTGCTCCGCGCACGGCATGAATGCCTTGTCCCGCAATCGTTGTATCTGGTCGGGCTAGGTAAACATATTCGAAGATGCAACCTTTGGGATCTGGCGTTCCCCACATTGTTGAGCGAACACCATCTTCGTCAATTGCAACAAATTCACCTGGTTCAATTTCACGAACAAACTCCGCGCCAACAATATCGAGTGCAGCTGTTTCGGATGCAACAGCCCATCCCTTTTCGAGTTTGCCAAGAACTAACGGGCGCACACCATTGAGATCGCGAGCGGCATAGAGTGTTGTTTCATCCATGATTACCAATGAGAAAGCACCGCGCAACAATGGTAAGACAGCGATGATGTTCTCTTCGATTGTTTCGTGATCTTGTAAGCCGATGAGAGCGGTCATAATCTCGGTATCTGTTGTTGCACCTCGACCAAGTTTGGGAACTTCAGGCTCGAGTTCGCGAACCAAATCAAAGAGTTCAGCAGTGTTAGTTAGGTTGCCGTTGTGACCTAAAGCGATTGTTCCGTACTTGGTTGGGCGCAAAGTTGGTTGCGCATTGACCCAGGTACTAGAACCAGTGGTGCTGTAGCGACAGTGTCCAATAGCGATTTCACCCTTGAGTGAAGAGAGATCGCTCTCGGTAAAAACTTGAGAGACCAAGCCCATATCTTTGAAGATGACAATACGTTCGCCATCGGATGTTGCGATGCCAGCTGACTCTTGACCGCGATGTTGTAGAGCGTAAAGGCCGTAGAAGGTGAGCTTTGCGACTTCTTCACCAGGTGCGTACACACCAAAGACTCCGCACGCATCTTGAGGGCCGTTATCTTCATCGAGGAGATTGTGATTGAGATTTCCATCGGCTCTACGAATCATTGCGCGCTCCTGTAAGTGGAAGTAAGTGGCTTAAATCTGCACGAACACCTGATGCGATGATCAAACCTTCGCTATATGCATCGGACCAGGTTCTTTCACCAGAAACTAGTTGTAACCAGACTTGAGCATCCATCTCAATCACATTAGGAGGAGTACCTCGGGTGTGCTTTGGCCCATCACCACATTGCACCGCGGCATATGGAGGAATACGTACCTCAATCGCCTTACCCGGATATCTATCCGCAAGGAGGGCAAGCGTGGACTTCACCTCGTTGAGAATCTTTGGATCGCGCATACCTGTAACTACCCAAACAACTTCTTGAAAGTTTCAGTGTGAGCGGTGCGAAGTTCTGTGAGTGAGATGGAGGATCCATTAATCACAAGCGCATCTCCTCCAGTTGAACCAATTCTGGTCAATGGAATTGATTGCTTACTTGCAAGTGCTTCGAGTTCCGAGACCTTTGCAGGTGTCACTGCGACAACCACTCGCCCTGGCGTCTCACTCAAGAGCGCAACTCCAGGATTATCGAGAGAAATAGTTGCTCCGACGTTATGGCGAAGCACCATTTCAATGAGCGAAATCGCTAAGCCACCTTGGCTCAAGTCATGAGCTGCAGTAAAGAGAGCGCTCTGATTTGCCGCAACTAAGAGATCAATCAGACGCATCTCTCGCTGTAAGTCAGCGGTAGGAGCAACTCCCCCACGCATTCCATGGATATAGGCCCATTCGCTGCCAGAAAGGTTCTCGTCAGTTGCACCGAGCAAGAAGAGCTCCAAACCAGCGTCTTTAAAGGACATTGGCGTACGGGTACGGACATCTTGAATCACGCCAAGTACACCGATAACTGGTGTGGGCAGAATCGCGGTCGAACCGGTCTGGTTATAGAACGAGACGTTTCCACCGGTAACAGGTAAGCCCATTTCAAGGCATCCATCAGCCAAACCGCGTACGGATTCGGCAAATTGCCACATCACACCCGGATCTTCTGGTGAACCAAAGTTGAGGCAGTTGGTCACTGCAAGTGGCTTAGCTCCGGCAGTGGCGATATTGCGCGCCGCTTCGGCAAGAGCCAACTTCGCTCCTTCATAAGGATTGAGATATGACCAGTTGGCATTTGCATCGGTTGCGACTGCAACACCGAGATGAGTCTGCTCATCAATTCGCACCATTCCAGAATCATCTGGCTGAGATTGAATTGTATTTCCTTGGACATAACGATCGTACTGATCGGTGACCCAGGACTTATCGGCCAAGTTAGGAGTTGCCGCGACTTTGAGAATTGCACTCTTAATCTCATCTGACGTGGCGGGAAGTGGTGGATTGATGATTTCTTGAGCGACCTGCTTGATGTAATCAGGCTCCGCAAGCGGACGGTTGTAAACAGGTCCATCATGAGCAACCGTACGAGGAGGGACATCAACAATTAATTCACCATTGAATGTGATTTCAAGATGGGTTCCATCAGTAACTTCACCGATTACAGTTGAGGTCACATCCCACTTCTTGCAAATTTCTAGGAAGCGATCAATCTTTGATGGTTCGACAATCGCGCACATGCGCTCTTGTGATTCAGACATCAAGATTTCCTCAGGGGATAACGATGGGTCGCGCAAAGGAACTTTATCTAACTGCACCTTCATACCGCCCGAGCCACCAGAAGCTAGCTCGGAAGTTGCACACGAAAGTCCAGCTCCACCAAGATCTTGAATACCTACTACGAGATCTTCCGCAAAAATTTCAAGTGAACACTCGATAAGAACTTTCTCTACAAAGGGATCGCCCACCTGCACTGCTGGACGTTTTGCTGGGCCCTTTGATTCGAAGGTCTCTGATGCCAAGACAGATACGCCACCTATGCCATCTCCACCGGTCTTTGCACCGTATAAAACAACGAGATTTCCGGCTCCTGCAGCTTTGGCTAACTTGATATCGCTATGTTTCATCACACCAACACAGAGCGCATTGACCAATGGATTTCCAAGATAAGTCTCATCAAAGACAACTTCGCCGCCGATATTGGGCAGTCCTAAACAGTTTCCGTACCCACCTACACCTGAGATAACACCAGGCAATACCCGGCGAGTGTCCGGTGCATCTGCTGGACCAAAACGAAGAGGATCCATCACCGCGATAGGACGTGCACCCATCGTCAAGATGTCGCGAACAATTCCACCTACACCCGTTGCTGCACCTTGGTATGGCTCGATATAGGACGGATGGTTATGCGACTCAATTTTAAAAGTCACTGCATAGCCTTGGCCGACATCTACGACACCAGCATTTTCGCCAATGCCAACAAGAAGAGCGTCTGTCTTTACTGCCTTCTCGCCGAATTGCTTCAGATGAACTTTAGAAGATTTGTAAGAGCAGTGTTCTGACCACATCACTGAGTACATAGCGAGTTCTGAAGATGTTGGACGACGCCCCAGAATCTCTTTGATACTTGCATACTCATCTGGCTTAAGGCCTAGTTCTGCAAATGGTTGTGGTGTATCTGGATTGGCTTTTGCTTTTGCAACTGTATCGAGTGACATTACTTGACCATCGCTTTCAAAACTGATGTAAAGAATCCAAGACCATCAACACCTGGACCCGTTAACGCATCGACTGCGTGCTCTGGGTGCGGCATGAGGCCAACGATGTTTCCGCGTTCATTTGATACGCCGGCAATCAAATTGCGAGAACCATTGGGATTTTCGCCGACATAGCGAGCCACAATTCGGCCTTCGCCTTCCAGCATCTTCAGCGTTTCATCATCACATTGATAAGAGCCTTCACCGTTCTTAAGCGGGATTACAACCTCTTGATCTTTTGCAAAAGAGCTAGTCCATGCGGTGCTGTTATTTTCAATACGAATCTTCTGATTGGTGCAGAGAAAGTGGAGGTGCTGATTGCGGGTCAGTGCTCCAGGAATCAGGTGCGCCTCAGCGAGAACCTGGAAGCCGTTGCAGATTCCCAAGAGCGGCATCCCGCCCTTGGCCGCCGCAATGAGCGGCTCCATCACTGGCGAGAAGCGTGAAATGGCGCCACAACGGAGGTAATCCCCGTATGAAAAGCCACCTGGAAGGATGACCGCATCGACGCCTTTCAGATCAGCATCGTTATGCCATAGGGCAACCGCTTCGCCACCGGCGTAGCGCACTGCACGTGCAGCATCTCGATCATCGAGAGTTCCCGGAAATGTGACAACACCAATTTTCATATTGATTACTTCTCCACTCGGACAGTGAAGTTTTCAATGACTGGGTTGGAGAGCAACATTTCTGCAGCCTTCTCAACTTCAGCCAACTGTGCTGGCGTTGGCTCGCCATCGACTGTGATCTCAAAGCGCTTTCCTTGACGAACATCGGTAGCAAAGGTGAAGCCAAGACGAGGCAGCGCTGAAGCAACTGCCTTACCTTGTGGGTCGAGAATCTCTGGTTTCAACATTACATCCACCACGATTGTTGCCATTTTCTTTTCTCCTTCGCGCTTTGAGGGTTAAAACTTTGTACCGGTAATGCGTTCGTAAGCTTCTTCATATCGAGCTGCGGTCTTCTCGATTATCTCTTGTGGTAACTCAGGAGGTGGGGACTTTTTATCCCACCCACTTGTAGTCAACCAATCACGTACAAATTGCTTGTCATAGGAAGGTTGTGATTTACCTGGCGCCCATCCTGCTAGCTCCCAGAAGCGAGATGAGTCAGGAGTCAGAGCTTCATCACCGAGAGTTACGGAACCTTCAGAGTTGGCACCGAATTCAAATTTAGTATCAGCCAGAATTATTCCGCGACTAAGTGCGTACTCAGCTGCTGTGTCATATAACTTCAGAGTTAACTCACGAAGTTCTGCCGCGATATCTGCACCGACAATCTTTGAGGCGCTTTCAAAATCAATATTGATGTCGTGATCGCCGACCTCTGCCTTAGTGGCTGGCGTAAAGATTGAATGTGGAAGCTTTGAGCCATCAAGTAATCCATCTGGTAGAGAATTTCCACAGACTGCGCGGTTATCGTTGTATTCCACAAGACCGCTACCAGTCAGGTATCCACGGGCAACGCATTCGATCTCAAACATATCAAGTGGTTGCACGATGACAGCTCGGTCTAGGACTGAGTTCGGAACTTCCTCTGTAACAATATGGTTAGGGACGATGTCGCCAAGTAATTCAAACCAGAAGAGCGATAATTGGGTCAAAATCGCGCCTTTATTGGGGATTTCTGAGGGTAGGACCCAATCAAAGGCAGAGATGCGATCTGATGCAACTAGGAGTATTTCACCGTCACCGTTGCTATAGAGATCACGCACTTTGCCAGTGCGGATATGTGTCCATCCGTCGATGATTGGCGCAACAGGTGCGCCCGCTGCCCCAAATCCACTCATCGAATAGAACCCGGCTTATATGTTGCAGCAGCAGGGAACTTCTTTGTGATTGCTTCGATTCGTGCAATCACGCGGGTAACTTGTTCGCGTGCATCACCTGTGAATTCAATCGGATTACCAATAAGTGCATCAAGTTCGGTTCGAGTAAATGGAATTCGATCATCTCCCGACAGGGCCTCAAGCAAGTTATTGCTCTTGCCTTCGCGCATGCCAAGAGCAGCAGCAACTGCGTGCTCTTTAATTGCCTCATGTGCAACTTCACGACCAACGCCAGCTTTTACTGATGCCATCAAAATCTTGGTTGTTGCAAGAAATGGCAAGTAACGATCTAGTTCGGCATCGATCACTGCAGGGAAGGCGCCAAACTCGTTAAGGACGGTGAGCATCGTCTCAAGCAAACCATCCATCGCATAGAAAGCATCCGCGATTGCAACGCGACGTACAACGCTGCAAGATACATCGCCTTCGTTCCATTGATTGCCGGCAAGCTCGGAGACCATAGATGCATATCCACGCAAAATGACAGTTAGACCATTTACTCGTTCGCAAGAACGGGTATTCATTTTGTGTGGCATTGCCGACGAACCGACTTGACCAGCCTTAAAACCTTCGGTGACGAGTTCAGCGCCTGCCATCAATCGGATGGATGTAGCCAGCGATGACGGTGACGCTGCGAGTTGTACGAGCGTGGTGAGAACTTCATAATCGAGTGAGCGCGGATATACCTGACCGGTGGAATCGAGAACACGGTCAAAACCAAGCTCTGCCGCAATGGAAGCCTCTAATTTCTGATGGATATCGGAGGTTCCGAGTAAGTCGATTGAATCTTGCGCGGTACCTACTGGCCCCTTAATTCCACGCATGGGATAACGACTTTGTAGGCTCTCCAAGCGTTCATATGCATAGAGCAGCTCTTCTGCCGCCGATGCAAAGCGCTTACCTAGGGTTGTGATCTGAGCTGGCACGTTATGTGAGCGGCCTGCAATGGGGCGATCTGCGTATAGCGCCGCCTTTGCACCAAGCTGTGCCAAGAGCGCAACAACTTTGTCACGAACAATGTTGAGACCGTCCCGAATCTGTAGAGCTTCAATATTTTCAGTTAAGTCGCGCGAAGTCATTCCGGCGTGAATCGCTTCGTGTCCAGCGAGAGCGTTGAACTCTTCGATACGAGCCTTTACGTCATGGCGCGTTACCTTTTCACGGGCATCAATGGATGCGAGATCAACGTTATTGATAACTTTCTCGTAATCTGCAATCACTGAAGCGTCGATTGCATGTCCAAGTTGAGATTGGGCACGTGCAACGGCAATCCACAGCTGACGCTCTGCAATGATCTTCTGTTCAGGCGCAAAAACCTTGCGCATCTCATCTGATGCATAACGGTTTGCCAATACGCTCATTGGTTATTTCCCCTTACTTGCTGTGAGTGCGATATCGGTACGGTAGAAAGATTTGTTCAACGCGATTGTAGAAATAGTTTCATAAGCCTGTTCACGTGCGGCAGCAAGGTTGCTGCCAAGGCCAGTCACAGTAACCACACGACCGCCACTTGAAAGCAAGCGACCATCAGATGTCGTTGTTCCTGCATGATAGATATAGGCATCAGCAGCATCAGGTAATGAAATCTCGCTGCCAATTTTTGGTGACTCTGGATAACCTTCAGATGCGAGCACGACTGTTACTGCGCTTTCATCGCGCCAAATCAAAACTGTGTCATCTAAATTATCGGTCGCTGCGTTATAAAGCAGGGTTGCAAGTGGTGTCTTTAATCTCGGAATTAAAACTTGAGTTTCGGGATCACCAAAGCGAGCATTAAATTCAATGACTTTGAGGCCATTCTTTGTCAGCGCGAGGCCGGCATATAACAAGCCTACGAAAGGGGTTCCACGCGCTGCCATCTCAGCAATCATTGGCGCAAGAACCTTTTCATAAGTCTCTTCCACAATATCTTCTGGTGCCCAAGGAAGCGGTGAGTAAGCACCCATGCCACCAGTATTCGGCCCTTCATCGCCATCAAATGCACGCTTAAAGTCTTGCGCAGGTTCCATCGCCAAAATGTTTCGCCCATCTGAAATTCCAAAAAGTGAAATCTCTGGACCGTCTAAGAATTCTTCAATCACAACTCGATCACATGTCAGTGCATGCTTGAGCGCGACATCGCGATCGTTTGTTACAACAACACCTTTGCCGGCAGCCAGACCATCATCTTTCACGACGTATGGTGCGCCAAATACATCAAGCGCCTTTTCGATCTCGCTCTGATTGGCGCAAGTAAAGCTATGTGCTGTAGGAACGCCGGCATCGCGCATGACGCCTTTTGCAAAATCTTTAGAACCTTCTAATTGTGCAGCTGCCTTGGAAGGACCAAAGACTGGAATGCCGATGGCTCGAATTGCATCTGCAGCGCCATTAACAAGTGGAACCTCAGGGCCGATAACCACGAGGTCTATTGCAAGGGATTGTGCTAGCGATGCAAGTGCTGCGTTATCGGTCACGGCAACTGCGTGAATTGTTGCAAGTGTGGCGATTCCAGGATTGCCTGGAGCTGCGTGAAGTTCAGTGCATGCTGAGTCTGCTCGTAGTCCTAGTGCAAGTGCGTGTTCGCGACCGCCACTTCCGACTAGGAGGATTTTCATGGCTTAGATGAAATCCTTCACGACGATTGTTTGATCGCGCCCGGGACCTACGCCGATAGCGCTCATTGGGGCGCCGGAGATTTTTTCGAGGAAGGCGACATAATCTTGCGCATTCTTTGGCAGATCTGAGAGCTTGCGCGCGCCAGAGATATCTTCACTCCAACCAGGAAGATATTCGTAAATTGGCTTTGCGTGGTGGAAATCAGATTGTGAGGATGGAAGCTCCTCTACGCGCTTTCCATCAATCTCATACGCAACACAGACTGGAATCTGCTCCCAGCCGGTCAGAACGTCTAGCTTTGTGAGGAAGAAGTCGGTCAAACCATTGACGCGTACTGCGTAGCGAGCAATCGGTGCGTCATACCAACCGCAACGACGTGCGCGACCGGTTGTTACACCAACCTCTCCACCGATGGTGCGGAGTTTTTCGCCATCTTCATCGAAGAGTTCGGTTGGGAATGGGCCTGAACCGACGCGGGTTGTGTACGCCTTGACGATTCCAATAACAGATTCAATCTTTGTTGGGCCGATACCTGAACCAGTACAAGCACCACCTGCAGTTGGATTTGATGAAGTCACAAATGGATATGTTCCATGATCGACATCAAGCAAAGTACCCTGAGAGCCTTCGAGCAATACGCGCTTACCGGCCTTGAGTGCCTGATCAAGAAGTAGAACAGTGTCAGCAACATAAGGGCGAAGAATCTCTGCATATTCGAGGTACTCTGCAAGAACATCGTCCACAGAAATATCTTTACGGTTGAATACCTTAATCAAAATTTGGTTCTTATCGCGAAGCGCGCCTTCTAGCTTCTGGCGCAGAATTGATGGATCAAAGAGATCCTGTACACGAATACCGATGCGGTTGATTTTATCTGCATACGCTGGACCGATTCCGCGACCGGTTGTTCCAATTTTTGACTTACCTAAGAAGCGCTCTGAAACCTTATCGATAGTGCGGTGGTAAGGAGTAATCAAATGCGCATTAGTTGAAATAACTAACTTACTGCAATCGATGCCGCGTTCTGTTAATCCGTTAATCTCTTGCAACAAGACCGCTGGATCAATCACAACACCATTTGCAATTACGGGAACAACATTTGGTGAAAGGATTCCGGAAGGAAGTAAGTGAAGTGCGTACTTCTGATCTCCGATAACAACAGTGTGTCCGGCGTTGTTTCCGCCTTGATAACGAACTACATAATCGACGCGATCACCGAGCAAGTCGGTAGCTTTACCCTTGCCCTCATCACCCCACTGTGCTCCCAGTAGAACTAATGCAGGCATGGATAAAGCCTTTCCGACTCGTAGGTTGAATTAATTACTTAAGTAGTGATGTTCCGGTTGAACGTAGGTCTTCGCAAGCGAGTGCAACACGCGCTGCAATTCCTGCTTCAGCAGCCTTGCCCCATGCACGTGGGTCATAGGCCTTCTTGTTACCGATTTCGCCATCAATCTTGAGGACGCCGTCGTAGTTCTTCATCACGTGATCAACAACTGGACGTGTAAATGCATACTGAGTATCGGTATCGATGTTCATCTTTACGACACCAAAATCAAGTGAATCGCGGATCTCAGAAAGTAGTGAGCCTGAACCACCGTGGAAGACGAGATCCATTGGCTTGCTTCCTGCAGCTTGGCCAAGCTTTGCTGCAACTGCATCCTGAAGATCCTTCAAAATTCCTGGGCTAAGGACAACGTTACCTGGCTTGTAAACACCGTGAACGTTTCCGAATGTTGCCGCAACCATGTAGCGACCGTTCTCACCGTTGCCAAGTGCCTCAAGTGTCATCAGCGCATCTTCTGGTGTTGAGTAAAGCTTTGCATCGTGCTTTGCCTCGATACCGTCTTCTTCGCCACCAACTACACCGATTTCAATTTCAAGAATTGTGTTTGCTGCAACCGACTTTGCTAGAAGTTCCTTTGCAATAATCATGTTCTCTTTCATATCGACAGCTGAGCCATCCCACATATGTGAGTTAAATAGTGGCTGCTTGCCATCCTTAATGCGCTGCGCACCAATCTCGAGCAGCGGACGCATAAATGTGTCGAGCTTCTCCTTTGGGCAGTGATCTGTATGAATTCCGATATTGACGTTGTAGTTCTTTGCAACAACGTGTGCAAACTCTGCGAGCGCTACTGCACCTGCAACCTGATCCTTAACGGTTGAACCTGATGCGTACTCTGCTCCACCCCATGAGAACTGGATGATTCCATCTGAACCAGCTTCTGCGAATCCGCGAATGGCGCCGATGATTGTCTGTGATGAAGATACGTTGATCGCTGGATAAGCGAACTTGCCTGCCTTAGCGGCATCCAACATTGCTGCATAAACTTCAGGGGTTGCGATTGGCATGATGACTCCAATGGGTTAGATCTACAGTGTGTAAACCCTTAACCGAAAGGCGCCTTTGGCTCTGGTCTGGCTTACGGCTAATCCAACCACTAACCCCGCCTTTGCGAAAATCGCGACCCGCATTTGCTCAAAAAATGGGCTTTTTTCCTTGAAATCAGCGGAGAACCTTCTGAATCAGCGAGATGAGGGCTGAAATCAGGGCTGGATTGGAGAGGAATTTGAGGAGGTAGCTAAGGAAGGTTATGAGCGTCATAGGGCGAGATTCTGGCTCTTTCGCCCCTGCCGAAACGATAAGCGCCAGCACCCTGTGGAGAGATCGGTGGGCGAAAAAACCTATCTTTTGGGGCTAGGAACTCTTAAACTCACTTTTCATGAGCGCTGAGACTTTAGACAACCTCTCCTCCGAGAACCGCACCTTCGCCCCAAGCCCAGAATTCGCAGCTCAGGCCAACGCCCAACCTGGACTTTACGATGAGGCCAGCCGTGATGGGGTCGCGTTTTGGGAGCGACAGGCAGAGGCGCTGGTCTGGGATCGCAAGTGGGATACCGCCCTTGATTGGAGCAATGCGCCTTTTGCTCAATGGTTTGTCGGCGGAAAAATCAACGCCTCAGTTAACGCACTCGACCGTCATGTTTCAGAAGGCCACGGTGGGCGTATCGCCTTCCACTTTGAAGGTGAACCCGGTGATACCCGCGACATTTCCTATGCACAATTGCTAACAGATGTAAGCAAGGCAGCAAATGCACTAACCGAAATGGGAATTACTTCTGGCGATCGCGTCGCAATTTATATGCCTTTGATTCCTGAAGCAGCTGTCGCAATGTTGGCGTGTGCACGAATCGGTGCAATCCATTCTGTTGTCTTCGGTGGATTTTCGGCGGATGCGTTGTTATCTCGAATTCAAGATGCGGATGCAAAGTTAGTCATCACAGCTGATGGCGGTTTCCGTAAAGGTGCTGCCTTTGCACTCAAACCAGCAGTTGATGAAGCTCTTAAGGGCGAGACCAATGTAAAGCAAGTTCTCGTTGTTAAGCGGACAGGACAAGAAACTGCATGGGATGACTCACGAGATATCTGGTGGCACGACATTGTTGATCGTCAGCACTCAACACATACTCCAGAATTTTTCGATAGCGAGCATCCACTCTTTATTTTGTACACATCAGGTACAACCGCTAAACCAAAGGGAATTTTCCATACAACTGGTGGCTATCTGACACAGGTTGCATATACACATAAAGTTGTCTTTGATTTAAAGCCAAAGACTGATGTGTATTGGTGTACCGCAGATGTCGGTTGGATTACTGGCCATTCTTATATGGTTTATGGGCCACTCATTAACGGTGCTACCCAAGTAATGTATGAGGGAACGCCAGATACTCCCCACAAAGGACGTGTTTTTGAACTGGTAGAGAAGTACGGTGTCACAATTCTCTACACCGCACCTACTTTGATTCGCACCTGGATGAAGTGGGGAGAAGAGTTCCCAAACCAATTCAATCTCTCGAGTTTGCGACTTCTCGGTTCGGTGGGCGAACCAATCAATCCAGAAGCTTGGATCTGGTATCGCCATGTCATCGGCGGTAATCGTTGTCCAATTGTTGATACGTGGTGGCAGACCGAGACGGGTGCGATCATGATTTCACCACTGCCCGGCGTTACAGCAACGAAGCCAGGATCTGCGATGCGCCCACTGCCTGGAATCAGCGCGAAAGTTGTGGATGACAACGGTGTTCCAGTCGGTGATGGTCACGGCGGTTATTTGATTCTTGATAAGCCTTGGCCATCGATGTTGCGCGGCGTATGGGGCGAAGAAGAACGCTTCAAAGAAACATACTGGTCGCGTTTTGAAGGCATCTACTTCGCTGGTGATG
>JACCDT011298082.1_pt1 | contig 18553 bp, 15 predicted proteins | sample 7446291 | NCBI WGS metagenome assembly JACCDT01 (sample SAMN15323446, study PRJNA562643) | freshwater metagenome | isolation source: river surface water | place: USA:Blue River Watershed | collected 2017-08-17 | reverse complement strand
TGTACAGACAGCGGTCAAAAGTGCTCAATAATCACCTGCATCAAATTGGTAGAATGATTGGTACACAAGAAGAACTGTCCACCTATGTATTCCGATATACGTATGCGAATGTTGCGAAACAACTTGGATATAGCAAAGATCTCATCGCGGAAGCACTCGGACATGAGTATGGAAATAAAGTCACCGGAATTTATCTCGAACAGTTTGACCAAGAAGTCATTGATCAGATGAACCAGTGTATAGCAGACAAAGTGTGTAATCATACTACCCCTCTACAAGTAGCAGTTTAATCTTGTGAGGTTTAAAGCTCCTGTTGTAAGTACAGTAATATATAGCTAAAAACCCTAGAGATGAATCTAGGGTTTTATTTTACTCAATGTCCAAGTTAATATTGTACAGAGTTTAACTATCATGGTTAATATGCTATCCAGTTTTATTTTTCTCAATATTGACTTCAACACCTGAGAATACTGTATCACAACATTTTTCTTTACACTTACCATTCCTTTTGCTGTTGGAAAAACCAAATAATCATTGTAGTTTGAACGTTCTATGTGTCTTTCCTTTTCTAAAAAATTCAATGCATCTTCAAGCTCTTGTAGGTGTTCAAAATCTGACAATTGTCCCTGCTCAAAGTACCATTCAAAATCAATAGGTTTATCAACACTTTTGAAGTATTGATTCATTAACTTAATGTATTTTTTCTTCATAAAAACAAAACTACCTCTAATAACAGCGCTATACAAATACAGCATTCTTCTATAAAGCACATTCAGATAAAAATATTTTTTAATCTCCCAATCTTTACAAGGTTTTTAAAAAAAATTTCTGTTTATAAATACTCTCTAATGTTGAAAGATTCTGGTGTACTAAAAAACAAAACACATCGAAACATCAAACTTTAGGTTTCTCCTTATATTTACCTCTATAAAATCATTAGTATAATCAAACATTAAAATGACTCAGGAATCAAACTGCAACTCTAACAGAACGCAATCAACATTGTAAAAATTAAAAAAATAAATTCAGTAAAAATGATTTTCCCATTTATCCAATACCCAGATTCATACAAGCGCATTTTGACAAGCACACCTAAACTACCTGAGTCCCCAATTAAACCAATAAGACCTATTGAACCAAGTGGTACTATAAAAAACGATGGAAACTTAGGTTGTAGTATTGTCTTTTTAATTGGTTCTTTCATCCTTCTATTTTATGGATTCTCAAACACAAAAGTCCTATTACCTGCTATTGGTCTGGTTATTCTTTCATTATTTTTTATCATGACTTCCTCCTCAGACAATAAAGCTGCAGAAGAAAAACTATATAAGCAAAAACAAGATTATCCTGGTCTGTTGAAGCGATATAATATCGATACCGCAACTTATGATCAGAAGTTAAAAGCTCATGAATTGGATTGCATGCTAATGACTTCCCCTGCATATATTGAGGACTTCAGAATCAAGCTTTTTAAAACTAATTTCTCGGTATTAAAGTTCCCTGAAAATGCAGATCGAGAAGTAAAGCAAGGAGTTACAGAATCCTTTTTTCAAAATTACCTTCAAAAGTATTTTAGTAACCAATTACTAATAAATCAAATGATTAAGACAACCAAAGGAACTTTCTTTCCTGACTTCGTTGTACATGACAAAATAAATAACTTATTCATAGATATAGAGATTGATGAACCCTATGTTGGATCAACAGGTGACCCTATTCACTATGACATCTCCTCAGATAAAAGAAGAAACCAAATATTCTCCGAGCAGAATTGGGTAGTCGTCAGATTTTCAGAAGAACAAATCATAAAACAGCCCAATGAATGCTGTCTATTAATTAGAGACGTTTTAAACCATTTCCCCAAACTACAATTGATAGAAAGTAATCAAGGACTTGTAACACCAATGAATGTTTGGTCATATACAGAAGCTGGAAGAATGGCATTTAAAAAATACAGACATAGTTATTTACCCATTGACCTAAAGAACAAGCTGAATACAGAAACATTTGAGGAAAGTAACATTATTTTTGATGACGTAATTCAGGACTGGATGATACGCGCCCCATCTGAGGAGTATTCAGACGACGATGACCTTCCGTTTTAATTTGAAATTACAAAATATTACATCAAAAGAATAATCACATACAACAACTAGTTTTGTAATTTACACTACAACATTTCAAGTATCACTAAACAGCTAAATATAACAATGGCCAAAACAAAGAAAGAAAAACCTGCAGAAGAGAAACCATTTGAGCAAATGCTCTGGTCTGCTGCAGATAAGATGAGAAAGAACATTGATGCCGCTGAATACAAGCACTATGTATTGGGTCTGCTCTTCTTAAAGTATGTATCTGATGCATTTGAAGAGTTACATGCTAAGGTTGTCAATAAAGAAGGTGTTTATGCGGATGATGATCCAGAAGACAGAGATGTTTACAGCGCTGAGTACGTATTCTTTGTTCCCAAAAATGCACGGTGGTCTTACTTAGTCAGTAGAGCAAAACTTCCTACTATTGGTGAAGACATTGATACCGCTATGGATCTCATAGAGAAGGATAACCCCAAGTTAAAAGGTGTGCTTCCCAAACAGTTTGCTAGACCACAACTGGACAAAATGGTGCTCGGTGATTTGGTAGATCTCATCAACAACATTAATCTGGGTACACAAGCTGCCAAGATGAAAGACATGTTGGGTGTGGTGTATGAATATTTCCTTGGTCAGTTTGCTCTTGCAGAAGGTAGAAAAGGTGGTCAGTTCTATACTCCCAGATCTGTAGTACAGTTACTGATTGAAATGTTACAACCCAACAAGGGTAAAGTATATGACCCCTGTTGTGGTAGTGGTGGTATGTTTGTCATGAGTGAAAAGTTTGTGCTGCAACACCAAGGTAGAATTGATGATATCACCATCTACGGACAAGAGAGTAATCAGACTACATGGAGACTTGCGGTAATGAATCTTGCCATTAGAGGTATAGATCCTGAACAAGTAAAATGGAACAGTGAAGGTAGTTTCTTGAAAGATGCACACCCAGACTTAAAAGCAGATTTCATCATTGCTAACCCACCCTTTAACATCAGTGACTGGAGTGGTGAGTTATTGAGAAATGACGGTAGATGGAAATACGGCGCACCTCCAGTAGGTAATGCCAACTACGGATGGTTGCAACACATGATCCATCACTTGACACCCAAAGGTAAAGCAGGTGTTGTCCTTAGTAAAGGAGCATTGACTACCAAACAGTCTGGTGAATATGAAATTAGAAAAGCCATGATTGAAGATGGTGTGGTAGACTGTATTGTTAACCTACCCACCAAGTTGTTTTTAAATACACAAATCCCTGCATGTCTGTGGTTCTTGAATAGAGATAAGAACAGGTTGAGAAAAGGAGAGATCTTGTTTATTGATGCTAGAAACCAAGGTCACCTCATCAACAGAAAAACACGTGAGTTTACGGATGAAGATATTGCATCTGTATCAGACACTTATCACCATTGGTTGAACAGCAGAGATGCCTACCAAGATGTAGCAGGATTCTGTAAATCTGTTACTATCACTGAGGTTGCAGCAATGGACTATGTACTCACCCCGGGTAGATACATTGGTTTACCAGATGAAGAAGATGATTTTAATTTCTCTGAAAAGTTTGCTACCCTGCAAGCTGAGTTAGAGAAACAGATGCAAGAGGAAGTTACACTGAATGAAAGAATACGTTTAAACCTAGCAAGTTTAAAGGAGGTTGGTGATGAGTGATTGGAAAAAAGAAAAACTAGGTAAGTACATAAAAATAAAACATGGATTTGCATTTCCAGGTTCAGGAATTACCCAAGAAGAAACCACATACATTCTTGTAACACCCGGTAATTTTAACATCGGAGGTGGTTTTAAATTTGATAAGTTTAAATATTTCAATGGCACAGTTCCCGAAGATTACATCTTTCAAGGTAGTGAAATAATTGTTACCATGACAGACTTAAGCCAAGAGACTGACACACTAGGATTTTCAGCTAAAGTTCCTCATTCTTCTAAGAAAAAGTATTTACACAATCAACGAGTAGGACTAGTGAACTTTCTTAACAATGAACTACACCCAGATTATTGTTATTGGCTAATGAGAACTAGAGACTATCAGGAGAGCATTGTAAATAGTGCTAGCGGAACTTCAATCATGCATACCTCACCTGACAGAATTGCGAATTATGACGCATTAATTCCCCCTCTCCCGGAACAACAAGCTATTGCTGAAGTGTTATCCAGTCTTGATGATAAGATAGATCTCCTACACCGCAACAACAAGACCTTAGAGGAGATGGCGGAGACTTTGTTTAGACAGTGGTTTGTATCATGTGAAAATTTAGAAACCTCTAAAATGATGAAAATAGAAGAGGTAGCAGAGTTTCAAAATGGATATTCTTTTAAAAGTTCAGAGTTTGTTGATGAAGGACCTGATACCATTGAGGTGATGAAAATGGGGCATATTTCTCCTGAAGGAGGTTTGAGATCATCCCCAAAAAAAGATTTCGTAAAAAAAACTAACAAGCTTAGCAAATGGACATTGAATAAAAGAGACATAGTGCTATGTATGACTGACATGAAAGACAATGTAGTAGTTTTGGGAGTACCCGCTTTAGTGGACATGGATAATAAGTATGTCTTAAACCAAAGAGTTGGGAGGATATTTCTGAAACCTGATAGTCCGATATTAAATATTCTAATTTTGTTCATGCAAATGCGAGAAAGCTCTTTTATTCATGAACTTCAAGCTAAAGGAAACTCAGGAGTACAAGTAAACTTAGGAACAGATACAATAAGAGAATCTCAAATTTTAGTTCCTGATTCTAAACAGCAAAATAACATCTTACCGCATCTTCAGAGTCTAACTAATAAGCTTGAGTTAAACAAAGTTCAAATCTCACAATTGGAGAAAATAAGAGACACCCTTCTACCAAAACTCATGTCAGGACAAGTAAGAGTTAAAATAGATAAATGAATTCCGGCTCTCCATATATAACTCTTGGGTACAACTTTCTTCAGTTGTCTATTAACGCAATTGATGAAATGGAAAAACAAGGTAATCATGTAGCAATAATTACAAGTGGAGCAAGCGATGATGATGAATCTTGGGATAACTATCACGAGAAGACGAGGTGGAATGATAACAACATTGCTTTACCAGTACTATTTAATTTTTATCATGGAATTGAACTTATACTGAAAGGTCTAATACTCATATGTGAAGGAGATCTACCTAATACAGGAAAGCACAGTTTACCAAAATTATTAAGTTGTTTGGAGCAAAGTAAATTTCCTCCTAGTGAAACTCTACTATCTTTTTTTAATAAGATATTACAGTTTGACCCTAACAGTTTCTTTGAGACAAACCATAAAAACTTAAGTGTATACAATGAATTATTAAGGTATCCAGAACTACAAAATAATACTCAGGTTCATAAATCATGTTTGCAAGGTCAAGAGGAGTTAGGATTAAAAAACTTCATACATATTAGAGATTTTGCAACAGGGGTAAAAGAGAATATTATTCTCTGGAATAAAACCAAAAACCTAAATCAATGACCAAGATATTTGAAGATGATATAGAGCAATGGATGGTAGAAAAACTAGAGCAAGCTGGTTTTAACTATATCAATCCTGAGTTGTTGGACCCTGATCAAAACAGTGATCTTAGAACAACTTATTCAGAGGTTGTCATAGAATCTCACCTCTCCTCTGCCATAGCAAGAATAAACCCTCATCTTCAATCTCAGGTTATTCCTTATGCCGTAAAAGAAGTTTTACGTGCAGCAAGCAACGGAGATCTGGTGCATGCTAACCAACAGTTTCATGTCTTGCTCACAGAAGGTGTTGATGTTACTTATATAGACAAAGGTGAAGAACGCACGGTGAAAGCAAAATTGGTAGATGATCTTAACCCCAGTAATAACTTCTGGTGTGTTACCCATCAACTTACTATCATAAAAAATGGTCAGCACAAAAGACCTGATGTTATTCTGTATCTAAATGGAATTCCAGTTGTCGTAGTAGAACTAAAAAACCCTACTGATGAGAATGCTACTTTGGAAAAAGCATACGAACAACTGAAGACCTACCACAACACCATTCCTTCTCTGTTTGTATACAACTGTTTAGAGATCATCTCTGATGGATTAGAAGCAAGAACTGGAACCATTACCAGTGATATATCTAGGTTCATGAGTTGGAAGACCGCAGATGGTAAAACAGAAGCATCTCTCAGATCCAATGAACTAGGTGTGATGATGGAAGGCATGTTGGACACCCAGGTGCTCACAGACCTAATCTTAAACTTCATAGTTTTTGAGAGGTATCATCAGGAGGACTTAAAAACCAAAATCATCAAGACAGGTGTCATCAAGAAAATTGCAGCATATCATCAATACTATGCTGTTAAGAAAGCGGTAATAAGCGCACAAAAAGCGAGTGACATTGGTGGAAACAAAAAAGGTGGTGTTGTATGGCATACACAAGGTTCTGGTAAATCCTTGTCCATGGTATTCTTCTCAGGTTTGTTGGTGAAGACACTCAACAATCCTACTGTCATTATCATCACCGATAGAAATGATTTAGATGACCAATTATTTGAAACTTTCGCCAACTGTTCGCAGCTCCTGAGACAAGTACCTGTGCAAATAGACAGCAGAAGCAACTTAATAGAAGAGTTAAAAAACAGACAGTCTGGCGGTGTGTTCTTTACCACTATACAAAAATTCTTACCAGAAGAAAACAGCAACACATTTGATCTGCTCTCTGAAAGAAGAAACATCATTGTTATAGCAGACGAAGCACACCGCACTCAGTATGGATTTGATGCTAAAATTAAATACATCAAAGATGAAGCAGGAAATGAAATCGGTACTGATCTGGGTTACGGTTTTGCAAAACACATGCATGATGCACTTCCTAATGCAACATTTGTAGGATTCACTGGCACACCTGTTTCGAGTGAAGACAAAAACACACAAGCTGTATTTGGTGAGTATGTAGATATATATGACATAGAACGTGCAGTGATTGATAAAGCTACTGTACCCATATACTATGACAATAGGTTTGTAAAGTTAAAACTAGACACCTTCTATATAGATGATTTAGAATCCAAACTCAGTAAAGCTTCAGAAGGAATACCACAATACTTGGTTAAAAATGCAATAGAGAAAGCTACCCGTCAGGAAGCGATTGTTGGACACAAAGACCGTCTTGACATTGTAGCAAAAGATATTGTAAACCACTACGAGGACAGAACAAAAACACAAAAAGGTAAAGCGCTGGTTGTATGTATGACCAGAAAGGTTGCTGTTTCTCTTTACAATACCATTATCTCTTTAAGACCCGAGTGGCACAATGATGATGATGAAAAAGGATCGTTAAAAGTTATCATGACTGGAAGTTCATCTGATGAACAGTTTTTACAACCTCACATACGCAATAAAGAAAAAAGATCACTCATCGCTAACCGCTTAAAAGATGAGGATGATCCACTACAAATGGTTATAGTAGTTGATATGTGGTTAACTGGTTTTGATGCACCTGTGCTCCACACCTTGTATCTGGATAAAGACATGAGTGGACACAATCTCATGCAAGCAATAGCACGTGTAAACAGAGTATTTAAAGACAAACCTGGAGGACTGATAGTTGATTACGTTCCTGTTACGGGTCACCTCAAAGAAGCTCTTAAAACATATACAGAGAGTAAAGGAAAAGGAAACATCACCGTTGATATACACGAAGCCGCAAATCTGATGTTGAGCAAACATGAGGTAGTACAACAGATGTATCACGGTTTTGATTATGCATTGTACTTTGCTGCTTCTACAGGAGAAAAGTTAGACTTGATACTAGATGCAGAAGAACACATACTATCACTAGAAAACGGAAAAGAGAGATACTTGCGAGAAGTTACCGCATTGAGTAAAGCATACGCACTCGCTAAATCAGAACCAGAAGCACAAAACATCACACATGAGATTGCTTTCTTTCAAGCTGTAAGAGCTCGATTAGCGAAATATGACATACAAGTAACAGGACAGCAGAAGAAAGACTTTGAGAACACCGTTAAAAGCTTGGTAGAAGGAGCAGTAGCATCTGATGGTATAATCAACTTGCTCGATCAAGCAGGATTAGAGAAACCACAGATCAACATATTCAGTGAAGACTTCATGAATGACATCAGAAACATGAAGCAGAAGAATGTTGCCATAGAGTTACTAAAGAAGTTGCTGGCTGACCAGATCAAGCTCAGGTTTAAAAGGAATGCTGTTATAGATAGAAGCTTCTCCGAGAGACTTCAAGAAGCTATATATAGGTATAATAACAAAAGCATCACAGCGCTACAGATGATAGAGGTGTTGCTGGAGATAACCAATGATGTCAATAAAGAAACTGCTAGAGGTAATGATCTAGGTTTAACGGAAACAGAGAAAGCCTTCTATGATGCACTTACCTGTAACAAGTCAGCCATTGACCTGATGGGAGATGCTAAGCTAGTAGAAATAGCCAAGGAGTTGGTAAAGAGAGTCAAGAACAGCACTACTATAGATTGGACAGTAAGACAATCCGCAAAAGATCGTGTGAGACTAGAGGTGAAAAGAGTACTAAGGTTTCACAAGTACCCACCAGATGATCAACCACGTGCAGTGAGTACCGTGATAGAGCAAGCTGAGATGCATGCTGAGGAGTTGGTGTAATACTATACACTTCTAAAGCATCAACTACCGGTAATTGCAGACATTGGGTACTCCCGTACAAATAGCAACACACGTTACAGAAAGAAGTTATTCATTCTTGCACTCTCGTTTCACCCTTCTGCATGCGGTTTGAAACACCAATTTCCTATTTAATCTCTCAACTTTCGCTTGAAGCGCTTTGTACACTGGATGCTGTAGCGACAGTGAGCAACTCGCTTCACTCGGGAGAATCACCGCATTCTTTGTTCTACCTTTAACTGCATTATAGAGAGCTACTGGATCTTGTGCTATCCATTCATTCACTGTTTTGGAAACGATCTCACTATTGATTCTGAGGTGAGCAACGTGCATTCCGGAAAGTTTACTATTTCTATTGGTATTTGTATGCATGAATCATTAACGACCACTAGTTGGCGCACGCTCAAAATTAATCGTTAAAGCACTGATTGTCAAGTGTTTTTATTCACAATTTATTAGCTACACTGCACATTTATGCGCATTATATAGCTAAATACTATTATAAGAATTCAATGATTCTGAATAGAAGTAAAAAAAATCACGTTCTGTAAGATTATCCATTATTAATCATACCTTCTTAGTAGTACAATAGTACAAAATGTTGTTATATTTGATTCATGAAAAATCTCACAAAACTATTTTTTGCTGGATTATTAGTTTTCTCATCATGTCAGCAAGAGGAAACTCCAACCGCACCAGAGTCAAATATCCCAACTGTAAATAACGAAAACATCGCAAATCAACTTGTTGGTGTATGGTATTTGGATAGAACTGAAACTATGAAAAAAGTATGCGTAAACGAAGCTACTTACACAACCGATATACAAGTAAACAATTTAGCATATACCAATTTCATAATAGAGTTCACCAATTCTGTTTCAACATCGCTTCTATCCTACATAGATGATGATTACGGGAATATGACTGACATTGAAGTTGCATATGTTGGAGGAGGCTCAGGAATAGTTGATTATTCAGTTTTCACGTCTAACGAAACTGGATACAACTCATCATTCTATGAAATTCCTTTAGGAAGCACCGGTTTAGCATTTTTTGGAGATGATGCAATTGCCTCTATCTTACCTATTCCGTTTTACTGGGGTGGAGAGTTGATAGAAATTACAAGCAGTAATTTCACTATTGAGACCAAACTTAATGATTATACCTATCGAGCAATTTTCAAAAAATCAAATCAATCTTCACAACCCTACAATGAAGCAGCAATCGAACCAGGAACTTATAATTTAAACATAAAAAGATACATTGATAATGGCGTTTTACAAACTGAAGAGACTTTTGATAGTGAGTATCAATTATTCTTAAATTCTGATGTAAACACAACCACATCACCGCAATATCCTGGTTATTCAGCCACCTATAGTGATCTCTTACAGTATGTCATGGATTTGAATTTATCTATTCCCGGTGAGATATTATGGTCAAGTACTTCAAACTTTTTATCGCTAAATTCGCATTCATATAAAATTCATTTCAAAAACCAAAATAACCTAACTCTAAGGGACTATTTTTCTTGTAATAACTATTATGAATACGAGTTTATAAAAGTTAACTAACTTCACATTTATGAAAATCGTAGCAAAAATTTTCACTCTGCTCTTCACGATTAGTGCGAACATATTTTTCTCTCAAGCACCACAAAGTATTCCATACCAAGCGGTAGTTCGCAATACAGATGGAACAGTCATGAGCAATACACCGCTCTCCATGACTTTCAAGATTCATGATGTTTCAGCAACAGGAACTGTGGTGTATGAGGAGAATCACACCACTTCTTCAAATGCGCAAGGATTAGTTGTATTGAATGTTGGAGGAGGAACACCTATCACCGGAACTTTCAATTCTATCAACTGGGGTAATGGTGCGAAGTTCTTACATGTGCTTATGAATGCTGGTAATGGTGCTATTGATCTTGGAACACAGCAGATGATGAGTGTGCCTTATGCGTTATATGCCAATGACATTACCCTCAGAGTGAGTTTGACTGGTGACAGTTTGTTTATTGGTGATCAAGTATCGATTGTACCGGGGGTGAGTGAAGCAAACGAGCCACCACTTTTCACAAATGGAAGTGGTGCTGTTGACGCACAAGGCAATAGTTACAATACAATCATCATCGGTGAACAAGAATGGTTCTCAGGATATTTGAAATCAGATTATTTCGCAAATGGTGAGCGAATAGATATGCATGACCTAGCACAGTGCTTTACACCTGATGCATTAACCCCTATGATTGCCGACTATTGGTTAGAGGATGGAAGCAGAGCGCTACCTGATTCAATTTACGGACACTTTTATAACCCTGTATCAATTACAGAAAATAAGAACGTATGTCCTGTGGGATGGCGAACACCAAACTCAAGTGACATATTCACTCTTTTTAAAAGCATAAACCCAGATTTTGACTCAACAACAGCAGAGTTTGCATTAAACGCTGAACAAAAAAATCTTTTTTGGAATTTATTAGGTTGGAAAATTACTCCAATTAACAATGTTGGATTAAACTCAGTAGGTCTAGGATATCCTAACAGCTTTGACTTCAGCAATGTAGTTAATCAAACTAGTTATAATTGGACGCAATGGTTACTAAAAGATAGTATCATCATCGAATTTTATGATTTAAACCAGAACAACTTCACTTATTATAACCTCAATAATTTCTCTTCATCAGAGATTATCAACGTCAATAGATATGCCTATTTCCCAACAAAGTGCATAAAGGATGTTAACATGGAAAAATCAGGTTGCACAAATTCGAATGCTTGCAATTTTCATGCATGGGCAACAATCGATGACGGTTCATGCGTTTTTACAGGTGATAATTGCGATGATCACAACACAAACACCGCAAACGATATCATTAACCCAAACTGCAATTGTGAAGGAGAAACCGCTCCACTCAATGGTGTATTAAACTGCAACATAAATGACGTTGTAATTAACGGTTGTGATGGCGATTCAACTTTAGTTTACTTCGAAAAAGAATATCCAATATTTGAAATAGATGGACAATGTTGGTTTGGTGAAGATCTACAAACTTCTTTTTCTAATGACTCGTTATCAATAAATATAATATCGGAATATGAATGCTTTGACGTCACTAAACCTGCAATGGCAGGTCCTAGATTGAGTGATTCAACTCAATGCTGCTTTAGCATTATAATTAACGAGCAAAGACGATATAACCCATACGCCTATAATAAAATTGCTGTTATAAACGATAACATCTGTCCTAAAGGATGGCATGTTTCAACTGAATGCGATTGGAAACTATTATTAGGAGGTCTTGGTGCAACCATTGACGAGTTAAACTCTGATGAAATTGGCTGTTATAACAACGTTAATGGTGATTTAAGATCCTTTAATTCACACATTCCATCAGCTCTTGGCATAGATGACAATACTGTTAAAAAAGAAAAATCACCATTTAATGCACTAGCAAATAGAGCGAACATAGGAGCAGATGGGTTTGATTCTAATTGGTGGATAGGTAATGATAAAAGTCTTGTATCACATGCTTCTAAAAGATATCTAGTAATAGAAGATACTTACACTTACTTTATACCAATTCGATGTGTAAAAGGTGCAATAGCTGCTGGTTGCATGGATGTTAGTGCTTGCAATTATAATTACAATGTTTCTTTAGATGACGGTAGTTGTCTGCATGTAGGTGATGCATGTAATGATAGCACTTTACAAACCATGAATGATGTTATCAACGATGCATGCGAATGTGTTGGTCAATTAATCATTGAAAACCCCGTAAATCTGGGTGGTGGTGTCACCGATATTGATGGCAATTTGTATTCCACTGTCGTGATTGGAAATCAAGAATGGATGTCTGAAAATCTAAAAACCACTAGATTCAGAAATGGAGATCAAATAGAAAGATTTACCGACGTTAGCTCATGTTGGTGGTGGGAAATTAATTACAATCAACACCTACCCATCTATCTGATCAATAACAATGATATGATCAACAATTCCATCTACGGAAAAATGTACAACTTCTATGCAGCAAATGATCCAAGAGGTGTTTGTCCAACGGGATGGAGACTCCCAAATGATTCAGACATTTACGAACTTGTGGATTATATAACGCCTTTATCTCCTATTATTACTGATGTCTATGGACAACGGTATAGCTCACTCGCTGGAGGAAAATTAAAAGCTATCAACGGATGGAGCTCTCCAAATGAAGGAGCAACCAACGAGTTTGGATTTTCAGCTCTCGGAGGTGGTGAAATCTATATACCAAATTCTACCCTACAATTTACTTTAGGAAGTAACTCATCATGGTGGCTTGAAAACCCTGAATATAACGGTGTTTTAGACATCAACATGAGCTATCGCGATAGAAACTTTTATTTAGTCAACTCATGGAATAGCCTAAATCTCAATTCAAATTGGAATAGCTCATTGGGAATTCCCGGTTCAAATGCTCACTACATCCGCTGTATCAAAGATTAAACATTCCTCACTCACACAGTTCACCTTATCAACTACCCCACTCTATTCGTTCATTGAGGATACCCCCCGTGTCTATCTCGCAATTTGAGTACATTGTGAGGTGCTGTCTGAAAATGCATACTCTGTATACAAAGTGAAATCTTCCTTTGTTTCATGGTAATCCATATCATGAAAACAAACCACTATCAGGTGCAGGAGATCAAACTGAGTTATTCTCCGACCAACTTCACTTGTATTCCTCAAAAGGTACAATGCTCCAATGATGCAAAAGACATTCTGCTTCCATTCTACAATGCAGATACGCTTGCCTGTCAAGAAGAGTTCCTATTGCTTCTGTTAAACCGTTCCAACAAACCACTGGGTGTTGTTCCCATCAGTAAAGGTGGTATCAGCGGCACAATTGTAGACATCAAACTCATCATGAGTGTAGCGCTGAAATCGCTCGCTTCGGGTATCATTCTGTCACACAATCACCCAAGTGGTAATCTCGATCCGTCAGAAGAAGACATCAAGATCACCCAACGCATTAAAAGTGCATGTGAGTTGTTGGACATCAAACTGCTTGATCATATCATCATGAGTCCTACAAAAGATTACACCAGTTTCGCAGACAAAGGAAACCTCTAAACAAGTAAAAAACATTCACAACGACAGACACATGCAAATTACATGCAAATGAAAATCACTCAACTACCGAAAGTCTTGATACATCTATAACTCAGCTGGTTAGAGCGCATGATTCATAATCATGAGGTCGAGGGATCGTGCCCCTCTCTCGCTACAAATATTTAAAGCACAAGCCCCTTCATTTTGAGAGAGTGAAGGGGTTTTTTGTTTTCCGTCGTTGCTGTATGAGGGCGTGCAACGACAGTGCAGATAAATATTTGGGGAATTTTAGGATGTTTTGAGGTTATCACCTGCAAATTACCTGCAAATCAAACCCTGTAGCGTTTGGAAGGACTTCCAATTTTATAACAAGTCTGAAATTTCACCTTGTTCTTATTTTCAGTTGCGCGAGTTAAAGTTTCATTCCACATTCTGTATCATCTCCAATAAAAATCTAACGCTAAGAAAACAAGCCTATATTTGAAAAAACCACTGGCAATGAAAAAACAATTGAATTTGTCCAATGCTACCGTTTCCTCCTTCACTTTTCTAAAAAAATTAACCTCCCTTTTCTTGCTCCTTCACCTTACGGGATGCGGATTCCAAAGTCGAAAGTACACCACCGGACATTTTTGGGACGGACGCAATGAAATCGTTTACGAAACAGAGAAACAGAGCTGGAATCAGAATGAGAAAGAGAGCGTGAAAGAGAGCGCGAAACCGAGTGGGAATCAAAATGAAAAAGAGAGCGAACAACTGAATGAGATAAAGCCGGCGGAATGGGGGGGTAAGACAGCGTGCATCTGACGCATTGAGCAAGGATACGTCCCTCGAAAATTGGGAGAACAAAAACAGAGTAGAATGCATCGCGAAACCCGCAGAAGATGACTCACTGAACAAGGAAAAAGATCCGGATGAATCAGAAAAGAAAATTCGTCGATCAACCATTGGTTTCTTAACCTTTTGGAGCATCGAGAGTTTATTCTATCTCGGATTGCTTTATAATACTTACTCTCCAGATGTATGGGGATTTTTTCTAGTCATATTCGGTTTTTTCACCGTGTTGTTGTTGATCCCCACATTGATTTACCTCCGTGTTATGAATGTACGTTTTCACCGAAGTAAGGAATCCATACAAGACGAAAAAGTCAAGAAACGCACACCGAAATGGCCCCGAATTTTTGCAATGGTGATGTTGGCAGAGGTAATCATGCTTCTCCTTGCTTTGGTGTTCGGCAGAAACTTTTAAATCGCTCTAACCAGCTTGGTTGCGCATATATCAAGATTTTCAGTGAAACAACACCTCAATATCCAAACTGTTCTGAACCAACAAACCAAATCACTCCTGCACCTCATTTCTCAAATTATAATCCGCCAAATGTGTTATTTTTCATGAGATTTGGCGAAATACAATGTGTTGTATTGAATAACAAATTGATCTACGACGACAACATTCTTTTGATTCGAATTTCTCTCAAGCGTTTCGGTTTTTTTTTTAAAGTCTCGGATCCAACACCCTATACAATCTGTTCATCAGAACATCAATGACCATAAAAATTAAGGCTATCATGATCACACCTCCCATCAAGATGGGGAGGTCACCTTTCTCAATGGCTTGAAACATTACCTGTCCCATTCCGCGCCAACCAAATACAAACTCCACAAACAAGGCACCTGCCAACAATGAGGCAAACCATCCCGAAATGGCCGTGAGCACAGCATTCAATGAGTTGGGTACTGCGTGTCGCCACAAGATTCTGGTTTCAGACAATCCCTTGGCCCGAGCCGTGCGGATAAAATCCTGCTGGTAGATGTCCAACAATGTTGATCGCATCAATTGCACCACCACGCCCAAGGGTCTTATCATTAAGGTCAATACAGGCAATACCATATTGCGCCAAGCCAATTGTTTTCCCTCCCAAGGATCCAGGTCATACATGCTCCCCGTCAATGGCAATCCTGTCCAATCTCCCCATTGCACCGCGAGCAACCATGCCAAAATGATGGCCATAAAAAATGACGGCGCTGACATGCCCAAAGATGAAATCGTGAGCAATGCCTTATCCAAAATGCTGTTTTCCCACTTGGCTGAAGCGACTCCAAACAAGACTCCCAATATCAATGAAAAAAAAATAGAAACGGTGGCCAACAATAACGTGGCTGGCATCACAGACATCAACACTTCCGAAACTTCTTGGTCGTTGATGTAAGAGCGACCCAAGAAAGGCCACTTGATTCCCCAATCAACTACACCCAAAGAAACGTGAACTCCAGAAAAATCATCTTGCCAAGCCCAGCGAGAGGCTTCATCCAGGGCATGAAAAGAAATAGGGGACATGCCATTCAAGAACAATAAATATTGCTCCGTTAAGGTTAAATCCAAATTCCATTTCCTTCGGGTATTTTCAATGATTTCAGCATTGGTATTTTCTCCTAGAACATTTCGAACCGGATCATTACCCGATAAATGAAACAACAAAAAGACGAGAATGGATACCCCGAGAAAAATCGCTAACGATTTGCCCAACGTTTTAATCATGGGCTGCCGTTTGCTTGGCTTCTTCCATTTGAATCAACGCAAACACCGCATAGTTGAGGATATCTTGGTATCCACTTTCAATGCCCTCACTCACAATGGTCTTTCCTTGGTTGTCCTCAATTTGTTTGATGCGCAACAACTTCATCAATATCAAATCAGTAAAGGAAGAAACGCGCATGTCTCTCCAAGCTTCCCCGTAATCGTGGTTCTTATTCATCATCAATTCCAATGTGGCATTGACCTTGGATTGATAAGCTGTAACCGCTCTATCGACGGGCCAATCAGTATCAGCAGGATCATTGTCCTGCATCTGAATCAGCGCCATCACTGCATAATTCACAATACCAATGAACTCATCCTGTATACCTTCTCCTACTTTGTTGGTCCCCGTCTCTTCCAATGTTCGGATGCGTTGTGCTTTGATAAAAATCTGATCGGTTAAACTCTTGGGGCGCAAAATGCGCCATGCTGTTCCATAATCTTTGGTTTTCTTGGTAAAAAGCTCCTTGCAAAAGGAAATTATCGATTGATATTGTGTAATTGTCTTTTCCACGTCTGATATTTGAGGACTCGTTCAAAATTAATCGCATTCCCGCATACGATGATAAAAAAATTGGAATTTGTTTCCCACGGCACATCCTACTCGTTAGAAGTGCCAGCCATCATGGGCATTGTCAACTGCACCCCTGATTCCTTTTTACCGGAAAGCAGATTCAAATTAGACATGCAAAAAACCATTGAAAATTGGATCCATTTGGGTGTTGACATTTTGGATGTCGGAGGGCAGAGTACCAGACCTGGTGCAACCTACATCGATGCGGAAACAGAATGGTCAAGAGTTGAGCCGGTGCTGAATTGGATAAAACAAACTTTTCCTTCCCAACTGATTTCCATTGACACCTTTCATCCATCAGTAGCTTCTCGGGCCCTGAAAATGGGCGTTCACATCATCAACGATGTATCAGCAGGAGATTGGGAAGAAGGGATGTTTTCAGTACTGAATCAATTCCAAGCTCCTTACATTTTGATGCATGCCCAAGGAAAACCGCAGACCATGCAACTTGCGCCACAATACAATGACATCATTTCGGAGCTCATTGCCTTTTTCAAACAAAAAATTTCCATTGTCAAACAAGACAATCCTAAAGCTCAAATATGGATCGATCCAGGATTTGGATTCGGTAAAAACTTTGAGCACAATCAATCCATCCTTCAAAATTTGAGTGAACTTTCCATTCTAAACTGCCCTATTTTAGCAGGACTTTCAAGAAAGAAAATGATACAAACAACATTAGGCTGTTCAGCAGAGGAAGCGCAAATGGGGAGCACACTTGCTCATCTATTGGCCACCGTGAAAGGGGCCAGTATTATTCGTACGCATGACGTCGCTGAGTGTATCGAATTAAAAAAAATATTCAACACCTTTAATTGATAACAATGAAAAAACAATTTGGACTATTCCTTTTAGCCCTGGCTGTGCAGTTGGGCGTGGCGCAGGAGAAGCTGACATTAGAAGAAGCTGTTAGACAACAATTCGGAAAGTTTTATCCGGAGCATTTACAGGAGTTGAATTGGATCAACGGCACGGACAACTATGCCTTTACCAAAAATGATACGCTTTGGAAAGGGAATGCGCTTAAACCTGAGTTGGCTTTGCCCTTGTTTTCAAAAACAGATTTATCGAAATGGTCTGGATACACCCTAGCCAATATGCCGCATATGGAGTGGATCAATGAATTTGAATTCTGGTACGAGGCCGATGGCAAATACTTTAGTGGCTCAATTCAAAATAAAAAAGTAAAGCAGACCAATCAATTGCCTGATGGTGCTGAGAATGCCAGCTATCATCCTAAAAATGGACACTTGGCCTACACCATTGGCAATAATCTTTTTGTCAAAACCAATCAGGTGTATGCTGTCACTGCTGATCCTGAATTCATTGTGCACGGACAAAGTATTTCACGCAATGAATACGGAATAGAAAAAGGAATATTCTGGTCCCCCGATGGAAACTTTGTTGCTTTTTATAGCAAAGACGAATCTGATGTAGCGGATTATCCATTGACCAATTACAAAACAATGCCCGCCACCGTCAACATGATCAAATATCCTATGGCTGGGGGCAAAAGTGAAAAGGTATCCTTGAGTATTTTCCCGATCAAAAACGTTGGTGT
>JACCDT010432307.1_pt1 | contig 18556 bp, 16 predicted proteins | sample 7446291 | NCBI WGS metagenome assembly JACCDT01 (sample SAMN15323446, study PRJNA562643) | freshwater metagenome | isolation source: river surface water | place: USA:Blue River Watershed | collected 2017-08-17 | reverse complement strand
GACTCTCTGGGAAAGTTCGCTCTTACGAATTAGTAGAAAATGGAAAGACTATTCGTGCGCTGGTATTTCTTGGTCGCACCCATCTCTATGAAGGTAAAGGCATGGAACCTGTTGTTCATGGAGTTCGTACAGCAGTTAAGGCAGGTTGCAAGGTAGTCATTCTTACAAATGCATGTGGAGGCATCAATACTTCATACAAGGTTGGCCAGCCAGTCCTTATTCGTGATCACATCTCGCTCACTGCCGCATCGCCTCTTTCGGGTGCGACCTTTATCGATCTCACAGATTTGTACAGCAAGCGCATTAGAGAGATTGTGAAGAAGGAAGATTCATCACTTGCAGAGGGTGTTTACGTGCACTGGCGTGGTCCAACCTATGAAACTCCAGCCGAAATCTTGATGATGCGCACAATGGGTGCTGATTTAGTTGGAATGTCTACAGTTCCTGAAGCCATAGCCGCGCATGCACTGGGAGCAGAAGTACTTGGAATTTCACTGGTCACTAATGCCGCAGCTGGCGTCACAGGCGAGAAGTTAAACCATGAAGAAGTTATCGCGGCTGGAAAAGCTGCAGCCAATCGCATGGGCGCACTTCTCAAATCAACTATTCCAAAGCTCGTTTAAGGTAGATAATCTTCACCTTATGGATGCAGCGCTAAGAAGAGAAGTTGAAGATTGGATTGGCGATGATCCAGACCCAGTAACTGCATCCCAACTTCAAGAGTTGCTCGATAAAGGTGATGAGGCAACCCTTAAAAAGTTCTTCAATGGTTTTCTCCAATTCGGAACAGCTGGCCTGCGAGGACCTATTGGTCCTGGGCCATCATGTATGAATCGCGCAGTCGTTGGACGGGCTGCTGCAGGAATCGCTCACTACATGAAGGAGCGCGGAATGACGAAGGTTGTCGTTGGACGCGATGCTCGTTACGGATCGGAAGATTTCACGCAAGAGACAGCAGAAATCATGAGCGGTGCGGGAATGGATGTCTACATACTTCCACGGCCGCTTCCAACTCCAGTCTTAGCTTTTGCAACTGAATATCTGAAGTGCGATATCGGCATCATGGTCACCGCAAGCCATAATCCACCGCAAGATAATGGATACAAGGTCTATATCGGCCCCGTTGCTGATGGAATTAATTACGCATCATCACAGATCATCAATCCCACAGATGGATTTATGGCGCGAGATACTGATGCTGTGACATCCCTGAAATCACTCCCCCGCGGAAAGAGTTGGACCGTTCTTGGTGAAGAAGTCATCACTGAATATGTAAAGAGAACCAGCGCACTTGCTCCACGTCCTGGCGATATGAAGATTGTTTACACAGCGATGCACGGTGTCGGTACAGAAGTTGTGCAGCGAGTCTTTAACCATGCGGGATTTGCAACTTTAATTCTTGTCGACGAACAATGCAAGCCAGATCCAGATTTTCCAACAGTTGCATTTCCCAATCCGGAAGAGCCGGGAGCTATTGATTTAGCCCTCAAGAAGGCTCGTGACTTTGGCGCTGAACTTGTCATTGCCAATGACCCAGATGCCGATAGATGTGCGGCTGCAATCAATGATCCTGCAGTCGGTTGGCGAATGCTGCGCGGCGATGAACTTGGAATCATCCTTGGCGAGTGGATTGCTCGCACAAAGCCAAAAGGAACATTTGGAAACTCAATAGTCTCTTCATCAGCGCTCAAGAAAATCAGCGCACACTATGGAATCGACTTCCAGGAAGTTCTCACAGGATTTAAGTGGCTTGCAAAGATTGAAGATCTCGCCTTTGGCTATGAGGAAGCGATCGGCTACTCGGTAGATTCAGAAACGGTCAATGATAAAGATGGAATATCAGCGGCAATCTTCTTGGCTCAGGTTGCAACAGATTTAAAGCGTGATGGCTTAACACTCTCTGATCTCCTTAACGAGGTTTGGGAGCGTCACGGATTCCACGGCACTGAGCAGATCTCCATTCGAGTCAGCGACATGGGTGCTATTACTAAGTTGCTTGCGGGATTGCGCAAGAATCCTCCAGCCGAAATCGCTGGGCGAAAAGTCGATGCCATCGATGATCTCGCTGCCCCTAAAGATGGCTTACCGCCAACTGATGGTCTACGAATTTGGCTTGCTGGCGGAATACGCATCATTGTTCGCCCCTCAGGAACAGAGGCGAAGATGAAGTGTTACATCGAAGTTATTACAAAGACCGCCGATGATTCTGCTGCGCTTCTTAATGACTTGCGTGAACCGCTAAAGAAGTTTCTTGCCGGTTAAGCGCCGAAGCGTTCTTTAAATTCATCGAGCATCGCAGCTGTGCCGCTGGCACCACTTCGCTTCACGCCTGCATCCATAAATGAGAGCAACATATCGAGTGACTTAACGCCGCCGGCGCTCTTGACTTCAACCTTTGATGAAACCGAAGCACGCATGAGCTGTACATCTTCAAGGATTGCACCAGTTGGCGCAAAGCCAGTTGAAGTCTTGACATAATCTGCACCGGCTGCTTCACAGAGTTGGCAGGCCTTAACAATCTCTTCCTTAGTCAAGTAAGCATTCTCAAGGATTACCTTGACCTGATTTCCTTGAGCTGCTTCGACAACAGCGGCAATCTCATCGCGAACTTGGTCATACATCCCAGATTTCATCCAGCCGATATTGATAACGACATCAATCTCGGTTGCCCCATCTGCAACAACTTGCTTTGTCTCAAATACCTTTGTCGATGTCGCAGAGTTGCCATGAGGAAAGCCGACTACGGTGCCAACATGCACATTACTGCCGCGAAGAATATCGGCGCAGAATGCAACATCAGCAGGCTTGCAACAGACGGATGCTACGTCGTACTTCAGAGCGACATCACAGCCTTCAGCAACCTCTTCGCGTGACATATCAGGGCGCAGGAGTGCGTGATCAATCGTCTTTGCTACCTGAGCAAGTGTGTACTTTGGATGTGCCATTTACTTACTCCTCTGAAATCTTTGCATAGCCTGGCTTTACAACGTTCTCAATAATTGCAAGACGCTCCTCGAAGGGAATAAATGCGCTCTTTAGCGCATTGATGGTTACTCTTTGCAGATCTTGGAAAGTCCAGTCGCACTGGTTGACCATCTCTGTCATTTCACGACTCATGGATGTTGCCGACATTAAACGATTATCGGTATTAATCGTGACTCGAAAGCGGAGTTTTGAGAGCTTTGCGAGAGGATGGCTGGCAAAAGAATCGGCAACGCCTGTTTGAATATTTGATGACGGACACATCTCAAGTGGCACGCGACGATCTCGAACATAAGATGACAAGCGACCAAGTCGTGGTGGCGTGTGATTGAAATCGATATCGTCTGCGATGCGAACGCCGTGTCCTAACCGTTCTGCTCCGCAGAGTTGAATTGCTTCCCAGATTGAAGGCAATCCATAAGCTTCACCTGCGTGAATCGTGAAGTGGGCATTTTCGCGGCGAAGGTATTCAAAGGTATCTAGCTGATCGCTTGGTGGGAATCCATCTTCAGGACCTGCGATATCAAAGCCAACTACCCCTTGATCGCGGTATTTCACTGCAAGTTCTGCAACTTCTTGGGATAAATTGTTTTGACGCATTCCGCAGAGAAGCGAAGTCATGTGAATCGTATTTCCTTCTGACTTTGCTTCCGCTTCACCTGCGCGAAAACCTTCGAGAATCGCTTCGATAGCTTGTGAGAGAGTAAGTCCCTTTTGAGTCACTAACTCTGGAGCCATGCGAACCTCTGCATAGACAACGCCATCGCGTGCAAGATCCACGGCGCATTCACGAGCAACGCGGACGATATCTTCCTTGCGCTGCATCACTGCCACTGTGTGAGCGAATGTTTCAAGGTAGAGAACAAGTGAACCTGAATCGCATGATGTCCGAAACCACTCTGCAAGTTCATTTGCATCGTATGTTGGAAGAGTGTGGCCAATCTCTTTTGCGATATCGATAATTGTCTGAGGACGTAGACCGCCATCTAAGTGATCATGAAGCAACGCCTTTGGAAGGCGCTTGACTTGATCTGCGGTCGGCTTCTTCGTGAGGTTACTCATCCTGTAATTCTCTCCAAAACTAGAGGTAGACGGTTAACCGTTCCACCTTCAACTATTGTGACAGCACCATCTAGAATCTCTAAAGCGCGAGCAAATCGCGCAGGCTCATCTGTGTGAAGCGTCATGAGAGGCGCTCCCGCGTTGATGTAATCGCCAGGCTTTGCGTGGAGTTCGATACCGGCACCTGCTTGTACCTTTTCGCCCTGCTTTGAGCGTCCCGCGCCTAAGCGCCATGCGCTGACACCAACCTTCATCGCATCCATCGTTGTAATGGTTCCGCCATTGGCAGCTACGACAACATGTTGTTCGCGGGCGACAGGAAGTGCGGCATCAGGATCTCCACCTTGTGCGCTGATCATACGGCGCCAATGATCCATCGCACTTCCATCTTTCAGCGCGACTTCTGGATCTTTCCCAACAATTCCTGCCGCATCAATCATTTCGCGGGCTAGCAAGACTGTTAACTCAACGACATCTGCCGGTCCTCCACCTGCAAGAACTTCTACAGATTCACGGACTTCTAGTGCATTTCCTGCGGTAAGGCCAAGTGGTACATCCATCGCTGTAACAAGAGCGCGAGTGTTAACTCCAGCATCAGTGCCGAGTTGAACCATTGTGCGAGCAAGCTCTGCAGCTTTCTTGGGATCAGACATAAATGCCCCGCTGCCAGTCTTTACATCTAGAACGAGCGCAGAAGTACCTTCAGCAATTTTTTTGCTCATAATTGAAGAAGCAATTAGTGGAATTGCTTCAACTGTTGCTGTCACATCACGTAGCGCATAGAGCTTCTTATCTGCAGGTGCTAAACCCGCTCCAGCTGCACAAATCACTGCTCCTGTATCTTGCAAAACTTTTAACATCTCTTCACTTGTAAGTGATGCACGCCAACCTGGAATTGATTCGAGCTTATCGAGCGTTCCACCGGTATGGCCAAGACCGCGACCGCTTAATTGCGGAACTGCTCCCCCACATGCGGCAACAAGAGGTGCAAGTGGAAGGGTAATCTTGTCACCAACTCCACCAGTTGAATGCTTATCTGCAGTCTTGCGATCGAGCATCGACCAATTCATTCGTTCGCCGCTATTGATCATCGCATTAGTCCATCGAGAAATCTCGCGAGAGTTCATACCATTGAGCAGAATCGCCATCAGAAGTGCCGACATTTGCTCATCAGCAACTACTCCACGGGTATAGGCATCTACAACCCAATCAATCTGCAGATCAGAGAGCTCATTACGGTCCCGCTTAGCGGCAACAATTTCTACCGCTGCAAATGGTTCAATCATGAAAGTCGATTCTCAATTTCCTCTGGACCAAATGCCCATGGAAGTAAGTCACCTAGAGTCTTCACACCTTGATCGGTCATCATTTGCAGAGATGATCCGCCATGCTCTTGCAGAAGCTGCCGGCAGCGACCACAAGGCATCAGCGCATTTCCAGCGATATCAACACAGGCAAATGCCACGAGTCGTCCGCCACCTGATGCAATGAGCGATGAAACCAGACCACATTCTGCGCAGAGGGTAAGTCCGTAACTAGCATTTTCAACGTTGCATCCTGTTACTACGCGACCATCATCGACAAGTGCAGCTACTCCTACAGGGAACTTTGAATACGGAACATAAGCCTTCTTCATTGCTCCGAGTGCCTCGTTGCGAAGTAAATCCCAATCAATCTGCATTAACGTGAACCCCCGCCACGCTTATATGGAATTCCATCTGCTGCCGGCGCGCGAACTTTTCCAACAAAACCAGAGACGGCAATAATTGTTGCAATATATGGAACCATCATCATGAACTCCGATGGAATTGGAGTTCCAGAGATTGAAAGCACGCTTCGCAGTTGATCTGCAAAGCCAAATACGAGCGCTGCAGCAACTGCGCCCATCGGTGTCCAGCGTCCAAAGATGAGAGCGGCTAGAGCGATAAAGCCCATACCTGCAGTCATCTCACGGCTAAATGCGCCAACGGAACCCACTGTGAAGAATGCTCCCCCGTATCCAGCGATAGCACCGGCAATGAGAACGTTTCTGAATCGCACCTTATTGACATCAATACCAACCGATTCCGCAGCTACTGGCATCTCGCCAACAGAGCGCATGCGCAGACCCCACTTGCTCTTGAAGAGTGAGATTTGAATAAACACAACCATCACATAGAGACTGTAAATAATGATGGTGTGGTTAAAGAAGATTGGTCCAATTAAAGGAATTTTCGATAAGAATGGAATGGCAATCGGACTAAAGATTGGTGCGCTATTCCAGGTTTCTGGATTTGTTGTGAGCGCACGTTGAGTAGCGAATGTTGTCAGGCCGATTACAAGAACGTTAATCACAAAGCCAAGGATGACTTGGTCAATTGCATATTTGATTGCAAATGTTGCAAGAATCAAAGAAATCAAAGCCCCAGCCAATGGTGCGACAAAGAGACCAACCCACATATTCTGAGTCAATGATGCGGCAACTCCAGCTCCAAATGCACCTGCGAGAAGCTGTCCTTCAATTGCAATATTGATTACGCCAGAGCGTTCGCAGACCACACCGGCTAGCGCTCCAAAGACCAGTGGTACCGAAAGGATAAGTCCGCCTTGAAGAAGACCGGTAAACGGTACAAAGTCGCCAGCTGACGCCCAGTTGAGGAAAGACATAAAGAGCGCGGCTGCAGCCAGGGCGATTAACGTTTTCGCAGCCTGTCGCTTTACATATACGAAGAGAGACGCAGCGCTCAGAATAATTGCAGCAATGCTAAATCCTGTTGATCCACTCTTGGATCCAACTCTCCATTCTTTGAAGAAAGCCCACTCATCTCCTAGGACGAAGCTATAGGTAACGTTTGCATTCTCCTTCTGCATAAGCGCAAAGAAGATTAATGAGAGTAGGGCTGCCACATTTAGGAAGAGAATGCGCTGGGCAGTTTTACGTTGCGCCGTTGAAAGGTGGGCGAAGGAAATCATCCGTTCCATCCCTTCGAAGCTAGAGTCTCTGCTTTTTCATATTTACGAACTCGGAATATCTTTGCAACCAATCCAGGTGCAGCGATAAAGAGAACTACTAGGGCTTGAATAACAAGAACAATTTCAACTGGTACTTGAACATTCGCCTGCATGGTAACGCCACCCACACGAAGGGCTGCGAAGAGAATCGAAGCGAGCACTACGCCAATAGGGCTTCCTCGACCTAAAAGAGCGACGGTAATCGCATCAAAGCCAAATGATCCTGCAATATCTGTGGTGAGTTCATATTGATTACCCAGTACATGCACTGCTCCACCAACACCAGCTAGAGCGCCAGCCAAGATCATGGCTGCGATAGTGGTCGCACCCACTGAGATACCTGCTGTGCGGGCTGCGGTTGCATTTGCGCCAACGGCACGGAATCTAAATCCGAGGGTGGTGCGATTAAGGATGAAATAGACAAGTGCTGCGACCAATAGAGCAACTATCAAACCGACATTAACTCGATAATTCTCACCAAATAAAAGCGGAAGTCGTGATGTCTCTTTCACGGGTGGTGCAAGCGGGTCTATACGACCAGGACGCAGGAATGCAGGTTCACCGAGAATCCAGAGAATGAAACGCGCAGCGATGTAGTTGAGCATGATTGTCACGATTACTTCGTGGGCACCGGTCTTTGCCTTGAGAAAACCAACGATCCCACCCCAAATTCCAGAGAGGATGATTGCAAAAGCAACTGCTGCAAGAATATGAATTCCCACCGGTAGGTCATACCTAAATCCGATAAATGAGGCACCGATTGCACCAAAGATGAATTGGCCTTGTGCTCCGATGTTGAAGAGCCCTGCCTTAAATGCGACTGCAACTGATAGCCCACAGAGAATCAGCGGCGACGCAGCAAGTAGCGTTTCGGAGAAAGGGTAGAAGCCACGAATAAAACCTTGGCCTTCTGCAAGGTTAGGGTCGTAGATAGCTCCTTGGAATAGTGAGAGGTAAGCATTTCCGACTGTAGACAAGAGCGCTTTGATAAATTCAATTGGTTCTGAAATTTTTGAGTTCACGCGACTATCTGTAAGGCCGATGACAATGCCGCCGATAATCAGGGCCAGCACAAAAGCCAGGAAAGGCATTACTGATTTACGAATCAGCTTCTTAAGCATTTGAAGTGCCTCCTGGCGTTAGCCCTGCCATGTATAACCCAATATTCTCGCGGCTCTCGGTCGCAGGAACTATCGCAATAATTCGACCTTTAAACATGATTGCAATACGGTCTGCGAGGGCGAAGACTTCATCTAGTTCCGTACTGAAAACAATCACAGCTCGTCCCTGATCGCGTTCTTCAACTAGTCGCTTATGTACGAATTCGATTGAACCCACATCCAGACCACGAGTTGGCTGACACGCAATGACAAGGTTTACTGGACGAGAGAGTTCTCGCGCAATTACTACTTTCTGTTTATTTCCACCAGAGAGTGAAGATGCGCTGTCATAAATGCTCTGCGTACGAACATCAAACTCACTTACTCGGGCACGGGCATTTTCATCTACCTTCTCGGGGAAGTACAGACCCTTGGAGCTAAATGGCTTGTTCTGATAGATATCTAGAATTAGATTCTCCGCAATAGAGAAAGTTGAGATAAGTCCATCTTTCTCTCTATCTTCCGGAATGTAGGCGATTCCTGATCGTAAATTATCAAGAACCGAGTTCTTCAATACATCATGTCCTGCAACGGTAATAGACCCACGCGTTACCTCTTGAAGCCCAAGAAATGACTCTGCGAGTTCTGATTGACCATTGCCCTGCACACCTGCAATCGCGAGTATTTCTCCCGCCTTTACTTCAAAAGAGACATCATCAACAATCGGACGTCCGTAGTGATCTAGGTGAGAAAAATTTTTTACCAGTACAACTGCATCCCCACTTTTCTGAGCGCCTTTATCGACCTTAAGGTCAACCTCGCGGCCGACCATTAGGTTTGCTAGCTCCTCTTGCGATGCAGTGGGTAGCGCATTTCCAACAACTTTACCTCGACGAATAATCGTGATTTTGTCAGCGATTGCCTTTACTTCTCGAAGTTTGTGGCTGATGAAGACGATGGAGCGGCCTGATTCACGTAGTTTCTTGAGATTGCGTAGGAGTTCATCCGTCTCTTGCGGAGTCAAAACCGCAGTTGGTTCATCGAGAATAAGTACCTGAGCATCGTAAATAAGTGCCCGAATTATCTCGACGCGCTGCTGAATTCCAACCGGTAGATCCTCTACAAGCGCATCTGGATCCACTGCAAAATTGAATTCATCTGAAATTCGACGGATTTCTTCGCGGGCCTTATCTAGGCTGAGAAGTCCAGCCCTGGTTGTCTTCTCATTTCCCAAGACAATGTTCTCAACAACAGTAAAGACGGGAATGAGCATGAAATGCTGGTGGACCATTCCGATACCAGCTTCAAGTGCATCAAGCGGTGAATGAATGGATAAAGTCTTTCCATTTACCGAGATTGAGCCGCTATCAGGTTGAAGTAGTCCGTAGACAACGTTCATTAGCGTTGATTTTCCTGCGCCATTTTCACCAAGAATTGCAAGAATTTCTCCGTCGGCAACCTGCAAATCTATTGAGTCGTTTGCGATGAGGGAACCAAAAGACTTTGTAATGCCGCGCAATTCAAGGGACATGCAGGTAAATCTACTCGTTTTATTGAACTTTAGAAAGTCAAAAACAAATAAAACTGGGCTAGCACCGAAGTGCTAGCCCAGTTTTAAGAAACTATTTCAGTAATTACTTTACTGAAATTTTGCCACTGATGATACCTGTTCTCAATGCAGTCACTTCCTTGCGAAGTCCTGCAGGAACAAGACGAATGAGATCGTGGTATGGAGCAATAGTTGTTCCACCATTCTTCAGCGTTCCGACATATGCATCATTTGTGAACTTGTTAGCCTCAACATCGTTAATAACTGACTTAACTGAGTTTCCGAGACCCTTCATAACTGAAGTAAGAAGAACTGAACGGTACTTGTTAGCTGATACGAATCCATCTGTATCTACCCAAATCACCTTTGACTTCTTACTTGACATTGAGTTCTGAGCTGTCACTGCACCAAGTCCACCTGCGACAGGAAGGATGATGTCTGCGCCAGCTTGTTCGAAGTTCTTTGATGTCTGAAGTGCCTTAGCAGTGTTTCCAAAGTCACCGATGAATTCGCCAGTCTGCTTCGCTGTGTCCCAACCAAGAACTTCAACCTTCTTGCCCTTGAGTTTGTTGTAGTGAGCTACACCCTTTGCAAAACCATCCATGAAGATTGTCACAGTTGGGTATGGAGCTCCACCGTATGTGGCAACCTTGCCGGTCTTAGTGACGCCTGCTGCAAGGTAGCCAGCCATAAATGCTGCCTGATCTGTTGAATAGGTAATTCCTTTAACGTTTGCAACGGGATTTCCTGGCCAGATTGAACCATCTGCACCATGGTCAAGGCCTGCATCATCGACGACTGCGTACTTGATTTTCGCGTTGGCCTTTGCTGATTCTACGATTGCTCCACTGATTGCGAAACCAACACCAATGATGAGGTCGCACTTATTGTCAACGAACTTCTTGATGTTTACCTTGAAGTCAGCAGATGAATTTGCTGGAAGGTATTCAACCTTAATTGCTGAGTTTGCCTTTGCAGCTGCCTGAGCACCTGCCCATGATGATGCGTTAAATGACTTGTCATCTACGCCGCCTGTGTCGAGTGCAAGGCAAGCCTTTGTTCCTGCAGCGTTTGCAGCAGGTGCTGAAATGCTAAATGCGAGAGTCGCAGCAGCGAGAACTGCTACAAACTTAGTTGTCTTATTCAAGGTTCCTCCAAGGAATAATTGAGTGTTGCTGGTGAGGTGAGCCTAGTAGTTGACGCTCAAAATCATCAAAAAAGAGAGCGTTTCGTCGCGGTGTGGTTCATAACATTTGCAGAAAGTCTCAACTACTACTTGAGAAATGTGCGGGATTTTACTAGCGAACCACGCCTAACTTCTCATATGTAGAGATAAGAGTCTGATCAGCTACAACGCGAGCTTTCTCAGATCCCTGATGAAGGATCTGTAGGAGATGCGATTCATCGTCGAGAAGTTCGAGCGCCTTGGCACGGATAGGGCGTAGGTACTCAACGACAACTTCTGCTACTGCAGATTTGAAATCGCCGTAGCCCTTACCCTCGAAATCTTTCTCAATAGAGTCGATGCTCTGACCAGATAGCGCGGAGTGAATAGTAAGCAGATTACTGATTCCAGGCTTCTCGGCAATGTCGAATTTGATTTCGCGACCGGCGTCCGTGACCGCAGATTTAATCTTCTTTAGATTTGCTTCGGGGGTATCCATAATTTCGATAACACCAGCTACGGCACCAGATGATTTACTCATCTTGGAAGTTGGATCTTGAATATCGTTGATCTTGGCAGCGGTCTTTAAAATATAAGCCTCTGGCAATTGGAATGTTTCTCCGTAGCGAGAGTTAAAACGCCCAGCCAAATCGCGAGTAAGTTCAATATGTTGACGTTGATCTTCGCCGACAGGAACTAAATCAGCTTGGTAGAGCAAGATATCTGCAGCCTGCAACATCGGATAGGTAAAGAGCGCCACTCGAGAAGAATCAGCACCGCTCTTAGAAGATTTATCTTTGAATTGGGTCATTCGACTAGCTTCACCAAAACCAGTTAAGCACTCCATGATCCAACCTAATTGGTTATGTTGTGGGACCTGAGATTGGATAAAGAGAGTTGATTTCTCTGGAGAAATCCCGAGTGCCAGAAGTTGGGCGGCAGATGCCAAGGTTCTCTTGCGCAGAAGTGCTGGGTCGGTCTCAACTGTGAGCGCATGCAGATCCACGATGCAGTAGAAGGCATCGTGGCCATCCTGTAGCTCAACCCATTGCTTTACAGCGCCAAGGTAATTACCAAGGTGGAAGGAATCACTCGTGGGTTGAATTCCCGATAGGACGCGCTTCATGGGTGGAATTCTCGCACGTCTTAGTAGTTACGCGAGATTAATAGACGTCCTGCGCGCTTACCTTCCATAGAAATCACGGTAATTCGTACTCCGTTGACTCCAACGATGTCATGTTCGACAGGTATTCGTCCCAAATAGTGCATGACGAAGCCGCTTGCTGTCTCGTATGGGCCTTCAGGTAAATCGATACCAGTCTGCTCACTTAAATCTTCTAGTGAAATCAGCCCATCTATTTCAAAATCACCAGTGCGAGATTCCTCGGAAACTTCCTTCTCATCTGAGTCATATTCGTCGCGAATATCTCCGATAAGCGTTTCAACGAGATCTTCGAGGGTAACGATTCCATCTGTTCCACCGTACTCATCGAGAACAATGGCAAGGTGCTGACGCTGCTTACGCATTTCTGTTAGAGCAGGCAAAATTCCCTTAGTTCCAGGCAAATACATAATGTTGCGGGTCAACTCTTGTATCTTCGCATTTGATGTTGCAAGAGATGTATCAAGCAAATCACGGACGTGAATAAAGCCGATTACTTCATCTGATGAGCCACGAACCACCGGGTATCGAGAGTGAGCCTTTTCGATGGCGAGTGCGATTGCCTTACCAACTGTCAGAGAAGCATCCATGAAGTCGACTTCAGTGCGGGGAACCATGACTTCATGGACCTGGCGTTCTGATGCGTTAAAGACTTCTTCAACGATATCGCGCTCTTCTTCAGTCAGCGCCGCATGGCCTGCCACGAGATCGAGGAGTTCCTCTTCTGAAATCTGTGCGCGTTGTTCCTTTGGGTCGATTCCAAGAAGTCGCAGAACGATATTTGTTGAATGAGACAGCAGCCAGATAATCGGTCTAAAGAGATTTGATAGAACTCCGATTACGCCTGCAGATGCGAGCGCAATTTGTTCAGTGCGGTAGAGAGCCAAGCGCTTTGGAACAAGTTCACCAAAGACGAGTGAGAAGTAAGCGATGATAAGAGTTACGCCAATAAGTGAAGCGGCTGAGGCTGCAGAAGTTTTAAGCCCCAAATCTTTTAGCCATGGAATTACATAATCGCCGAGTTTTTCCGCTCCAAGAGCTGCAGAGAGAAATCCTGTAACGGTGACACCTACTTGAAGCGCTGCAAGCAAACGGTTGGGATTACTTGCAAGAGCTGCGACGCGCATCCCCGCTTTGCCACGAGTGGCCATCTGCTTTATCTGGCTCTCGCGAAGAGAAATGAGAGCGATCTCGGCGGCAACGAAGAGTGCGCCTAGAAGAATGAGGAATGCGACCAGAAGAATTGCCGATAGGAGGGAACCGCTGGGGTAACTGTCCATAGTGTGCTCAGTCTACCGACTACGACTGCAGACGTGGGCGCAAAGTCGGACTTCTCAGTAGGCCCGGGAATGACATACCCTTGGCCTCGCCTGCCAACCGGTAGGCACCTTAATCCCCGGATCGTCGGGCACGTACCTGCCCGGATAAGGAAAGTGAAAAAATGGCATCAGTTGTATTTGAAAATGCATCACGTATCTATCCCGGAACAACAGTTCCTGCGGTAGATAAGCTCAACCTCACCGTCGCAGATGGTGAATTTCTAGTTCTCGTCGGACCATCAGGTTGCGGAAAGTCAACATCACTTCGCATGCTTGCAGGTTTAGAAGAGATTGATGGCGGAAGAATCCTTATTGGTGATCGCGACGTTACAAATGTCGCCCCAAAGGATCGCGATATTGCGATGGTCTTCCAGTCATACGCACTCTACCCACACATGACCGTTGCAGAAAATATGGGCTTTGCTCTTAAGATCGCCGGCATTGATAAGGCAGAACGCGATAAGCGAGTACGTGAAGCTGCAAAGCTTCTCGATCTCGAACCATATTTAGAGCGTAAGCCAAAGGCGCTATCAGGTGGACAACGCCAGCGCGTTGCAATGGGTCGCGCAATTGTTCGCGAACCACAGGTCTTCTTGATGGATGAACCGCTCTCAAACCTTGATGCGAAGTTGCGTGTTGCAACTCGTACACAGATCGCAGCGCTGCAACGTCGTCTTGGAATTACGACTGTTTATGTAACTCACGACCAAGTTGAAGCGATGACGATGGGTGATCGCGTTGCCGTTCTCAAAGATGGTCTGCTTCAGCAGGTAGATACACCTCGCAATCTTTACGATAAGCCAACAAATGCATTCGTTGCAGGGTTTATCGGTTCACCTGCAATGAATCTGCTTGTTGCTCCAGTCTCTGGCGGCAAGGCACAACTTGGAGATCTCAATATCGATGTTCCTGTATCAGCTGGATCATCGGTCACCGTTGGTATCCGCCCAGAGGGTTGGGTTCCTGCAGATAAGGGATTCCACGTTCTTGTAGAAGTTGTTGAAGAACTTGGTTCAGATGCATTTGTCTACGGTAAGCCTGCAGATACAAATGTGAGCTTTGCAAATGTAGTCGATGAAGGCGCGCAAGTAATTGTTCGCTGGGATCCAAAGAATCCACCAAAGCCTGGCCAGACAGTTACTGTTGTAAATGTTCCGGGTGCAGTACACCTCTTTGATTCAACAACAGGTGTACGTATTAACTAAAGACGCTTACTAAAAAACCCGCTTCACATCTGTGAGGCGGGTTTTTTACTCTTCAATATCGAGATGTCCTCTCAACAGATGAACCTTTCCTCGTCCATACTTTCTCCAGCGATCTGTCAGAACCAGCGCGGTATTCTCATCGATTCCAAGCAATACAGAATCGGAATCTGAGCGCAAAATAAATGAGGTAACGCGATCGGGCAGCCAACCCAACATCTTGTCGTAATGAGGGATGACTTCGATATCTGGAAGTAATTGCAGTCCTGGACTGTGATGAGAGCGTCGGATTCCCATGATTGTTCCACCAAATGCCATTGCGCCAGCCGAGCATCCGGCGAGAGAAGTTCCGCTCTGCCATTGCTTAACGATTGCATCCCATACCGGCGAATCTTTATAAATTTCGGCAACGCGGTGAGGGTCTCCTCCTGAGAAGTAAATAAGTCCTGCATCTGTAATCACATCTACAAACTCTGGATTAAAGGCATCTTCGCGTTCGTGAATAGGCAAGTAAATACACTGACTACCAATGCGATCTGATTGCTCTTGACCCAATCGCTTCCACTTTTCGCGGCTTGCATCACCTTCATGTGATGAAGCGGTGGGAATCTGAATAAATGTATTTCTCTTACCCCGTGAAATAGCACGATGCAGAAGCTGAGTTTCCAGCTCCTGCATCGCCAGTGAATACTCGCCAGAACCTACAAGTGCAATCGCACCGCTGCTCTGGCTATGGGGCATTTAAGCCATTGCCTTCTTAAGATTCTCATCAATTGAGTTAAGGAATTGCTGAGTAGTTTGGTACGGCGCATCCTTAGAAATCAACAGTGCAAGATCTTTCGTCATCTTTCCTTGTTCTACGGTCTCGATACATACGCGCTCAAGAGTCGCTGTGAACTTTGCAAGCTCAGCATTGTTATCCAGCTTTGCGCGGTGAGCTAGGCCTTGTGTCCATGCGAAGATTGATGCGATTGGGTTTGTTGAAGTCTCTTTACCAGCCTGGTGATCACGGTAGTGGCGAGTCACAGTTCCGTGAGCTGCTTCTGATTCACAGATCTTTCCATCTGGAGTCATAAGAACTGATGTCATCAAGCCCAGTGAGCCGTAACCCTGTGCGACGGTATCTGATTGAACATCGCCATCGTAGTTCTTACATGCCCAGACGTATCCACCTTCCATACGTAGTGACATAGCAACCATGTCATCGATGAGGCGGTGCTCATACCAAATTCCGGCAGCATCAAATTGAGCCTTGAACTCTGCCTGATAGATCTCTTCAAAGATATCTTTGAAGCGACCGTCATATGCCTTGAGTATTGTGTTCTTAGTTGAGAGATAGACAGGGAACTTACGAAGTAGTCCGTAGTTCAGCGATGCGCGAGCGAAGTCGCGAATTGAGTCGTCAACGTTGTACATGGCCATTGCCACACCCGATGATTCAAAGTCAAAGACATTGAATTCGGTTGGAGCTGAGCCATCTGCCGGCACGAAGGAGAGAGTGAGCTTTCCTGCACCTGGCACCTTGAAATCTGTTGCGCGATATTGATCGCCGAATGCGTGACGGCCGATAACAATCGGCTTAGTCCAGTGTGGAACCAAACGTGGAACGTTGCTGATAATGATTGGTTCACGGAAGATAACGCCGCCAAGGATGTTACGGATTGTTCCGTTAGGAGACTTCCACATCTTCTTAAGGCCGAACTCTTCAACGCGAGCCTCATCAGGAGTAATGGTTGCGCACTTAATTCCAACGCCATGCTTCTGGATTGCGCGAGCAGAATCAATAGTGACCTGATCATCGGTTGCATCACGGTGTTCCATACCGAGGTCGTAGTACTCGAGATTTACATCGAGGTAGGGCAGGATTAGAGAATCTTTGATGAACTGCCACATGATGCGTGTCATCTCATCGCCATCGAGCTCTACAACTGTTCCTTCAACTTTGATTTTATTCATCTTTACATATCCTTTACATCTGCTTGCTTAGCGCGAACTGCTTCTGCAGCTTCCTTGAGAGATGCAACTTCTGACTCAGTCAGAGCGCTCTCAACAACCTTACGAATTCCAGTCTTTCCGATCTCTGCTTCAACGCCGAGATAAACACCAGAAATTCCGTATTCGCCATCGACCCAGGCACAGACAGGCATGACTTCACCTGAATCTTCAATAACAGCCTTCGCCATACGAGCTGCCGCTGCAGATGGTGCGTAGTAGGCAGAACCTGTCTTCAGGAGCGCGACAACTTCAGCGCCACCATTGCGAGTGCGATCAACGAGCTCATCAATCTCTGTCTGAGATAACTTCTCGGAGAGTGCGACTCCATTGACTGTGCAACGACTTGGGACCGGAACCATGGTGTCACCGTGCGAACCAAGGGTAAGAGTCTTCACTGATGAAACAGGAACACCAAGTTTTTCAGCCACAAAATTTGTAAAGCGTGCTGTATCGAGCATTCCGGCCTGACCCATTACGCGATTCTTTGGAAAGTTGGTTGCAATCTGAGCAAGTGCTGTCATCTCATCGAGTGGGTTTGAGACCACGATGATGACTGCATTTGGTGAGTGCTTGGCGATATTTTCTGCGACGCCACGAACAATGCCTGCATTTACTCCGATGAGATCCATACGGCTCATACCTGGCTTACGTGGAAGGCCGGCGGTAATCACAACGACATCAGAGTTAGCCGTCTTTTCATAGCCAGCACCTTCTGGAGTTGTAGTTGCACCAATAATTTTTGTCTCAAAGCCTTCAATGGAGCGCGATTGATTCATATCGAGCGCTAGACCTTCAGGCTTGCCTTCGAGAATATCTGTGAGAACAACTTCATCAAAGATGTCGTACTCAGCAAGTCGAAGAGCTGTTGTTGAACCGTAGAAACCTGCACCTACAACGGTGACTTTCTTTGCCATGGCTATCCCTTATTCGTTGACTTCAAAGTGGTTTTATCTTGATATCGAGAGAACTCTACAACCCCTTAGGCAGAGCAATTGCCAGCCCAAAGAGTACGACCGCTATCGCCAACGGGAGATAACGCTCAAATCTACGTTTGCCCCACTGTGCCAGAGCGATTGCTCCAGTTCCGAGTGAGATTAGAAGTGCCCCGGTGCGAACAAAGCTGAGAATTCCAGCGAGTACACCGAGTGCGATAAGAATGTATGCGATGCGAAGTTGAAGTGCGGTTATCTCTCGCATGCATCGACCACATTCATCAAGAGCATGGCACGAGTCATTGGTCCGACTCCCCCAGGCATTGGCGCAACGAAAGATGCAACACCCATCACCGATGGATCGACATCCCCAAGAAGTCCTGCATCGGTGCGAGAGATTCCGACATCGAGAACGGTTGCTCCTGGCTTAATCATTTCGGCCTTAAGGAAGTGCGCTTGCCCAATTGCGGCAACCACAATATCTGCACACTTGGTATGTGCAGCTAAATCTTTTGTACCGGTATGTGTCAGCGTAACCGTTGCATTCTCTTGCTTGCGAGTGAGCAATAATCCTAAAGGGCGGCCAACTGTTAATCCACGACCAATGACAACAACTTCTGCGCCAGCAAGTGGAATCTTGTAGTGGTTGATGAGTTCAACAATGCCACGAGGTGTGCATGGAAGTGGAGCGTTATATCCGGCAACAAGTCTTCCGAGATTCATGGGGTGCAATCCATCAGCATCTTTATCAGGATCGATTGCCTCGAGAATTACTTGAGTATCTATCGCCTTCGGTAGAGGCAATTGCACGATATATCCAGTGCACTCTTTAGCTGCATTGAGATCCTTGATCGCCGCCAAAACATCAGCATGTGTTGCACTTGCTGGAAGATCTACTCGAATTGAGTTAATTCCGACTTCTTGGCAGTCACGATGTTTGCCACCGACGTAAGAGTGTGAACCTGGATCATCTCCGACAAGTACTGTGCCAAGACCTGGTGTAATACCGCGGGCTTTCAGCGCTATGGTGCGATTCGCGAGATCTTTCTTGATGGATGCAGCAAGAGCTTTTCCATCTAGTATCTGCGCGCTCATAT
>JACCDT010241418.1_pt1 | contig 18559 bp, 35 predicted proteins | sample 7446291 | NCBI WGS metagenome assembly JACCDT01 (sample SAMN15323446, study PRJNA562643) | freshwater metagenome | isolation source: river surface water | place: USA:Blue River Watershed | collected 2017-08-17 | reverse complement strand
CATATTAATTTATTTTTTTTATTTTCCAAATATATACTGTTATTTCATTATTCCAATGTCTTATGGCGCATAACTCGTATCCTTTACTACCCATGTGATTCAAGTATTCAATTTCTTTATAATCATGTTTAAAAATCTGTTTTTCACTTAAATATTCAAATGTTTCCATTATTATTTCCCATTAATTTAAATTTATTTTTCTTAACTATTTTTTGTAAATCATAAAAGTCTTTAAAATATTCATCAATTATCTTTATAGCTTCATCTGCGCCAAAACAACATTCTGCTAAAAACCCCATTTTATTTAATTTTTCAATTAATTCAGCCTGTTCAGTACTTAATTTACCAATACTCTTTACTATCTTACCTGCATCTTTACCTTTCTTTACAACTCTATTATGTTCGGGTGCTTTAAGTTCAATTAGAAGTCCATGATATATAACCTCTGTTGAAGTATTAGATTTATATTTAGGAAAAAATATAATTATATCAGCTATTCCTTTTTTTACTCCAAGTAAACTATATTTGAATCTTTCAAATGGAGTTTTGCGTGAAGCCGAAGGAACATGAGTATATATTATTTCAGGTAAATTATCATCTAAATAATTTACAACTTTTATATGTTCTAAATCTTCAATTGTTAAAAATTTATAATAATTATTATGCTTCATGATATTTCCATTTAAATTTATATGCTGTTTTTTGTTTGCCTATACATACAGTAAATATATTTCTTGAATAAGAAATATTATTTAAACTTAATGCTGCTGCTCTCATACTATCATGTATAGTAATTAAATTATTATTCATATCGTATTGACATATTTTTTTAGCATTATGAGCCTTTCTTCCTCTTAATGCTTTAGCTGTTTTTTCTATATGTTCTTTTAATCGTTTTTTTCCTTTCAGATGTAAATTAGGTTTACCTTTATATAAATCAGATAATTTATCTTTTAAATATTGTGGCATAGTAAGTTTTTGAGATAATTTTGTATTTCTCATTTTTTCAATTTGTTCAGGAGTTGATTTTCTGCCTTTATTAGATTTTTTAATCTTTTCTATAGTTTCTTTAGAAAGTTTTCTACCTAATGCAGACCTAGCGTTTCTACATATATTATATCCTATATCTCCGAATGGATTTAATTTATCTAGCCATTTTTGTTCAAGGTTTATTAATTCATTTTTATCATTAGTTCTTTCTATCACTTCAAAAATAAAAGATTCTTTGCCATATTTATTATAAGCATTTTGTAAAAAAATATTAGAATGTTTATTTAATGATAACTTACTAAAATGGTCTGCTTTTCTTTTTATTAATTTTATTGCACTTCCAATATAAAATTTTCCGTTAACTATATTAGTTATCTTATAAATTCCATGTCCATACCCTATTATCTCTTTATTATTTAATTCCATTATTAAAATAAGCTTTCTTGTTTTTTATTATTGTTTTCAGGTACTTTTTTTATAGGTTTAGTCTTTTGCTCATGAACTATTTTTTGGATTGGTTTTTCAATTTTAGGTTCTTCTCTTTTAGCTTCGGGTTCTTTTTGTCGAATTTCATTTTCGACATTACTTTTATTTTCAATAATCTCAGTCGTAGCCACATCAACTCTATTTTGTTTATCATTGCTTATGTCTTTATTTATTATTAAAAATCCTTTTTGTTTCTGATAAGCATCCTTTAAGCTATAGCATTTTTTATCAAAATATTTATGATAATTTTCATCACTTAAAGGAACTTTTATTGCAGGTTCTCCATTCATTACTCTCCAATAATTAGAAGCATCAAGGCTTTTCTTTTGAGATATATTTAAGGCATAATACTCAGGGTATTCATCCATCTCAATTTGTAAAGCTGTTCGCCTTTTATTCTTTGAAGTTTCTGAATTAGATTGACTCAAAAAATCATTATTATTTCCTATTGAACTCATTTATCTAACTTTTTTCAATTACTATTTTCATCATTGTCATTATCACTTGTGTCTTTATTTGATAAATTAGTCATATCTTCTAGCATTATACATGACATTATGTATGATACTCTAAATATAAGGATAGGTATAGCTATCATTGCACTAATAACATACACTATAATAATAAGAAAAAATTTAATTATATGTATCATGTTTATTTATTTAATATTTTATATCTTCTTTTTTAGGGTACTTGTCTTTATTTTCATTCATAAATTGTTCTTCAAATGTAATTTCAGATTGAGAATCATCAACTACTTTTTTATCTTTTGAACTAATTAATGAATTATAACCATTATTAATAGAGTCGTATTGTTTAATATATTTTGATTCTATTTTAAAAACTTCTTGTTCATTCATATTACAAGGCAATTCCTCTAATACTTCAAATGTCCAATCGCTTAAATTAGTTGTTCTTAAATACATTCCAAAAGGACTAATCGAATGTTTTAAATGATTCCACCATCTAAAAAATGGAGCGTTCTTTGTTTTACCAATATAGCACTTATTTGTTGATTTCTCTGTGCATTTATAAATATAATTAATAGAATTTTCATTTACATAATTTAAGTCATCAGGTAACTCCTCATACTTATATTTATCTATCTTCCATAATTCATAGCAACTATGGCTTATGACATCGTTCCCGCTTCTATAATCATCTCCGCAAAATATTTTACCTTCAAATTTATGACTAGTTATTGGTCTACTTATATATTTATTCTCATGAATATGTCCACAATGGTCACAAGTCCAATTTCCTTCGTTTATTAAATCTAATTCATGTTGATAAAGTTCAAATATTACAACATAAAAAAATTGAGCTTGGTCTTTAGTTTCTTTTTCATAAACCTTATTATTCTGAAAAAACTGAGGGTATTCTTTTAATAAATATGCTTTTACTTCAGCTTTATCTTTTGCTTTAATAACAGGTTCTCTAATTACTTCTACCGTATCAAAACCTCCTAAGTATGTATCTTTTGCCATAATAGATTTTACAACTCTTATAAAGGCTTTGTAGTATTTATATTCTTCCATAATTTTAATAATCTTGATTGTTGTAAAAATAAACAGTAAGACCTACAATTTTAATGTTATCAGGAGTAACTGAATACTCTCTGTCAAGTATATTAATAAATGAAAGTACTGCGCTTTCATTTTGTAGTGTTTTTTTATACCATTTCATTTTTTAAATCTTTTTCTTCTAATTTTTCTAACTCTATTAAAATCATTTTATGAAATTCTATAGATGGATTATATTTCATATTTACTATTGAATTTAATTCCATTTCTTCAATTAGCTCTTTTTCTTTTCTAATTGATTCCATTTTAGCTATTGTAAAACCATGTATTTTCCAATAAATAGATTGTATTTTTCTTATTTCATCATTCCATATCAAAGGAGGTCTGTATTCAAATATTATAAAATCTATAGCTGTTCTTTTTGCTGATATTTCAGCTATTTTTGTTTCAAACATATTCTAATATTTAATTTCATTATTCCAACAAATAATTTGTCCAACGAACTCTTTAGGATATTTGAACCATGCTAGTAAATCATCTTCACTAAGACCATCATTTTTAGCAATAATATCATAATCATAACTTTGAACCATTTTATTATCAATAAAAATATATCCTCCTTTTCTTATTTCAAAATCGAATACAGTAACCTCTACATCAGGTGAAATAACTATTTGCTTACTATGGTATGCTCCACTTCTACCGCTTTTAGGATTAACATCGTCACCCCAAATTCTAATACTAGCCATATCACCTGTTTTCCATCTTCTACCTTTTCTTATAGTATGGTTTTTAGGTTCAAAATCAAAAGGGTCGCTAAATTTAAATTTAATAAAATCATCTACTATTTCTTCTTTACCTCTATTTAAAGACCAAAAGGAATAACCACTATGTTCGTGTACACAATAGTTGTATTCTATTTTTTTAGATTTTAAAAATTTCTCAACAAAATATGTATAATCTCCTTTCTTTGGATGATATGATGGGAATACCGTACTGAACGTAATAACCTTACTCATTATTTTAATTTGTTTTTAGCATTTGAAATTTCTTATTTTTTTCACTCCAAACAATAATCTTACAATTAGGTACATAAAGTATTTTATTTTTATTAAAATAATTTATAATTCTATCTAATGTTGAATATTTATGAATTTGTAATAATGTGTAATCTTCTCCATCAACAGGATTATCATGAACGATACTAAGAACATTATTTGCATAATTTATAGCTTTACTGTAGCTATAAGTAATAGCTAATAATTCACCGCCAAATTTTATTTCGTATTTATTAAGCATATTTTATCTGTTTTTATGATAATCATAAAAAAATTCTCGTTGACCTTGTTGAGCATCATATAAGTATTCAAGATTATCCCAAAAGAAATATATTATACCAACAAATATACCTAGTATAAATAACCATCTAAAGTTTTTTATAATGAAGTTTATTATAAAATAAAAGTCTATCATTTGTATTTTTTTTATTTAAAGTTTATTTACACCTGTTTTAAGCACAAGTTGAATTAACATCAATATTTTTATCAGCCTGTTCTTTTTCATCTTTTAATTTTAAAGATAAACCTTGTAAACGAGCAATATCTCTTAAATCATAGTTACGGCTTCCATTAATATAGCTATTATATTTATCCTTACTTATCTTCATTTCTTCACAGAATCTCTCTTTAGATAAATTATAATACTTAATTATATCTTTAAAATTTTTAGCTAAATCAATTGTTTTATCGAGATATATAAACTCTGCTTCAGTAAGGCTATTTAATAATGTATTTATTTTAGTAGAGTTAATTTCTGTTTTTATTCTTTGGATAGATTTAGCTTTATTAAAAGCAGCTTTTGATAAATCATTTTTAGTATAGTATGTTTTACCTGTTCCTGTATTTGGTTTTGGATATACCATTGGTGTTCGTTTTGTTTTTTTGTTTGTAATTGCCATGATTTTTAGTTTTTGGTTTATTATTATTATTATTATTAATTTTTTCTTTCGTAAAGTTCTTTATCAAACTGAATTATATTTTTAGAAGGAACGAATATTTTTATTTTTAATTTTCTTGAACCAAATAGGAAAGTGAATAAAGATAAATTACATCTCATTATTTCAAAGTCCTGCATGATACATTCATTTTTATCTACCATTTTAGATATTTTTTTTAAATCTTCTTCAACAAGAACTACATTCACTAAAACGTATTCTATGTCATTTATCTTGTATACCATTTTATTTTCTAATTAAAAAGATTCCTTGTTCTGATGGCTTTAAAATTTTAAAACCAAATTTCATATAAAAATTAATTAACTCATCCTTTGTCATATATGATTCATTATCGGGAAAAGCATCTACTATAATTGTTTTATTTTTACTATTTTCTATTAGCCGATTCATTATTAATGTACCCCAACCTAATTTTCTATAATCAGGATGAACATATAATCTTATTAAATTTATAAAAGGAGTTTTTAAACCTTTTAATAAACTATTTTGATGTATTTTATTTGACTCCATAGTTAAAACTTTAACAACTTGACCTTCGTTTTTATTTCTAAATACAATAGCTCCAATTTGTCCAAATGTTTCATCAATAGAAAGAATTTCATATCTGCTTGTTTTAGGAGAATGATAGGAAGTATTATTAATATATTGAAGCATATTAATTGTTAAATAAATCCTTTTTATCAACTTCTTTATTTTCTTCTTTAGGTTCACCTAAATCATTTTGTTTTTCTTCAGATATAGTTTTTATTTCTTTATTAACTTGTAATTCTGAATTAGCTATTTTTTCTCTGTCTGCTTTTTTAATATATTTTTTATATACCTTTTTATCTTTAGTTGCTTTTGGTTCTTTTTCAGTAAATACAGTTGCGGAAATTTCAAAATCACTTCCAAAATTTGCAGTAATAGGTTCTATTTTAGGTATTTTTACTTCAGGTTTAGTATCATTAGATGTATTAGTTAAATCAGTATTTTCAGAACCTTTAATGTGAAGTATTTCTGTTTTTGAACCATTTGTATTAATATCTATTACAAGTGGGTTATTAGAATTATTTTGACTTAAAAAATCTTCATTATTTTGAATTGACTGATTAATAGGAGGTGTAGTTACAAAAGATTTGTTTTTATCATTTAATTCATTTGGTGTATGTATAATTACAGGTGCAACAGAAAAAGAACCATTAACATTTACTTCTTTTTTATTAAAATTAGTTGCTTCTTTAGCTGTTTGTATAAAAGATGAATTATCACCAAAAGCATCTATATCAGGTAATTTTTCTTTAGTATCTTCATAAACAGGTTTAATTTCGGTTTCAACTTTGTCAATAACTTTCCATTTTTCCTGACCAATAGCACTAGCTTGAAATGTATTAGTTTTTTCATATTCCGCATTGCCTTCCTCTAATGGAACGCTTAATACCTTTGATGCCTTGCCTATTGCAGAATTTGTTTTAGGTGCTATAGAAAATGAAGATTCAAGGGTTGTATCACCTTCTTTAATAGCTGTCGCTATACCTCTAAGGTCAAAAATATCATCTCTATCTAAATCTTCAACGGTTTTCTTATTAAATAAATCTAATATTTGTTTTTCAGAAACTCCTAATTCGGTAAAATACTCAATAGCAGCTAATCTAGTAGTATTAAAATCTTTAGCTTCACCTAATACAATTTTTTTAATTTCAGTTTGTACTCGTGATGTAATAGCTTGTGGCACTACTTTAAATATTGCATTACGTAAAGCAATAGATGCACAAGCATTACTTGTAATCACAATGAGGTCATCTGAAAATGTTCTTCCTTGTTTGTCAGTTATTCTTCTGTTTACTTCTACACTAAAAGCCACGTTATTTTCTAAATCCCAACACATACCTTGTGCAGTTACCATTTTACCATCATTTGAAACAATTCTTGATGAAGCTCTTATATTTCCATAACAAGCTGTTATAATCTCAGCTAATCTAATTGATGCTCCACGTATTGTTTTACCATCACGTCTTACAGAATAAAAGCAGTTATCGGCTGTTTCTTTATCCTGAGTAGCTAGGAATAAAATATTTTTTAAAGCATTTGGTAAATTCCTCTTGTATAATTGAGCGGTTTTTACCTGAATGTCAACAGTAGATGAATCAATAATATCAGATATAGATTGTGTATTTATCTGAGTTTCTGTTATTGAAGTTGGCTGTTCTTTGCCTAATTCTGAAAAATCTGTCATCTTTTCTTTATTTTAATTCTTTATTACTTTTTTACTTAAATCAATCTTTTTATAACACTTCTTTGAAAAAGCTAATAGTTTATATTCAGAGTATCTACTTCTATCTATAATATAATAAAAACTACCGTTATGTTTTGTTGGTTTTAACTCTTTATATTTTCTTAATCTACCCGCACTATCAATATAGCTTAACTGATATATTTTCCTATCTTCTGTTTGAACAATATGAGGAAAATCATCAAAAGTTTTTGTTACTACTATTACTGTTTGGTCTATTATCGTCGTATTTTCCTGTAGTATTTCCATCAGCTTTCAATATCGACCTATTAGTTACATTTTTCAATTTAGTTATTTTTTCTTTTGGCTTTAATCTCTTGTAAATTTTATTTTTCTTTTTAGTATCACATTCATCACACACTAACCATAAATTTTCAATATTATTACTACCGCCTTTAGATAATGGAATCTTATGGTCAATCCTTCTTTTTAATGGTAAAAAAAGTAAATTCTTTTTAGGCTTACATAATTGACATTCATAATTATCACGTTCAAATATCTTTTGTCTAAATTCTTTACTGAACCTTACTCTTTTGTGTATTTTAATTTCTTTTTTATTCATAATATAATATATATAAATTATATATCATTTTTATTTTCATTTCGATATGATTTAATTTTTATAGATTTTTTATAATTTTGTTCTTCAGTAAGCTTTTTTCCTTTATGAGCTTCACTAAGTTTCTTTTTATATTCTTCACTATATTTTTTACCATAATTATGATGATTTTTTCCTGAAATTGAATTGCTTTGTTTAATCCTAGATTCCATAGTTCGTTTTATTCCTTTTTTAATTTCACTAATTTTTTTCTTAGTTTCTTCACTTCTTTTAATTCCATAAGAAGGACTATTTATTCCAACAAATTTGCCTTTTAATGTTTTGCTTATTTTGTCTTTAGTTTCTTGCGATATTTTTTTTCTTCTTGTCCAATGATTTTCGCCACTATATTGTTCAACTCTTTTTCTTATAGTTTCTAAGCTTTGTTTTTTGCCTATTTTTTTCTGAATCCTTTCTATTGTATGTTTTTCTCCTTTATGTGATTCGATTAATTTTTTTCTTGTTTCTTCAGATATTTTTTTACCTTTATTTGATTCGCTAATTTTAATTCTATGTTCTTCTGATAATGGTTTGCCTTTATGAAAATTACTTATTTTAATTCTTGTTTCTTTACTAACAATTCTTCCTTTATTCTTTATTCTAATTAAATTTCTTGATTCCTGTGTTAATTCCATTAAATCTCCACCTTTAGTTAAATTTAATCCAAATTTATCATTATCTCCATAGAAAGAATTAAATTTTTTTATGTAATAAATTTCTAAATCTCTTAATTTTTTATAAATCTCTTTTTTTTCTAAATTATCTTTTTGTATTGTATGTATAATCTCAAATTTATGTGATTCAACACCGTATTTTATTAAAGAATTATATAATTTTAATTGTTGTTTACATCTTAATTTTTTATATTTATATAATCTTTGATAAATATCATTAGATAAACCTATATATATAGCTCCATTTTTAGAAGTTATTTTATATATACCTATAATAATAGGATATTTTATTTCAGTCTTTTTTCTACATCTATTGTCGCCAATACAATTTAATGATGATATATCAATATTTATATAGCTATTTTTATTTGTTTCCATAATAAAAAACCTTTATTGGTGGCATAACTGCTTTATACTCACATTTATCTCTCAATGGACATTTAGAACACTCTATTAAACTAGGAGATGGTTTATATCCATTTTTTTCATAATACATTAAATTTTTAATTCCATTATCAATAAAGAACTCATGTTCAGAAAATGCAGATTCATCAACTCTAAAATCAATAATTCTAGCATCATCAGGATTTTTCATGTTATATAGCATAAATAAAAATGGTGGCTCAACTCCTGTTTTAAGTAACTCAATATACTTATAATGTATAGGTTGAGTTACTAATTTAACTTTATATTCTAATCCATCTAATTCCCATGAATATTCATTAAATTTATTTCCATCTAATAATCCTGTTGATTTTAAGTCAATAATAATAATATCATCTTTCTTGCATACTAATATTTTATTTCTATTTTCATCAATAGTATAAATATCTTTTGTTGCTCTAGCACGAATATCTAACGTTCCTGTTAGCCATACTTCAAATCCAAATCTTTCAACACTATTTGGATATAAGACTTTAATATCTTCACCAACTCTTAAAATTTCAAAGCCATAATAATCCATTGTTTTTTTAAATGTATTAACATGGTTTTGCATTGTAACATAATCTGTAGCTAAAAGAGGATTTCCTTGCTTATCCTTTTTTTTCTTCATATAATTAGCTTTAGGTATATCTCCATTTTTAGGAATACTACCTGTAGCCATATACTCAAACCAAGCTCCTACATTTTGAACATCTGAAGCGGGAAATAAATTAAAGTTACTATCAATATATTTAGCTTTAAAAACTAGACCACATTCATTTTTAGTTCTTAAATCTAATAATCCTTTTAGTAATGATTGAGATATTTTCACGTTATTTATTTTATATAAAGTTTATAAGCACGTTCAATAATTAAAGCAGCTTCGGTTGGAGATTTGTCGCAATTAAATAATTTATTAATCCATTTTTCGCAAGTACCATTTGACTCCTCAATCCACTTTTCATTTAAGTTATAAAAATTATCAGATATTTTATTTCCCAATAAATCTTCGCACCAATTATCAAAGTCATCTTCGGGAGGAGTCGTTAAATATTTGTCTAATGATTCGTGAAATCCCATGATAAATTATTTTTTATATTCACCTTCCTGAAACCAAATTTTATATTTTTCAGAATAAACTTGATTATCTTCACCTTCTTTTACATCAATAAAACCCCCATTAGATTCTATAACTGCTTTAAGTTTACGAATAGCATAAATACTTTCCATTACACTTAATTCACTTAATTCACTTTCGCTATAAGTATTATTAGCAATTATAGAGCCTATGAGTTTTACTGAAATCATTTAAAGTTATTTTTGAGTATCTGTTATAAAATATAATTTATAGAATCCCATTGCTTTTTCATCATCATAACCTCTTTCTATTAAATCATGTCTACCTTTAATGGTAATATCAAAGTTACTATCTAATTTAATAGTACTGTTCATTAGTTTTTTCTTCTTTTTAACAGCAGTTTTAGATATTGTGAAATTATCTACTTTATCAACATCATAAGTGTCAAAATATTTAACTTGATGCTCTTGGAAAGATTTTAATAATTCCTTATTATCATTTAAAACAGTAGCATTAAATTCATCTTTGTTATAATCAACGTTATTGTCAAAATACTTAATAGAATTATTTAGTATTTGCATTTTATCAGTCATGCTAACATTATTCTCAGGAATTAAAACTTCTTCACAAAATCCGATACATTGGTTAATGTAGTTAGATGTGTTTAAATAAGAGCCATCCTTTAATTCCATATCTAAGAAATCTTTTGACCAATAGAAAGCACATCCATTAATCTTACTTGAATTATCCACCATTACAGCTTTATATCCACTATCATCTTCAGTATTAAAGATAAGTACGCCTTTATCTAATTTACTAGGAGAAATACCTAAATCTGTTTCAATATCAATAGTATTTGTTCTATCATTTACTTCGACTGTAATAAATGTTTCTTTAGATTCGGACTTGAATATACCGACAGCATCACACACAACTCCGTCAATAATCATATCTTTTATTAAAGCTACGTATAGTTCACCTCCATTTATTTTTGGATGTATACTTTGGTTGTATAAGTGATTAGAAATTTCAAGGGTTGATTCAAAGAATTTATCGTTGTCCTTGAAAATATTTTCAACAGAACTTCTTACATCTCCTAATGCGATTGTATGTTCTTTGGTAAAATGATAATAAATATCATTCTTAAATCCTGATACTAAAAAATTAAAGAAAATATCTTTAGTAATATCGTCTTTAAACTGATATGGCTTTTCAGTTAATGTTAATTGATGACCTAATCCCTTGTTTCCTACATAATGTGTAGCCATGCTGACCATATCGGCTCTTGTATACTCTATCATTTTGATTAATTTATTTGATTAATTTACTATTTTAGTTAATTTTTAAGCTTGTTTTTGATTAATTTTTTTTGATTTTGTTGCCTGTAAATACTATTGTTTACATAAAAAGTGTATAAAATAAATATTTTTTATTTCATTTTTTTTAGCTTAATTTTACAATGCCTTTGTGTTGAAGGTATTTTGTCATGTTTTTTGATAATTTTGGTTTGGAAAGGTGAGCGTGATTTCTCACCTTTCACTTTTTATACCAATATATTACTTAATTTTTACAGGCTTCATTCCTTTGAAATGGTATCTAGCAAAAGTAGATTTACCATTAACTTCATTAGTTGTAGTAATAATAAAACCTGCTTTCTTTAAGTTAAAAATAATTGAGCTTAAACGTGTAGCTCTAAATTTTTGGATAGCTTCCCAACTAGTAATGCTTCCTACAGAAATTAAATGATTAGAAACCATTTTTGTTTTAGTAACGAAGCTATTATCTTTAGATAATTTTTTAGCTGTAGTTTTAGTAATAGTTTTAGAAACTTTTTTAGTAACAACTTTTTTAGCTGCCTTTTTTGTAAGTGCTTTTTTTACCATTTTCGCTTCTACTTTTTTTAAATTAGTATCTGCTTTTTTTCTTTTAGATGTTCCTTTTTTTCCATATTGTTTATCTAAAAATTTGTCGAAAGTAATTGTCTTTTTTTTCATGATGTTTTTATTTATTGGTTTATATTTAATTATTAATTTTAATAGCACCTATTTCTAATAAGCAATTTAATACATCTATAATATTAGCTGTATGATTTGAATTATATGAACTTATTTCAATCTTATAATCATCTTTTATTACAATAGAATAACCTGAATTAAAACAATTAATATCAATTATACTACCCATATCTTCATAAGTAGTTTTTGTTATTTTTAATTCATTAATAAGCCATTCGTCAAAGTCAAAATTAATGACTGATACGAATAATTTTTTAAGTTCGCTTTCTTGCAAATCAATTGGTTGTTTTACTATCTCTACCATAATTTTATTTTATTTTATATTGTTTATTTTTTTATTTTGACCGTAGAATTTTAAGAGCTTAGGTAAGCATTTCATGAAAATTGTAGTAGGATTTGGCTTGTATTCAAAATCAGGTAATTCTACCTCTATTGCAAAGCTTGTGTTTATTATTGTTTCATGTAATATTTTTTTAGGTATTTCAATGCCGAAATAAGTATATCCTTCAGGAATAATACCTCTAACTCCATTCCTAAAATCTATTACCTTATCATTTATGACAATCCAAGTTAGTTCAAAGTGAGAATGTGATTCTTCTTTATGAATTAATCCATGAAATAATTTAACCTTTTCACTTTTTTCACTAAATGCAACTTTAGTAGCAGTACTGAATGTTTTTATATAATCATATTGTATCGCACCACCAATACGTTTAATTGCTTTATTAATTAGGAGATTTTCATCTGACTTTAATTCTGATGAGTTTTCTGAGGTAAATAGAACGCCATAATCCTCTATCATTTTAAATGGAAATTTACTACCGACTATTTCTTTAGTCTTTCCATAAAAGCCGTACATATTTTCCCAATACTTACAATGGGATTTCATATTTTCAATTGAAGTCATGTTTAAGAAGGGATATGTTTTTTATCATTAATATATCTAACCTCTGTATCAATATCAACGGTCATTGATTTAAGTCTATTTATTGATAGTTTATCTCTATTAACTCGGTATCCATCATGATTACCAATTTTAATAATTGAGAGTTTTTTTAAACCGTAAAATTTTCCATTAGCTGCGGTTGTAGGTAATCGGTATAATTCCTGATTGTTCCAACCGTATGAAAGTCCTTTATATGTAAATCCGTATTTAAACGTTAAAATCATATTGTGTTATAATGTGTGTAAAGGTAGTATAATGTGGTATAATATACAAGTGTTGTTAATAACTTATTCTGTTTTTTTTAAGATAGATTTACATCATCTACATTCTTAATAGCACCAAATTCACCAACTAAACTCTTTGCATAGTCCATAGCGTGTTTTTGGTCACGAAAAACAGCAAATGTTTGTCCGTTACGTATATCAATGGCTGCATATCCTTGTTGTAAAATTATGCCACCTTCTGTTGATATTTTATTATTTGAGTCATTTGAAATTTTTTCAATATAATTATTTATATATTCAGACATAATAAATTTTAGGTAATCCACTTGGACATCTTTAATTTCAACTCTTTCTCTAAACCATCCGATTAGTCTTTCTTGTATTTCTTTCATGATTTTAATTTAATAATGATGTTAGATTTAAAATATAATTATTTAGTTCAATAGCCTTTTCTCTTTTTTTTAAAATTTCTTTTTCAGATTCAATTATCTGTTCTTTTAAATTATTCTCATAGTACTCATATTCTTTTATACCTTCTTTTATTGCTTCTTCTTTTGTTTTAAAATATTCATTTTCATACATTAATTCACCACTTATAGTTACATTAGGGTATCCATAAGCATCAGTAAATGTTTCAATTAATTTACCATCTTTTACTGTATAAATAGGTAATGGAATTATTAATATGTCATCTCCATTAATAATATCGTTTATCTCACCATTTTCTATAAGTTCATGTAGCTTATCCCAAATGAATAGTAATTCGTTCTCTCCTTTACTATTAGATTTTCCATCTAAAGATTTACGACCTTCTCGCCAAGTATCTAATGCGTATTTTACATTTAAAGTTTTTTTATCTACTGAAATTAAATCAGAACACAAAGGACTTCCAATACAAATCTTATCAGGCTTATTATGAACGTCATATCCTGTATTATTTAGTATTTGTTTTAATAATCTTGATTTCATTTATCTTTCATTTTTAATTATACTCTGCATTAAATCATACATTCCATTATCTTTTTTGGAAACAATCATATCTTCATCTGACATACTCGTCCCTAAAGGAAACGAGGTTCTTCAACCAACGCACAAGCTAACGCTTCACGTTTGCGATTGAGAGCAATGCCCTTGCTCAAAATATTTTTAGCTGCATTTATATCAGCATGACTGATATGACCGCAGTTTTTACAAACAAACTCACTTTGAGTTAATCTGTTCTTTGCATCTTTAGTACCACATTCATTACAAGTTTGGCTTGTATATTTTGGATTAACTCTGAATACATTTGTTTTGTATTCTAACATAGTCCTAAAAATACCCCAACCGCAATCAAGTATGTGTTTCGATAGATTTTTGTTCTTTGACATATTTTTTATATTCAAATCTTCTAAATATACCGTATGGTAATTTTTAGCCATTATTGTAGATTCTTTATGAAGAAAATCTTTTCTAACATTAGCTATTTTATGATGCAATAAACCTAGTTTCTTTGCTTGTTTTTTCCAACGGCTACTAAACTTTCTTTTCCTAGACAAGCTTCTGTTCTCAATACGAAGTTTTGCTTCATATTTTTTAAAATGTCTTGGATTTTCAATAAAGTTACCATTGCTGTCTATGCAAAAGTTAGCTACTCCCATATCTATTCCTATAACTTGGCTTTCGTTAGAATTGAATATGTTTTTTACTACTTCGTCACAGACAATGCAAATAAAATAGCCACTAGGTTCTTTTACTATGGTTGCTGTTTTAATTTTTCCTATAATATGGCATTTATCTTTAAAAAAAGATAATTCACCAATCTTAGGAAGTTTTATTTTGTTTTTTGATGTTAATTCTATAAATGGATGCGCTTGTTTTAAATTACCTTGTTTAAATAATATTGAATTATAGGTTCGTTTTGATTTAAACTTTGGAAATCCACCACCTGTTTTAAATGTCCTAAAAAAGTTCTTATATGAACGTTCTAGTCTTTCTAATGAATTTTGCAAGGATTGTGATGGAACGTCTGCTATCCATTCAGTATCTTTAATTTCAGTTAACTGCTTCGTTAAATCAAAACCTGAAACATTAGCCTGTTTGTTTTTCCAAGTTTCATTCTTTATTTCCATACCCATATTATAAACTAAACGACAAGCTCCAATCCAAGATGATATTCTATCAACTTGGTCTTTACTTAACTTTAATTTTCTTTTATAGGTTAACATAATAGGTTATATAGCCTTCGCACAAGTAGGTTTGCACAATCAAACTCAAAATGAGAAGATTCCTACTTGATTGAAGGTTTATTTTAAATATTTTTATTTATGATTTTCATTTTAAGTTTTTGATTGTGCATTACAAATATACACTTTATTTTTTAAACACCAAATAGTCGCTTATATCCCCTGTCTAAAGACAAGGGGCTTGACGCTCTAAAATCGTAATAGATATAGGATAAACTAATGATAATTCGCCATCGCAATGAGTGCAAAATAATTTTTCATTTCTAAATGTTGTGTGATTAACTTCTGATTTCATTTGTTATAATTTTGCTTGATTTTCTTATCCATTTATATAAGATTTTATTATCTGTTTTAATTCTCTCAACGAATCCTTCTTCAACTAATGATTTTAATGATGTTGTTACAGATGAACTTGCTGTATTGTAATCTTTTCCAATCATAATACCTATTTCTGTTGGTGTTTTGCCAATATTTATTTGTTTTAAATATTCAGTAACTCTATCTTTAATTTTTATTTTACTCATAATAATATTTTTATCTAAATTTTTTTATCATTTTTTCTAGTTGGCTATCAAATGATGATTGATTAATTTCTTTTATATTACGTGATTCATTAAGTTTCCATCCCCATGAACCAATAAATGTAGAATATTTGATGTAGCTAATTCCTATACAATAAGTTCTGCCTTTCTTCTCGGTAACTTTTGTTACTATTTGTAGAACTTCTTTTTCTCCTTCTACTCTAAAGTATCTTTCGCCCTGATTAGGATTTGAATAGAAATAATACTTAGCTCCTTTATGTTTTTTTATCTTTATTTTAATTTGCTTTTTCTTTATTTTACATAAAAAAAGTTGATAGTATTTATTACCGCCCATGCCAAAGTTATTAGATACTTTACCTTTAGATTCAATTGAAACTACTTCAGGATAATTCTTATAAAGCTTATCAGACATATCTTCTTCTTTATTACCTCTTACTGTGATTGTTTTAGTGATTAGCTCCATCTTTTATGCTTTTAGTATTTTTACATTTCGGATAATTGATACAACCTAAAAATTCTTCATTAGTCTTACTATTTTTTCTTATTTGCCAATTGCAACCGCAGGGACATTTACCATATTTTTCAATAAATCTTTTCTGAGCATTGTGTTGTTTCTTTTCCTTATGACTCATGTAGTATGTTTCAGGTGCTTTACCTTCCTTAAAACTATCTAATGTAGATTCTGAAACTATTTTTTTACAAGCATGGCAAGTAATATCATCAATATAGATAGTATCCATAGTATTATGATTATGACCACACTCAATATCTTTAGCGTGAGTAAACATATTGCCTAATCCCAAACCACTTCGACTATTAAACCAATATTCGGCTGTATCAGACATACTCATAATGAAACTATGCTAGATTAACCTGTGTCTTATTAAGAGTTTCTTTAACCTGCCCTATGTATTTAGCTAAAGTTTGTAAATCAGATTGATTCATCACTCCATGCCATGTTTTGCTAAACTTTAAAAATTCTTCATTTAAAAGTTTTTCTACCTGTGTTGTAGTGTGTAACGTTTCTTGTTTCATGATTTTTGGTTTTATAATTTATTTTGTAGGCATACAAGATTCAATTTCTTTTTTTGTAGGATACCACCAAATACGTTCACTATTAATTTCAACCTTTACTGTTTCCATTCCATAAAAATCATGATTTTCAAAATCTTCTACTTCAGATTGAAAAGGTTTTCTTGGTTTACCATCAGGAGTAACTAGAATCATACAAGCCTGAGAAACAATAAAACGTTCAATTTTAAACAACTGTCCTTCATATTTTACGATTTTGCCTTCATATTCATCTAACTTGTTAGGAAACCAACTCCATTTTTCCTCCATGCTATCAATAAAACTCTGAATATTTTTAAAAGCTCTTTCGTATGTTCTTCCGCCACAACCGAAAATCTGCACATTATTTAAGAAAAGTTTTCCCGTACATGATTTTCTAATTTCATCGCCACTAAGACCTGAACTTTTTAAATAGTTGCTTTCCTCAATCTCAATTTTAAATGGCAATCTATGACCACTAAAATCATAGATTATTTCAGGATTTTCTTTACTTCTTGCGTATGTATTATTATCTTGTCTTGAATGGGGAAATTCACCGTGAATCAATTCAAAATCTGAATCTCCAATTTTAACATTGTCAAATGGTCTTGAACATCCTTCTTTCCCAACACCCCAACAGTAATTTTGATGTCTTTCTTCATTATTTTTACTTTCTTCTTGTTTATTATCAGTATTTTCTAATGGCATACCATAATACTCTGCCATAATTTCAGAACCTTGTGTTGGTGAAACTTTTAATTTTAACTCTTGTTTTAATTGGCTTACAATTCCGTCAGCTTTGTTTTTTATTTTATCAAGCCACTCTTTTTTATTTATAATTAAGTTATGAGTTGCTAAAACCTCTACTAAGCTTTCGCACTCTGAAATAATAAGTGTATCTGATTCTATTGCGTGAATGAAATCACCAATAATAGTTTTTTCTTTTTCTGTAAATGGTATTTTCCCTAATGTTGTCATGTTATTTGATTTTTATTTTGGTTTGATTATATTTTATTTATTATCCTTTTTTTTATATAAAAATTTAAAGTCAGCTATTAACTCAGGTTTAATTCCTACATTATTTTTCTTAATCCATCTACGATTAACATCATATATAAAACGTCTATCTTTTTTATATTTTTTAGATGCCTTAGCAATAGAAATTTTATTATCTATAGAATATTCAATAATTTTTACAGCTAATAATATTTTATTTCTCTTTTTAGTTAGTGTTAATTTCTCTACCATAGCTCAATTATTTTTGTGATAACGATTCATTTTCAACTAATAAATTTAATAACTCATTATGTGATATTCCAATTCCTAACGCAAGAACTCTTAAAGTAGATTTAGAACCTTTACCTGTATTTACTATTCTATTAATTGTATTTGTAGATAAATCTGTTTTTTCTGAAATATCCTTTTGACTAATACCTTTCTCCATTAACCAAATTTTAATCTTTGGTATTTTATTTGTAATGTTTTTCTTAGAAGAAGATTTT
>JACCDT010559549.1_pt1 | contig 18574 bp, 22 predicted proteins | sample 7446291 | NCBI WGS metagenome assembly JACCDT01 (sample SAMN15323446, study PRJNA562643) | freshwater metagenome | isolation source: river surface water | place: USA:Blue River Watershed | collected 2017-08-17 | reverse complement strand
CGCGGACATATAAATCCCTAAGGGAATATAGGTAATGTATAGCTGAAAAACGCTTTGCAATCTATACTCGATAAAGAGGCTGGCGTATTTCCGCGTCTGCTATTGTGTAATCCATGACCGAGCAACCCACATATAAATTAGACCGGCTGAACGTGCTGATCATCGACGACAGCAAGCACATGCGCACGTTGATGCGTTCGCTGCTAAACGCGTTCGGCGTGGGCTATGTGCAAGAGGCGTTGGACGCCAAAGAGGGTTTCTTAAAGCTGTGTCAGCAAAGCTATGATCTGGTGCTTTGCGATCTGGTAATGGATCCGGTCAGCGGCATAGAATTCGTGGACAGGGTGCGCAAGGGCAAGGACAGCCCCGATCCGTTCGTTCCGATCATCGCGGTGACCGGCTATACCGAACAATTCCGCATTATGCAGGCTCGGGACGCCGGCGTATCCGAGGTTTTGGCCAAGCCGATTTCGGCCAAGGAGCTCGCCGTCAGAATTACCGCCGTGATCGAAAACCCAAGGCCGTTTGTTCGCACCAAAACCTATTTCGGCCCTGACCGCCGCCGCCGCAAGGAAGAGCAGACGTTTTACGAGGGCGTGGAACGCCGCAGATCCAGCCTTGGCAGCGATATGGGCCTTAGCGATCCGGGCTTGGGTCTTACAGAAGATTCTTGATGAATTGCAGCAAGGTTAGTGCCTGAATGGTTTTTCGCAGACGACCCGGCGGACCTAAGCCGCCCGTCATAGACGCCTCGAACCTGCCGCCGCCGCCCGACAAGGGCGATGCTGCACCAGGCAGCGATAAGCCGCGCGAAGAACATCATGACAAGGATTATCAAAGCCAGGGCAGGCGCCGCAAGCGGCCCGAGGTTATGGTTCAGGATTTTACGCAAGACCCGCCGCCGCAGCCGAATATGGCCAAGGCCGAAACGCTGGTCGAATTCGTCCATGTCGTCAACCGCCTTAAGAAAAAGGTCGGCGACGGCGGATTCGATCCAGTGTGTTTCTTGCGCGCGCAAGAGGCGGTTAAGAATCTTGCCGCCGCTTATCTGGATATCGCGGCGCGGGAAATCCGCGAACTTTCCAATACAATTCAGATGGCAAGGATGCATCCCGAAAAATACGCCGAATACAACGCCAGCATCTATAAGCAGGCGCATGACGTCAAAAGCGGCGGCGGATCTTATGGTTTTCCGCTGATAAGCCGCATCGCCGAATCGCTGTGCTGGCTGACCGAAGGCATGGGCCCGCCGGGTGAGCTTGATTTTTCCCTGATGAAATTCCACATCGACGCTTTGATCATCGTGGTGCGCAAGAAAATCAAAGGCCATGGCGGCGAGGTCGGCATGCTTTTGGCCGAAGGGCTCGAAGTCGTCGTCGCCAAGCGCAAAGCGCATGACCCAAGCCTGGTTCTGGGCGAAATTACCAAATTCCTGGAAAAGCTGGACAGCGCCTAATCCGGCTTAAACCAAAAAGGCTTGATCCCGCAGCACAGCCCCGTTTGCGGATTGATGTCGATGACGCAGCCGCGCAGTTCGGCTTTTCCCAAGGCGGGCTCTAATTTGCCTTCACTGTATTTCTGGGTAAAGCGTTCGATCGGGGTTTTCTTGTCAAAGCCGATCACCGAATCGTAATCGCCGCACATGCCCGCATCGGTTTGGTATCCCGTGCCTTTGGGCAGGATGCGCGCGTCATTGGTAGGCACATGGGTGTGGGTTCCAATCACCGCGCTGACCCGCCCGTCCAGAAAATTGGCGAGCGCCATTTTTTCCGAGGTCGCTTCGGCATGAATGTCGATCACGATGGCGTCGGCATTGTGCTTGAGCCGCAGCTTCTGTAAATCTTCTACGCAGGCCTCGAACGGGCAGTTCAAGGGGTCCATATAGGTGCGGCCCATAGTGTGCATCACGGCGATTTTGCGCCCGTCTTTTAGCGTAAACAGATGGCTGCCATGGCCGGGGGTGGATTTGGGATAATTGTTGGCTCTAATCAAGCGCGGCTCATCGTTTAAAAAAGGCAGAATGTCTTTTTGATCGAAGCCATGGTTGCCAAGCGTCAGGCAATCCGCGCCGTTGGATAAAAATTCTTTGGCAAGCTGCGGCGTTATGCCGAAACCATGCGCGGCGTTGTCGACGTTTAAAATGACGAAATCGGCGTTTTCCTTTTTTCGGATTTCGGAAAGCTTGGCGTTAATCAAGTTTCTTCCCGATCTTCCCACCACATCGCCTAGGAATAAAATACGCATATCAGGAACAGCGTATCGCCCCTTCTTCGGTGATGACCCAATCCAGCCTTTCGTCGCGGCCTTCGTGGGGCACGATGGGCACTTGCTGCGCGGCATAGGCGATGCCGACGGCGATGATTTGCTTTTGCGCCCGCAAATGGTGCAGCGTCCTGTCGTAAAAACCGCCGCCATATCCGAGCCTGTATCCGGCGCGGTCGAAGGCGATCAATGGCACCAGCAAAACATCCGGCACGGTTTCAGGGGAGGATTGCGGGGGATGTCTTGTGCCGGAATAGCCTTCTTCGAGCTTCATGCCCGGCTGCCAGCCACGGAAAGCAAGCACCTCGCCTTTTTGCACGACGACGGGAAGGCAGCATAAAAAATCCTTTTCGCAAAGATGCTGCAATAGCGCCGTGTCGTCTAATTCCCCCGAAAGCGGCCAATATCCCGCGACCGAGATGCCTTGTGCCGGGGAAATGCTGCTCATGAAATGACCGATGATGTCTTGGGCGGCTCTGGCGCGCAGGATGTGATGCGCTTGCTGGCGTTTTTTTAAAACATCCTCGCGCATCTGCTGTTTGATTTGTTCAATATTCATGTAAACAGTTGACGGTTGACGGTTGACATTTTTCAAATTGTTAACTGTTAAAAGTTAACTGTCAACTGAAGTGGCAAGCCGCGAGAACCGTTGGTTTACGCTAAACTCCTCCGTGGCCCAAAAGACCAGGTGGGCGCCATATGCGTGGACCAGGGTCCATACAGGGACAGCTCCCGAGAGTTCAATTATCGGCCGGTGGGTTGTAGGAAACCTGACGAATTCCACAGCCTGCCAATGGCTATTCTATGCCGCTTTGGCTTTTTCCGCAAGGGTTTCGATACGCTTTGTCAGGGCGGCGAGCTTTTCCGCCGTATAGTTGGCTGCGGTTTCGGGCAGGGTACGGTCGATCTTTTGTTCCAATTTCTCGATTTGTACAAAAGCTTCGGCTAATTCGTCGGCAATTTTCAGCGCGGTCATCAGCAATAGGCGCGAATCGCCGACTTGCCCTACGGCTTGTTTGATCGACTCGAGGCGGTTTTCCACGAATGCCGAAAGCTGCCGCAGTTGCGCTTCTTCGCCATCGTCGCAGGCGAGGGTATAGGGATAGTTGTTGACCGTGATTGAAATATCCGCCATTTGCCGTTAACTCGCGATTTTCTTGAGGCGTCCTGTGACTTCTTCAAGCCGCGCCGCCACCTTTTCGCTGGCCTGCTGCAAATTTTGGTATTGGTCGCGCAAAGATTTTAATTCGTCCTGCAGGGCGACATTGGAATTCGCCGCCTTTTCCTGGTTCTGGACAAGGGCAGAGGACAGCTTTTCAATGGCTTGTTCCATCTGTGTCATGCCGGACAAAAGCCGTTCGGACAAAGCGGTTGCGGAATTGGGTTTTGATTCAGATGTGTTTGTCATGGGGCAAGTCTATGCCCGGAGCATTTTCCCGTCAATGTTTAAGTTGATGGCATGCACCTCGGGATAAATCAAATCTTGAGTTAATGACCTTCTATACGCTATACCCTATACGTTATACGCTTTTCTCGGGAGCAACAATGACGGCGGCAGCAAAAATGGCGATTTCAGAGAATTCCAACCCTTCCCACGATCTAATGGCCAATGCCATCCGCTTTCTTGCCATGGACGCCGTGGAAAAAGCCAAATCCGGCCATCCCGGCATGCCGATGGGCATGGCCGATGTCGCGACCGTATTATTCAGCCAATTTTTGAAATTCGACGCATCCGATCCGCGTTGGCCCGACCGCGACCGGTTTATTTTATCGGCGGGCCATGGGTCGATGCTGCTTTATTCCCTGTTGTTTTTGACGGGATATGAAGACATGACCATGGAGCAATTGAAAAACTTTCGCCAATTGAACGGTATCACCGCCGGCCACCCGGAATATGGCCATGCGCTTGGGGTTGAAACTACGACCGGCCCGTTGGGGCAGGGGATCGCCAATTCGGTCGGCTTCGCCTTGGCGGAGAGGATTTTAAACGCCGAATTCGGCGATGATTTGGTTGATCATTTTACCTATGTCATCGCATCCGACGGCGATTTGATGGAAGGCATCAGCCATGAGGCGATTTCGATCGCGGGCCATATGAAGCTGAACAAGCTGATCGTGCTGTTCGACGACAACAATATCAGCATCGACGGCGAACTGCATTTGGCGGAATCTGGCGACCAGGTGGCGCGCTTCAAGGCCGCCGGATGGAACGCGGAACGCATCGACGGGCACAATCCCAAGGAAATCGCAGCCGCCATCGAACGGGCGCGTAAATCGGACAAGCCCAGCCTGATAGCATGCAAAACCGTAATCGGTTTCGGCGCGCCGAAAAAAGCCGGCAGCCATGACAGCCACGGGTCGCCGCTGGGGGCGGAAGAAATCGCTGGCGCGCGGCAAAAACTGGGCTGGCCGCATCCGCCTTTTGAAATGCCGTTCGATGTGATGCAGGCCTGGCTTGCCATCGGCGCGAAGGGCACGGTTGATGCTGCGGCGTGGAAAAAACGCCTCGACGCGCATCCAAAACGAGAAGAATTTCTGCGCCGCCAATCGGGCGAGCTGAATTCGCAATTGGACGGTGCGTTTGCTAAACTTAAATCCGATTTCATCGCGAAAAAAGAAAAACTCGCGACCCGCCAGTCCTCTGGCAAGGTTTTAGAGGCGATTCAACCGCTGCTGCCCGAAATGCTGGGCGGCTCCGCCGATTTGACGCCAAGCAACAATACCAAGGTGAAAACCCATAAAGTGGTAGAGGCCGGATATTACGGCGGTACCTATATGCATTGGGGCGTGCGTGAACATGGCATGGCCGCCGCGATGAACGGCCTTGCGCTGCATGGCGGGATTATCCCCTATGCGGGCACGTTTTTGATTTTCACCGATTATTGCCGCCCTTCGATCCGCCTGTCCGCGTTGATGCGGCAGCGGGTGATTTATGTGATGACCCATGATTCCATCGGTCTTGGCGAAGATGGCCCGACCCACCAGCCGGTCGAACATTACGCCGCCCTGCGCGCGATTCCGAATTTGAATTTCTTCCGCCCTTGCGACGCGGTCGAGGTCGCGGAATGCTGGGAATTGGCGCTGAACAATCAAGCCGGGCCGAGTGTGATCGCGCTGACGCGCCAGGCGGTTCCGCATTTGCGCGATAAAGCGGATGAGAATTTTTCGGAAAAAGGCGCCTATGTTTTGGCGGGCAAAGATGGCGCGCAAGTGACCATATTCGCCAGCGGTTCCGAGGTGGGTGAGGCGATGCAAGCGTGCGCCGAGCTTGAAAAAGAAAACATCACCTGCCGCGTGGTTTCGGTTCCATCCTGGGAATTGTTCGAAAAGCAAAGCGCGGATTATCAGGCGCAAATCATTGGAAACGCTAAAATCAAAGTTGCTATCGAGGCCGGTATCCGCCAAGGTTGGGATCGTTTCATCGGGCCGGATGGAATCTTTATAGGCATGGATTCCTTTGGCGCCTCCGCGCCAGCTGGCGATTTGTTCAAGCATTTTGGGATAACGGCGGGAAAAGTGGTGGAGTTGGTGAAGTCTAAATTAGGAAAGTAATGTTGGAGTAAAAATGACAAAAGTAGCGATTAATGGTTTCGGGCGCATCGGCAGGCTGGTTTTACGGGCTTTATTTGAATCTGGCCGCAAGGATATGCAGATCGTTGCGATCAACGATCTCGGCAGCGTCAAGGACAACGCGCATTTGCTGCGCTATGATTCGGTGCATGGGCGGTTTCCTTACCCGGTGAAAACCACCGACAATTCGATGGAAATAGAGGGTCAGAAAATCGCTGTTGTGGCGCAGCCAGATCCATTGAAGTTGCCGTGGAAAGATTTGGGGATTGATATCGCGTTCGAATGTTCGGGCCGTTTCACCAAACGCGAGGAAGCCGCGCATCATTTAACCGCAGGCGCAAAACGCGTGATCGTATCCGCCCCCGCCGACGGCGTCGATGCGACCATCGTGTATGGCGTCAACCACGATACATTGACTAAGGATCATATCGTGATTTCTAACGGTTCTTGCACCACCAATTGCTTGGCACCGGTTGCCGACGTTATTTTAAAAGATATCGGAATCGAGCGCGGATTTATGACCACCGTGCACGCCTATACCGGCGATCAAAAACTGGTCGATTCGATTCACAAGGATCCGCGCCGCGCCCGCGCCGCCGCCTTGTCGATGATTCCATCATCCACCGGCGCTGCCAAGGCGCTGGGCCTTGTGATCCCGGAATTGAAAGGCAAGCTGGACGGCACCGCGATCCGCGTTCCGACCGCGAATGTGTCGATGATCGATTTTAAATTCGTTTGCCCGCGCGATGTGGCGGCGGATGAAATCAATGCGGCGATGAAAAAGGCGGCCGAAGGCAGATTGAAGGGCGTGCTTGGTTATGTGACGGATGAATTAGTGTCATCCGATTTCAATCACGACCCGCATTCATCCAATTTCGACGCGACCCAAACCCAAGTGGTCGACAAACGCCTTGCGCGCGTGTTGTCCTGGTACGACAATGAATGGGGTTTTTCCAACCGCATGCTGGATGTGGCGGCGATTATGGGAAAGATGATTTAGGTTTTAGCTTTTAGGTTTTAGGAGACGCAAAATGAAGGTAGCCATGAAGACCCAAACTTCTTTGTCTTTAACCGATAAAGTCAAAAATATTTTATCGGCTTATGAATCCGACAGCCCGAAAGTTAAAGAAAACCTAGGCCGCATCTTGATGCATGGCCGTTTGGGCGGAACAGGGCAGATGATCATTCTCCCGGTCGATCAGGGGTTCGAACATGGCCCGGCGCGCAGTTTCGCGGGCAATCCGGTTTGTTATGATCCGCATTATTTCTATCAATTGGCGCTCGACGCAGGACTGAACGCTTATGCCGCGCCGCTGGGCGCGTTGCAGGCGGGCGTTGAAACATTCGGCGATAAGATTCCGTTGATCTTGAAAATGAATCACGGAAATTCACTTCTGTCCAGCAAAACCAATCCCGATCAAGCGGTGACTTGCAGCGTGCAGGATGCGGTGGATTTGGGCTGTGCGGCGGTTGGATTCACGCTGTATAACGGATCGGAATCCTATAACGCGCAGCTCGAAGAATTGCGCGATATCATTGCCGAGGCAAAATCGCATGGCCTTCCGACCGTGGTTTGGTGCTATCCGCGCGGCGGCGTCCTGCCGAAAGAGGCGGAAACCGCGATCGACGTTGTCGCCTACGCCGCGCATATGGCCTGCCAGGCGGGCGCGCATATGATTAAGGTGAAATTGCCGTCGGATACGGTGTGGCTCGAGGCCGCGAAAAAATCTTATGAAAATATTCCGGTCAAAACCCTGGCCGAGCGTGTGCGCCATGTGACGCAAGCTTGCTTTAACGGCAGGCGCCTTGTTGTGTTTTCGGGCGGCGAGGCCAAGGAGGAAGCCGCCATTCTAAGTGAAATTATTGCCATCCGTCAGGGCGGTGGTAACGGATCGATTATGGGTCGCAACGCGTTCCAACGGAAGAAGGAAGACGCATTGAAGCTGTTCGATGATATGATTGCAATATTGAAGGGGTAATAGCGTATGGGGTAGTGGGGTAATGGGGAAATCCGCTGCCCTATTACCCTAAACCCCATTACCCCAAGCCAATGACCAAACTTTATCTCATCTCCCCTCCGCAAATCGCCCTTTCAGAATTCCTCCCTGAGTTGGACGGCGCGCTATCGACCGGTCTTGTTTCCGTTTTTCAGCTGCGCCTGAAAGAGCTGGAGGCGCATGAATTGCGTCAGTTGATTCCGCCGATCCGCGATCTGTGCCATGGACATAACGTGCCGATTTTGATTAACGACCATGTGCATTTGGCGGTTGATCTGAATTGCGATGGCGTGCATTTAGGCCAGCAAGACATGAAACTTGCCGAGGCGCGCAAGATTCTGGGCCAGAGTAAATCCATCGGCGTCACCTGCCATAATTCCAAACACCTCGCCATGGTGGCGGCGGAAGCGGGCGCGGATTACGTCGCTTTCGGCGCGTTTTACCCGACCAAAACCAAGGATTCAGGGTACAGGGCCGAAATCGATCTGCTGCGCGATTGGTCGGAATTGACCACCGTTCCCTGCGCCGCCATCGGCGGCATCACGCCCGATAACTGTAAACCGCTGCTGGATGCAGGGGCGGATTTTATCGCGGTGGTCTCTGCGGTTTGGGGGCATTCGCAAGGGGCTAAAGCAGGGGTAGAGGCGTTTAAAGAATACATTGATTAAAGGCCCGGTTTCTGCTATTTTCCCGCTGCAATTTAATAAAGCTCATCCTGAGCTTGTCGAAGGATGGGCTTTTTCATTTAATAATATGTCCATGGTTCGACAGGCTCACCATAGGCAAGTTTTAAGAGCTTAGAAAATGAAAGCCCAAGCCAACGCCCTGAAACCGGGCAATATTATTGAAATCGACAACAAGCTTTTGACCGTGACCAAGGTCGAACACAGAACGCCCGGCAATTTGCGTGCTTTTGTGCAGGTCGAAGCCAAGGACGTCAGTTCCGGCAACAAGAAAGATTTCCGTTTTTCTTCGACCGAGGCGGTCGAGCGTGTGCGCATCGACGAAGTTCCGCATCAATATCTTTTCGCCGAAGGCGACCAGGTCACTTTCATGAACAATGAAAATTATGAACAGATCGTGGTCGAGCGCGATTTAATCGGCGAGCCGGCGCAATTTTTGCAAGATGGCATGCAGGTGCAAATCGCGATGCATGAAGGCAAGCCGCTAGGCGTGACTTTGCCGGAATCGGTAATCATGGAAATCGTCGAGGCCGAGCCATTTATCAAAGGACAGACCGCATCGGGTGGATTCAAGCCCGCCAAATTGTCCAACGGTGTCCGCACGATGGTGCCGCAATATATCGTCAGTGGCGAGAAAGTCGTCGTTAAAACAGATGACGGGTCGTTCGTTGAACGGGCCAAAGACTAATGTCTAGACTCTCTCCGCTTCTTACCATCATCGACGCCGCCGTGCGCAAGGCTGGCCGTTCGTTGCTGCGCGACTTTAAAGAAGTGGAGCAATTGCAGGTGTCAAGAAAAGGCCCTGCCGATTTCGTGTCCGCCGCCGACCGCAAGGCCGACAAAATCCTGCGCGAAGAACTGTCCAAAGCAAGGCCAGCATTCGGCTTTTTAACCGAAGAAGGAGAGGACGTAAAAGGCGACGGGGTGCACCGCTGGATCATCGACCCCCTGGACGGCACCACCAATTTTCTGCACGCGATTCCGCATTTCGCGATTTCCGTCGCCTTGGAAAAAGAAGGCGTCGTGGTCGCAGGTTATATTTATGATTTGATCAAGGACGAATTTTTCTGGGGCGAAAAAGGCGATGGCGCCTTTTCGTCGCGGTCGGGCCGCTTGCGGGTTTCAGGGCGCAAGGATTTATCCGAATGCTTGCTGGCGACCGGCATACCGTTCAAGGGCTGCGGCAATATCGACGAATTTAACGCCGAATTGGCCGCGGTCGCGATGGAAGTCAGCGGCGTGCGCCGCATGGGCGCGGCCGCTTTGGATTTGGCCTATGTCGCCGCCGGGCGGTTCGACGCATACTGGGAGCGGGATCTGGCTGTTTGGGACGTTGCCGCCGCGCTGCTTTTGGTAAAAGAGGCGGGCGGTTACATCAAGCAAATCGACGGTAAGGACGCAACCCATTTAAGCCCTGATCTGATTGCCGCGAATACATTCATAGGCGAGCCGGTACGAAAGCTTTTGCACAATTCTGGGCAAAAACCGGAAAAATCGAAGGCCTTGGCGTAAAAAGCTTATTGATCTCAGCAATATAGCGTTTATTATGCGAATAAATCTTCCTTGGGGTGTTCCTTGCAAAAACGGCTTTTCCTTTTCGTTGTCCTAGGCGCCAGCCTTGCCGCTGCTGCGTCCTATGCCGCGCCGCAACCTGCCGTGCAGGTCAACCCCTTTGTTATGGATCAACTTGGTGCGCCGCCGAATAGCGCGTCTTTGTATCTGCAGTCCCGCGATGCCGCAAGACCGGGCGTTGCGCCGCGTTCTGCTATGTCCCAAAAAACCCCGCTGCCGCCGTTGAAAAAACCAAAAAGCGCGACTACGCTTGCGGCCAACTCGATGGATAGAAGTGTCCATCAGTCGGGCGGAAAATTGAAAGACGGCGGCGCGAAGTTTAAATCTATTCCGGCATCTTCTTTGGCGGGCGGGTTTTCCGTATCGCCTATGCCTGCTTCGGGTGAGGTTAAATTCCGCCCGCAAACCGCGACCAATTGGGCGGCATTGCCTGCTGCGGCAAAGCCCGCAGCGCCTGTCCGCCCAGAGCATAATTTTGCCCATCAAGTATTAAAGCATCAAGGTTATAGCTGGTCGGACATAGATCCGGCCTTGGCATCGGCCGCTGCGAATTTGACCGTCACGCAGCCCAGCGCGATCAATCAAGAAATCGTCAGCGTCGGCTATGACAAAGGCGAAACCGAATTGTCTAAAAAGGCTTTGGAAACGGTCAAGCAAGCCGGACAGAAATTAAAGGAACAGCCAAAAATTTCCGCCGAATTAAAGGCCTATGCGGGCAGCGAAGAAGATGCCGGCCGCGCGCGCCGCGTTTCGCTTAGCCGCGCCCTAAGCGTGCGTAACGCCCTGATCGGCATGGGCGTCGAAGGCAAGCGCCTGGGAGTCAAGCCCGTCGGCATTCCGACCGATGGCGGGCCAAACGACCGCGTCGATGTGATTATCGGGCGCTAGATTTCAAATTAAATATTTATATCGCGCGCAGCGGTGGCAGCGCCGATTCATTATCCAGAACATTATTCCGATTGAATTCTTCGGCGCTGTAAATACTGCCGATTTTTCCGTTGTTTAGCGTCATTATTCGATCCGCTTTGCGCAAGGTGGAAAGCCTGTGGGCGATGGTCAATGTGGTGCGGCCTTGTGACAGGCTATCTAGCGCCTCTTGCACCAGCCTTTCGTTGTCGCTGTCGAGCTGGCTTGTGGCCTCGTCCAAAAGCAATATTTCTGGATTGCGGATCAGGGCGCGGGCGATGGCGATGCGCTGTTTCTGCCCGCCGGAAAGCTTGACGCCTTTTTCCCCTAGATGGCTGTTCAGCCCGCCCGGCAAAAGATACAGAAATTCATCGACTAGCGCGTCCTTGCAGGCTTGCCGCACTTCTTGCTCTGTGGCGCCGGGCTTGCCATAGCGAATGTTTTCCAAAAGTGTTGTCGAAAAAATAACCGGTTCTTGCGACACAAAGCTTATTTTTTGCCGCAAGTCTTTTAGGTCCATGGACGCTATGTCTTGCCCATGCAGCAATATGCGCCCCGATTGCGGGCGGTAAAATCCGAGCAGCAGTTGAAAAACGGTGCTTTTGCCCGATCCGCTGGCACCGATAATTCCCAAATTTTCCTTGGGGCTGACTTTGAATGAAACATGATCCAGCGCGTTTTGGTTCGGCCTCGACGGATAGGAAAAACAAATATTTTCAAAAGCAATCGCGCTTTCGCCTTGCGGCGTGGCGGCGGAAGTCGAAGGTATTTTTGAAGGACTATTTTCCGGGATGACGGATAAAAACTCCACGATCCGGTCCAAAGCCCCGCCAGCCCTATGCATTTCGCCCGCGACTTCGGAAAGCGCCGCGACCGAACCCGCCGCAAGAATCGAATAAAATACAAAGGCCGCAAGTTCGCCGCCGCTTATATTCTGCCGCATAACGTCATAAGCGCCGATCCATAAAACCGCCAATATAGCGCCGAAGGCAAGCGCGATGATCAGCCCGGACAGCAAGGCGCGCGCCAGGCTACGTGACAGCGCGGCATTCAGCGCGGCGTGGGTAAGGCCGTTGAATTTTTCAAGGTCAAGGGATTCATGGGTATAGGCTTGCACGGTTTTGATGAATCCCAGACTTTCCGCAGCGAATGCGCCAGACTCGCCGATGCGATCTTGCGCCCGGCGCGACAGCAGTCTTAATTTTCTTCCCACAAAAATCAGCGGGCCCACCACGAGCGGAACTGTCAGAAACACAATCGCAGCCAGCTTGAGGTTGGTGATGAACAGCATCGCGCCCGCGCCGAGCAAAAGAATCGAATTGCGTAAAGCGATCGGCAACGCCACCGTTACCACGTTTTGCAATAGGCCAGTGTCGGCGGTCAGGCGGGATACCATATCGCCGCTTGGCCTGGATTCGAAGAATCCTGCGCCCAGTTTCAAAAGATGCGCGAATAAATCCTGGCGTAAGTCGGCGGTCATTTTTTCGCCCAGCGACGATGCAAGATAATGCCTTGCCGCGCTGGAGCAGGCAAGCAGCACCACAACAGGCGCAAGAAACAAAAACGCCCTGTCCAAATGCGCCGTGTCGTTCGCGCCGAAACCTTGATCGACCATAGCGCGCAAGCCCTGGCCAAAGGCTAACACCGCCGCCGATGCCGCCAAGATCGCCAACACGGCGCCAAAAGCGGTTGCGCGGTGCTTTTTCAAATAGGGCCGCAAATAGCGCAGCAATTCCAGGTTCTTTTGCGGCAAGGCGGCGGATGTCATGGGTTAAGATGTCTGTTTTGTGAATGGGGAAGGAGGGGAAAGTTCTTGGTTCAAAAGCGCGTAAAGCGAAATTTTTTCTCCCCTGGTCGAGCGCCAATCGATTTCCTTGCTATCGGCAAAAGTTTCAAGCGCAAAATGCCATGCCCCGCTTTTGGGCGACGACAGCCAAATTTGCGACAGAGGCGCATGGCGATTAAGTAAGTATATGCCTTTATCTTCGAATTCGACGCGCAACACCCCTTCTTCGAGGTCTATTTCGGCCTCATCGCCAAAGCAACGCTCGAAATGGGCGTGCAATCCTTCTAATGTCTTAAGGGCAAGGATTTCAAAGGGCTTCATCGCATAATTTTCTTTTTTTACAAATGTTTAGCCTGGCTCAACCGCGTAACGGCCCTGTTATAGCAGCTATCATCGGGGCCGACAATTCAAAGCTATAAAAGCCACCGCCTAAAAGCTTGATTTTCACACGGGATTTGGTTATAAGCCCTTTTCCCCATAACGGGCAGAATTAAGATACAACAGAGGCAGCAATGAAACCAGGCATTCACCCAGATTACCATGAAATCACCGTCGTACAGACGGATGGAACGTCTTATACAACTCGTTCGACCTGGGGTAAGCCCGGCGACACGCTGCGCTTGGATATCGATCCGTTGTCGCACCCGGCCTGGACCGGCGGCCAGCAAAAAATCCTCGAGGGCGGTCAAATGGCAAAATTTGCCAAGCGCTTTCAAGGGTTTGGCACAAGCGCTGCCGCGCCAAAAGCGGCCAGTGGCGACAAGAAATAGCAAACAGATTTTAGTATCACAGCAACCGCCCTGTATGCATCATTGCGACAGGGCGTTTTTTGTTACGCGTTCGAAATATGTTGACTTGGAAAAGGTATAAGCGATACTGGTTTTAGGCTAATCACCGGCAGAGACCGGCTTTAGGCAATCGGGCAGGGAAAGGTATAATGAGGATGTCATGAGCGCCCATCCCCTTTCCCGCTGGCTAAGATCGCGCCAGCTTCTTATGGATTCAGGCTTTGGCGTGTCCAAGCCGGACAGCTATCCTTCATTCGGCATCGAAAGAATCTCCAGCGACATTTTTTCTCTTTCCGTTATCATGCCGCCCTGCAGCGACGAGCAGCTTACCATCAATTTGGACAGATTCGATCTTACCATAACCGCCTTTGCCAAAGCGGATCAGCAACAGTTGATTTGCGAACATCGCTTTAAGCTTAGCGCCGCTTGCACCATCGCCGGGGCGAATTGGGACCGCGACGCGCTTTTGATCGAGCTTATCTGCCAGTCGAAAACTATTGACAAGACGCCGAATCAGCTGGTTTCGTTTTATAGGGGCAGCGGTTCTTGGCTTTTGCAAAAACAAGGGCAGAAACAGGACGCGGCTGCCTAGGGATTACAGCCTATTTCTTGAACAAGGCATCCGCGTTGCCACGCACCGACTGGCGGGTTTTTATTTCGGCTTGGGCGCGCGCAATTTCTTGATGCAGGATAAGGATATAGTTCTCGAGTTCGGCGACTGACATTTTTTCCATATTCGCGGGCGGCTTTTCCGGGCGTTTGCCAAGTTCTTCTTCATCTAGGGCGGCAATCATGCTAGTGCTTTCCTATGTTTTTTTTAGGGCCAGAGTGACGGAACAGTCATATCATGAGTTCGAATATTCCTGCAACTTTCCACGCCGTCATCGCCGCCAAGCCCGGTTCCGCCGATGTACTGCGCATCGTCGAGCGGCCTGTGCCGCCCTTGGCTGCGGACGAGCTTTTGATCGAAGTGCATGCCGCAGGCCTAAGCCGTCCCGATGTGCTGCAACGTCTGGGGCGTTACGCTTTGCCACCTGGATCGAACGATGTGCTTGGGCTTGAAGTCGCAGGCAGGGTCAAGGCGCGCGGCGTTTCGGCCAAAAGCGCCATTGGCATCGATGTTTGCGCCTTGGTCAATGGCGGGGGCTATGCGACTTATGCTGTAGTGAAAGAAGATCTATGCCTGCCAATACCCAAAGGCTTGAGCATGATCCAGGCTGCGGCGATTCCAGAGGCCTGCTTTACCGCGTGGTATAATTTGATCGACGTCGGCGGATTGCAACGCGGCGAGCGCGTGCTTCTGCATGGCGGCACCAGCGGGGTTGGGAGTTTCGCGATTCAAATAGCCCGTGCCCAGGGCGCTGTGGTGTTCGCAACGGCTGGCGATGCCCGTAAGGTTGTCGCTTGTCGCGACCTTGGCGCTCATTATGCCATTAATTATAATAAAGATGACTTTGCCGAGATTATAAGTAAGGAGACCTCAGGCCAAGGCGTCGAAATCATCATGGATATGGTGGGCGGGGATTATTTTTCAAAGAATATTGATTGCCTTAGTGTTGACGGCAGATTAATCGAAATCGCCTATTTGCGCGGGGCCAAAGTCGAGCTGAATATCGACACTATCATGAACAAGCGGATTATGATTACAGGCTCAAAGTTGCGGCCTCTGCCGATTGAGCGCAAAGCCAGGCTGGCGCAACATATCCACCGCGAACTTTGGCCCTGGCTGGAAAGCGGCAAGGTAAAGCCGGTGATCGACAAGGTTTTTGACCTGCACGACATTGTCGCCGCCCATAAATATTTGGAATCCGGCCAACATATTGGAAAAATAATCGTTAAAATTCAATAATTTATACATGATGAAAAGGCTTTTCATTTTTGCTCGAAGCCATTATATTAAAATCATAGCAGGACAATTAGAAGGTTTACCGGCTTTTTGACAAGAAAGGCCCTAAGCGGCTTATATTAACTTTTTAGAGTTTGGAGGAAATATGCCCATGCCACAAGCGCCGTTAATGCCAAAAGCGACGGCCGTATGGTTGATCGAGAACACCAAATTGACTTTCGATCAAATCGCAGGATTCTGTCAGCTGCATGCGCTCGAAGTGCAAGCCATAGCCGATGGCGAAGTCGCCCACGGCATGCAGGGGCTAAGCCCCGTGTTAAGCGGCCATTTGGACGCGGAGGAAATCCGCCGTTGCGAAGGCGATCCTGCAGCCCGCTTAAAGATGATTAAGCTGGATCTGCCCGAACCACGCAAGCGTTCCAAGGGCCCGAAATATACACCCGTCGCCAAGCGTCAGGACAAGCCCGACGGCATTTACTGGCTGGTTAAAAACCACCCGGAACTATTGGATGCGCAAGTTGCTAAGCTGCTTGGGACGACCAAGCCGACGATTTCCGCGATTCGCGACCGCACCCATTGGAATTCGGTCAATATCAAACCCAAGCATCCCGTCGCTTTGGGATTATGCTCGCAACCCGATCTAGAGGCGGCTATAGCAAAGGCGCAAAGGCGCATCAAGAACGCCGAAAAGCGCGCCGCTAAGGCGGCCAAGCTTGCAGCGCCCTCCGCTTCCGGTGCTGCCGGACAAGAATCAGCGCCGGTTGCGGAATCTGATTTCGCCGAGCCGAAAACCAACGATATGGCAGAGGCCAGCTAATGCCCACAAACGCGATGCCGCAGCCTTTGGAGCCCTCGGTCAATTTATTGACCCCGGATTTATGCCAGGCATTGGGGTTGGATCGCGGCAAGTTGCAAAAAGGTGGGTTGCGCGTGGTATCGCCGATCGACGGGATGGAAATCGCCCGTCTTGAAGAAGACAGCGAACAGGCCATTGGCCAGAAAATAGCATCTGCACAAACCGCCTTTTCCGCCTGGCGCAATGTTCCGGCGCCAGTGCGCGGCGAGTTGATACGCCTGTTCGGCGAAGAGTTGCGCGCGCATAAAACGCCCCTAGGGCAGATCGTCACCACCGAGGCCGGAAAAATCCTGTCCGAAGGCCAGGGCGAAGTGCAAGAAATGATCGATATCTGCGATTTCGCGGTCGGCCTGTCGCGCCAGCTTTACGGGCTTACCATCGCATCCGAACGACCCAACCACCGCATGATGGAACAATGGCATCCGTTGGGCGTCATCGGCGTCATCAGCGCGTTCAATTTTCCGGTTGCCGTATGGGCTTGGAATTTCGCCCTTGCAGTGGTTTGCGGCAATAGCGTCGTTTGGAAGCCTTCGGAAAAAACATTGGTCAGCGCGCTGGCTTGTCAGAATATATGGCAAAAAGCGGTTGCAAAATTCAACAAGCAATCTTCGCAAAAGGCACCCGCATCCTTATCCGAAATCGTTATCGGGAGCCGAAAAGCGGGAGAGGCGCTGTCGCAAGACGCAAGAATCAAGCTGCTTAGCGCCACAGGAAGCACCCGCATGGGCAAGGCGGTTGCCCCTGTCGTGGCGTCGCGTTTGTCACGCTCGCTTTTGGAATTGGGCGGCAATAACGCCATGATCGTTTGTCCCAGCGCCGATTTGAACTTGGCTTTACGCGCCATCGTGTTTTCCGCCGTCGGCACGGCCGGGCAGCGATGCACCACTTTGCGCCGCTTAATCGTTCATGAAGACGTTAGAAATAAGCTTTTGCCCATGCTGCAAAAAGCCTATGCCAGCTTGCGCATCGGCAATCCCTTGGAAACCGGAACCTTGCTAGGCCCGCTGATCGACAGGGCGGCTTTCGATTCGATGCAGCAGGCGTTAAAAAACGCGGCGAATCAGGGCGGCAAGGTGCTTTACGGCGGTGATCGGGTTTTCGCCGATATTTACCCGCAGGCTTTTTATGTAACCCCGGCGATCGTCGAAATGCCCGGCCAGACGGATCAAGTGCGCGAAGAGGTTTTCGCGCCGATTTTATACGTCATGAATTATAAAAATTTGGAAGACGCCATCGCCATGCAGAATGATGTGCCGCAGGGATTGTCTTCTTGCATTTTCACCAATGACATGCGCGAGGCGGAGAAATTCATCGCGGCATCGGGCAGCGATTGCGGCATCGCCAACGTCAATATTGGCCCTTCAGGCGCTGAAATTGGCGGCGCGTTCGGCGGGGAAAAGGACACAGGCGGGGGCCGGGAATCCGGCAGCGATTCTTGGAAGAACTATATGCGCCGCACCACCAACACGGTGAATTATGGAACAAGCCTTCCCCTGGCGCAGGGCGTCGAATTTCCCATATAATTTCAATAGAACAATAAAAAAACCCGCCCAAGATTCCAGATGGGTGGGTTTTATATTACTAGCCTAATATTTTTAGGCGGCGTCGGTCTGCTGCGCCAAATTTGCTATTTCTTCCTTTAAAAGAAGCTTTTTCTTTTTCAATTCGTTGAGCACGAAAAAATCCGGCATGGGGCGGGCGCTTTCAATCCTGATCGCTTCTTCCAAATGGGTGTGTTTGCTGCGTAGCGCTATAATGCGTTCTTGCACGGTTGGAACCTCCATTTGTTCGGGTGATTGGGTCATATTGCCTTTGCTTATTCGGGCCGCTTTTATGCGGTCAGAGTCAAGGGTTTATAATATAACCATTCTATTACAAAGACCTTAACCGGACAATGAAATAGCAAAAATTATTATTACAACTTTAAGTAATTTTTTTATTCTTTTTTAATTTCAAGGCTTAAGCCTGCAGCAGGCTGATCAATCGCCCAGGCAAATCCCAAGGCCGCGCGCGGTGTGCACCAAAGTTCCGTCCACTTCGACCGCGCGGTAAGACGCGATCGCTTCGGTGATGGGAACGTCGGTTACGCCGCGATTCTGCCATACGACGATGCGGTCGAATTGATTTTTCGCCACCAAGTCTACGGCATGCACGCCAAAACTGGACGCCAATAGCCGGTCGAGCGGCGATGGTTGTCCGCCCCGCTGCACATGGCCTAGCACGGTGACGCGGGTTTCCGCCCCGGTTTCTTCGGCAAGTCTTGTGCCCAGATAATGGCCTATGCCGCCATAGCGTTTTTGCCCGTCGG
>JACCDT010120217.1_pt1 | contig 18582 bp, 19 predicted proteins | sample 7446291 | NCBI WGS metagenome assembly JACCDT01 (sample SAMN15323446, study PRJNA562643) | freshwater metagenome | isolation source: river surface water | place: USA:Blue River Watershed | collected 2017-08-17 | reverse complement strand
GTACATGTCTTTGGGCTCGGTGTTGACCACATGGCCGAACACCACATGGCCGACGTCCTTGCCTTCGACGCCGGCGCGTGCCAGCGACTCGCGCACAACATGCGCAGCCAACTCGGTGGGGGCGATGTCCTTGAGGCTACCGCCAAAGGTACCAATGGCGGTGCGCACACCGCTGACAACAACAACTTCTCGGCTCATAGAGGTCTCCAGTTTAAAAAAATCGCGTTTCAGGCGGGTCGTTCGCCATGGGTTGACGGTGGCTGTCAGTGTCAGACTTGAAAGCTACAAGCGCCTGACATCTTTTGGCCGTCAAGGGGGGGTGTGCTGGCCAGGCCGATCAGCCGCGCACATCGCCAACAGGCTGATGCCCGAAGTCGGGGCGGTCCAGATAGGCCAAGACTTGCGCAGCGGCATGGGCGGGTGAGCTCAGCAAGCCTTGCGCCTTGAGGCCCAGGAATTTGGCTTGGTCCGGGAAAGCCTCGCCTGCGGCGCCGCGCAACTGCACCTGCATGTCGGTGTCGATCACACCTGGGGCCAAAGAACAGACCTTGGCCCCGTTGGGCCGAAGGGCTTCGTCCAGCGCCATGCAACGGGTGAAATGGTCCATGCCCGCTTTGGCTGCACAGTATCCGGCTTGCGAGGCCATGGGCGAGCGCCCCAGGCCCGATGAAATGTTGAGCACTTTGCGCGGGATGGTCCAGTTGGCTGTGGCCCCCAAAAAGGCTGCGCACAACTGCAGGGGCGCTTCCAGGCCCACGCGCAGGGCCTGGGCCAGGTCGGCAGGCTTGGCCTGGCTGAGCGGCACGATGGGCGGGATGACCCCGGCGTTGTTGATCAGGCTCACGCTGGCCAATTCGGTCGGGTTTTGGGTCTGCAGCCAGGCCTTGAGGCGTTCGCTGGCCGCCTGGCCGTCGGCCAAGTCTTGGGTCCACTGGGTCAATGGGGCCCCTGTGGCCGAGGCCAGACGGTTCAGGGCTGGGTTGGCGTGGCGGGAGATGCACAGCAGGCTGTGGCCTGCTTGCAGCAGTTGTTCGGCCATGGCCAGGCCCATGCCCCGTGAAGCCCCGGTGAGGATGTAAAGCTGTGTCTTCATGGGTGTCATGTTAGCGGTGTTGGAGGGATGGCCCATCAAGACCCCTGGGCCGCCCGGATGCGGTTGACTTGCAGTGGCGTGACTTCACCCGCGCGGTGGCCCCATTGGGTGCGCAGGTGGGTGAGCACGGCGGCGATGTCGCGGTCGTCCAATTCCAGCACGGCGGGCGGCATGCCAAAGGGTCGAGGGTGGCCTGCGGTCGCGGGGCCATAGCCGCCGTACAGCACCAGTTGCACCAGGTTGGTGGGGTCTTTCAAAAGCACAGCGCGGTTGCCAGCCAGAGAGGGGTAGGCCACTTCGCCCGATGCGGTTTTTTGACCTTGGCCTTGTTCGCCATGGCATTGCACGCATTGGCGTTCGTAGACCTTGGCACCCTGGGTGGCCACAGACAGGCTGATGCGGGCAGCTTGGGGCGCAAGAACCTTCTGGGGCGCGGTTTGGGCACGCGACTGCAGATACACCGCCATGGCTTGCAGGTCTGCCGCATTCAAGTGTTGCAAGCTGTGCTGGACGACTTCGCCCATGGGGCCGTTGGTTTGCGCTGTCTCAGAGGCCCCGTCGCGCAGCAGGCGAACGATTTCGGGCAGTGGTGTGCTGGCCAAACCCGACTCCGCATCGCTGGTCAGGTCGGGGGCATACCAATTGACCACCGGCATGAGGCCCCCCGACAAATCGTGCACGGGGCCACTGGCTCCGAGGGCGTTGCGCGGGCTGTGGCAGGCGGCGCAGTGGCCCAGGCCTTGCACCAGGTAAGCGCCGCGGTTCCACTCGGCGCTTTGTGCTGGCTTGGCCTGGAAAGGGCTGGGCGCAAAGAACATGCTGCGCCACACCGCCAAAGCGGGTTGCGTGCCCACAGGCCAGACCAGGCTGTGGTCGGCTTGGGCCTGCACCACCGGGGGCAGGGTGTTCAGCCAGGCAAAGATCGCATCGCTGTCGGGGCGGGTGATGACGCTGGTGTGGTTGTACGGGAAAGCCGGTGCCAACAAACGGCCGTCCTTGGACCGGCCCCGGTGCAAGGCTTGCCAGAAGTCCTGGTCGCTCCAGCGCCCCAGGCCAGTCTCAGGGTCGGGTGTGAGGTTGCTGCTGTACACCCCGCCAAACGGCGTGTCGATGCGGCGCCCCCCTGCCCAAGGGGTGCCCCCGCGTGCGGTGTGGCATGCCATGCAGTTGCCCGCCAGCGCCAGGTAGCGGCCTTGTTCGATTTGCGCAGGATTCACAGGCGCTGAAGCCAGTGGGGCTGTATCGGCGGCGGGTGCTTCGCGGCCCCACAGCAGGTCACCCCAGTTGTCTGCAACGACCCCCATGGACAAGGCCAGACCCGTGGCCAAAAGCCATTTCAAAGCGCGTACCCCAGGCGATGGGGGCTGAGCGCTGTGGGCGGTGTCGGTGACGCGGTTCATGGGCGGCCTCCGCCGGCGGTGGCCCGGCTCGCTGTATTGGACAGCTCGGGTGCACTGCCGCAGCGCATCGCCTCGGGCAACGCAGGGCCAGTGGGCACCTGGGCCGCTGGCCGGGTGTCGGCGGGCAAGGGTTGGCGTGCCAGCCAGCTGGAGACGGCAATCAGGTCTGCGGCAGGCATGCGCCGGACGATTTCGGCCATGCAGTCGGGGCCATGGGCGCGTCGCTGACCGGTTTGCCAGGCCCCCAGTTGGGCGTTCAGGTAGTCCAGCGGCAGGCCCAGCAGGCCCGGCACATTCGGCTGCACACCGGTCAGGCGCACACCGTGGCATTGTGTGCAGGCAGGCAGGCCGCGTGCGGCGTCACCTTGCGTGACCAGTTGCTGGCCTTTGGCCAGGCTTTCCGGGCTGATGGCGTTGCGGGCCGTGGGCGCGGGGTAGGGCAATTGCAGCTTGGCAAAGTACTGTGCCATCTCGCCCAGGTAGTCGTCGGTCAAGGGGTCCACCAAGCGCGTCATCAGCTCGTAATGGCGGCGGCCCTGCGCAAAATTACGCAACTGGTTGTGCAGGTAGCCTGCGGGTTTGCCGGCCAGGCGGGGGTAATAGCCGTCAGGTCCGGCGCGACCCTGCTCGCCGTGGCAGGCGGTGCATGCGCGGGTGCGTTCGGCCATGTCATCGGCCCAGCGGGAGGAGGTTTGGGCTTGGGCCCCGCCGAGGCTGATCCCTAAAAAAATCGCCAGCCCCAAGCGGTGCACAGCCCTCAAAACATTCGGTAAATCAACACGCATGCGGTGAAGATAACAGAAGCGGCGACAATGTCGGGTTTGGCACCGAATGCCCGGGTTCTGCGGTGCGCTGTTTTCCCTTTTCATTTTTCAACCATGTCCGATATCCAAGTCCGATTTGCCACCCTCCAAGACGCTCCCGCCGTGGCCGCCTTGCACCTGAACGCCTGCCGCATGGCCTACGCCGGTCAGGTGCCCGACGCCCATTGGGACGCCACGCCCATGCCCAAGCGTGTGTCCTTCTGGAAAGAGGCCATCGAGTTCGGTGAGCCCCAGGTCGTGGTGGCCACTTCGGGCCGGGAGATCGTGGGCTTTGTTGGCTTTGACCGCTCGCGCGACCCCAAATCCAAAAACACCACGGGCGAGATTTGGGCCATTTATGCTGCGCCCGAACGCATCGGTCAAGGGGTGGGTCTGGCCTTGTGGGATGCAGCCCGTGAAGGTTTGGAGGATGAAGGCTGCACCGAGGTGACGGTGTGGCTGCCTTTGCTGCACGAGCACACCTTGCGTTTTCATGACCTGGCAGGCTTCAAGCGCGAGATGAACACCGCCCGCACCGTGCCCCTGGGCGGCGTGAAGGTGGAAGAGGTTCGCCTCAAGCGCAAATTGGGCTGAGGGGCGCAGCGCTTGTCCCAAGCCACCACCTGGCCGACACTCAAGCCGCAAATCTTGCTGGCCCCGATGGAGGGCTTGCTGGACCACACCTTGCGCGATGTCTTGACGCGGGTGGGCGGGGTGGATGTTTGCGTGTCTGAATTCATCCGGGTCACCAACACGGTGTTGCCGCGACGGGCCTTTGTGCGCGTGGTGCCTGAATTGCTGAACCAGAGCCGAACGCCTGCCGGAGTGCCGGTGAAAGTGCAGCTGCTGGGCTCTGACCCGGTTTGCCTGGCGGAGAACGCTGCGGCTCTGGCCGAATTGGCGCCGTATGGCATTGACTTGAACTTTGGCTGCCCCGCCAAAACCGTGAACCAGCACCGGGGCGGTGCGGTCTTGCTCGACGAGCCTGAGTTGGTGGGCCAGATCGTGGCGGCTGTGCGGCGGGCGGTGCCTGCGCACATCCCGGTGTCGGCCAAGATGCGCCTGGGCTACAACGATGACGCCCGCGCAGAAGACTGCGCCTTGGCCATCGAAGCGGCAGGCGCCAGTGAATTGGTGGTGCATGCCCGCACCAAAGCCCACGGTTACCGGCCACCGGCTTACTGGGACCGCATTGCCGATTTGCGCCAGCATGTGCGCTTGCCCATGGTGGCCAATGGTGAAATCTGGACCGTGGCCGATGCCCTGCGCTGCCAGGAAGTGACCGGTTGTGAGCGGCTCATGGTTGGGCGGGGCATGGTCACCGACCCTGGCTTGGCTTTGGCGATTGCCCGTCATCGCGCAACCGGTGAGGCTTTGCTGCCCGGTCAAGGCGTCGCGTGGTCCAGGTTGCAGGTCCTGATGCTCGTCTTTTGGCAGGGTGTGAGCGCACGGGTGGCCACCCGGCACCGTGCAGGGCGCCTGAAGCAATGGCTCAATTACATGCGACGGGTCTATCCGCAGGCTCAGCAGGCTTTTGACACCTTGAGGTTGGTGCATGACGCACACCAAATCGACCAATGGTTGGCCCAACAGCAGCGCCTGCCCACCCCGGTGTAGAACTTGGAAATCGACTGACCTTGGGTGCTGAGGCCCAGCCGGGTCGTCAAGCGGGGTTTTGTTGGGCCAGGTGCGCCAGCACTTCCTGGCGAAGGGCTTCGAGCTGGGGGGCCAAGAGGCCGTAGGCGACGCTCAACTCGGCCGCTTCGGCGTGTTTGCTCATCTCTTCCACACGCACCACATGCTCGACCAGACTGTCTACGCAAAACACCGGGGTGAAGCCCTTGAGTTGATGCAGGATGCGGTTGGCGCCGTAAACATCGCCCTTTTCGAGCAGCGCTTGCAGGCGGGGCAAATCATTGCTGAGGGTTTGCTGAAGGGTTTTGAGCAAAGACAAGACGCCTTGGGTGTCCCCGATGAATTCCATGGCCCTTTCGATGGACAGGTAAACAGGCTTTGGCGTTTGGCTCATGGGCGTGGTGGGCAAGGGTTGTAGGAATCATGCGGGCAAAAGCCCAAAAACACGCCACATTTTAGTCAAGCAGGGCTGCCAGACCCGATTCGGGCTCGAAGCGTTTGTTTTTGAACATCAACCGACTGGGTCCAGGAAAAGCCGCCTGCTTGACCGAATGACGCGGATCGCCCGGGTAGCAAATGGTGCGGATGCCGTCCTGGTCGAATGGCTCGGGTTCGATCACCGGAGGGCAACGGTTTTGGGCCTCGGCGATCACGCTGTGGGCATGGGGGTGCCGACTCAGGTGCACCAGGCTCATGATTTGCGGCGGGGCCAGCTCAATCTCGCGGTCCCAATAGCGCTGCAGCGCATGGCGTGGTTGGATCCACAGCGCTTCGGTGGCCTCGTGGTTGTCGTGCTCAGCCAGTTGATCGTTGGGCACTTGGGTGACAAAAAAACGGGTGTCAAAACGTTTGTTGGTCACCGATGCCTGGCGCGGCGTGATCCATCGGCACCAGGGCACCAGCGGCTCAGTCAACAAACGCAGGTCGTGCGACTGGAAGGCTTGATGCCAATTTTGGCCATGGCGCAGGGCCTGCAACACTTGTCCGGTTGCTGCCGTCTGGTGGGGATCACAGCCCAGCAACACTCGGCACTCCTCATAAGCTTCTCGCATGGCCGCCACAAACAGCCCAGCAGCACGCTCCTTGGCCAGCTCGGGTTCGTTCAGGCGTTGATGCAAGGTGGCGCTGTCCTGGCTCAGGCGTTGTTGCCAGACGGGTTGCTGGTCTTCCGGGTCGAGTTTGCCGCCGGGGAAGACATAGACACCCCCCAGCACGTTCGAGGCCTGGTGCCTGCGCATCAGCAGCACCTGCAACCCCCCCGGCCCGTCGCGCAACATGACCACGGTGGCTGCGTCCAAGGGCGGTGTGGTCAACAGTTCGGTGTTCAGTTCCATGAGGGTGTCAATCGGGTAACAGCCAGCGCGAAAGCGCTGGATTAAAGTATGGCAATCAAGCATTGCAGGTGCATTCTGACCCAGATTAGCAGATGTACGGGTGAGCACATGTCGCCACTTGTGCTCACCGGTTTGGCAATTTCAAAAGGAAAACTCATGAGCATCGATTTCAAGGGCCGCGTGGCCATCGTGACCGGCGCAGGCGGCGGTCTGGGCAAACAACACGCGCTGGCGCTGGCCGCCCGTGGGGCCAAGGTGCTGGTCAATGACCTGGGCGGCGATGTGCATGGCGTGGGCGGATCGGTGTCGGCCGCGCAAGCGGTGGTCAATGAAATCCGCGCGGCGGGCGGCGAAGCCTTGGCCAACGGCGCATCGGTCACCGACTTTGAGGCCGTGAAAGCCATGGTTCAGCAGGCGGTGGACGCCTGGGGCCGGGTGGATATCCTGGTGAACAACGCCGGCATCTTGCGTGACAAAAGCTTTGCCAAGATGGACTTGGCCGACTTCAAGCTGGTGATGGAAGTGCACGTCATGGGCGCGGTGCACTGCACCAAAGCCGTGTGGCCCATCATGCAGGCCCAAAACCACGGCCGCATCGTCATGACCACATCGTCGAGCGGCCTGTATGGCAATTTTGGCCAAGCCAATTACGGCGCAGCCAAGATGGCGCTGGCGGGCCTGATGCAAACGCTGTCCATCGAGGGGGAAAAGCACAACATCCGGGTCAATTGCCTGGCCCCCACAGCCGCCACCCGCATGACTGAAGGCCTGATGCCCGAAGCGGTGCTGCAAGCCCTGGACCCCAGTGCCGTGGTGCCCGCCATGCTGGTCATGGCCAGCAACGATGCCCCCAACCGCACCATCATTTGCGCCGGCGCAGGCAGCTTTGAAGTGGCGCACATCACCCTGACCCAGGGCGTGCACTTGGGCACTGGCCCCGATACCGCCGAGCGTCTGGCCGCCGTCATGGCGCAAGTCACTGACCGTCAAGGTGAGACAGTGCCTCGCGCGGGTTCAGAGCAAGGGGCGCTCGAAGTGGGCAAGGCGATGAAAGCGCACGGCCAGCCATGACCCCAGAAATCCCCACCCTCACCAAGCGCAAGCTCCAGGCCCAGGTGATCGGCCCCATTTTTGAGGAAATGGCGGCGCAGATCGGAGAGGAGCGCGCGGCCCTGATTCTGGATACGGCCATTCGCAAGGCCGCAGTGGCCGAAGGCCAGTATTTTGCGCAGAAGGTGGGCGGGAAAACCTCGATGGCCGACTTCATCCAGCTCTACGAACATTGGACGAGTGACGGCGCGCTGGAGATGAAGGTGATCGAAGCCAGCGACACCGTGTTCGACTTCGACATCACGCGCTGCCAGTATGCCGAGACCTACCAGGAAATGGGTTTGGGCAAGATCGGCCATTTGCTCTCTTGCAACCGAGACGGCACGTTTTGCCAGGGTTATGACCCGAACATCTCATTGGAGCGCAAGCAAACCATCATGGAGGGCGCGTCCTGCTGCACCTTCCGTTACCGCTACAAGCCGAAACCGGCTGAGTAGCCACCTTGCATCAGGCGGTGAGTCGGTCTGTGTGCGTAACGTGATTAGGATTTGAGCCGCGCACAAAACCTGAGCAGCCGCCAGACTGCATCGTTTTGCCAGTCGCGCTGAGATAAGTCTGGCGGTCGGATGGCGGATTCTCTTAAACTCCTATAGACCATCCCGGCCAGGATGTTCCTGCGGTGAGGCGTTGCAAGCCGCTTGATGTCCCGCCATGAATTTGTCGACCAGATCGCGAGCGTATCAATGAGCACACAACACAAAATCGTCATCGTGGGTGGCGGCGCAGGCGGTCTTGAACTCGCCACCCGACTGGGACGAAGCCATGGCCGACGCAAGCGGGCGCTCATCACGCTGGTGGATAAAAACCGCACCCATATTTGGAAACCCAAGTTGCATGAAATCGCTTCGGGCAGCATGGACTTGGGTGACCATGAAGTGGATTACATGGCGCAGGCTCATTGGAACCACTTCACCTTTCGAATTGGAGAACTCAAGGGACTTGACCGCGCCAACAAAACCATCGAGCTCGCTCCCTATGTTGACGAAGATGGCCGTGCTGTGACGTCCACTCAGTACATCCACTATGACACGCTGGTGGTTTGCATCGGGAGTTTGAGCAATGATTTCGGCACCCAGGGCGTCAAAGAGCATGCGTTGAAGTTGGAAACACAGCATGACGCGAAGTCGTTTCACTCCAGGATGGTCAATGCCTGTATCCGTGCGCACAACCAGGCCGAGGTCATTCACAAACGACAACTGCATGTGGCCATCATCGGCGCAGGCGCCACGGGGGTGGAGTTGGCTGCGGAGTTGCACCGAACCACGCGCGAGGTGGTGGCTTTCGGTTTGGACCGCATTGATGTGGAAAAGGACATCAAAGTCAGCTTGATTGAGGCGGCCGACCGCATTTTGCCGGCCTTGCAACCCCGCTTGTCCCAAGCCACGGAACAGCTGCTGTCCCGCCTGGGCGTTCAAGTACTCACCAACTCCAAGGTGATGGAAGTCTCGTCCACGGGCATTCGCCTGGCGGATGGCCGCGAGATTGAATCCGAACTGGTGGTGTGGGCCGCAGGCGTGAAAGCGCCCGATTTCTTGAAAGACTTCAGCGGCCTAGAGACCAACCGCATCAACCAGTTGGTGGTGCATGACACGCTTCAAACCACGCGCGATCCGGATATTTTTGCTTTGGGTGATTGCGCAGCGTGCCCCTGTTCGGATGCCGATGGCGGCCGCGCGGGCATCGTGCCGCCGCGCGCGCAGGCTGCGCACCAGCAGGCCACGCACATGTGGCTTCAAATCCAACGACGCTTGGCTCAACAGCCGCTCAAGCCTTACCGCTACCGAGATTTTGGTTCACTGGTGTCCTTGGGGAAATTCAGCACAGTGGGCAACATGATGGGGGGCTTGATCGGCAAGAGTCTGATGATCGAGGGATCTTTTGCCAAGCTCATGTACCTGTCTTTGTACAAACTGCACGAACTCGCCATTCACGGCATCCTCAAAACCACGCTCTTCACGCTGTCGCGAATGATCACCAAACAAACCAACCCAACCGTGAAGCTGCATTGAGCCTGCGGTTGGCTGAATACTTGCAGATGCGGGTGAGAAAAAAGACAGCGCCTCAGCTGTCTGTTGAGGGTTGGTCAAACTCAGCGCTTTCGCCGGTCGCTGTCATCCTGCAGTTCAAGTCAATCCGTGTCATGAACCGTGTAGGAGAAGATGAATCCCAATGGGTTTAGGCTTGATCAAGCTAGATGCAAGTTCCGTTCGCGCGAAGCTGCTTCATGCGCTCCAATAAAAAAGAGCCATTGGCATAAGACCTGATTTTTGCATTGGCCAAAAATGGATTTCGCAAACCCGCTTGATCAATTCGGGCTATCACCCTCAATGTTTGCTCTGCAACCAGTTTGCCATTGGTGCAGATGGATTTTTTGTTTTGCTCGGTGACTGGGGCAAGACACGGTTTGAGATAAAAGTCCAGCTTGTTGTCCAAGCTCGAGAGTTCACTGTTTTGACTGATATGGTTGACAGGAGTTGTTTGCAATGAATCCGGCAATTGAGTGCAATTTTCGGCGGCCAAGACAGGAAAGGAGACCGCCATGCTGGCAGCGAGCACAAGAGTTACGGCACTGACTCTCATTTTTAGTTCCTGTTTGCAAGTGATATCGATGTTATCACTGGATCAATTCAAACCCAGCCCTGACGCCAAACGCCATCGTTTTGCAGCTCACGCCAGTGAATGACTTGGGTGGCTTTTGAGAAGACCGATTCGATTTCCACCAATTCAATCGGGTCGGTCGGCAGCTCAGGTTGAATCACCCGACTGACCAAAAAGTGCTTTTGTTTGGCCACGGGTTTCACCGCCGTCCATTTGCTGAGCAGCAGTTTTTTCGGGTTCAGGGGGTTCATGCGTGGGGGCCCTCAGCGGCTTTTTGACAGTTCACGCGCCACCGCTTCAGCCAAGTCAATCACCGCCATGGCGTAGTAGCTGGACCAGTTGTAGCGGGTGATGGCATAGAAGTTTTCTGTACCGGCCACGTAGCTGGGTGCATCGGTGCCATTGCGCAATTCGATCAAGGCCAAGGGGCCTGTGTGTTGCAGGGCAGCACCAGACAAGCTGGCGCCTTTGCTGACAAAGTTGGACACGCTGAAGGTGGGCAAGATGTCGGGGGCCAGCAGCGCATCCATGTCGGTTTGGCCAGGGGTGAGGGTGACCGGGTAATGCGTGGGCATGCCAGGGCGCCAGTCAAAGGCCTTGAAGTAATTGGCTACTGACCCGATCGCATCCGTGGGACTGCCAAACAGGTCGATCCGGCCATCACCGTCGAAGTCGACAGCGAATTTGGCCCAGCTCGATGGCATGAATTGCGGCAGGCCCATGGCGCCGGCATAGCTGCCACGGATGGTCAGGGGATCTGCACCACTGCGTGAGGTGAGCACCAAAAATTGTTCCAATTCGCCTTTGAAAAAGGTTTCCCTGGCGGCGGCACGCGGGTGAGCGGTCGGGAAGTGAAAGGCCAAAGTGGTCAGGGCGTCCATCACCCTGAAGTTGCCTGTGTACTGGCCATAAAAGCTTTCCACACCGATGATGGCCACCACCACGGATGCAGGCACACCGAACTCGCGCTCTGCGCGTTCCAAGGCATTTTTGTGGGTTTGCCAAAAACGCAGGCCGGTCTGGATGCGTTGGGGTTCAATAAAGCGGGCACGGTAAGCCGCCCAATTTTTGGCCGCCGGGCTGCTGGGCGGCAAGACCAGTTTTTCGACGGAGGGCAGCCGCCGAGCCAGGCCGAGCTGTGTCTGCACCCATTGGGGATCGAGGTTCAAGCGTTCAGCCGCCTCTAAGGCCCATGCCATGGCCACCGGCGATTCGCTGAAAAAAGGACCGGGTGCAGTTTTGGCCGATGGGCCAGTGCGGGTCGCGTGGCTTTTGGGTGTTGGGGTCTTTTTTTGCCTGGCCGACTGGGACGATGGAGAGGTTTTTTTGCCAGTTGCAGTGGTTGATTTTTTTGGGGGGGTGCCTTGGCTTTTGGGCTGGGCTTGGGGGCGGTTTCCGGGAGATGCGCTGGATGGAGTCTGAGCCACTGTGCTCATGGGGCTGGCTGCAGCCAAAAGCAGGGCCAAGGTCAAGGCGACCCAGGGGTTGGAAAAACGACCTGGTTTTCGGGGGATGGGAAGTTGTTGCATGGGTCACCAGTTTAATCGCCACACACGGTGCAAAGGGGGGCATCCAACGCACAGCGAGTCATGCGGTGGACGATGGAGGTGTTCGGTGGTCATGGGCGGCGTGATAAGCTGGAAACCACAAAAACAAAGCCATTCATCCAAACCATCAGCCTGGGGCTGAGGTCAATCGGGAAGACAACACCATGGGCTCGACAGGTTATTTCACCCATCCAGTTTGCTGGAAGCATGAGATGGGCGCTGGGCACCCGGAGTGTCCTGAGCGCTTGAGCGCCATCGAAGACCGATTGCTGATCAGTGGTGTGGACATGGCTTTGCAAAGGCGCGAGGCCAGTCCCGCTTCCCTGGCCGACATCGAGTTGGCCCACGGACGCATGCATGTGGCGGCTTTGCGCGGCTTGGGTGACATGCTGCGCGAAGACATGGCCGCTGGAGGCCCCACGCACACGAGCTTGGACCCGGACACGATGATCAACATCCATACTTGGGATGCTGCCCTGGTCTCCGCAGGCGCCGCCATCGACGCCACGGACGCGGTGCTGGCGGGCGAGTTGGAGAATGCTTTTTGTGCGGTGCGTCCGCCAGGCCACCACGCTTGCCGTGACAAAGCCATGGGTTTTTGCTTCTTCAACAACGTGGCCATCGCCGCCAAATATGCCCTGGAGCGCCATGGCCTCCAACGCGTGGCGATCGTTGACTTCGATGTGCACCACGGCAATGGCACCGAAGACATTGTGGCTGGGGACGAGCGAATTTTGATGGTGAGTTTTTTCCAGCATCCTTTTTACCCGGAAGGGGGCTCGACATCGAAGGCGGCCAATCTGGTGAATCTGCCGGTGCCCGCTTACACACGGGGCATGGACATCCGAGAGTTGGTGGACATGATGTGGTTGCCACGGCTAGAAGCGCACCGGCCCGAGTTGATTTTCATCAGCGCGGGTTTTGATGCCCACCGCGAAGACGATATGGCTCAGATGGGCTTGGTGGAACAGGATTACGCCTGGATCACCCAGCGCATCAAGGACGTGGCGCTGCGCCATGCCCAAGGCCGCATTGTCAGTTGCCTGGAGGGCGGCTACAACCTGAGCGCGCTGGGGCGCAGCGTGGAAGCGCATTTGCGCGTGCTGGCCGACGTCTGAAAAGCCAGGGGCGGGTCAGTCCCAAGGCGTTCAAGCCCCTGAGTTTGGGCACAATGGCAGCCATGACCGATGCCAACCGACCCCAGTCCGACGATTTGCTGTTGCACGAGCGCGATGCGCGGGGTGTGCACCGGCTGACCCTGAACAACCCAGCCAGTTTCAACACCTTGAGCGAGGCGATGCTCGATGCCCTGCAACGGGCACTCGCGGCCATTGCACAAGACGATCAGGCCCGTGTGGTGGTGTTGGGGGCGGCGGGCAAAGCCTTTTGCGCCGGCCATAACCTCAAGGAAATGCGCGCTCAGCCGGACTTGGCCTATTACCAAAAGCTGTTTGCCCAGTGCAGCCACATGATGCTGGCGATCCAAAACCTCCCCGTGCCGGTGATTGCCCGCGTGCAGGGTCTGGCCACGGCGGCCGGCTGCCAACTGGTGGCACAGTGTGATCTGGCGGTGACAGCCGACAGCGCCACCTTCGGCGTCAACGGCATCGATGTGGGTCTGTTTTGTGCCACGCCCAGCGTGCCGCTGGTGCGCAATATGCAGGCCAAGCAGGCCATGGAAATGCTGCTGACGGGCGGCTTCATTTCGGCCCAAGAGGCGCAAAGCCGGGGGCTGGTCAACCGGGTTTGTGCATGGGACGCGCTGGACGCGCAAGTGGAGGAACTGGTCAGCGCCATTGTGGCCAAGCCCCGCGAAGCGGTACGCCTGGGCAAAGCCTTGTTTTACAAGCAGCGTGAGATGGGCATAGCGGCCGCTTACCAATTGGCGGGCCAGACCATGGCCTGCAACATGGTGCACGACGTCGCGCAAGAGGGTGTGCAGGCCTTCATTGAGAAAAGGACACCGTCATGGCGGGCATGAATGCGCAGGCCGTGGTGGACCCGTTGCTCTTGATGGGTTCATTGGCGCGGCCGGAGTCGATGCTCGCCCTGGCCGCTTTTGTGGCCTGTCTGGCCTTGGCCTGGGGCACGGCCTGGGGGGTGCGCCGTTTGTCGGGCGGGAGTGATCTGGCCATTTTGTTGGGCCGCAAACTGTATGACGGTGTCCTTTTCCCAGCGGTATTGCTGGGCCTGGTGTTTGTGGCCCGCACGGTCTTGACGCAAAACCAGCCGCTCGTGCTGTTTGAGATTTTGTTGCCCGTTTGTATCTCGCTGTTGGTCATTCGGCTGGGGGTCAAGGTTTTGCAAGTGGCCTTTGCACAAGCGCCTTTTGTGCGGGTGCTGGAGCGCACGATTTCTTGGCTGGCCTGGGGCACGGTGGTGCTGTGGGTCACGGGCGTATTGCCTTTGCTGCTCCACGAGCTGGACCAAATTCGCTGGAAAGTGGGCGGTTCCATGCTTTCGGTGCGCACCTTGATCGAAGGCGCATTGACGGCAGGGGCGGTACTGATTGTGGCGCTGTGGGTGTCTGCTGCCATCGAGTCGCGCTTGCTCAAATCGGCCACGGGCGGCGATTTGTCGCTGCGCAAGGTGATCAGCAACACGGTGCGCGCCTTGCTGATGTTTGTCGGCCTGTTGCTGGCGCTGTCGTCGGTGGGCATTGACCTGACGGCTTTGTCGGTCCTGGGCGGCGCAGTGGGCGTGGGCATTGGTTTTGGCTTGCAAAAGCAGGCCTCCAATTACGTCAGTGGTTTTGTGATCCTGGCCGAACGCAGTTTGCGCATCGGCGACATGGTGTTGGTGGATGGTTTTGAAGGGCGCATTGTGGACATCAAGGCCCGATACACCGTGATCCGTGCCCTCAATGGCCGTGAATCCATCGTGCCCAACGAATTTTTGATCATCAACCGGGTCGAGAACTTCACCTTGCTGGACACCAAAATGGCCCAAACCACCCTGGTTTCGGTGGCCTATGACAGCGATATGGCGCTGGTGCAGCGTTTGCTGATCGAGGCTTGTACAAGCCAAGAGCGGGTGTTGAAGGACCCCGCGCCGAACGCATTCTTGAGTAAATTCGGAGCCGACGGGCTGGAGTTCACAGTGAGCTATTGGATTGGCGACCCGGAAAACGGCCAATTGGCTTTGCGCTCGACCATCAACATGTTGATCTTGGCTGCGCTGCGAGAGCACAGGATTGAGATCCCCTACTCGCAGCGCGTGATGCAGATGCTCAGTCCATCATCGAAGGCAACCACAGGCTGATCTCCGGGAAGGCCAGCAAAATGCCCAAGGTCACGACCAAGACCAGCACCATGGGCCAGACGCCTTTGAAGATGTTGGCCAAGCCCACCTGCGGCAACAAGGTGTTGATCACAAACAGGTTCATGCCGACGGGGGGCGAGATCAGGCCGATCTGAATCACCATGACAATGAGCACCCCAAACCAGACGGGGTCAAAGCCCAACTGCACCACGATGGGGAAAAACAAGGGGATGGTGAGCAAGACCATGGTCAGCTCTTCCATCACGGTGCCCAGCAGCACGTAAATGAACATCATGGACGCCACGATCATGATGGGCGACATGCCCAATCCCGTGATCCAGTCCTTGAGTTCAAAAGGCAGGCTGGTGTAGTTGACGAAGTTGGCAAAAATTGTGGCCGCGATCAGCAAAGTGAACAGCATCGCGGTGGTGCGCGCCGACTCGATCAAGACTTGCAAGAGCACTTTCCAGCTCAGGGCCTTGCGAGCCAAGGCAAACAAGAAAGCCCCCATGGCCCCCATGCCCGCGCCTTCGGTGGCGGTGAAGAAACCGCCATAAATGCCACCCAACACCAGAACCACCAGGAGCAACACGCCCCAGATGCCGCGCACGGCGCGCAGGCGTTCAGACCAGCTGAATTTTTCGCCAGCCGGGGCATGCTCAGGGTTTTGCCATGTCATCAGCACCACGGCCAGCATCAGCAAAGCAGCGGTCAAGATGCCGGGCAAGACGCCTGCAGCAAAGAGTTTGCCAATGTGGGTTTCGGTGATGATGCCGTAGATGACCAAAATGGTGGAAGGCGGAATCATGATGCCCAAGGTGCCGCCAGCAGCGATCACACCGGTCGACATGGCATCGCTGTAGCCCATTTTTTTCATGGACGGGTAAGCCACCTTGCTCATGGTGGCAGCCGTGGCAATCGACGAGCCGCAAATGGCACCAAACCCCGCACAAGCGGCGATGGTGGCGTGGGCCAGTCCACCCTTGCGGTGTCCGATGAAGGTGTAGGCCGCATGGAAAAGTTCGTGTGCCAGACCGGCACGGGCCACAAAATTGCCCATCAAAATGAACAAGGGGATGACCGAGAGGGTGTAGGCGAAACCGGTCTCGTGCACCACTTGGGCGGCACTGGCCATGGCGGGCATCCAGCCGCGCGTCAGACCAATCCCGACAAAACCCACCAAGCCCATGGAAAAGGCCAAAGGCATGCGCAACAAGGCCAACACAAAAATGGCCAGAAATCCAAGCAGGGCTTCGGTCACAGGGTGCCTCCTTCGGATGCGGGGTTTTCTTTGGCGCTGAAGGCTTTGACCATGTGCACCAGACCCGTCAGGCCGCACAGGACCCCCATGCCTTGGATGAATGGGGCTTTGGGGATTTTCAATTGGGCGGTGGTTTCACCCGTGGTGGCAATGTCTGCGCCTGTTTTCCACATCAAGTAAGCCAGACCGAACAGCAAGGCAGCGCAGGCCAGGTGGATCAGCCCTTGCTGAAACTTTTGAATCCAGCGTGGCAGCAAGGCATCCAAAGAGTCGAACACCACATGCTCTCCCTTGAGAGAGACCAGCGGCAGAGCACCAAAAATGACAATGACCATCAGCAATTCGGTCAGCTCCAGTGAGCCGGGAATCGAGTTCGACCAGATTTTGCGACCACTCACATCCAAAAAGGTGAGCACCATGATGCCCAGCAAAGCCATCCCCGAGAGGGTGCCGCACACGATTTCAAAGATTTTTTTCACAGTCATTTCCATGCAAAAAACGGTACCTGCAGCAAGGCAGGTACCGTTGTGGAGACACGCCTTCAGCGCTTGGCTGAAGGATCAGCATCTTAGTTTTGTTTTTGCAGTTTGGTGACTTCGGCCCGGAATTCGGACAGGATGCGTCCAGGATCTTTCACGCCTTTGGCTTTGGCCGCTTGCACCCAGTCACGCTCGAGTTTGCTGATTCGGATGGTCACACCGCTGATGAAGGCCGCATCTGCTTTGACGATTTTCACGCCATTTTTCTGCATATTGCCCAAGGCGATGTCGTCCACCCGGTCCCAGGATTTGCCGAAGCGGCTGGCCACCGCATCACCCGACAACTCGTCCACGGCTTTTTTGTCTTCGGCCGACAGGCTGTTGTACTTGGCCGGGTTCATCATGAACACGAAACTGGTGTTGTACAGACCACCAGGAAATGTGGTGGCGTGCTTGATGACTTTGTCGATTTTGAAGGAGTCAGTGGATTCGGCCGGGAAAAGCGTGCCGTCCATCACCCCAGTGGACAAGAGTTCATAAGACTCGGGTGCAGGCTTGAGGGTGACGTTCATGTCGAGGTTTTTAGCGATCTCGTTGACCATGCCGCCACCCACGCGGAATTTCATGCCCGCCAGGTCTTCCACACGGGTGATGGGTCTTTTGGTGTTGAACACAATGCCGGGGCCGTGTGTGAAGTAGCCCAACACTTTCACGCCCTGGTGTTCAGCGGCAAATTCTGGGTACTTGCTGGCGATGCGGTTGAAGGCCACGGACAATGGCTCAGCGCGGTCACCCATGAAAGGAAACTCCGCCATTTGGGTCAGCACAAAGCGGCCAGGCGTGTAGCCGTGGACGGTGAAGGAGACATCGGCCAGACCATTGCGGATGGCGTCATAGGTGCCCACAGGCGGCGTCACTGCACGGGGCAGGATGTTGCAGCGCACCCGGTTCGATGTTCGGGCGGTCAGCGCGTCACACCATTCTTTTTGGGCCACAGACAGGCCGTGCGTTGGAGGAACCCAGCTCGAGACGGTCAAAACCGTTTGTGCCTGGGCCACACCGCTCAGGCTTGTCAGGGCGATTGCTGCAAGGGAAATCAGGGTTTTCTTCATCGGAGTTCTCCATTGAATTGGTTACAAAAAATAATTTAATCCTGAACGGATCAGAACTGAACCCATGTTAACCCTGAGAAGCCGACCGTTTGGTCGGTGAATTCCCGGGGGTAGCATGAAACTAAATTGTTTTTTGTAGACTTAAAATGCGAACGACCGTGCTTTTTTGCGGATAATGGGCGACTGTTCAACGCGTTTTGATGCACAATTGACGTTTACGTCAACGTTAATCGTTTTCCTGAGGCCTCATCTCAGATGTCTGTGGTTTTGATCTTTCAATGGAGTTGATTTCATGAAAATTTTGGTTCCAGTCAAGCGGGTGGTGGACTACAACGTGAAGGTGCGCGTCAAGTCCGACGGCTCCGGTGTGGACATTGCCAATGTCAAGATGAGCATGAACCCCTTTGACGAGATCGCCGTCGAAGAGGCCGTTCGCCTCAAGGAAAAAGGTTTGGCCACTGAGGTCGTTGCCGTGTCTTGCGGCGTGGCCCAGTGCCAGGAAACCCTGCGTACCGCCATGGCCATTGGTGCCGACCGCGGCATTTTGGTCGAGACCCCGGCTGATCTGGACCTGCAGCCCTTGGCCGTGGCCAAGCTGCTCAAGGCCCTGGTTGACAAAGAACAACCCGGCCTGATCATCCTGGGCAAGCAAGCGATTGACGACGACTGCAACCAAACTGGCCAGATGTTGGCCGCATTGGCCGACTTGCCCCAAGCCACCTTCGCCTCCAAGGTCGAGATCGTGGACGGCAAAGCGCAAGTGACCCGCGAGATCGATGGCGGCCTGGAAGTGCTGTCCATCAGCCTGCCTGCCGTGGTGACCACCGATTTGCGCCTGAACGAGCCGCGTTATGTGACGCTGCCCAACATCATGAAGGCCAAGAAAAAGCAGCTCGACACCTTCAAGCCCGAAGACTTGGGCGTTGATGTGGCCCCCCGAATCAAGACC